>Ga0308160_10004014_pt1 | contig 16073 bp, 21 predicted proteins | sample PhyFR1_FD_201036 | JGI IMG/M metagenome (GOLD analysis project Ga0308160, IMG submission 201036) | Phyllosphere microbial communities from UC Gill Tract Community Farm, Albany, California, United States - DLSLF.R1 | ecosystem: Host-associated > Plants > Phyllosphere > Unclassified | place: USA...
CCGGGGCATGCGCCTCTCGGCGTTCGACGCCTCGATACGATGAGGTGCACGCCCCCGTAGCCCAACTGGCAGAGGCAGGCGACTTAAAATCGCCGCAGTGTGGGTTCGAACCCCACCGGGGGTACCGCAGATCGGCCCGGAATCACGCGGATATCGCGGTTCGAACCGGTTGCTGTGACAACGGAATGACAACAACCGTCTGAGCCTTCGCCTGGTTCAGCGCATCGGCGACGGAGTCGAGGTCGTCGTCGAACAGGTCCGCGTAGGTGTCGAGCGTCATGGCCGCGGAGGCGTGCCCGAGCATCCTCTGCACGGCCTTCACGTTGGCGCCGGCGCTGATCGCGAGGCTTGCCGCTGTGTGCCGGAGGTCGTGAATCGTGAGCGTGGGGAACGCCCGGTCGGTGACCTTCGCTCGAGCGATCGCGTTGACGAACCAGCCGTCACGGCTGTCGGGGGAACGGAGGTGACGATCGCCGTCGCCGAACACGAGCTGTTCGGGGCGCTTGCCTGCGCACTCGGCGGCGAGCTGCTCCGTCAGGAACGCCGGGAACGGTACCGAGCGCACTTCGTGGGACTTCGGGCTACCCACGATGATGCGGCCGCCGACGTTCACGGCGTTCTCGTTGACCGCCAGTCGCCGCCTCAGTGCGTCGACGTCGCGCACCGGAAGTCCGGTCGCCTCGCCCCATCGTAGGCCCGTGTACGCGAGCGTGTAGACCAGGGAGCGGCGGTCGCCGGCGCTGTCGGCGAGGATCTGGACCTGCGTGTGGGTCAGGTAGACGCGGCGCTTCTTCGACTTCCGGGGGAGGGAGACGCCACGAGCCGGGTTCCGGGGCAGCTTCCGGTCGGTCACTGCATCGTCGAGGATCCCGGCGAGCACGCCGTAGTTCCGCGAAACGGTCGTCGACGAGCTCGCGGCCGCCATCTGCGATACCCACGCCTGCACGTCGGTGAACTGGATCCGGCCGACCTGGTAGGCGCCCCAGCGCGGTTCGACGTGGACCCGCCAGGCGGACTCGAGCGACCGGAAGTACGACGGCTTCAGGTGCGACCGTCGCGCGAGCCAGTTCGGACCGAGCTCGCCAACCGAGGTGCGGGCCGCCGCGGGGTCGACGAACTCACCGCGGGCCTGAGCGACGTCGACGGACGCGAGGAAGAGCTTCGCATCGCGCTTCGTCGTGAATCCGCGCTTCGAGCCCTGGGAGTGGTCCGGCTTTCTGTAGGCGACGCGGTAGCGCTCGCCCTGAGCCGTTGAGTAGGCGTGGACGCTACCCATCGAGGAGGCCCTCGGATCGAGCTCGTGCGACCCATCGGCTCGCCGTGCGCTCGGGGATCGCCAGGGTCTCGCTCACGGCACGCGCCGGGTTGCCTCCCACCGCCCGGTACCAGGCGTACACCCTGGCTACCCAGAGCAGGACCTCGGCAGTCGGCCGAGTTGCTCCCGCTTCGGAAAGAGCGCGTCGTTGCCAGCTCTGCCAGTCGGTGTCGTTCCAGAGTGCGAACCGCTCGGCCCTCTCGGGGGATTCTGGAAGCGTGCCGGATACGACGAACGGATCGGCAGAGGCGAATGCGTGGAGGATCTTGGGCAGCGACAGCTTGTGGACCTGCGGCGTCGTGATGCGGTCGTCCGCGCGTATCTCCAGCAGGACCAGCCGATAGCCCTCCAACTCGTCTGTCGTTTCGAGTTCGATCCTGTAGACGAAGGGATCGTCTGGTAGCTGGACCGAGCCGCTGAGCCGGTGAGGTAGCCAGAGGTCAGGTTTCAGGGGCCCGAAGTAGAACTTCGGCGCGTCCGGATTAAGGGATTCAGTCACCTGTGGATTCTACTTTGGCGGATTAATTGAAAACAACCGCCACTGGTGCTACTGTCCAGAATGGCGGTCGAATTCACAACGGCCGCCACGACTTGAGATGGAGATCAGAATGAGTACAACGACCACGCAGGCCCCGGCGCCTTCCCGGGCTGTCTACATGTCGCCGGCGGAGGTGTGCGCGCTGGTGCCGGGCATGACCGAGAACAACCTGGCGCAGCTCCGGTTCAGCGGGAAGGGACCCCGCTTTCTCAAGCCGACGCCGCGGAAGGTCCTCTATCGGGAGGCCGACATCATTGCCTGGCTCGAAGGCAGCGAGCGCACGATCACCGGCCGCGACTGATGGCAGAGACGCCATGGGCGGTCGCGGTCGAGCGCGCCGGGCCTGCTCAGGAGTGGATGGTCCGGGTCCTCGCCCCGGAGGCGCTCACCAGACTCGAAGCGATGCGCCTAGAAGCGGCACTCGGTGCCGCGAGCTGGGACGCTCGCACCCGCAACGCCAACGAGAAAGCCCCCGGCAGCTGCGCTAACAGCACCGAGGGCAACGAATCCCAACCCGCAACCTCAAAATCACAGGAAGAACTTTCCGCATGCCAACTGTAGCGAATGCAACTGCCAACCGCACCCTAGAGATGGTCCTCAATGAGGCTCTCGACTTCAGAACGATGGCCCCGCCGACCCCACTCGAAGTGGATTGGGCGGAGGAGAATCTCGCGGGATTGCCGACGACCGTTCAGTTGGTCGAGGGTGAGCGTGCCTGGCACTGGCGGTTCGAGGATGGGAAGTACTACCGGAAAGCCGGTGAAGTGTGGGTCGACCTGGAGCTGAAGCAGTTCGGTATCGATCTGTACGAGCGGTCGATCTCGAAGGACCTGCAGTTCTTTCGCCGTCTGATTGAGCGTGCCAAGTCTGGGCTGTTCGAACGCGGCGGATGGCGCCGCCGCACCCGAGCCGACGGCTCGGTGTTCTACGTGAACACGTTCTCACGACTCGTCGACGGGCCCAAGCTCCGGGCTCCGCTGCACTTCGCCGCTCCCTGCACCGAACCCGGATGCATCTACACGGTGCACTTTGGGTCGGAGCCGGACCACGATGCTGAGGTCATCCAGGGTGACGGCTACAGGGTGTTCCTGACCCTCATCGATCCTCGACCCGGCGACGAGTGGGCGGTCTGGATCGAGAAGGACGACGACGTCGAACTGTCTCCGGCTCGAGCGCTCGCCTTCGCGCGAGACATCGAATGGGTCGCCGTCGCAGCCCAGCGGTTGAACGCGGACCGCAACCGGGCGGTGTCCGCATGATGGACCTTGCCGGTATACCCGATGAGGGCGAACGGATCGCGCAGGAGATCGTCTCGCTGGCCGTCAGCCGTGACCTCGCGGAGTTGCGGACCGACATGGTGCAGCGGCGCCTCATCCAGATCTTCGCGGGCGGAGACCCGGACCAGACGCTGCGTCGGTCGATTCTGGCCATCGCTGTGATGCAGAACCTCGCCACGACGGTTGAGGTCCTGTCCGACGAGCTCTGGGCCGCATCGGCGATCATCAACGGAGTACCCGAATGAGGACGGTCGAGGCGCGGTCTGCCGGCGGCCGACTGGTGGTCGAGACGGTGGAGCACCCGCTGCGGGAGGGCGCGCAGGCGGTTCGGGTCGACGCTCCTGGGTACGGGCTCACGATGGAGCCAGACGAGGCCAGGGCGCTCGCGCTCGCCCTGCTCGCGGTGGCTGGTGAGGCGGAACGGCGGGTGACCCCTTGGCCGGCATGACTGCGGATCGACCGACGGTCGCTGAGAAATGGGTCTCGATCAATGAAGCATGCATCCTGGTCGGCCGGTCGAGGCGAACCATCTACACCTGGCTCGACGAGGGACTAGTGCGGTTCCAGACCTTGCCGCGTCGACAGCTCAATGTCGAGGATGTGCTCCGAGTCGAGAGCCAGAAGCGTCCCGGACGTCCCCGCAAGGAACCGCCCTAAGCTCTCATTCTTGACGCGGATTTGACAGACCTAGGTCAAATACTGCACACTTTGCGGAGCGGCAGAAGTCTGTCCGCATCACTTTCGGGAGAGCCCGGCTGGATCCACTTCAGCCGGGCTCTTCTGCGTTAACTCGACCCCCGTCCGGATCCCGGCGGGGGTTTTGTCATTCCCGAGCGAGAGGTACCGAGCGATGCCGCCTATCTACGAAAGCCTGGTGGCGGAGGCCCGAGTACTGCGCTCCCTGCCTGACCCTGAGGTCGCAAGATCCATCCGCCTGCGAGCCGGCCTGTCGCGGGAGCGGATCGCTCAGGCGGTCGGGGTGTCCCGAGCGACGGTGGCGAACTGGGAGACGGGCTCCAGCCTCCCTCGAGGCGCGAACCGGGTTGCCTACGCGCGGCTCCTCGCAGAACTCGCCGACGCATAGTGGGCGCCCAGCTGGTGGGCGCAGCCTTCGCGTTCGCCGCTGACGCTCATGCCGCGGGCAAGGGACTGAAGCCGAACGAGCACGCGCTCCTGATGTTCATGGCCCTCACCGCCCTCGATACTGACGCCTCGCCCCGCTACTTCGCGGCCCGCGAGCAGTCCGCCTTCGCTCTTGGACGTCGCGTCCCGGACGAGCCGGATCCTGACGACCCGGACGCCGAGTCGATCGAAGCCGAGCGCAGAGCCGCCTTCGAGCGAGTACGAGCCGCGACGCAGGGGCTCGTGAAGGCCGGCGCGATCAAGTCCGTCCGCCGCGGGCGCGCGGGGCAGCGAGCGATGTACCAGCTCACCTTGAGCCGCTGAGTCGATCCAGGGGCATGGATTCCGTGTCCCTACGTGCGACAGCCACCCACAGCAGGGGCACGGTTTCCGTGTCCCTGAAATACACGTAGAACGTGCGTTCCCGACACGTAGAACGTGCGTTCCCTGCACGGAATCCGTGCCCCAGAGGAACCAACAGGAACCACAGGAACTACAGCGAGGAATAACCCCGGCTCGGGCGACCGTCTCCAGTGCGCCTGTGGATAACTCCGAGGAGGGATGAATGATGATCTCCCACCTCTCCGAGGGACCTCGCTGCGACGACCACGTCGGCGAGCCGTTCCCTCCACGATGCTCCGCGTGCGACCTGTTCGCGGTTGAGGCCGACGTCGAGGTGAGCGCGAGTGCAGGGGCACGCGCGCACCTCGCGCCGGCCGCCCTCCCCGTGGTGCGGTCCTGGGCTGAGTGCCCGCTGCACCCGGGATACCCCGATCCGTGCGCCCGTTGTGCGCGCGAGCTAGAAGAAAGCGGCCCCTCATGACACACCTTCCCCCGTTTCCCGAACCGGATGGCTCGACCGTCCCCGACCTCATCTCCGTCGACGAACTGGACGCCGCTGGCCTCGAGTTCCTCAACGCCGTGACCATCGCTGCGACAGACGAGGAAGCCGTCCGCTACGTCGGCGAGTGGTTCGACGCGGCCGGCGACTGGCGCTGGGCGTTCATCGCGCTCTCTGCGGCGTTCGCCACGTACGCGTCGTGGCTGTTCACCTCGGTCCACGATGAGCTGTTCCCTGGCTCCCTGGTCCGCTTCGCGAAGGTCCTAGCGGAGGCGCGCCGTCTGCTCGACGGCCGTCGCCCGCCGGGTGCCCAGATGGGCCTCGCGCTCGCGTTCGCGACGACTGAGACGGACACCGCAGCATGACGTTCGTTGTTGGCGAGCTGGCTGCCCGGATTCGTCTGGACGGCCAGCAGGCGTTCGAGTCCAACCTGCAGTCGTCGGGTAAGGCGTTCACCAAGCTGCAGGACCTCGCCAAGAAGGCTGGCAACGTCGTCGAGTCGGGGATGAAGGCCGCCGGTACCGCCGTCGACTTCCTCTCCGTCTCGACGGTCGCGCTCGGCACGAAGGTGTTCTCCGCGGGAGTCGCGTACAACACGCTCCAGCAGACCTCCCGCGCAGCACTGAAGACACTCCTCGGCGGTGCAGAGGCCGCCAACGCGCAGATGGACCGGCTCGATGCATTCGCGAAGAACAGCCCGTTCTCGAAGGCCGTGTTCATCCAGGCGCAGCAGCAGCTCATCGGCTTCGGGTTCGCCGCTGACAAGGTCCTCCCGACCCTCGACGCCATTCAGCAGGCCGTCGCCGCGACCGGCGGCAGTAGCGCCTCCATCGGCGAGATCGCGTCGATCCTCGCGAAGGTATCGGCCTCGGCTAAGTTCACCGCCGAGGACCTCAACATGCTCGGCGAGCGAGGCATCGACGCGGCCACCCTCATCGGAGCCCAGATGGGCTTTACCGGTCAGGAGATCCGCGAGCAGATCACTGCCGGCACCCTCGACGCGGGCGCCGCGATCGACGCCCTGACCGCGGGAATGGCGACGAAGTTCGCCGGGGCGTCGGCCAACGTCAAGGGCACGATGGACGGTGCTTCCGACCGGGTGAAGGCCGCGACGCGCGACATCGGTGCAGCACTCGCCGAGCCGTTCGTCTCTCGCAACGGCGGCGGCCGTGCCGTCGACTGGGCCAACCAGGTCGCTGACCTGCTCCGCTCCGTCGAAAAGCAGACGACCCCGTTCACGAGCTGGGTGGTGGGGAAGCTCAACCCTGCCTTCGCCGCCACGAGCGACCTGCTCTACAAGGCGAAGGTCGCCGTCGACGGCTGGAACATCAACAACCTGAACACCCAGCTCGACCGACTCACCGGGTACGCGCCCGCGCTCGGTGTCCTCGGCGGCGTGCTCGCCAGCTACGGTCCGATCGCCCGCACGCTCGGGATGGTCGGTATCTCGATCAATCCCGTGCTCGCGGGCATCGCGGGCCTCGTCGCGACCTCGCCAGAGCTCCGAGCGTCTCTCGGCGACCTGCTCGAGTCCATGAGTCCGCTCGTTCCGCTCGCGGTCAGCCTGGCGAAGGTGCTTGCGACTTCGCTCGGCGCCGCGCTCCCGGTCGTCTCGGATGGCGTCGAGACACTCGCCGATGTCGTCGGGCCCGTCATCGACCTCCTCGCGGACATCCCTGCGCCGGTCCTCCTCGGCGTCGCCGCTCTCCTTGCCCTGCAACTGGGGATGCGCGCGGCGACGGCCGCGACGAGCCCGCTCGGCGGCATGATCGCGTCCACGTCCGCGGCGATGACAATCCACGCCCGCGCCGCGACGGCCGCAGGCGTGCAGACGGGATTCTTCGGTACAGCTGCGTCGGTCGCGCGCACTCAGGTGATGAACCTCGGCGGCGCGATGAAGGCGGCGTTCCTGACGAACCCGATTGGTCTCGCCATCACCGTCATCTCGCTCGCCGCGGCCGGCCTCACAGCCGCGTTCGCCGCGTCCGCGCAGGCAGCGGACGACCAGCGGCAGAAGATGCTCTCGATCCGCGACACCCTCAACCAGACGACCGGCGCGATCACCGCGGCGACGGGCGCGGCGGTGCGGAAGAACCTGGAGGACGAGCAAGCTGTCCGTCTGTCGGAAGCGCTCGGTCTGAAGTTCCAGGACGTCGTCGATGCGGCGAACGGCAGCCCGGAGGCCTATGCCCGCGTCACGAAGGCGACGAAGGAGTGGAACGACGGCACGTCGAAGGCGCAGGAGGGGCAAAGCCTCTTGCAAATGGCGATGGACGGCACCGTGACTGCCGGAACCGACCTCATGAACTCCGTCGACGCCCAGATCAAGGCGCAGAAGGACGGCACCCGCTCGATCCGCGAAGCCATCGCCGCCGAGCAGGACAAGGTCGCGCAGATGGACGAAAGCGAGCGGGCGCAGTACCGCTACTCGCAGGCGATGGAAGTCGTTTCGGACCGCACCCGCTCGGTCGAGGACCGCGTCAACGCGCTCCGCCAAGCGCTCGACCTCCTCAACGGTGGCACCCTCACCGCCGAGCAGGCGCAGCTCGACCTCGCCCGTACGACGCTCAACCTGTCTGAGGCGCTGGCACAGACCGACGCCGACGGGAACCAGCTGTGGCGATCGTTCGTCGACGGCGCCGGCAACATCGACACGAACACCCGCGCGGGCCTGTCGTTCGCGGAGCAGCTGCAGGACACCAGGACCAGGATGCTCGAAGCGGCGACGGCGGCCAGCGACTACGCGATCGCGAACGGCGACGCCGAGGGCGCGCAGGATGCTGCCACCGAGGCGGCGCGCGGCTACGTCACGGCGCTCGAGGACACCCTCCGCGCTGCTGGCCTGAGCGAAGAGCAGATCCGCGCCGTGACCGACGCCGCGCTCGGCACGCCTGAGTCGGTCGGCATCACGGTGACCACGAACGGGACCGCCCTCGACACCACGAAGGCGTTCATCGACCTGACGGAGACCGCGCAAGCGACCCCCGATTCGAAGTCGATCGTCGTCACGGACCCTGGCCTCCCCGAGGTCCGGAAGCGGCTGGAGGATCTCGGCCTCGTCGTCGTGACGCTCCCCGATGGCACGATCTCGATCACGTCGACGGGCGAGCAGTCAGTCCGCGACGTGCTGAAGGAACTCACGACCCCGCGCGACGTCATTATCACGACCCGCACACGAGACGGCGGCGGCAAGTTCGAGAACGGCGGCATATTGAAGGACGGCGTGCAGGCATACGCAAACGGCGGCATCCGCGTGCCGGGCGCGTTCGAAGCGGCCAACATGCAGGCATTCGCGTCGGGCGGCTACCCGTCCGACATCTACAAGGGCCGGCCTGGCGGACTCATCATGTTCGCCGAGCAGTCCACCGGCGAGGAAGCGTTCATCTCCCGCAAGCCGGGCCAGGAGAACCGGAACCTCGGGATCCTGAAGACCGTCGCGCCCTGGTTCAACTCCACCGTGCTCGACAACTCCGAGTACGCCTCCCTCAGAGCGGGGAACGGCGGCTCGTCGAGCACCGTCAATCACATCGACGCGAAGGCCTACGGCTCGGCAGGCATGGACGAAGAGATGCTCTCCGACCTCATCGTCAAGAAGATCGCCCGCCAGCTCAAGTAGCCACCCCAACGCCGGGGGTACACATTCCTGAGTACCTCCGGCCCCACCGCCCACCTCGGGCACCAACAGAAGGGCCACCCCATGACCACCACCAACACCGTCGAGGCCGCCCGTGCGTCCGCCGACGCGCTCCTGGAACGTCTCCGCCACCCCGACCTCGGCGAGAACCCAGTCGTGACCCGATCCCGCGAGAACGAATTCTGGTCAGATCTCCTCGGACAGCTGCGACCCGAGCAGTCGGGACCGTCCGCGGCGCCCGCTGCCGTCGCCGCGCTGAGACGGGTTGCCGCGTCGGCCGATTCAGACCCGAGCGAGCTCGCCGTGCTCCTCCGCGAGTTGCCGGCGTTTCTCAACGCCACGGATCCGGACTACGACGGCGAGGCTGAGGTCCGCGCCGCCCTGGCGGAATCGCACGCCGGCTACCGCGCGGCCGTCGCCGCCGTCACCGCGGCAGAAGCGGCAGCACATCCCCTGCAGCCGTCCAGCCCCGCCACGGCCACCCCCAGCTCAACCACCGCCCCCACCACCCCAGCAAGGAACCCGATGACCGCCGCAACCACCGCCCGTGCCGAACTCGCCGACCTCGAACAAGCCATCCTCGACGGCGTAGAAGTCGCCCCCTCCCGTCTCGCCGAGGCGCGTGAGGCCGTGACGATCGCCGATCTCGTCGCCCGCGGGGACGCCGCCCGTGCCGAACAGGCGCGCGCAGCCGCGCAGGCGGCCGCTCAGGCCGAAGCGAAGCAACAGGCGGTCACGACCCTCCGCGGGATCACCGCGACCGTCCACGAGGCGTACGACGCAGCTGTCGCCGCGCTGGAGACGCTCATCGCAACGAACGAACAGCACAACGACTCCATCGGCACGGTCGCGCGACTGTTCGATCGCGCCAAGGTGCCGGCCAAGGCCATGTGGCTGCCCGACGATCATCCGGCTGACCTGGACCCGGAGAACTACGCGGCGATGAACCAGGGCGGGCGCCCGTACGCGGTGATCTCCAACGGCGTCACCTACATTCCCACCGAGCCGGGAGCTCTCGTGCGACACCTCGTCGCCCGTGTCGCGCACGCGCACAGCGGCCTGCGTATCGGTGGACAGCCGAGCATGAGCCGGCTGGTTGGCATGCCCAGCTCGACGACGGAGCCGTTCATCTTAAAGAACCGCCCCTCGAGCTGACCCCCAACCCTCTCGCCGCGGCCGTCGGTGGCCCCGGAGCCGCGACGAGAGCAACCCGGGCGCCCTGGACCACCTGCTGGGGCGCCCACCGAGCGATCGCCAGAGCCGGGGTGTATTTCGTGCTATCAGGCGCACGCGACAATCCGCTAGTCTGGCGAAAATCGAATCCAATGGGGGAAGATCATCGATCCACAAGCCAGCGTCGACGCCGGAGCCGAGACGCCATCCAAGCCACGTAGGAAACAGCAACAGCAACCAACGAAAGCCGCGGACGAGACCGTTGAGACGGCGCCCGGTCCGGACGTGCCCGAAAGTGATGCCGACGAAGAGGCTGGCACTCCTTCTGAAGGCGACCACGCGGACGTGGAGCCCGCGGAGCATTCGATCCTGGTTCTACTGCAGATGGGCAGTGGACCTGGCAGCTCCTTGAACCGGACTGTTGTGCAAGACATCATCCAGCAGATGGGCGGATTGAGTGTCACACGAAGCGCGGGTTCTCGCGTAGATGTGTGGATCGATTCGCCGGGAGGCGATGCTCACGCTGCTTACAAGCTGGGACTCTATCTCCGTTCACGCTATGAGACGGTTGTCTTCGTGATCATGGACTACGCCAAGAGCGCGGCGACACTCCTCAGCTTGTCCGCGGACAGGATCTACATGGCGCCGGCGGCCGAGCTCGGGCCCCTCGACACGCAAGAGTCCCGCGAAGGGGAGGTGCGAATGCGCTCTCTTCTCGACACTGCCGAGTCGATCGACACGATCTTCACCCAGGCGTTCGTGAATGCGATCCAGGCCGGCGGCTATGTTCTAACCTCCACGGCTCTCACCCGTGAGCAGACTATTGCTCACGTCCTCGACTTCGCGGCGCAGTTCAGCCGGCCGTTGCTCGAGCAAATCGATCCGATCGCGGTGAACGCTGCGAACACTAGCCTGAACGTCGCGTCTGAGTATGGTGCGAGGCTCCTGTCCTACAGATCCGGTCGTGATGGTCTTGCGAGAGCGAAGAGCCAGACAGACCAACTGGTGCGACAGTATCCGACTCATGGGTACGTCATCGATCGGGACGAGGCCAGGGAAGTTTTGTCGCTGCCAGTTGTTGACATTGAGGGATACGAACTCCTGGCGCCGCTGGAAGACATGTATTCTCGTGTTCAGAAGAGCGAGATCAACGTCATCACACTCCTGGACGCGTCCCAGTTCCAGCCCAGCGCAACAACCAGCAATGACGAAGGAGAGTCTGATGGAGATGAAGCGGACGATTCGGTCGACGGAGTACAGCACCCGTCGGTCAACTCAGTTGCAGAGAGCGGCGCAGGCCTCTAATACAACGAACCTCGAGGCTGCGGCGGCAAAGCTCCGGCAGCGCGCCGTGCCGGGGTCCGCAACGATTACCTCGGGCTGGCAACGGGCCGCTGAACAGGGCCGATAGCTGCTCAACGAAGCCCCTTCCTCTCCACGCCTCGCGCGCGGAGAGGAAGGGGCTTCGTGCTGAACGCTGCGGTGTTGATGCTCAAATGCGACGCTCAGTGCGTTCCTGTGTCTCTTCACCCTCGAAGTGCCACGTCAGCGCCACGAGGTCTGGGCTGAGTTGCATCGTCCGCAGAACCATGAGTTCGTACAAGTCGCCGTACTCGATTCGGGTAGGCAGCGAGGTCTGCAACCGAACGAGATCGGCAGCTTCGTCCGGCTCGACCTCAACACGGTCAACGACGATGTGTCGGCCTGACTGGTTCTGGAACGAGACGGTGTTCTTCCCGGTCTCCATGGCGGGGGACCATGCCGGCGGCAAGGCCTGCCGCTGAGCCTCGAGGGACTCCTTGGCGATCCGGTTCGCCTCGGCGGAAGCGATGTTCGCCTCATCAGCGCGCCCGTTCGCGCGGTGGGCCACGATCACGCTCCACACAGCGACGCCTGCGGCCAGGAGGCTAATGACGGCTGTAGCAGTGGTCGAAGGGTCCATCCGTCGAACCTACCGGTGAGCACCGACATTCTCTTGGCCCCCTGTCGCCGCAACCGCGGACGGCAGGGGGCGATTCGTGTTGTCGGCGCGACGTAGGGTCTGCCCCTACGTCAGACCTTGCCCGCTCTGCCAGGCTCAGGTGATGAGCACCGATCCCGCTGGACACCCCGACCGGGACCCCACATTTCTCGTCTCGAACGACATCACAGACGCCATGGGGAAGCTGGTGGTGGCCTCTGGCCGTGTGGAGTTCTCTGCGGCGCTTGCACTGCGAGCTTGCCTCGATCGGACAGATGAGGGCACCAAGATCGCATTTCTGGAGTCGCTGCAGTTCCGTGTCACCTGCGACGTCATCCAGCGTGTGCTGAAGGGGGAGGCGTTCGGCCGGCTCGATCCGGACCTGTGCACCGAGTGGGCACAATGGGCGAAGGAGGCTCAGAGCTTCATGAAGAAGCGGAACTCGTACTTCCATGGCGTCATTCTCAACTCGCCCAACGGCGCCGCGTCGGTGTCCGTCAATCGGCGCGACAAGTTCCGCGAGATTGACGCTGCGGGGGTTCTCGGCGTCGCCATCGAAGGGATGACGATCAGCTTCCGCGCGGACAACCTCGAGTTCGCCACCCGGATCCAGAATGTGATCTGGGACGAGTCGCTCGCAGTCTCCCACCCCCTGAGTTGCCGCCGACGTCGCATGTAGCGCACCGGGGATCACGGCGCCGTATGCGGTGGATACCTGACCCGAACAACGATGCGTGTGTCCCGCGCCATGCGTGTCCTGGGCTGAGTCCTGCGCCGCGAATGTTTCCTGCGCCATGGGGTTTCCTCGGCGGTTTCCTGAGCCCCGTTTTTTATCGCTCATGGGATTTTCCTGGAGCGCCCCTTGGTGATGCTTCTGTGCTCTGCTCGCGGACTATTTTCGTGGGGTCGCGCAGATGGTCAGAGATGCTTCAGTCGGTCCATCACTACTGCTCGTCGACGTCGAGTCCTCGACGGGCTCACTCGCTCCGCCGGGAGGCGCTCGCACAGGCGGAGGATCTCTTCGAGGTGGGAGTGCGTGAAGCTCACGGTGCGATCTCCGAGGCGGAGGTGCGGCCACCGCCGGCGGTTCACTCTCTCCCTGACGAAGGACGGCGTGACGCGGAGTACTTCGGCGAGCTCTTGGACCGAGTAGCAGCGGGGCGGGGGAGTCATGCGCTCCATCGTGCCGGGTGGGGGTACTCGAAGCTGAGTACCCCGATGGTGTCGGGGGCTGCCGGTAGCGTGCAGTCCATGACGACCGCACCCACTTGCCCGCGCGACCACGCCGCCGGCAACGTGACCATCTCCCTGAACAACGACCCCCGACTCACCAACGACGGCACCTGGCGCGCCCACTGCGACGTGTGCTCCTTCGAGTGGACCTTCCACAGCGGCCCGACGCGGGACGAGCGCCTCGGGCTCGGACAGGTCCGCTGACGCCGGCGTGACACGACCATCGCGCGAGGCGTGCATCAAGCGAGCTGCGGCGGTTCTTTCCGAGTGCTACCGGGTGCTGTACTTCGCCCCGCTCGATGAAGCGGCCCGGGCGGCGATGTCGCCCGGCGGCCCGTCGTTCGAGGAGTTGCGGGCAGGGATCGCTCAGCGCCGAGAGGAGAACCTGTATCCGAGCCGCCGTGCCAACGGTTTGACAACAGCTCCGCCGGATTCAGCTGATTCGAGAGCAACCGAATAAGCCCAGAAACCCCGCAATCACGGTGCTTTCCGTTGTGCTCAGTCGTCGACTGAGCTGTCTCGCGGTTTCGAACCCCACCGGGGGTACCGCCCTGGGCGGCGAGATCACGCGGATCCGGGAGGAGTACATCGCGTCCATCAGCGATGTCTCCTCCGGCGTCATCGAGCTTGTCGTCCAAGTCACCGCCGACCAGACCACCGATGATGAGGCGAAGCGGTTGTGGATCATGGTGTTGAGCCTCGTCGGAACCACCTGCCCTGAACTGCAGTCGGTGATGGTGCAGACGGCCGGCGATGTCACGAGCAACTGATGTCCAGCGGCTGTCCGAGGCGCGGCCAGCCAAGCTCACTGGACGCCTCAACGTGTCGACGTCGGCGGGCAGCACGCCGAACTGAGCAGAGTGGAACGTGGCAGGTCAAGGGCGTTTGCGTTGCAGCGACGAAGGAGTACCGTCTGGCTGGTGAATCTGGATGTGAGACGTCGAAACATCGCGCGGGGTCGCTCGTCGGTCAGGGTCCGGGGCGGTGCCGTAGCCGTTGCCCTCGCCATGGTGGTGGTGTTGAGTGGCTGCTCGGGGGGTGCGGTCCCGGCGATCGGAGCGGCGGCGGTGCAGCTTGATTCCGCCGTGCAGACGGCATCCCTTGCTCTCCAGCAGGCGGACGCCGACATCACCTTCACGCCCGTCGCGGAGACGACGCTCGAGAACGCGATCACCGAGGTCGATGACGTCTCGACGCAGCTGAGCGAGACTCCGGTTCAGACCGGCCGCGAGCAGGAGGCGAAGCGTGAGGCCACGGCCGTGCTGCAGGACGCCGTCGCAGTCCTCGACGACGCCCGCACGGCACTCCAGGCCGGCGACGACCTCCCCGACACCGTGGAGCAGTTGCAGCAGACGGCGAAGCAGACGGCCGAACTCCGCGAGCGGTGGGAGCCGTTCTCGTGAGCGGTGTGATGAAGCGTGTTCTCGGTGTCGCGCTCGGTGTCCTCACCGCGATCGGTGGCTTCCTCGACATCGGAGACCTCGTCACCAACGCGGTCGTCGGCTCGCGGTTCGGGCTGTCGCTCGCCTGGGTGGTGCTCGTCGGCGTCGTCGGCATCTGCCTGTTCGCGCAGATGTCCGGGCGCGTCGCTGCGGTGAGTGGCCGGGCGACGTTCGAGATCATCCGGGAGCGCCTCGGGCCGAAAGCAGGGCTCGCCAACCTGAGCGCGTCGTTCCTCATCAACCTCCTCACGCTCACGGCCGAGATCGGCGGTATCGCCCTCGCTCTGCAGCTCGCGTCGAGTGTCTCTCCAGGCCTGTGGATCCCGGTCGCCGCGTTCGCCGTCTGGCTGGTGATCTGGCGGGTGAAGTTCTCGATCATGGAGAACGTCACCGGGCTCGTGGGCCTCTGCCTGATCGTGTTCGCCGTCGCCCTGTTCCTCCTCGGCCCTGACTGGTCGAAGCTCGCGGAGCAGGCGTTCGCGCCGTCCGTGCCGGGTTCGGAGTCGGCGGGCGCGTACTGGTACTACGCCGTCGCTCTCTTCGGAGCGGCGATGACACCTTACGAGGTGTTCTTCTTCTCCTCCGGTGCGGTTGAGGAGAAATGGACGAAGAAGGACATCGGGCAATCGCGCATCAACGTGCTCGTCGGGTTCCCCCTCGGCGGTGTGCTGTCGGTCGCGATCGCCGCCTGCGCCACCATCGTGCTGCTGCCCCGTGGGATCGAGGTGTCCTCGCTGTCGCAGATCGTCCTCCCGGTGGCGGAGGGCGGCGGCAAGCTCGCGGTCGCGTTCGTGATCGTCGGCATCGTCGCAGCGACGTTCGGCGCGGCCCTCGAGACGACCCTGTCGAGTGGCTACACGCTGGCGCAGTTCTTCGGCTGGTCGTGGGGCAAGTTCCGGAAGCCGGCGGAGGCGGCGCGGTTCCATGTCGCGATGATCGTCTGTCTGCTCGTCGGCCTCGCCGTTTTGGCGACCGGTGTCGACCCGATCCTCGTGACGGAGTACTCGGTGGTGTTCTCCGCGATCGCACTGCCGCTCACCTACTTACCGATCCTCATCGTGGCCAACGACGAGCAGTACATGGGCGATGCGCGCAACGGCAGGGTGACGAACGCGTTCGCGCTCGTCTATCTGGTGATCATCCTCGTCGCCTCGATCGCAGCCATCCCCCTGATGATCCTGACAGGAGCCGGAGCATGACCCGCCGATCCAAGCGCTTCGACGCACCATTGCCGGGGCTGGAACCGGCCGAACAGTGCGCCGGACAGGTGCTCGACGCCCGGCTGCACCTCCTCGACCGGCAAGTACTCGACCGCGACGGTGTCCCGGTGCAGGTCGTCGACGACCTCGAACTCAGTGACGTCCCCTTCGGCGAGTCGATCCCTTCGGAAACGCCGGCACCGGTCATCGAGTCGATCCTCAGCGGCCCCGTCCTCGGCACACGGATATTCGGCGGACGTCCGCCCTCGAGTCGGTTCCATCGCGTGTCGTGGGACCGGATCGCGGAGATCGGCATCGCGATACGCCTCGGCGTGGCAG
>Ga0308160_10004015_pt1 | contig 16070 bp, 17 predicted proteins | sample PhyFR1_FD_201036 | JGI IMG/M metagenome (GOLD analysis project Ga0308160, IMG submission 201036) | Phyllosphere microbial communities from UC Gill Tract Community Farm, Albany, California, United States - DLSLF.R1 | ecosystem: Host-associated > Plants > Phyllosphere > Unclassified | place: USA...
CACCGAACACTTCCGCAATGTCGAGCGCTATTCGGCCGAGACGACGCCGGGTCTGCTGATGCTGCGCGTCGATGCCGGCCTGTTTTTCGGGAATGTGGATGCGGTCAACGAGCGCATCGACGAAGAATTGGTTGCCCATGCGGGCACGCGCCATCTGGTGCTGGTGCTGTCGGCCGTGAATGCGATCGACACATCGGCGCTGTTCGGCCTCGAAGAGTTGAACAGCTCGCTGAACCGGCGCGGTGTGCTGATGCACCTGGCCGAAGTGAAGGGGCCGGTGATGGACCGGCTCAAGGAAAGCGATTTGCTGGGTAAGCTCAACGGGCAGATATTCCTGAGCGCCGCCATTGCGTGGGACCAGCTGGCCGGATCGCGTGCAGCCGGTACGCCGGCCGCGGCCGCGCAGCCGGCGGATGCGCCGTAGCAGTGCGCGTGCGCTGCTGCGTTCAACGCCAGCATTACTTACAGGGCGGCTGACGTCGCTGCAATGAACTCCCTGAACCATTGTTGCGCCGGATTGCTGTCGCTACGGCGGTGCCATATCAGGTGAAACGTGATGTCCGGCAGTGCCAGCGGTGGTGGGAACATGACAAGCCGGTGGCTGGCCTGCGCATGCATCGCTACACGCTTGAGGATGGTGGCAGCCATATCGGTACGCGCAATCACCGCAGGCACGGCAAACAGTTGTGGCAAGGTCAAGGCAAGCTTGCGTTGCTTGCCCTGTTGGGCGAGGGTTTGATCGACAAGGCCATGCAACTGCCCCTCGGGTGACACGAGCACGTGCTGCAGGTCGAGATAAGTGCGCAAGTCCATCGGGTGACTGGCCGCCGAATGGTCGCTCGATACGATCGTGACAAACGCATCGCGCATCAAAGGCCGCGTGAGGATGCGGGCATCCATCGCGGTCGGGGCCACGCCAATGGCGACATCGATCGATCCGGCATCGAGCAGATCGACCGCTGTATCCCGGTCGTTGAACGCCAGCACATTCAACGATATGCCGGGCGCGGCCTGTTCGAGCGATTCCACGAGTACCGGTAACAGGACCAGCGTGGGATAGTCCTGCAGGCCCAGTTTGAACGTCACCGACGCTGTTTCGGGTTCGAACGCGGGCTGGGTCAGCATCGCCAGCTCGATCTGACGCAGGGCTGCGGCTACGGGTGCAGCCAGATCGCGTGCGCGTGCGGTGGGGACCAGGCCGGCACTGCTGCGTTGAAACAGGGGATCGCCCAGCAAGGTTCGCAGGCGCGACAACGCAGCGCTCATTGCCGGTTGGCTGACACCGACCTGGGTTGCAGCACGTGTGACATTGCGTTCGTTCATCAACGCGTCGAACGCGACCAGCAGATTCAAATCCAGGCCATGAAAATCCATGAGCCGAATAATACGTTATATCGGTTATTTGTTGGACTGATTGAACTACGGGCAGCACACTGGCGCCTCATTCAACTTCGAGCAGATCATTCCCATGACGATGTCAACGACCGCCTTATCGCAGCAGCTGCACACCGAACTCACCGTCGTGGAGACGCTGTACCGCGCGTTCAGCGAACAGAACCCGGATCTTGTCGATGCCGTGCTCGCCCCGGCGTGGGAGGACATTCCACTGGCCCCGGGCCAGGGCCCTGGGCCAGCGGGCATCAAGCCGATCATCCGCATGCTGGCAGTAGCATTCCCGGACGTACGCATCACGATCCACGACACGATTCAGGCGCCCGGGAAGGTGGCCGTGCGCGCGGAGATCAGCGGGACGCATCTGGGCGAGCTGTTCGGCATCGCGCCAACCGGCAAGAAAGTGAGCTTCCGCTTGCACGAGTTTCACACGCTCGAAGGCGGCCTGATCACCACTACCTGGCACATGGAGGACTGGTTTGGTCTCTTCCTGCAGCTTGGCCAGTTCCCGCCACAAGGCTGAACCGTCAGGCGCGCTTGCGCTGCGCCGGCTGTTCGTCGCGTGGCGGGGCCAGCACGATCGGCGCGGCATTCTCCGGGTACAGCGCCTGGCTGCCCACGTAGACAGCGCGGATGGCGTCCATGTCGCGCTCGACGTCGCCGGTCGGCGTCATCGTGTCGACGAGGCTCAGCTCTTTCTTGCCGTAGTCAAAACGCACCAGCACCATCGGCACGTTGGCCGTCACGGCCAGGTGGTAGAAGCCGCTTTTCCAGTTGGGACGGTAGGCGCGCGTGCCTTCCGGCGTAATACCGATCCAGAACGATGGCGCAGCGAGCATCGTGTCGGCCAGCTGACGCGTCGCGCCCATCGGTGCGCGGCGATCGACCGGGACGCCGCCCCAGTGGCGCATCAGGCGGCCCATCGGTCCCCGGAACAGCGTGTCCTTGGCCAGCCACTTGAACTGCGTGCCCATGGCCCACGTGGCCAGCAGGCCGATCGGGAAATCCCAGTTCGACGTATGTGGATAGATGACGCAGACGCCGTGCGGCCCTGGCAATGGTTTGAAGAACACCTTCCAGCCGAAACACTGCAGTACGCGCAGCGCCGCGCGCTGGCGCAGGGTGGGCAGGGCTGCAGGGCGCAGCAAGTAGTCGGTCATCGGGTCTCCGGAGGGTGGCGTCAGTCATCTGCAACGGCTGCAGTTCTTACGCTCGATAAAATCAAGCGTGCGATTCTAGCCCGGCCCGGAAGGGGGAACAAGCAAAATAGTGGTGACGGGTATGCGCTGTGGTTATCATGTCGTTGTCCGATTCACCACATTATGAAGAGAAAAACACCATTGCTATGACCATGGCCATCACGATTTATCACAATGCCCGCTGCGGCACGTCGCGCAACACGCTGGCCGCCATTCGCGACGCCGGTCACGAACCGCAGATCATCGACTACCTGGCCAACCCGCCAACACGAGACACGCTGACCCGCTTGATTGCCGATGCGGGCATCACGGTGCGGGAGGCCGTGCGCAGCAAGGAAGCGGTCTTCACCGAATTGGGGCTGGACCAGCCGCGCACCAGTGACGCTGCGCTGCTGGACGCGATGGCCGCGCATCCGATCCTGATCGAGCGGCCATTTGTCGTGACACCCAACGGCGTACGGCTATGCCGGCCATTCACGCGCGTCAGCGAGATCCTGTAGGCAGGCCGCCCACGATCACGGGCATGTACGTGTCCAGGAATGGCGCAGGCATGCGGCGCGGCCGGCCGCTCGAGAGTTCGATGCAGACCAGGTCCCAGCGGCCGCGCAGTACGGTGGCGCCATCGCTGTCGCGCACGAGCTGGAAGCGCCGCTCCATCGACAGCTTGCCGTCGCCGCCAACGAGCCAGGTGGCCAGGCGCAACGCTTCGCCGACGACCGTGGGCAGCAGGTAATCGTATTCGCCGCGCCGGATCGCCATCGCCCGGTCGAGGCGCCGGTAGTCGTCAAGTGACAGGCCAAGGCTGTCGGAGTGCGCCCAGCCGGCCTGCTCGCACCAGCGCACGTACACGGCATTGTTGGTGTGGTTCAGGCCATCGATGTCGCCGGCCTGCGGCGTCACCGCCAGGATGAACGGTTGCGGATAATCCCAGTCCAATGTGTTGTCTCCGTGAGCGGCAGGGGGCCGCAAGCGGCCATTTTACGGCAGGGCCGGATGGCGGTGGATGGCGACTGTGCGGCCTGTCAGTGGCTCAGTCGGGTTTGAACTCCACGCGGGTCGGGCATCGAACCGTGCCAGCGAAGCCGCCACCACCGGCCTTGTCGAACAGCGCCGCGCCGCCAGCCTGAGCGCCGAACGGGCTTGGCCTGATGTCGCCGCCAGTCCGGCACCAGGTGCGCCCGCCCTGGCGGAAGCGGTACACGACGACGCCGTCCGGCGCCGTATAACTTTCCGATGTCAGCGTACGCGAGTTATCCACGCGTGCGTCGCCGACGGCCTGTGCAAAGCGCTGCCACTTGTTGTCGCCTGGATCGAGCGGCGCCAGTTTCCCCTTGCGCAGGTCGTGATCGATCGCGCCCGCAATGCGTTTGCCGTGGCCGGCCAGGCTGTCGTCGCCTGTGGCAATGCGTTCTTGTGTTGATGCTGAAGGGGTGGGGAACGGATCTGCAGCAGGTTCGCTCGTGGCCGGAGGCGGCGCGGTGTCAGCAGGCGCTGGCGTGATCGGTTGTGGCGCCACTGGCGGCGCGGCAGGGGCAGTGCGCGCAGTAGCTGCCTTCGCTGCGCGTGGGGGTGATGAAGCTGGGGTGGCCGGTGCAGCGGAAGAACGAGAAGACGCCAGCACCGTCACCACGATGAATTCACGGGGCGCCGACACAACCGCCGGCAGCACCCGCACGCCCGTCGCCTGCAACCACCACCAGCCCAGCAGCAGGTGCAGACCCAGCGTGACCGCAAGCGGCCAGCCGGGCGTGCGGCGCGGCGTCAGGACACCGGCAGCCAGCATGTGGCGATCAGCCTTTCGGTGCGCTCAGCTTTGCCTTGATCGCCACGCAGCGCTGGTCGTCCTGCAGCGTGTCGAGCAGCGTGCGGCGCGTGAACGCCGACAGGTCCGTCATCGTGGCTGCCGCGCGGCTCAGGCGCGCCACGCTTTGCGGCGTGCAGGTCGCGGGGATCATTGTGCCGGCATACGCGCGCATGAAGACCGGGCCGCCCGTCTTGTCCACCTGCGGCAGGCGCGCCAGGCGCGCATCGGCATCACGCTCATTGAGCGCGCCCTGTTCGGCCGGGAAGATGCTGCCCATCGCCGTGCGGATGCGCGAGAACGGCAACGCCGTCTTCTGGTCTTCGATCTGCCTGACCCAGTCCGCCTTGACGGCAGCGTCAGGGCGGACGACCGTGGCCGCCACGGCCGCGATCTGGCCGGCGTCCGACTTGTCACGGGCGGACTCCTGCGCGATCAGGTCGAACGCGCCCGGATAGTTGTAGCGGTTCAGGCGCGCGATGATCGACCAGCGCTGTGGCTGGCCCACCGGCACGCCGGCCGCATCGACCTGGCCGCCCAGGATGCCGGCCAGGCGCGTCAGCGCGTCCGGGCTGCTGGCGACGCTCACGTACTGGTTGAACCAGCGGCGCTGGAAGTCGGCGTTGCCCTTGTTGGCCAGCACGCCATCCCACGCCATCTTTTCCAGTGCCAGCGTGGTCTGGCGCGTGTAGGCGTTGTCCAGGTTCATCGCATTGAGGTAAGCCTTCGACTCGCTGACCTTGCCCAGCACATCGCCCAGCAGCGTGTAATCCTTCTCGAGCGGCGCATTGTTCAGCGCTACGGTGAGGAAGTCATTCAGTGGCATCTCGGCGTCGCGCACGCCATCCCACAGGCTCTGCCACAGCATCGCGCGCAGCAGCGGATCGTCGACCTTGGCCAGGCTGGTGCGCGCGGTGGCGAACGAGCGCCCGTCCAGCTTGACCTTGGCATAGCCCCAGTCCTGGTAGTTCGGGTAGACCAGATCCGGGCAGGCCGTGCCGTTCATGTCCGGCACTGCGGTCTTGGCGCCCGTGTAGGTGACGGGGACGTTCTTCACGAGCGTCAGCTTGCCGCCGTCGATCTTGAAGGCGCCGATCTGCACGCGCTGCTCGCGCAGCGTCGGCAGCTCTTTCGATGGCGCGGTCTGCGCCAGCGTGAAGTTGCGGATCTTGCCGCCGCTGCAGCTGTAGTTCGCGGCGATGGTGTTCACGCCCGCGTTGTACAGCCACTGCTTGGTCCAGCCGGACAGGTCGCGGCCCGCCGCTTCACCCAGGCTGCCGATGAAATCGTCGAGCGTCGCGTTCTTCCACGAGTACTTGACCAGGTAGTTGTGCACGCCCTTGCGGAACACGTCTTCACCCAGCAGGTGGCGCAGCTGCTTGAGCGTCGAGCCGCCTTTGGAATACGTGATCGCATCGATGTTGTCGAAGGCATTGCTCGACGACGGCACTGGCACTTCGATCGGGTGCGTGCTGGCCGTCTGGTCCTGGATGTAGGCGCGCTGCTTGCCGCTCTGGTAGAACTTTTGCCACGAATCCTTGAACTCGGTCGATTCGACCGTCGCCAGCACGCCCATGAAGGACGCGAAGCTTTCGTTCAGCCACAGGCCGTTCCACCACTTCATGGTCACCAGGTTGCCGAACCACTGGTGCGCCATCTCGTGCATGATCACTTCGGTCAGCGACTGCTTCTGCTCGGCCGTCATATTGGCCACGCCGTAGCGCGCTTCGGCAAACGTGATCGCGCCCGCATTTTCCATCGCGCCGTACAGGAAATCCGGCACGATCAGCTGGTCGTACTTTTCGAACGGATACGGGACGCCAAAGTACTCTTCGAAGAAGCCGAGGCCGGCCTTGGTCTGGCGGAACCAGTCGTCTGGCACCACCAGCTTGGCCAGCGACTGGCGCGCGAACAGGCGCATCGGGTACTTGCCGCTGTTGTCTTCCCAGACCTGGTACGGGCCGGCGTGCAGCGAGAAGTTGTACGGGCTAAGGCGCTTGGTGGTCTTGAAGGTCCAGTGGCGGTTCGCGCCACGCTCGTCGATCTTCGTCTCGCGGGTGGTCGTGACCACGTGCCAGTCGCGCGGCGCGGTGACCGACACCGTGTAGCTGGCCTTCAGGTCGGGCTGGTCGAACACGGCGAACATCTGCTGGGCCGCGACCGGCTCGAAGTGCGAATAGGTGTAGACGCGGCCATCGGCCGGATCGACCATGCGGTGCAGGCCTTCGCCATTGGTGCTGTGCAGGCGCTCGTAATCGATGACGACCGTGTTGCGGCCCTTGGCCAGGCTGGCCATGTCGAGCGTGACGAACCATTTGTTGTAGCGTGTGGCGACGGGCTTGCCGTTGACGCTGACCGACTTGACGGTGGCGTCCTTCAGGTCGAGCGTAACGGGTGCGTCGACGTCCTTCAGGTCGAACGTGACGGTCGTGGTGCCGGCAAAGGTTTCCTTGCCGGTCAGCGTGAAGTCCAGCACATAGTCCACGTTCGATATGCGCGCAGAGCGGGCAAAGGCGTCGACCTGGGACAGGAACGGCGTCTCGGCGCGCGTGCCCTGGGCCGCCGGCGCAGCGTGGACGGCGCCGCTGAAGGCGATGGCGGAAGCGATGGCGAGCGCCATGGCGCGGTGTGCTGGAACGTTCACTGAAAATCCTCTCTCGGTAGGCGCATCGCGATGTGCGCACAGTAACAATCTAACAATCGCGCAAGAATAGCACTAACGTTCTTGGCTGGACAGCCATCACGACGATCCTTTCTCATCCATGCATATCGCATACATATGCTTCATTCATGCGTCAATACGAAAAGGCGCTGTCAACATTATCTGTTGATGACGCCGACTGCGATGCAGAACAACTGTTCTGCGGAACTGACCCGCCCACCATCCAGGGCCCAGCGCCATCCCAGGTAATTGGGCAGGTAGCGCGATGCCACCCCGCGAAAGCCCAGTAGCCAGACCTTGAAGCGCCCGTGGTACGCGTTCACGTTCTGTACGTGGATGGCGCGGCTGCCCGAATGCCTGACGCGCACGCCGGCGCGCAGATTGACGGTCTCGTGCGCAATACTGTGCTTGCGTGCAAAGGCCCGGTACGCGGCGTGGCTGTCGGTGACCAGGAGCGCCTGCGGATCAAGCCTGGGTAGCAAATCGCGTTCGAGTTGGGTGGCGGTCAGTGCCCCACGGCCAGTAACGGCATCGATGGTGCGGCCATTCCGGTCGCGCGCCACCAGGATGCAATCGAGATGGCGGGAAATACCAGGCTTGGGCGCGCGGCCGCCCCGTCGGCGTGGCGGGCGGTCGAGGGTGCGTGATCCTTTTTGCGATTCGAGGAGGAATGTTTCATCGGCCTCCACGATGCCGTTGAGCGATGCAGGCCGGTCGAGCTTGACCCATTCGAGAAAGCGGTGGCGCCACCGGAATGCCGTGTTGCGGTGTACGCCAACCTGGTCTGCGCCCTTGCGTACGGACAGTGAATGGAGCAGCACCTGCGAATACGCGAGCCATTTCGCCTTGTGCCTGAGCCGTGCCAGTGGTGTGCCGCTCAGGTCGTTGAACGTGCGGCCACAGGCGCAGCAGCGAAAGCGCTGCAGGTCGTTGGCGAATCCGTGCCGATTGCAGCGTTCGTTGCCACAACTGGGGCAGCACCGCGCCGGCGCTCTGGCTTGCGCGATCAGTGCGACTACCTGGTCGAGGCCAGCTGCGGGATGCAGGGCGTCGAGCACTTGCCGGCGCTGTGGCTGATTCAGCGCTGGCAACCTGGCAAACCAGTTCTTGAAACGGGGCGCTTTCATGATCGACTCCTGACACTGGGGACAGGCGTTGGACCATGGGACCGCTGATCAGTTCATAGGTCGACTCTATTTAACGTTGACTGCGCCACGAAAAAAAACAGGACCCGCAGGTCCTGTTCGAAGAAGCGCCGCCCCTCGCCGGCAAGAGCGGGCGAGGGCGCGGAGAAAGGGATGCTTACACCGTGGCCGGCAGCGCCGGATAATCGGTGTAGCCGGTCGCGCCTGGATGGTAGAACGTGTCCGGGTTCGGCTTGTTGAGCGGTGCGTTCAGTTGCAGGCGTTCCACCAGGTCCGGATTGGCGATGTACAGCTGGCCCCACGAGACGGCATCGGCCGTGCCGCTGGCGATCAGTGCCTCGGCTTTTTCCTTGCTCAGCTGCTGGTTCGCGATCCAGACGCCGCCAAATTCCTTCTTGATCATCGGGCCCAGTTCGTCCGGGCTTTGGCCTTCACGGGTAAAGATGAACGCGATCTTGCGGCGGCCCAGTTCACGCGCGACGTAGCCGAAGGTCTCGGCCGGCGTCGAGTCGCCCATGTCGTGCGAGTCGCGTGCCGGCGCCAGGTGCATGCCGACACGGTCGGCGCCCCAGACGTCGATGCAGGCATCGGTCACTTCCAGCAGCAGGCGTGCGCGGTTCTCGATCGAGCCGCCGTACGCATCGGTGCGCTGGTTGGTCGAGTCCTGCAGGAACTGGTCGAGCAGGTAGCCATTGGCGCCGTGGATTTCCACGCCGTCGAAGCCGGCCAGCTTGGCATTCTCGGCGCCCTTGCGGTAGGCCGACACGATGCCCGGGATTTCTTCGATGTCCAGCGCGCGCGGGGTGACGTATTCACGCTTCGGGCGCAGCAAGCTCACGTGGCCGTCCGGCTTGATCGCCGATGGGGCCACCGGCAGCTGGCCGTCCAGGAACGACGGGTCCGAGATGCGGCCGACGTGCCACAGCTGCAAAAAGATGCGGCCACCGGCGGCGTGCACGGCATCGGTCACGAGCTTCCAGCCTTCGACCTGCTCGTCGGACCAGATGCCCGGCGTATCGGCGTAGCCCACGCCCATCGGGGTGACCGAGGTGGCTTCGGACAGGATCAGGCCTGCCGAAGCGCGCTGCACATAGTATTCGGCCATCAGGGCATTGGGCACACGGCCGCTATCGGCGCGCGAGCGGGTCAGCGGCGCCATGACAATGCGGTTTGGCCATTCGAGGGCGCCGACCTTGATCGGATCAAACATGGTAGTCATCTTGTTTTCCTAGATTGCGTCGTTCAATTGGGCGAGGAAGGCCGCGATGGCTTCCTCGTTGCGATGATAAAAAACCCACTGGCCGACACGGCGCGTGCCCACCAGGCCCGCGCGCTGCAGCGTGGCCAGGTGCGCCGACACGGTCGATTGCGACAGGCCGGTGCGTCCGTCGATCAGCTTGCAGCACACACCCATCTCGAGCGGGTGTTCCTGCTCGCTGAAGTGCTGCTGCGGATCCTTCAGCCAGTGCAGGATCTGGCGCCGCACCGGGTTGGCCAGGGCCTTGTGGATCGCGTCGATGTCCATCGGGTGGTTCCTTTATATCGGGATCTTTCGATCCGAATATCGTCATCTTACGATATTCAAAAAAAGTCTGCTGGCGGCGGGCCGATTTTCGCTTCAGGGCCGGTGGTATACTTGCCGCCTTTTGACCCGACACGCGCAAGGACGCAACATGAGCTGGATCTATCTTGTCATCGCCGGCCTGCTCGAAGTGGCCTGGGCCGTCGGCCTGAAATACACGATGGGCTTCACGCGCCTGTGGCCATCGGTGTTTACGATCACGACGATGGCGGCCAGCGTCGGCATGCTGGGCTTGGCGCTGCGCCAGCTGCCGCTGGGCACTGCCTATGCCATCTGGACCGGCATCGGCACCGTCGGCACGGCGATCTTCGGCATGCTGATGCTGGGTGAACCGACCGGCGCGCTGCGCCTGCTGGCGATCGCCCTGATCATCAGCGGCATCGTGATGCTAAAGCTGCTGTCGCCCGCGTGAAAGCGTAACGTTCAGCCTTGTTCACGTCCGAACAGCGGGTTCGGACGGGTGAGGTAATACCACTCGGTGTTGGCAGCAGCGCTGGCGGCCGGGAACAGGATACGGCCGCCGAATTCGGCGGTCACCGGCGTGCCGTCGGCGCGGGTGCCGATCAGTTCACCTTCGGCCACCGGATCGAAGCTTTTCCACGGACGCGCGAACGCGTCATCCGCGTGCAGCTTGTCGTGCACGACCACCATCGACAGCGCTTCCATGGCATCGAAATCAGCGGGCACCGGGTCGGGCGCGGCGATCAAGCCCAAATGCGCCAGCGTATTCATGATCGCGCGGTACGCCACATCGGGCGCGGCCGGATCGTCGTGCTGGCCCGCTTCGAGCGTCAGCGCGTAGCCGCCCGTGCTGCGCATGTATTCGGTGGTGCCCACGCCGTAGCGCAACACCGTTTCCAGTTCATCGGCACTGCGGCTGCGGCGCTGCACGCCGTCGCCATAGGTCGCCAGCCAGCCATCGACAAACCGGCGCACGCCCAGGCGGCGCGCCCACGCACGTTCTTTTTCGGCGTGGCGGAACGGCTGCAGCGTGCCGTCATTGTCGAGCGGACCGACCATCACGAACGGCTCGCCCGTGGCGGCAAACGAGTGGATATCGAGCAGCACGTCGTGCTGGCCGAGCAGGGGGCACAGCCAGTTCGCAATCTGGTCTTCGAAATCCTGCGGGTTTGCCTTCGGGAACAGGTCGCGGTTCAGGTTACGGTCGCCATTACGCGTGACCTGCTGGTACGCCAGCGGATTGACGATCGGGACGAACGTCAGGCTGCCGGCGGCGATGTGCAGCGCGCCGCTGTCGATCTCGTCCATCACGCGCCGGATGGCTTTGGTGCCGCACACCTCGTTGCCGTGGGTCGCGCCCATGATGATGACGCGCGGGCCCGGCTGCAGGCCGGTGTAGTTGATGGATTTGAACTGAAACTGGCGGGGCGAAGTCATGGGCGGCGTGAGTGAAGAGAAAATGGGTGGCGGTATTTTATCGGTAAATGCCAGCGTTGACGCATGCTGGCTGCGCTAGCCCCGCGCCTCGATCACGCCAAACCCCGCCGGCGCATCGCCCAGATACGCCAGCACCGCATGCGCCTGGATATTTGCATCGAACTGCGCGTTGGCCGCGATCGTCGCGCGCAGGCCCGGCACGATGTCCGGCGTGTGCGGCTGCCGGTACGCCTTGATCAGCAGCGCGACCAGATCGGCCGGCGCATCGGCGCGGCGCAGGCGCGCTTCGATGATGGCCAGGAGCGCGCGCTGCATGCGCGGCGTGGGGTTGCGGATCTCGCCGAACACATAGGGCGTGTTGGTGATGGCCGCGCAGATGATGGTTTCCATCCGCTCGGCCTTGAGGTCGGACGGGATGTCGAAGTAAGCCTTGTTCCAGCGGGTGTACGGGGAAGCGTGGCCGCGCGGGAAGCGGTCGGCGTTTTCCAGGCCCAGCGCGTAGCTGGCGCGGGCGAGCAGGTCGCCCAGGGTGTCTAGCAGTGCCATGGCAGGCTGTGTTGCGCTTGTGTCATCCCGAGAGTGTAGCGCATGCCTGCCAGGTACGCAGTGTGGCCGCTGACGACGCGCTTACGCGAAACGCCCGGCGCGAAAATCCTCGACCGCCTGATGCAGCTCGGCCTGGGTATTCATCACGAACGGTCCGTACTGCGCGATCGGTTCGTTTAAAGGGCGCCCGGCCAGTACCAGCAGGCGCGTGGGTGCGATCGCCTTGATCCGCACGCCGTCGGCGCCGGCGGCATTGTCGAGGATCGCCATGCGCGTGTGCGGCACGCCTTTCCCGTCGATGACGGCTTCACCGCGAAACACGTAGACGAACGCATTGTGCCCGGCTGGAATCGGCTGCTCGAACGTCACGCCGGCCGGGATCTCGAGGTCGAGATACAGCGGCTCGGTATGGGCGCGCTGCACCGCGCCGTCGATGCCGTGCGTGCGGCCGGCGATCACCTGCACGGTCACGCCGTCGGCGGTCGTCAGGCGCGGTACTTCCTCGAGCGGGATGTCGCGGTACCACGGCGCCGTCATCTTCTCGCTCGCGGGCAGGTTGAGCCACAGCTGGAAGCCTTCCATCAGGCCGGCGTTCTGCTCCGGCATCTCGGAGTGGATCACACCGCGCCCGGCCGTCATCCACTGCACGCCGCCATCGGTGACCAGGCCCTCATTGCCGGCGCTGTCGCGGTGGCGCATGCGCCCGGCCAGCATGTAGGTGATGGTCTCGAAGCCCCGGTGCGGGTGCTCCGGAAAACCGGCGATGTAGTCGCCCGGCTTGTCGCTGCCGAAGGCGTCGAGCATCAGGAACGGGTCCAGGCGGCGCTGCAGCGGACCAGTCAGGATACGGTTGATGCGTACGCCCGCGCCATCCATCACGAACTGCCCGTTGATGATGCGCTCGACGCCCCGGCTTTTGACGAGGGGCGCCGTGATGACCGGCTGCGTGACAGTGGTAGTCAATCTGTTCTCCTGTTGGTTGCGCCGCCTGACGGCGGCCGGGGTGCTACCGGTATTACGCCAGTGCCGCTTCGATGGCGGCGTTGGCTGCTGCCTGGCCCGCAGCCACGGCATCGGGGCCCATCGCCATGCCTGACGAGTAGATGTAGGTCTGGTCGACCAGGCCCAAGAAGCCCAGCAGCGCGCGCATCTGCGGCACTTGCGGATCCTGCGCTTCTTCATACACACCGCCGCGTGCTGCGGCCACGTAGACCTTCTTGTTCTTCAGCAGGCCTTCCGGACCGGTCTCGGTATAACGGAACGTCACACCAGCGCGGGCAATGGCGTCGAACCAGCTTTTCAACTGCACCGGCATCGAGAAGTTGTACATCGGGGCACCCAGCACGATCACGTCGGCTGCCTGCGCTTCGAGAATCAGTGCATCGTCCTGCTCCACGCGCGCCAGTTGCGCGGCGCTGCGCTGCTCGCCCGGCGTGAACAGCGCGCCCAGGGCGGCGCCGTCGAGCAGCGCGACCGGGGCCGCGCCCAGGTCGCGGCGCACGATGGTGGCGCCCGGGTTGGCGGCGACCAGCTTGTCGACGATCTGTTGCGTGACGCGGGTCGATTCGGAGGCGTCGCCGCGGATGCTCGAGGTGATGTGCAGGATGTTCATGGTGGTGGTCCCTTCGTGGTTGGAGTAGCGATGGGTCTACTTTAGTCTTTCCAAAAACAATGCGAAAGACCGTAAAATGGATAACATTATTCTGCTGATGGGACAATCATGGACGTCGAACCGAATGACCTGCTGCTGTTTGCCCGCATCGTCGAGGCAGGAAGCTTCACGCGCGCAGCCGAGCGCGTCAATTTGCCGAAGTCGACCGTGTCGCGTCGCCTGGCGCTGCTCGAGACGACCCTTGGCGAGCGGCTGCTGCAGCGTACGACGCGCAAGCTGGTGGTGACGGAATTTGGCGCCAGCCTGTATGAACATGCGCGGCGCCTGGCCGACGAGGTAGAGGCTGCCGGCGCGCTGGCCCAGCACCGCCAGGGCGAGCCAAGTGGCAAGCTGCGCATCTCGGCGCCGGGGGACTTTGCCAACAGCACGCTGAACCACGTGATCGCGCGCTTTCTCGAGCGCTATCCGGCCGTCACGCTCGAGATGGACCTGACGCCGCGCCGCGTTGATCTCGTGGCCGAGAATTTCGACATTGCCATCCGCATGGGCGACTTGCCGGACGACGCCACGCTCAGCGCGCGCCCCTTCATCCTCGAGCAGCCGGGCCTGTTCGCATCACCTGCCTACCTGGCGCGGCACGGCATTCCCGAGCATCCGGACGACCTGGCCACGCACGACGTGCTGTGCATCCTGAGCCGCAGCGGCGGCGCGGTGCCATGGACGCTGATTCGCGGGAAGGTGCGCTGGCAGCGCGCGCTGCAGAGCCGGCTGACAGCGAATTCACCGGACCTGCTGGCGCGCATCGCCGCGCGCGGCGCCGGGATCGCACTCAGCTCGACGCTGTTTGCCGAACCGTACATGCAGACGGGGGAACTGGTGCGGGTGCTGCCGGAGTGGGAGATGCCAACCGCGAATGGCTGGGCCGTGTTCCCGAGCCGCAAGCTGATGCCGGCCAAGACGCGCGCATTCCTGGCGATGATGGAAGAGACCTGTACCGCCCATGGCCACGGGCCGGAACAAATCGCTGCAGCCTTCAGGGCGAAGGCCGCGCTGGAGAACGGAGCGTCGGACGCTGCCTGAGACCGGTCAGCGCAGCGGCCGATTGCCCATGACGTCGCCCAGGCGCACTTTACCCTCCGGCGCCCAGGCCGGATTGAAGCGGATTGCGCCTTTCTGGAACAGCATCACGACGGTGGAGCCGAGCAGGAAGCGGCCCATCTCGTCGCCTTTTTTCAGCGTCACCTGGCCCGGTTCATATTGCCAGTCGCAGATGCGCGCCATGCGCGGCGGATTGACGACGCCATGCCAGACGGTGGCCATGCTGCCGACGATCGTTGCACCGACCAGCGTCATCACGAATGGCCCGAATTCGTCGCTGTCGAATACGCACACGACACGCTCGTTGCGCGCGAACAGCCCCGGCACGCCGCGCGCCGTCGTCGGGTTCACCGAGAACAGCTTGCCCGGCACATAGATCATGCGCGTGAGACGCCCGTCGCACGGCATGTGGATGCGGTGGTAATCCTTGGGGCTCAGGTAGACGTTGGCGAAGTGGCCGTGCTGGAAGTGCGCCGCCAGCGTCTGGTCGCCACCGACCAGTTCGGCCGTGGTGAACTTGTGGCCCTTGGCCTGGAAGATCTGGTGGTCATCGATGTCGCCGAACTGGCTGATCGCACCATCGACCGGGCACACGTAATCGGCCTGCGCCAGCGGGCGCACGCCATCGCGCAGGGCGCGGGTAAAGAATTCGTTGAAGCTCGGGTAGCTGGCGATGTCCGGATTGGCCGCTTCGCTCATGTCGACGTTATATTTGCCCACGAACCAACGGATCAGGCCAGTCGTCATCGACCCGCCACGGTGGCCGGCAACGCGGCCTGCGAGGTTGGTCATTGCCTGCTTCGGCATCACATATTGGGGCAGGACTTTGAGTCTGGACACGGTCGATCGCCTTTCGCGGAAAAGTGCGCATTATAGCTGGGCATGTCAGACGGAAATTCTGTTGCCGCTTTTAACACTGTTGAGGCGAGTGTACCGCAGGTAGCCGGGGGATGGCGGACGGTGCAAGTGTGCGCTTCCCTGTTATCTATAAGTTCTATTACCTAGCAATATAGGATGCACTTCCGTCGAATAAAAGATTTCTATGTTTACGTTTACATTCTGCTATGAAGTGGCATATTCTGACCTGGCCTGTTCAATAACCTGGAGAAGCCGCCCTGACGAATCTGCCAACGCACTACACCGTGTCTCTGTTGATCGCTGCAAGCCTGCCGCTACCGGCAGCTGCTCAGACTGAACCTGGCATCCCGCAGGTGGACATCCGGGGCAGCGCTGCCGGCTACGATGCGCGTCGCGACGATACCGCCACCCGCATCATCATCAAGCGCGACGAACTCACGCGTTACGGCGACCGCTCGATCCTGGATGCGCTGCGGCGCGTACCCGGGGTGACAATCGACGGCAGCAGCGGTCAGGGCGGAACGATCCAGCTGCGTGGCCTGGGCGCCGGCTATACGCAGGTACTGATTAACGGCGAACGGGCACCCGGCAACTTCAGCTTCGACACGCTGTCGCCCGAGGTGGTCGAGCGCATCGAGGTGCTGCGCGCCGCGACGGCAGACCTGTCGACGCAGGCAGTGGCTGGCACGGTCAACATCGTCCTGCGCCACGTGGCCAAGACGCGGGAGCGCGAACTCAAGCTGGGCATGCTCGGTTCGGATGTGTTCAGGGGGCCGA
>Ga0308160_10004016_pt1 | contig 16069 bp, 18 predicted proteins | sample PhyFR1_FD_201036 | JGI IMG/M metagenome (GOLD analysis project Ga0308160, IMG submission 201036) | Phyllosphere microbial communities from UC Gill Tract Community Farm, Albany, California, United States - DLSLF.R1 | ecosystem: Host-associated > Plants > Phyllosphere > Unclassified | place: USA...
ACGAGTGGAAGTCGCCGTCCTGGCCGAGCGGAGGTGGGTCGTTGGGGTTGCCTGCGGCAAACGACTTCGAGTTGCCCCGCTTGCGGCCGGTGAACGAGACGGAGGAGAAGAGGCTCGGACGAGGACTGCCTCCGCCGCTGCCGCCGTCGAGACGTGGTGAGGCGTTGGCACTCCCGACCGACGCGCCCCGATTGCGGCCGAGCGGACCGCCACCGCCGGCCGCTATGGTCGAGCTTGCATTCGAGCCCGACCGGTTCCGGCCGACGACTGAGGAGAAGAGGCTTGCGGACCGACTCCTTCCGCCTCCTCCTCCTCCTCCTCCTCCGGCTGACCTCGTGCCGTCAGCGATAGGATCGCCCCGCCCTCCTCCTCCAATGCCCGCAAAGCCATAGCCTGCCCTCCCGTCGAGCCCAGGACTCCCAAGTGGCCCAATGGGGTCCGCCTCCCAGCCCGTGCCGGTGGCCGACGGCGGCCGGTCGTCGACCCACTCTCGGCCCGAGGGTAGGCCTGTCGCAGCAAGGATCGCACCGACGAGCTCCTCGGCGAACGGCGGGATCGGGACGGTGCCCGAGAGGAGCTGCTTGGAGGAAATGGTAGAGCCATAGGCGAGCCGGTTGGCACTGTTTGCAAGGGCGCGCGTGTAGGTCAGTACGACAGAGAGATGTGCTCGAAAGGCGGGAGGGGAGGGGAGGGGAGGGGAGGGGAGGGGAGGGGATACATACTCCTGACGCTCGACAATGACGCTCCCTTCTACGCTGACGCCGCCGAAGAGCCCCTTCGTCTTGGAGTACGAGTACCTGCCCACAGCAAAAGAGAGAGGGTTCAGTGCTCGCGCTCGTCGACACGACCAGGCCAGCGCGAGGGAACGAAGGGGGACCGAACATGGCGGCAACCTTGCCCTTTGTGTTAACGGCGCCCATCCCCTCGGCGTTACGCCCGAGGGGACCGACGGCGAGCGACATATTGCCGCCGAGATTGAGCGAGCCGGCAGCCATGAAGGAGGCGACGGCGCTCTGAACGGTTCCCAAAATGGGAGGGGCGAAGGGGTAGACGTCGTCAGCTGACTGGCTCGGAATCAGATGAGCGACCACCAGCGCTGCTCGGAACGGCGTCCCTCTCCCCCCACAGAAATCCCTCCGCCGCCCGGGTTCTTGAAAGGGTGGACATACGCGAGAATTGAGGACGATCAGGAAGTCGGTCACCTCGGCACCGGCCTGGCCGCCGAAGCCTGGCAGAGGTCACCGAGGGCAGCAAGCAAGCGGGAGCAACGCAGAAGGGCTAGTCAGTCAGTCTCTGGAGAGATGAGGGCGCGGGTCCGGCGGGGTAGCTTGAGGGAGTACGGTGTGCGAAAGTCGGAGAGAGCGACACTGGGCCGCTCCGAGATGGTATGCGAGGGGGCGCTCCAATCCGCATTGCACCCCCCCTCCCCAAGCCAAGCTTTTAGGCTATCCCTTCTCTTTCCTGCGTGGCGATCTCAACAGGCCCGCTTTGCCTTAATCTGGACAGTGAAAGGCGAGAGGAGGACGAACCGAGCCCAGCAGTCCCAATCGCGCTCGGCGCCGACCACTCGCCGTTTGGCAGGCGAGCGATGACGAGGCCCGAGCCGGCCCGGGCCGACACGAGGAAACCAGCTTTGGCGACGGTGAAGATGGCAAAGCCTTTGGCGTGCTGGAGGACTGGTTCGACGGGGAGCGGGATTTGGGCCGCCAGCGGGTATCGCGGAGGGGTTCAGCGGGCGGGAAGGCAGATGGAGCCAGAGCAGGGGGAGGGGGGGGGTGAGGAGGCTGACGGACCTGCGCGTGGGATGACCTGGTCGAGACCGTTGTTGGCTCCGTCAACGAACGAGTTGACTGGTCGGAATTAGAGCAGGAGGAGGAGCAAGAATGGCGTCAGTACCTCTGAGGACAAGGCCCTGCGATGCGATATGGGAGAGAAGAGGGACGCAACGGATCTTGCGGGCCTTTGTGCACTCTTGAGCGAGATTGACTGCGTGCGTTGTCACGTATAGGCGGGCGGTCAGTTCCTGAGGACTCTCGGGACGGCTTCAAGGGCCGAGCTTGCTCGGTCTGACCTGGTACGGGCGAGTTGAAGCCCATCGTTGTGGTCTGTGGACTGTCTTGCGGCGAAGGGAAGGTGGGCGGGGACGACGACGATGCTCTCGAGCTCCCTCCCATCTCGCTCGCTCCGGCCAGCGCCGCCCGGCGACTTGCTCCCGTCGTCGTCAGTCACTCACAACCCGACGCCCGCAACCTCGCATGTCCCTCCCTCCGCCCGTCCGCCCGCCCGCCCTTGGCCGCATCGTTTCGTCCACCGCCTCATGTCGGACACACGCGCTGGCGACGACCACTCCCTAAGGTCTCTCAGCAAGGGCGGGAGGCGCGAGCTCGATCTCCCCGCGCAGTTTCTGTATTCAAGGATCCCAGCCGACCCCTTCCACGAGGATCGTCCCTCCGCCGACTCTGATCCCACACGAGAGGAGAAGCGAGAGGGCACGCGAGAATTGCTGCTGGGTGTCCAATTATCCTTTCTATTCCATCTCGACGTCCCCTCCGCCGCCGCCGCCGCCAGTCTTCTCCCCCTTGGCGCGCGCCTTCTCGCTCATCGCCACCTCGCGCTCGTCGACCGCTGCCGTCCCGGGCTTGCCGCCGCCGCCGCTCCCGCCCTTGGCAAAGACGTCGATCCCAGACGTCAGGGAGCCGATGAGGAGCTCGAGGCGGGAGGTCGTCAAGGAGGGTTCCTGTGCGCGAGAGTCAGATGAGTGTGGGTGGAGGGAAAGGGTCAGTCTGCATGAATGATTTGGAACGTCCGTTGAGCGACAAGAGGTTCGGAGGTCGACTGCTTGCCTCCCTCCATAGGCCTCGGCCGTTGAGCCAGGGGGAAGGGCAGGGCGTCCGATATCCCCTCCTGCCTAATCCAGCGAGTGAACCCGGAGCCCATCTCAGAAGGAGGGCTCTCCAAACATGTGCGCTGGAGACACATGCGCTCCTGAAAGACGAGCTGCTGAGAGAGAAAGACTGCAAGACGAGCGGGAAGGACACGTACCTGCCGGACCGTTTCGAGATCGTCGCCAAAGCCCTCGAGCACCTTGCCCATCCAGAACTCGCGGAAGCGGCGTTCGGTCTCTTCTCCCTGAGCAGCTCCGGTCCCCGCGCCGTTCGTTGTCGTCGCCGTCGTTGTCGTCGTTGGGTGAGAGGGCATGAACGACGGCGGGGCCGACCAAGCTGGGATCGAGGGTGGCGGGGGCGAGGGCGAGGTCGACTCGCGGGCCGCTCGGCGCGAGGAGACGACGGTCGAGGATGAGGGGGCGACACTGGCGCCGTTGGCTGCTGCTGCTGCGGCAGTGGTGGTGGGTCTCCGGCCGGCCGGCCGATCGTCGTCGCTGCTATCGTCGTCTGACGAGGACGAGGCTGCACTGCTGCTGCTGCTACTGCTGCTGCTGCTCGAGCTGCTGCTCTCGCCCTCGCTCTCGTCCGACGCCCGGCCCTTGCCTTTGAGATCGCCGCCAGCACCCGCCTGCTGATGCTGACCGAGGACAGCCGCCCGCTTTGCTGCCAGGGCAGGGACGAGCGGTGCCTCCTCGTCGGACGACGACGACGAACCGTCCGACGACGACGACGACGACGAGTCGGACTGCTGGCGCTGGGCGCGTCGGCGCTTACGCGCGGGCTTTTTGGTCGCGCGGGGAGGACCGGCGGCGGGCATGTCGTTGGCTTGCTGGAGGGTGGAAATCGCAAGAGGGCAGGTGATGGACGTCGACAAGGAACCGAGCGTGCGAGCGAGAGGGTCTGCGTCGGTTTGCGGGAAAGGGTGGTCTGGTCGTGCAGGTTGGCCTTGCCCTGCTGGCTCTGCTGCTGGGTTGGCCTGGCTCGTCGTTTCCGGCGGCGCGGCCGCCTTCGACATTTCGTCGCGCGGCCAAAGTTGCACTTGCAACTCGAGTGACCGGCCGTTTTCGACGCCGACGCCTCGCCGGCAGCTCACCCCCTCCGAACCGACTCCCTTCAACCCGTCCTTCCCTCTCGAACCGACTTAGCCATGTCGCACGCTGTCGAGTACCCCATCATCCTCCCCGCTCCGCCCGCCGGCTGGTCGACGACCTCGGCCGGCGCTGGCGGCAAGCTCTCGGCCGCCGTCAAGCACACGATCTTCCCCGCCGGCCCGTCCTTCATCCGGGAGACGGTCCGGTCCAACCTCCAGCGGTCGTTTGCCGAGGACGACGCCATCTGGGCTGCCCACCACCAGAGCCTCAAGCAGGGCGAGACCGAGGAGCTCGGACCCGAGTTTGACGGACTCGGCGAGGAGAAGGAGTCGGCCGAGATCCTCAACCTCGACCCCAAGGAGTGGAAGAAGCAGGACCACTACGCCGTCCTGGGCCTGTCGCACCTCCGCTACAAGGCCAATGACGAGCACATCAAGATTGCCCGTGCGTCTCCGCGCTGCCCGTCTTGACTTGCTGTATCTGGCAAGGATTGTAGCTGAGCATCTCATCTCCCGCCCTATGCCCACAGACCGCCGCAAGGTCCTCCGTCACCACCCCGACAAGAAGGCCGGCTCGGGCGACTCGAACAACGACTCGTTCTTCAAGTGCATCCAGAAGGGTCCGTCTTCTGCTGCTGCCGCTGCTCCTCGTCGTCCCTTGTTCTCTGCTAATCGACAGTCATCTGCAGCCCACGAGTCGCTTACGAGCCTCGACCGCCGCCGCCAGTTCGACTCGGTCGACTGGGAGATCGAGGACGCCATTCCGAACCCGGCCTCGGTCCCCGCCGGCAAGTACGTCGCTACGTTCGGCCCCATCTTTGAGCGCGAGGGTCGCTTCTCCAAGCGCCAGCCCGTGCCTGCCTTTGGCACCGACGCCAGCTCCAAGCAGGAGGTCGAGGGCTTCTACGACTTCTGGTACAAGTTTGACTCTTGGCGGTCGTTCGAGTGGTGGGACAAGGAGGCCAACGAGGGCTCCGACTCGTGCGTACTTCCCGTTCTCTCCGCAGCCCTCACCGTTGCTTGGCTGCTGACGTCTTTCCTCTATCCTTCCCGCGCTTAGCCGCGACGAGAAGCGCTACGCCGAGAAGAAGAACAAGTCTGAGCGTGCCCGGCGCAAGCAGGAGGACAACGTCCGCGTGCGTGAGCTCGTCGACACGGTCCTCGCCAACGACCCCCGGATCAAGCGCATCCGGGCCGAAGAGAAGGCTGCGCGCGACGCAAAGAAGACCAAGGCGGCCGGCAACGGCAAGCCCGTCCTGAGCGCCAAGGAGAAGAAGGAGGCCGAGGAGAAGGCGGCCGCCGAGAAGAAGGCGGCCGACGAGGCGGCCAAAAAGCAGGAGGCCGAGGACAAGGTGGTCCGTGAGGCCAACAAGAAGGCCAAGGAGGCGGCCAAGAAGAACCTCAAGAAGTTCAAGAAGGCCCTCTCGACCGTCCTCTCGTCGCCTTCGGTCAACTACTTTGCCGCCGCCGGCTCGGCCGCCCCCGCCGCTCAGATCGAGGCCGTCCTCGGTGAGCTCGACACGCTCGCCGCCGCCGCCGAGCCCGAGGACGTCAAGGCCCTCAAGGAGCAGGTCGAGGCCGCCGGCGAGGACCAGGCCAAGGTCAAGGCCGTCTTTGCCACCGCGGCCGGCAAGCTCGTCGCCGACGGCAAGGTCGAGGACGCCAAGTTTGTACAGTTCAAGTAGACGCGCGCGCGTCGTGATGACTATGCGCACCTTCTCTGGAGCAGTTGCGGGCGTTCGGGGCTCTCGGTCGGGCGAGCTGCGCGGGGAGGGATGGCTGCGAGAACTCGTGCCGCTTTCCATTGTCCGGGTCGTCAGCCTGGAGGCCTGGCCAACTCGCGCACGCATGCCCCTCGTTGCAGCCGATGCTGGCCAGACGGAGCGAGCCGGGCGTGGTCGTCGTCCTGCTGCGGCCTTTGCGGGGGGACTCGCCCGAGCCATGGCCGAGGCTGGGCTGAGACCAACGACCGCTCATGCGAGGCCGAGATTGAGCCCAAATGCAAGACTTGGACGACAATGTGCAGCGTCCGAGTCGCGCTCTCGACGGCAGCCTTCGTGCTCGCCCTGCTGAGCGAGCTCGACCTGTTCCGCCTGAAAGCCGGATGGCGCCCTCCCTTCTGCTGTCGTCTAATAAGCTTCCCAAGCCAGAGCGCACTCTTCGCTGCTGGTCAACATACCGCCTTTCGACTTGCTTCGGAGCACGCGTCGTAAAGAGTCATTAAACCGCCCAGGCCCCGATCGTACTCCCTCACGTCTTGAGCGCGAGGCTCTTGCGCTTGGTGACGACGACCGAGGCCAAGCTCGCCGCGCTCTCGGAACGTTCGCTTAGAGGCGACGACGGCGGCAGCCGGGGCTCCGAGTCGGCGGCAGCCTTCTCTGGTGACGATTCTGTAGACAGAGGTAGGCAGGCAGCAGGGATTAGCTTCTTACCGGCTAGTGAATACGTGAGCAAGTATGGCCCGTCCGACGTACCGCCCATGTCGAGCATCTCCTCGGCCGGCTCCTCGTCCTCCGCCATCGACGCGTCGCCGTCCGTGTCGGCCGCCTCGGCGTCACTGTCCTCGATCCGGTCGGCCGACTTGCGCGTCGACGTCCGGGGCTTCGGCTTCGGCCGAGGCTTCTTTGCCTTAGCCGGCGCCTCGTCGTCGTCGTCGTCGTCCTCGGCGCCGGCAGCGTTGTCCGCACCGGCCGATGGACGCTTGCGTTTGCCGGCCGACTTTGCAGCGCCGGTCGGCGACGTCGGCGGCGGCGAAGAGCCTTCGTCGGCCTCGGCGACTTTTTTGCGCGCGCCTTTTGCGATCTTCGAGTCCTTGGCCATGAGCGACGTCAACTGAGGGAGGGCGAGAAACGGACGCGGCCAGAGGTCAGCTTCAGGGCGATCGCAGCAACCTTCCCAACTGCCTGGACGCACCCGCTTGTCGTACGCCCGCTGGTGGTCCCACATCTTGTCGGCTGTCACAGCGACGCCGGCCGCCTCGAGACGCTCGGCCATGTGCGAGTGAATGGCGAGGGCGTCGCGGCCGATCGCGCCCGCGAGCAGCGGCGGCAGCGCCTTGAAGAGCGCGAGCGACTTGCGGAGCTTCGGCTTGTTGCCCTTTTCGGCGTGGCCGGCGACGAGCTTGATCAGCCAATCGAGCAGGCTCGTGTGGATGTTCGTGAACGCCGTCGAGTCGATCTTGGCAAGGATCTTGAAGTGCGGGCCCGAGACGACGAGGATGCTGCCGAGCACCTTGGCGAGCCCCAGCAGCTGGTCTTCCTCGACGTCGCCGTCCATAAAAAGGTTGGCGGCCTGGAGCGCAGAGCAGCCGTCAGCGCCATTAGCAGAACGGTTGGGATGCAAAGAAGGCGGCGCGAAGGGACGCACATCTTGAAGCGCCTTAATGACGACGCGGGCGGCCGTCGCGGCTGCGGGGCCGTAGCAGGCGGCGCCCCTGATGAACTCGACCAGCCGCTTGCAGAGCTCGTCATACTCGGGGCCGAAACGGCCAAAGTGGGCGAGGATGACCGCCGCATGCTCGAGGTCGAGCACCTCGCTCAGCAGCGCCTGGATGAAGGTCGTTACCAGGTAGTTGAAGCGCCAGCGCGCCTGAAGCGCGGCCTCGCCGAGCTCGGCATCGTCTGTAAAGTGGCGCGGGCTGAGATCAGCGCCGGTGAGAGGCGAAAGACAGGTTGCAGAGGGCGAGACGCACCCTGACGACCGGCGCGTTTGCGCCGCTTGGCCTTGGACGCCCGCTTCTTCGGCTTCTGGTCGCCGTCCTCTTCCTCGTCCGTCGCCGAGCCAGCCTCGTTGTCGTGGTCGTCGTCCGAGCCGACCTCGTCGTCCTGGCGCTGCGACAGCTCCTCGTTGGCCTCAATCAGCTCCTCGGCGTACTTGTCAATCTCGGCCTGGACGAATCCGGCGCAGCGCCACTGGACCTGGTCCTCGAGCGAGAGATGGAGGGCCGGCTCGAGCTGCCGTTTCTGCGCGGCCTTGCGGTGCGAATCGTCGACCGGGATCGGGTTGAAGAAGATGAAGACGGTCAGGAGCAGCCGGAAGCTCTGTGGGAGGCGGAGCCAGGGGGTGGTACGTGGTCAGCACGACTGCTCGCTAGCGGAGGCCCGCCCTCGTGCGACGCACTGTTCGCCGGACCGTCTCGACGGCATTGGACTGGGTGCCGATCGTGAACTCTTCAAGCAGCTCGAGCAGGGCCGCCCGCTTCTCGACCAGGCTCTGCTGCGCCGGTTCCGAATCGGCCGTGCGCGCGCGGTGGAAGACGAAGCGGGTGAGCGACTCGAGGCACTCTTCGACGAGCTGCGCAGGGACAGCGTGAGTGGGACGCCGGTCAGCTCTCTGACGCTCAAGAACACGTGACGCGGAGCAACGACGTACCGTAGCCTCCTCTTGGTAGCCGAGGCTCCCGCGGTTGGCGAGGTCGAGCAGGAGCGACCAGCCGGTCGCCGTCTCGCCCTCGGTCTCCTCCATCGCGGCGACCGCCGGCCGGAACGAGAGCAGGAGTCCGATGCGCTTGCACGCCGCCTCGAGCGTCGGGATCTCGTCCTCCTCGAAGACGGCGGTGGCGACGGTCCGGTCGCCGATGAGGTCATGCAGCGCGCCAAAGAGGGCGTCCTCGAGCTCGCCGACCTTGGTCGCGTTCGAGTTAGCGAGCGCCTCGGTCTCGAGCAGGTGCCGGATTGTCAGCAGGGCCGAGTTGAGGACGGCAAAGTCCGAGTTCTTGAGATACGTCTTGGTCAGGTCGTCCCAGAGCGTCTCGTATGCCTAGAACAGCCGCCGGGGAGTTGGTCAGCGGGGGAAGAGCTGACGGCTGCCGAGCTGTAGTCTAGGCGACGCACGGGGACCATGCGCAGATCGAGGTACGTCTCGAGGTGCATCAGCCGAGGGATTGCGAGGATGTCGGCCAGCTGGGTGGCCTCGCCCTGGTAGCGCGTCAGGAGGCGCGGGAAATGCTTGATGAGCGCTCGTGTGAGGTCGGCGGACGAATTTGAGTCCTCGTCCTCCTGCAGTAAGACCAACTTGTCAGTCCAGGCGGCCGGCGATGCACAGCCGCGGGGCGGAACGCACCTTGTCAGCCTCCGCCTTGGCTTTGCCGAGCACGGCGAGCAGGACCTGGACGAGCAGCGCCTCCTCGTCCTCGTCGAGCTTCCAGGCCCGCTCGGCCTGCTTCTCGGCGTCCTCGTCGGCCTCGTCGGCAGCGTCGTCACCTTCAACTGTGCGCGAGTGATCGAGGCCGAGAAAGTCGACGAGCTCGGCCCACTCGCGCAGGTCGGGGACGTGGTCCCAGAGCGATTCGACCGCAGCGGCGATCCGGCCCCGCGGCGGGGCCGTCATCCTCATGCGGACCGCCTGGCTGAGGCCCTTGAGCGCCTGCGATGCCTCATCGTCCGCGCCGCCAACGGCCTCATCGAGGGCCTGCGAGAAACGGCCGACCATCGCCGCGAGCGCCTTCCAGCCGATGCGCTTGCGAACGGCCTCGTCGACACCGTCCGCATCGGCCGCCTTCTTGCCTTTGCGGCCCTTCTTGGCGCCAACGTCGAGGGCCTCGAGCGCCTCCTCCGTCTCATCCGCCCAGAGCCGCTCAAAGAAGCCAGCGACGGCCTTGCGAACCCGGGGCTCGACCTCAAAGACGAGGAGGCCGATCTGAGACCGCTTTTCGTCGTCGAGCAGGCCGGCCTTGTCGATGTGGCCGAGGACGCCGATCGTCGTCGTCCGGACCGAAAGCTCGACGTCGTGGAACGCAATCTCGAGCAGCCGCGTCTTGAAGCGCTCGGTAAAGGTGCCAAGCGCCGCCAGGTGTGACTCGTTGGCGTACAGCGAGGCGAGCGCCCGGACCGTCTCGAGCCGGATCGGCCCGTGGATGTCGTCGAGCATCCAGCCGAGATACTTGAAGTACTCGGGCTCGAGGTACCGGCTGGGCAGCGTCCGCATCCAGAGGCCGAGGTGACGGACGCATTCGGCCCGGATCCTCTCGTCCAGGTCGCGGTAGCGCATGACAAAGACGCTGGGCGAGGCAGCCGATTGACAAGGAGGAGAGGGGGAGGTCAACTCAGCGAGCCGGACGGAGCGGTGGAGGAGACGGCGCGACGCACGTGTTGAAGAACTCCTGGAGGTACTCCTCGAGCTTGCCCTTCTTCCAGTGGACCGTCTTCATCGTCCGGTCGAGCTCCTTGATGCGGTCCTTGCCCTCGCGCGAGCTCGCGCCGGCTTTCTTGCGCTCGCTCTCCTTCTGCCGGCTGACGACGCTGAGCTCCTCGTTGACGTCCTTGAGCGCCTCGACCAAGCCGGTCATGACGTCGAGCGCGATGACGGTGCCCGTGTGTCGAAAGGAGCGCAGGGGCGAGTGCGACAGCGTAAAGAGCCAAGCTTGGAGGACGGCCATCAGCGCCGAGGGCTCGGTCCGCTTGTTAGACCCACAGTAGAGGGTGTCCGAGAGCGAGACGTGGTGGACAAAGGTGTGGAGGAAAGACGTGAGCGCCCCGTGGAAGGGTCGGAACGTTTTGTCGCGCGAGACGAGAGGGTATGAGCCGAGCGACTCCTGTGAGGCAGCAGAGCCGCCAGCAAGATCAGCGAACAAGGTTCACTGAGTCCAGAGCTGAAGCGCTCCAACGCACCTCCTTCTCGAGGTCATCGACGAATGACGGCACGCCGTCCAGGTCGACCGCCTTGTCCTTCTCGACCGCGGCCGAGCTGCCAGAGGACTGGGAGTCCGGGTGCGGAAAGGTTCAGTTGGCGGCCTGCGCAAAGGCCATCGCACGGCGCTGCCTGCAGACTCACGCGAATAAAGAAGACGACGAGCTCCCACAGGGCCTCGTCCTCCTCGTCCTCATACTTCTCGGCCCACTCCTCGACAATCGGCCCGAGCGCGGCATTGGTGAAGAGGGCGTCTGAGAGCAGGGCCCTCGATCAGCAATGTCCTTTACACAGGCGGGGCCGGGCCGACGCACTGAAGAAGATGTTGTCCTTTTCGATGGCGGCCGGCTCGGCCACAGCCTTGGGCCGGCGGCCCTTGGGACCGGTCGCCGTCCGGGCCTTCTTGGGCCGATCCTCGCCCTCGGTCTCGGAGCCGTCGAGCTCATTCTCGTCCTGCGCCGCCTTCTTGCCCGCCGCTGGCCGCTTGCGCTTCGCTGCGCTGCTCGACGCAGCCGAGGGCCGTGCGTTGCGCTTCGAGCCGGTCGGCGTGCCGCCTGCGCCGCTGAACTTGCGCCCACCTGTCGACTTCTTGCGCGAGCTCTTTGGGGCGGCAAACTCCTCACCCGAGGACTGCGAGAGTAACGCGCGCTGTCAGATGGGACGAAGCGAGGGAGCTAGCCGATGGCAGGAGACGGATGGTAGCGCCAGGTCGACGTACCTCGTCCGACGGCGGCTCCTCCTCGTCATCGTCCATCACGAGCAGGTCTTCGTCCTCGTCCTCGCTGCCGCTCGAGGCGGCTTTCTTGCCCGAGCGGCCGGTTTTCTTGATGTCCGTGTCGTCGGCTGCGGTCGGCGGAAAGGTGATTGATCAGTAGCTTCGCTGCCACACGGTCGAGCTCGCGACGCGTCGTCGGGCTCATGAGGCGAGCGACGCACGCCGAGTGGCCGACCGGCGTGGGCGCTGGCTCCGGCGGAGGGGTGCCGGCGAGCCCTCGCCATCCGAGTGAGCGTCAGCCTGGCTGGACATGCTGATTGCTGTTTGCTTGCTGCTGCTGCTGTTGCTGCTGGCTGAGACTGGTGGGAGATCGAGGGCGGGATTCACGAGCGCTGCATGCTGCTGGACGACGCGACGACCCGACCCCCGGTGCCCTGCGCGGGCGCATCACCCCTCATTTCCGGCCCCTACGCCCTCTACTCTTGCATCCCACCAGACGACGACACGGATTCAGAGAGGGCACATCAACATCGCGCCGGGCGGTGAAAAGGGGTACAAAGAAAGGAGCGGAGACGATACAAGATGCGCAGAGCGAAGGTACAAGAAGGGCACGCGGCAGGCGTCATGCGTCGTCGGGCTCGTCGCCGGCGAGAACCGTCTCGACGTCCCAGCGGCCAAAGTCCTCGAGGTTGAGGTGGTTTTCCATGTCCTTGCGGCAGACGAGGACCTCGACGCACAAACGCTCGGTCCCGTCCTCGTCGAGAGCGTCGTCGACGGCGCCGGCGATCGAGCTGCCATGGTCGTCAACCCGGGCTGGGAAGGCGCGCGGTAGAAGCGACGGCGGCGGCCGGTACGTCGGCACGAGCAGCGGCGAAGGCGAGGGCGTGAGCGAGTCGCTCGACACGTGCGGAGTCGAGCTTGAGGTCGTCTCGGCCGGTCGAGCTGCTGGCTGCCCATTCGAAGAGCCCATCTGCGGGTTTGCCGGGCGGAGGGCAGTGCCGAGCGACAGCGGAGCGACGTCGCTGTCGTCCCAGACGTCAAGGCTCTGGCCGGCCCAGCCGTCGTCGTCATCGTCCTCGACGGCAGGCGCGAGCAGCGGGCTCGCCTTGAGCGCCTTTTTGACCTTCTTCTTGGCCGCCTTCGTGTCCTCCTTCTTCTTCTTCGCCGAGATGGCCGGCTCGACCGGCGACAGGCTGAGCTCAGCCGGCGCGAACGGGTCCGACAGGTCGAGGTCAAAGACGCCAAAGATGCCGCCCGCGTCCTCGTCCGGCTCGGACCGGACCGTCGCCGGTCCCTTCGGTTTCCTTGGCCGGCGAAAGGGCTTGTCGCTCTTGGCGGGCGGTGTGGGGTGGTGTCCGGCCGAGGGCGGCGGCGGCGCGTCGTCCAGGATTGAGCCGTACTTCTTGCGATTGACTGACCTCGACTGCGACTTCGTGAAAGGCATGAGCTCGTCCGTTAGGCCGGGGAGCGAGGTCGAGCTCAGATCGCCGGCTGACTCGGAGTGCGTGCCGCCGGGCGTCGAGGCCGAGTCGGACGTTGTCGCCATCGACGAGCTCGTCCCACCCTGGCTGGCCATAGCATCTTGCCACTTCTTCTCGCGGACGTAGCGCCGCTTGCCGACGCCGCTGTGGTCGCCGGGCGATGCCCACTTGGGTGTTGCCGGCGCCGGCGCAGGCAGGGCGTTTTGGCCGGTCGCTGACGCAAGCTTGGCGAGCCCTGCCTGGAAGCGCTCCCATCGTTTGCGGCTGCCGGCCGAGTCGCCAACGTCGAGCTGGCCGCTTGGCAGCATCGGCAGTCGGATCTCTTTGACGACGAGGACGGTCGCGCCGAGCTCCTCGGCCATCCGCTCGAGCGTCTTGAGCGAAGCGACGAGCTCGCTCCGCCTGAGGCCGACGAGCGTGCCGTCGTCTGCATCAAGATAGGCAGCCGCGGTCAGTGACGAGCTCGCGAGAGCCAGCGAGGATCAAGCACGCACCCAGGACGCCGAGTTCGTAGTAGCTCTCCCCGCCGCCCTCGAGCAGGCGCCACTTGAGCTGCGTCGTCAGGCGGTTGAAGCGGTCCTGAGAGACGTGCGTCAGTTTGAGCTGATGAAAGCAGAAGGGAATGGACGTCAGCCTATCGGCGTCGCATCATTGAGGCGTTTGCGGTCGCAGACGGAGCGCACCTTGTACTCGACCTGGCCGTGGAGGTCGCTCTCGGGCGAGAGGCTGCCGAGCCGGCGGGTAGGCGACGCGGCCTGGGCCAGGTCTGACTTGCGTCGCCGCATCTGCTGAGATGAGAGCTCAGGCTCTCCCTCCTCGGCTGGTGAACTTTCCGAGTTGAGCTCCAGCCGGCCGGCTAGCGGCCCACGGGCGTCGTCGACGCTCGACGGCTCGGTGTCGAAGAGCGAGAGGTCAGAAAGCGAGCTGTCGATGGCATCGACACCGAAGCCCGATGCCGGCGTGCCGTTGCCTGCGGAGGCAGAGGACCACAGTGTATCAGCCCAGCGGGTTCGGGGAAGGCAGATTGGACTGGCGTCCGGGGCAAGGAGAGGACGCACGCGAATGGGTGCTCTTGGGCGTCTCCCACGGTGAGGGGAGCCGGGCCGACTCGGACTGATTCTCGCCAAACACTGCGGGGAGTGGGCACGACCTCGGTCAGCCCCGAGAGCAGACGGCAGATACGGCTGCAGTCAAAGGACGTACTGCGGCAGAGGCCAGCAGCCGGAGGTTCGAGAGGGAAAGAGGGAGGAGGGGGGGACTCGGAGCGAGCTCCGATCAAGGGGCGAGGCGGGCGGGGGTGTCGAGTTCAGGGGGCCGAAGGTCGTAACCGGACGATCATTGGGCGTCGCTCAGACGTGTGGCTGGCAGGAGTACGAAGCGGCTCCTCGGGAGGGACCGAGCGTCAAGACGGAGGACGGGCTGACGGCGAGAGTAGGGGCGGCGAAGATCGATGATAGCTCGGAGGGAGTAGCGGTCGCGGTGGCGGCGGCGGCAGCGGCGGGAGCCGACGGGCCATCAGCGCGGGGCTCCTCCTCTCCTTTCGAGTCAGAGTACGACGGCTGCACATGGGCTCGAGCAGAGACATGACATCCTTAGGCTACGAGAGAGCGGGGAACGGGAGGGACACCCTTCTCAGATGACCTTCGTCACCAGCTTGCCCTGCTTGGAGGAGCCATCGCCCTTGAAGAGCAGCTGCCAGGTCGAGGGCACATCCTCGAATTGGGTCGGGACGACCTTCTCGTAGTCAACGGCCTGGATCTTGCCGTCCTTGATGTACTGCGAGAGCTGCTGCGTCATTTCGCCAAACTTGGCCATCCAGTCAAGGATGATGAACCTGCAGAAGGAAGGGGATCCAGGCTCAGTGGAAAGTATCGCAGGACGGCCAGACCAGCCCGACGCACCCCTTGACAGTAAGGCGCATAGAGATGATCTCGAACCACGCGCTGATCTGACTGGCGCTGGAATCGTTGTAAGCTGCGAGCGAGAACGGATGGCGTCAGGCGATGACAGACCGGCGCAAGAGCGATCGTCCTTGGTACTCACTCGCAATGGCGCCGCAGGCAATGATCTGGCCGTGGCGGGACATCTTGCCGAGAACCGAGTTGAGGATCTTGCCGCCGACGCTGGTTGGCGCGGAGGGCAAATTAGCGGTCAGGGAGGGAGACATATGGAGCAGCTTCAGGTAGGAGAGAGACCGACTTGTCCCAGTAGACGTCAACGCCGCCCTCGGTCGCCTTGGCAAGCTCGGCCTCAAAGTCCGGCGAGTGGTAGTCGAGGCAGACGTCTGCCCCGAGGCTCTGAACCCAGTCACATTTTGCCTTACCGCCGGCGATACCGATCACCCTCTTGCAGCCGATGACGTTCTTGGCAATCTGCAGCGGCGGGAAGGCGAGGAGACGGTGAGACGGGATGCCTTGGTCTGATCTGCATCAAGGGGGGACCGACCTGGACAACGCTGCTGCCTGTCGCGCCGGCGGCTCCAGAGACAATAATAGTGTCCGAGGCCTTGACGGCGCCGACGTCGTTTAAGCCGGCCAGGGCCGTCAGGGTAGGCACGCCGAGTAGGCTAATGCCGACGGAAGGCGAAAGGCCCTCGAGATCTCTGGAAGGGAAGGAAGAGTGTAGCCGTGGTCAGCGAGGACCGGCATGCGTCAACGAAGGACAAGGGACAGACTCGATCTTCTGTGCCCCCGTCTCGCTGAAAACCGGGTACTCCTGCCACGAGGAGAAGGCCTGGGCGCGCGAGCCGACCTCGAAGAGCTTCGACTTGGATGCCAGGACTACGGGTGAGGCGAGCAACTTAGCGGACGGTCAGGCATAACAGACCGACCGAGAGAAGAGGAGGTGCACCTCGGCCGAGCACGATCGCCGGCATGGGCTCGCCCTCCTCAATGTAGGGTCCGTAGGCACGAGCCGGGTCGAGACCCTTCTGGATCCAGGCTACCAGCGACTTGGTGTCAACTCTTGGAAGCCGAGAGTGGGCAGCAGCTCAAAACTCACTTCGCTGGGCAGGGTCGTTCTGAGGGTTTGACGAACGCGGTTAGCTTCACTGCCGATACGTAGGCCAACGTCAGCAAGCCAAAGAAAGGCACTCACGCTGAAGTACTCGGTCTTGACCAGAATCTCGCCGTCCTTGAGCTCAGGGATCGGTCGCTCCTCAAGCACGAACGTCTGCCGGACGAGAGGAAGTCAGCCTCGCGTAGGTCCAAGGGAAAGGAACAGCAGGCAGACAGCTTCGCACCTCGGGAGTGATCTCAGCTTTGGGCTTCTG
>Ga0308160_10004017_pt1 | contig 16068 bp, 13 predicted proteins | sample PhyFR1_FD_201036 | JGI IMG/M metagenome (GOLD analysis project Ga0308160, IMG submission 201036) | Phyllosphere microbial communities from UC Gill Tract Community Farm, Albany, California, United States - DLSLF.R1 | ecosystem: Host-associated > Plants > Phyllosphere > Unclassified | place: USA...
GTGGTGTTGACCGGCGCGCCGTTCAGCGTGGTGACGGAGTATTCGGTCGGCAGGCCGCGGATCGAGATGCGCTGGCCCTCGCCCGAGCTGTCGTCGCGGTTCAGGATCACGCCCGGCACCCGCTGCAGCGATTCGGCCACGTTCGATTCCGGGAACTTGCCGATGTCCTCGGCCACGATCGAATCGCGCACGCCGATCGCCTGCTGCTTCAGGTTCAGCGCTTTTTGCAGGCTGGAGCGAAAGCCGGAGATGACCACCGTGTTCGAGACCGGTGCGCTGCTGCTGGCGGTGTCGCCGGTGGCGACCGGATTGGCGGCGCCATCCTGCGGCGCGGCCTCGGGACCCGCCGCCGGCGCCACCGTGGGCGCATCCGCTGGCGCTGTCGAGGTCTGCGCCAGCGCCGGATTGCCATACGCGGCGGCCAGGGCCAGCGGCAGCACCGTGGCCAGGATCTTCTTTCTCATGTTGTCTCCTCTGCGGGCATCGATGTGCCTGCTTGTTATGGGGGAATGAAGCATGTGAAGCCGGGCCGGCGCTGCCGGGCAGTGAGCCCTGTGCGCAGCCGTATGGTTACGTTACCATCTGTCGTGTATTGACTCAACAACATCGATCTGGATATCGTGTTGATAGGTAAGCGCCTGATTTGTATGAAAAATGCGCGATTTTTGCCGGAAAGGATGTGGTATCGTAACCACAATTCGGCGCAGAAACGCTGGATTCATGCTCCCCATCGGGTCGAACCGCCGCAAATACTCAACAAGATGATCGTTTTAATAGACCCATGCGCAAAGCCAGCAAACTGAGCGAAGTCGCGCGGCTGGCCGGCGTGTCGCCGATCACCGCCTCGCGCGCCATCCGCGGCACCGGTTACGTGTCGAGCGAGGCGCGCGAGCGCATCATGGCGGCCGCCGCCCAACTCAACTACACGCCGGACATGCTGGCGCGCCGCATGCGCGGCGATAAAAGTAAATTAATCGGCGTCTTCCTGAACAACTACGGCCCGGTCGTGCTGCACGAACTGGTGCGCCACATCGGGGAGCAGGCGAGGAAACTCGATTACGACCTGCTGCTGTTCAACGCCGACCGTTTCGACAGTCCCGAGCGCATGGTCACTTGCGGCACGCTGGCCAAGCTGTGCGACGGCCTGCTGCTGGTGATGCCGACCGCCGGCGACGGCTTCCTCGACCTGGCCGCGCGCCAGCAGCTGTCCTGCGCCCTGGTCTGCTTCGATGCCGGGCAGCTGGCGCTGCCGACGCTGGTGCTGGAAAACCGCGCCGGCGCGCGTGCCGCGGTCGAGCACCTGCTCGGCCTCGGCCACCGCCGCATCGGTTTCATCGCCGGCTCGGCGCGCACCGGCCAGAGCCTCGAGCGCGAACGCGGCTACGCCGATGCGCTGGGGGCCGCCGGCATCGCCTTCGATGCGGCGCTGGTGCGCGAGGGCGGCTTCAACCAGCCGGGCGGTTTCGCGGCCGCCGGCCAGCTGCTCGACCTGGCCCAGCCGCCCAGCGCCATCTTTGCCGCCAACGACGAGATGGCCTTCGGCGCCATCGACGCCATCGCCAGCCGCGGGCTAAAGGTGCCGGGCGACGTGTCGGTGGTCGGCTTCGACGACATCCCGACCGCGAGCTACGTGTTCCCACGCCTGACCACGATGCGCCCGCCCTACGAGGCGCTGGCCGCGCGCGCCGTGCGCGAAGTGGTCGACCTGATCGAAGGCGGGGTGCCGGCTGCCGCGCGCATCCCCTTCGCCACCGAGCTGGTGGTGCGCGACTCGACCGCAGCGGCCCGGGACTGACGCCGCCCATGGCGACCGACACGCGCTTCCGCGCCGGCACGCTCCACTACGGCTTGTGGGGCTTGCTGGCGCTGGTGGGCTGGCTGCTGGTCGGAGAACTCGGCATCGCCGTGCGCGAGCGCTGGGCCCAGCCGATCGGCCTGGTCGTGCTGCGCAACGTCGGCGCCTCGGACACCAGCATCGCGCTGCTGCTGTCGACCGTCCCTGCCGTCATCAGCCTGCTACTGGTGCCGGCCATCGGGCTGCGCTCGGACCGCTGCCGCAGCCCGTGGGGACGGCGCCGCCCTTATCTATTGGTGAGCGCGCCGCTGGGCGCCGGCGCGATGCTGTGCGTGGCCGCCGCGCCGGCGCTGGCGGCATGGGCCCATGCGCTGCTGGGTGCGTGGTCGCCCGGCCTGCGCGCGCTCGACCTCGGCTTCTTCTGTTTGTTCTGGACCGTGTTCGAAGCGGCCGCCATGACCACCGTCGCCCTGTTCAACGGCCTGGTCAACGACGTCATGCCGCATGGCCTGCTGGGCCGCCTGTATGCGGTGCTGCGCATCGCCGGCCTGGGCGTGGCGATCTTTTTCAATATGTCGCTGTTCGCGCTGGCCGATACCCGGCTGTTCGAACTGCTGTTGACGATCGCGCTGGTGTTCGGGCTGTCGATTCCGCTGATGTGCCTGATGGTGCGCGAGGGTGCGTATCCGGCACCGTCGCCGGCGCCGGTCCGGGCGATGGCGCCCCAGGTATCGGCACACACCCAGCTGCTGCAATGCTGCACCCAGCGCCGCTACCTGTGGGCCTTCGGCGCCTTCATGCTGGCCGCCGTCACCTTCAGCCCCTTCAACACCTTTTCGCAGAACTATGCGCTCGGCCTGGGCCTGTCCAAGGCCGAACTCGGCACGCTGACCGCCACCGGCTACGCCGTCTCGATCGCCAGCGCCTTCGGCATCGGCTGGCTGGCCGACCGTTTCGGCTCGGTGCGGGTCGCAACCGTGATGATGGCGCTGTACAGCCTGATCGCGCTGGGCGGCTGCCTGCTGGTGCGCGACGGTACCGCCTTCCGCGGCTTTTACCTGGCCCACGTGGTGGTGTCGGGCGCATATTTCACAGCCGCCGCGGCGATGCCGATGGACGTGTTCCCGCGCGCCGAATTCGTGCGCTACAACGCCAGCAAGGACATCATGGTCGCGCTGGCGAATATCCTGGTCGGCACCAGCCTCGGGCCGCTGCTCGACCTGTCCGGCCACGACTACCGCCTGACGCTGGCCAGCGCCGCGCTGTTCTCGCTGCTGTGCCTCGGCTGCCTGGGACGCTTGCTGGTGCGTGCGCCGATTACAGCCACGGAAGCCGCCACGGAAGCGGCCTGCACCCTGCCCTGAAACGGACGCTCAGGCGCAGCCGGGCACCAGCAGGATCGGCACGCTGTTCCAGGACACCGCTACCAGCGACAGCGCGGCGAACAGGAAGCTGGCCCATTGCCACAGGCCGGCCCGGCCCGGACGCGCCAGCACGCCGCGCGCGCGCCACACCAGCCATGCCAGCACGGCAAGGGCAAGGACGGTGGCGATGCCCATGAGGGTGCGGTCCGGCCCGCCCTCGCGCATCGCGGCCGGCGTGCACTGGGCCGCCGCGAGACCGTAGCAGAAGGCGAAGTGCAGCAGCCATACCAGCAGCGGCAGGATCGCGCCCAGCAGGCGGCGGAAGAAGTGTTCGTTGGCGCGGCTCATGTTCTTGTTCATATTGACGCTCATGGTCAGTCCATCAGCAGCGGCACCACCCGCACCGCCGACATCCAGGCAATGCCCTGCAGCGTCGTGTAGTGCCAGACCAGTGCGATGTTGTCGAGGGTGGCGCGGCTGCGCGCCGTCAGGTGGCCGCGCCAGCCACGCAGCGCCAGGTAGGGCGCCATGATCGCCAGCAGCACGATGTGCAGGCCCTGGTAGGACGCCAGGGCGGCGACCGCCGCGGCCCAGGCGCTCTCGCTCGGCGCCAGGTCGGCCGCGCGCAGGCCGTAGACATCGACGCCGAAGGCCGCCAGCGCGCAGGCCAGCGCCGCCAGCACCAGCCAGCGCAGGCGGCGCCGGCCGAGCGCGCGCGTGGCCAGCCACACCAGCACCGAGCCGACCGCCAGCAGGCCTGCCGACAGCCAGGCCAGCTCCACCGGGGGCAGCGAGCTGCCGGGCGGCGGGCACACCTGCAGGCGCATCGACACGTGCAGGTAGGCAAAGGCGAACGAGGCGAAGATGCTGGCGTCGACCACCAGCATGATGATCGTGGCCCACCACGAGTGCGAGGCGGTGCCGCGCGCGCCCACCGGCAGCACGATGCCGCCGCCGGCGTCCACCGACGTCTCGGGCACGCCGCGGTCGGATTCCCACAGCCAGGCGATGGTGCCGACCACCGCGGCGATGCCGCACAGCGTGGCCAGCAGGTTCAGCTTCATGGTCAGCAGCAGGAAGAAGCCGGCGGTGCCGGCCGCGGCGATCAGCGGCAGCCAGCTGTCGCCCGGCAGCACCAGCAGGTAGCGCGGTTCGGCGCCGACCGGGCTGGTGGCGATGGTTTCGCGCTTGCCGGTGGCGGTCTGCGGCAGGTACCAGGCGCCCTCGTCCACCTCGCGCGACAGGGTTGGCTGGTCCCACAGCGGATTCGGCGACACCACGCGCGGAATGCTGCGGTTGCCGTAATCCTCGGACGTCAGCCATTCCAGCGTGGCCGCGTTCCACGGATTGCCGACCGGCTGCGTGCGGCGCTTCAGAGTGCGCACGACGTCGATCGCGAACAGCACCACGCCCGCCGCAAAGGCGAAGGCGCCGACCGTCGACAGCATGTTCAAACCGTTCCATCCGAGGTCCGGCGCATAGGTGTAGACCCGGCGCGGCATGCCCAGCAGGCCGGTGATGTGCATCGGGAAGAAGGCGACATTGAAGCCGCCGAACATCAGCCAGAACACCCATTTCGCCCAGCGTTCGGACAAGCGGTTGCCGTTGATCAGGGGTATCCAGTAATACATGGCCGCGAACACCGGGAACACCATCCCGCCGATCAGGACGTAGTGGAAATGGGCGACGATGAAATAGGTGTCGTGCACCTGCCAGTCGAACGGGATCACCGCCACCATCACCCCGGTCAGGCCGCCCAGCACGAAGATGAACATGAAGCCGAGCAGGAACAGCGTCGGCGCCCCGCGCTGGACCTTGCCCTTCCACAGGGTGCAGATCCAGGCAAACACCTGTATCGCGGTCGGCACCGCCACCGCCATGCTGGCGGCCGACACGAAACTCATCTCGAGCACGCCCAGGCCGGCGGTGAACATGTGGTGCGCCCACAGGCCGAAGCTGAACACGCCGACGCCGACCAGGGCGGCGATCACGGCGCGCCGGCCGACCAGGGAGGTGCCGGCGATGGTCGGGATCATGGTCGAGACCATGCCCGCCGCCGGCAGGAAGATGATGTAGACCTCGGGATGGCCGAAGAACCAGAACAGGTGCTGCCACAGCAGCGGGTCGCCGCCGCGCTCGGGGATGAAGAAGGGCCAGTCGAAGGCGCGCTCCAGCTCCAGCAGCGCGGTGCCGGCGATCACCGCCGGGAAGGCGAACACGATCATCACCGCCACCACCAGCATGGCCCAGGCGTACACCGGCATGCGGCCCAGCGTCATCCCCGGTGCGCGCGTAAACAGGATGCCGATGATCAGCTCGATCGCGCCGGCGATCGCCGAGATCTCGATGAAGCCGATCCCCAGCAGCCAGAAATCGGCATTCAGCCCCGGCGAATACTTGGTGCCGGTGAGCGGCGGGTACATGAACCAGCCGCCGTCCGGCGCCAGGCCCACGAACAGGGTGCAGAAGAAGGCCAGTCCGCCGATCGCATAGGCCCAGTAGGCGTACGCGGACAGGCGCGGGAACGGCAGGTCGCGCGCGCCCAGCATGTTCGGCAGCAGGTACACCGCGAGCGCTTCCACCACGGGAATCGCGAACAGGAACATCATCACCGTGCCGTGCATGGTGAACACCTGGTTGTAGGTGCCGGCGCTGAGGAAGCCGTTGTCCGGCACCGCCAGCTGGGTACGGATCAGCAGGCCGAGAATCCCGGCCAGTACGAAGAACAGCAGCGCGGTGCCGATGTACAGCAGGCCGATGCTGGTGTTGTTCACGCTGGTCAGGAAGCGCCAGCCGCGCGGGGTGCGCCAGACGGCTTCCAGGCGTTCGAGTTCGCCCTCGGGACGCGGGACCGGGTTTGGCAGTGGGTTCAGGTGCGGGTGACTCATTTCAGGGCTTCAAGATAGGCCGTCAGCGCGCGCAGCGATTCGGCGTCGATGCCGGACGCCGCCGGCATCAATACACCCGGCTTGGCGTTCTGCGGATTGGCGACCCAGCCGGCCAGCGTGTCCTGGTGCTTATTGGCGTGGATAGGTAAGGTGCCGGCGCCGATGTATGCGCGGCTGCCGACGTGGGTCAGGTCGGGACCCAGGTTGTTGTCCTCGGCGACGCCGCGGATCGTGTGGCAGGCCTGGCAGCGCTGGTCGAAGAAGGCGGCGCGGCCGCGCTGCAACAAGGCGTCGGTGGGCTGCACCGCAGGCCGGGCCTGGGCCGCCAGCCAGGCATCGAACTCGGCCTGCGGATGCGCCACCACGTGCAGCGCCATGCGCGCATGCTGGATGCCGCAGTATTCGGCGCACTGGCCGCGGTAGATGCCCGGCTTGTCGGCGCGCAGGGTCAGGCCGGTGACGCGGCCGGGAATCATGTCGCGCTTGCCGGCCAGCGCCGGGATCCACAGGCTGTGGATGACGTCGGCCGCGTTCAGGCCGAGGTAGACGTCCTGCCCGACCGGGATGTGGATTTCGTTGGCGGCGGCGATCTCGCGCCCGCTGGCCGGATCGCGGTAGCGCACTTCCCACCACCACATCTTGCCGGTGACGGAGATCGCCAGCGCGCCGTTCGAGGTCTGCGGGCGCAGTTGCGCGCTGCGCCAGGTGCTCCAGCCCAGCAGCAGGCTGAGGACGATCACCGGGAAGGCGACGCCGGCGCCGGCGATCCAGACGGCCGGCCGCAGCGGGCGCGCGTGATGGCGCAGGCTCATTGCCAGCAGCAGCATCACGGCCGCGAAGATCAGCGTACCGGCGATGGTCATGCCCCAGGTCAGCTCGCCGATCACGGCGGCGTCGCTGCCACCGTGGTGCAAGACGGATTGCAGCGGCGTGTCCGCCGCACTGCCCTGCCCCGCCCTCACCGCAGCGTGTACAGGTAAGCCGCCATGTGGCGCGCCTCCTGCTCGGTCAGGCCCATCGACGGCATCCGGGTGCCGGGTTTCAGTGCGGGCGGGTTCAGCAGCCATGCCACCATGCGGTCCGGCTGGTTGGGAATGCCGCCGGCGATATAGCTCAGGCGCCCGACCTTCTCCAGCGAAGGCCCGGCGTCGCCATTCGGCCCCGGCACCTGCGGAATGACGTGGCAGGTGGTGCACTGGTACTGGGTCATCAGGCGCTTGCCGGTGTCGGCGTCGCCGCCGCGCACGTGGCGGGTATCGGTCTGCCCGCTGCAACCGGCCAGGCCAATGCCGACGAAGGCAAGCGCCGCCAGCGCCGGCGCGGCAGGGTATCGGAAGAGGCTAGGTGTTAGAAGGCTGGGCACGGTTGAATTCACAATGTTGCAATGACTTCTATAATACAGGACGTATTTATATCTTTTTGACACGATACTTTTTGACAATATTTTGATGGCTGAGGCATCCACCCGTTTGATCGTCAAGACCGCCGTGCTGACCCTGCTGGCCGCGGGCACCCTGAGCGCAGCCACCGGCCTGGTGGTCTGGCGCGCCGGCTGGTACAACATCGGCGCCACCACGTCCCACTTCGGCATCGTCTACAAGGGCCTGGAACAGGCGATGCGCTACTCGGTGCAGCACCAAGCGCGCAAGGTGGCGGTGCCCGCGCTGGGCCAGGCCGACGTCGCGCGCGGCGCTCTCGTGTATCGCGACAATTGCGCCCAGTGCCATGGCGGTCCCGGCGTCGCCCCGAATATCCACGGCCTGAGCATGCAGCCGGCCCCCGGTCCGCTGGTCGATGCCGCGATGCGCTGGCAATCGCGCGAGCTGTACTGGATCACGCGCCACGGCGTCAAGATGAGCGGCATGCCGGCCTGGGAATTCCGCCTGAGCGATGCCGACACCTGGGCGGTGGTCGCCTTCATGAACCGGATGCCGGCGATGACCGTGGCCGATTACAAGACGCTGACCGCGATGGCGCCTGCCGAGAACCAGGCGCAGGCACGCGACCCGGCACAAGGAGAAGCACGATGAAGGCGCCGCGCACCTTCGCAGCGGCCTTGCTGGCCGCTGCGGCCTGCCTGCTGGCCGGCTGCGACAGCGGTCCCAAGCCGCCACCGGGCGTGGTCGGCGACCCCGGCCTGGGCAAGCTGGCGCTGACCCAGTATGCCTGCCAGTCCTGCCACAAGATTCCCGGCGTGGTCGGTTCCGACACCTTCGTCGGCCGTCCGCTCGAAGGCCTGGGCAAGCGCCCCTTCATTGCCGGCAACCTGCTCAACAACCAGGCCAACCTGATGCACTGGATCCGCGACCCGCAGGCGATCGATCCGACCACCGCGATGCCGAACCTGGGCGTGAGCGAAAAGGATGCGCGCGACATCAGCGCCTATCTGCTGACGCTGGACTGATCCGCACAAGGATCGGCAACAGCACAGGAAACCGAAACGTAAACGGCAGCAGGCGGCACCCGGTCGCTCACCGGGTGCCGCCTTTCCCTTTACAACCTATGAACCGGCCCGGGGCTTATTTGCCCGAGGTGGTACCCGACTTGGTGGACGCCATCTGCTGGGCGGCCTTCAGGTGCTGCTCGACCACCGGCATGTGCTGGTCGGCCACGGCCTTGACGTCCGGATCCTTGATCTTCTTGGCGTCGCTCATCAGCTTGGCATGGGTGTCCTTGTGGTCCTTCACGCCGGCGCCGGCCATGTAGGCTTTGTCGAAGTCGGCACCGCTCAGTTTTTCCAGCTTGGCCGACATCGCCTTGTGCTTGGCATCGAGTTCGGTCGGCAGGGTCACGCCGCGGGCCTGGGCCACGGACTGCACCTTGGCCAGGGCCTGGCCGTGGTCGTCGACCATCTGCTGGCCGAAGGCTTTCACCTCGGCGCTCTGGGCCTTGCTGACGGCCAGCTTGCCGGTGGCGACTTCGGCCATGTCGGCCATCGCCATGTCCTTCAGGGCTTTCTGGTCGCCTGCGCTCAGCTTGGCGCCGGCTGCGGCAGCGGTGCCGCCGGCGGCGGTCTGACCGGCAGCAGCGGTCGAGCCGCTCTGCATGGCGCCGTTGTTGACGCTACCAGCGCTGTGGGTCATGCCGGACGCGGTATTGCGCGATTCCATGCCGGTGCTGTTGGTGTTGTCCATTGCGCCATCCTTGCTGACCTTGCCGGCCTGGTTCGGATTGGTGCTGGTGGTGGCGGTCTGGGCCTGGACGCCGAAGGCGCTGAACATGGCGGCGACTGCCGACACAGCCAGCCGCCCTTTCAAGGTTTTGTTCTTTTGCATTTTGCTCTCCTGATTCGTGGATATGAAAGTTGGCGTTTGGCGGCTAAGTGGCTCTATACCGCGCGCAAGCACGTGTTTTAATGACAACGGCCATGGCAGAGTGTAGTGCGGCGTGTTTCTACACAGCGCACGTTAGCCGGTAGGCAACTTTATATATGCAATAAATGCGCAAGACGCAAAAAAGCGGCCTCGAGGGCCGCTTGGGATGCCGTGAAACCGGGCTCAGCGGAAGCTGAGCGTGGCGCTCAGGTCGCCCGGCCCGCGCGCACCGCGTGCCGCAAAAGCGGCGTCGCGTGCCGCCAGGCTGTCCAGCAGCGGCAGGCCGTGCAGGCGCGTGATGAAACGCATGATCGAGGTCGTGTCGTAGAAATTATGGTCGACCGCGCCCTTCCTGGCGTACGGCGAGACCACGATCGCCGGGATGCGCGAGCCCGGACCCCAGCGGTCGCCCTTGGGCGGCGCCACGTGGTCCCACCAGCCGCCGTTCTCGTCGAAAGTAATCACCACCACCATGTCCTGCCATTGCGGCGACTTTTTCAGGTGCTCGATCACGTTGGCGACGTGGGCGTCGCCCGACTCGATGTCGGAATAGCCGGCATGCAGGTTGAGGTTGCCCTGCGGCTTGTAGAAGGTGACGGCCGGCAGCTTGCCGGCGATGGCGTCGGCGATGAATTTGTTCGAGATCGGGCTGTCGCCCAGGCCGCCGTCGCGCAGGTGCTCGGCGCGCGCGGCGGTGCCCGGCGCGAACTGCTTGAAGTAGTTGAAGGGCTGGTGGTGGAACTGGAAGTTCGGACGCGTGCCTTCGCCGCGGCCGTCCAGAGCCGCCTGGAAGCCGCCGCCATACCAGGCCCAGCTGACGCCCTGGCGCGACAGCAGGTCGCCGATGGTGTCGTAGGTTTGCGGCGGCAGCACCGACGGATCCTGCGGGTCGGCACTGGCGGCATCGCCGCCCGGCGCCGGACGCACCCAGCTCGGCTGGTACGGCGGCGCCATGGTGTTGACCGCGTAGCCATCCGGCGTGATGGCGCCGTTGTTGACGAATTTCGGCTTGCCTTCCAGCGCGGACTTCGGCGAATCCGGCGCCAGCGCCAGGCGCATGCCCTGCGGACCGTCTTCCAGCACCGCGATCTTGCGCTTGGCCGGGGTGTCCTTGGCGTTGAAGTATTCGGGCACGCGGCCGCTGATCAGAAACTGGTGGTTCAGGTAGGAACCGCCGAAGGCCGCCATGAAGAAGTTGTCGCACAGCGTGTACTCGCTGGCGATTTGCCACAGGCCCAGGTTCTTGCAGGTCTCGCCGTAGTGGCCCATCACCAATCCACCGCTGTCGCCATATGCCACGAAGGCGTCGTTCTTGCCGCCGTTGATCTGCATCTGGTTGTGATAGAAGGCGTGCACCAGGTCGCGCGTGACCAGGCCTTCCGGCAGCGGCTTGCCGGCACCGTCCGTCAGCTTGAACGGCGCATTCGGCAGATGCTGGATGTCGTCTTCCTTGATCAGGTAATCCTTGCCGCCGATGTTCTGGCGTGCCGGCACCATGCCGCCCCAGATCTTCGGCAGTTCGCCCAGGACCGACCCGTCGCGGTCGCGCTGCACCGTGGCCGCCGCCGGCACCGCGGACAACGGCTGGGCCAGGCCCGGGAAGTCGGCGAACAGGTTGTTGAAGCTGCGGTTTTCCAGGTAGATCACGACCACGTTCTTGACGTGCGCCTTGAGCTTGGCATCCAGCGAGCCTGGCGACGGCTTGCGTGCCCTGGCCGGGGCCGCGGCCTGCGTGGCCGGCAGCTGGGTGCCGAGGCCGACCGCGGCAGCGGCCTGGAAGATGCGGCGGCGTGCCGGGCTGGCCGGCTGGTCGGCCTGCTTGGCCGGGTCTTGGTCGTGATCTTGCACGGAATGGCTCCTGAAGACGGCGGCGCAGCGCCGCAAAGGAATGATTATCGGTGCATTTTGCCGTAAGGAACAAGTACTGGAAGCGGGCGACTGCCGGGCGTTGCCTATCAGGCATGTACACACCGGCGGCTGTGTTTACGTCGCACCTTTACTTCCATTTACCTGCGCCTTACAGCGATTAACAGCCTGGCGCGCGAGAATGCCTGCATGGAAAAGGAGCACGCATGACACCCACCCCGCATCGCAAGTCCGCCGCCGTTGCCGCGGCTGTCGCCACCGTACTGGCCTGCACGCTGCCGGCACGGGCCGCCGAATCGATCCCGGCCCCGGCCTCGACAGCGACCGTGACCAGTTCCCTGCCCCTGCCGCAGGCGGAAATGGAAAAGCTGCTGGCCGCCTACGCCCTGATCAAGCGCAATTACGTCGGCCAGGCCGACGACAAAAAACTGTTCGACGGCGCCATCGCCGGCATGCTGGGCTCGCTCGACGCCCATTCCCAATACATGAACAGCGAGGACATGCGCGACCTCGACCGCGAGAATTCGGGCGAATACGTCGGCATCGGCATCGAGGTCCAGCTCGACCGCGACCGCATGCGCGTGGTATCGGCCGGCGCCGGCAGCCCCGCCGCCCGCGCCGGCATCCGCGCCGGCGACGTCATCGCCTCGATCGACGGCACCGCCCTGGCCGGCCTGTCCAGCAGCGAGGTCGGGCGGCGCATGCGTGGCGCACCGGGAAGCGTGGTGACGGTGGGCCTGATGCAAGGCAGCGGCCGCGAAGGCAAGCCGCATACGCTGCGCATCACGCGCGCGGCGCTGCACGACGCCACCGTGACCGCGCGCATGGCGGCGCCGGGGCTGGCCTGGATCCGCATCTCGGCATTCGGCGGCGCTACCGGGTCCGACCTGGCGGCGGCGCTGAAGAAGCTCGACGGCAAGTCGCCGCCACGCGGCCTGGTCCTCGACCTGCGCAACGACCCGGGCGGGCTGGTGCCGGCCGCAGTCGGCGTCGCCGGCGCCTTCCTGGCGCCGGGCAGCGTGGTCTTCAGCGCGCGCGGCAACGCGCCCGGCGCCAACGCCACCGTGACCGTCGACCCGCGCTACTACCGCGAGCAGGGCGAGGCCGACGTGCTGGACGGCCTGCCCGCCTGGACCCGCACCGTGCCGCTGACGGTGCTGGTCAACGGTGCCTCGGCCTCGGCCGCGGAACTGGTGGCCGGCGCGCTGCAGGACAACCGCCGCGCCACCATCGTCGGCAGCCGCACCTTCGGAAAAGGCTCGATCCAGTCGGTGATTCCGCTGGGCGCTGACGACGGCATCAAGTTCACGGTGGCGCGCTACTTCACACCCAAGGGCCACGAGATCCAGGCGCGCGGCGTGACGCCCGACGTCGCCGTGGCCCCGTCCACCGGCGCGGACGACGAGCCGATGCTGCGCGAGGCCGACCTGGCCAACCACCTGCCGCCGGCGGATGGCGCGCAGGCGGTGGCGGCGGCAAGCGCCCGCGAACCGGTGGAGAGCACGCGCACCTTCGGCAGCCGCGACGACAAGGCCCTGCAGGCGGCACTCGGCCTGCTTGCGCCGGAACAGGCGCATGGGCCGTCGCTGGCCGGACTGCTGCAGAAACTGGCGGCGGACCTGAAGCCCGCCGGCGCCGGCGTGCCTTGAGGCGAGCGTCACGCAAACGTCACGACGGCGTCAAACGGATGTCACATTCGGCCGCCACAATGTGCCTCGTCTCCCCAGCGGGACACGGCGGCACGGCCGCCCTACCGGCGTCGGCGGTAGGAAAAGATACCGGCACCATATTCACAGTGTGTTGTGGCAGGATGGTGATCTCAACCAGGAGACCGCTTTGAACCCCAGCCTCAAGACCCTGCTCGACGAACTGGCCGCCTTCGGCGACGCCCACGACGGCGATAGCGCCAACCGCGCCACCCGCATGCTCAACATCACGCCGGACACCGGCGCCTTCCTGGCGCTGCTGGTGAAAGCCACGCAAGCCCGCCGCATCCTCGAAATCGGCACCTCGAACGGCTATTCGACACTGTGGCTGACCGACGCGGCCGCTGCCATCGGCGGCGCAGTGACCACGGTGGAGCTGTCGCCTGAAAAGATCGCACTGGCGCGCGCCAACTTCGCCCGCGCGGGACTCGCCGGCCGCATCACCCAGCACGAAGGCGATGCCGGCGCGCTGCTGGCATCGCTGGAAGACGCCGGCTTCGACCTGGTGTTCCTCGATTCGCAGCGCAGCGCCTATCCCGGCTGGTGGCCGCACCTGAAGCGGGTGCTGCGCGCGGGCGGCCTGCTGGTGGTCGACAACGCCACCTCGCATGCGCACGAGATGGCGGAGTTCACGGCGGCGGTGCAGGCCGATGGCGGGTTCAGCACCAGCCTGGTGCCGGTCGGTAAAGGGGAGTTCTTGGCGGTGAAGGCCTAGAACCGCGCCTTGTCCCGCAGGCGCGCCTTCACATGCCGGCGCGCGCGCGGCAAGGCATCCGCCTCGCGCTCGGCCAGCACGCCCTCGATGAAGCCCAGCAGCGCCACTTCCTGCGGCACCCGGTCGCGCAGCTGCGCCACCAGCTCGCGCGCCACCGCGCTGTCGTTGATCGTGCCCAGTTCGTCCTGCATGCCGGCCAGCAGGTCGTGGCGGCGCGCCGCACGCTTGCCGTGGCCCACGGCGTCGAAGAACTCGCGCGCATAACGTTCCTTCTTGGCCGCGATGCGCACCTTGTGCAGGCATTCGGGGCGGTGCAGGTCGTAGGCGCGGGCGCGCTTGCGCACGCGCGCGGCGGCGTGCTGGACCAGCTGCGGGGCCGCCTTGCGCACGGCCTGCGCCAGCGGTTCCGACGGCAGGCCGGCCTGCTTCCACCCTTCCCCGGCGATCCAGGCGCCCAGCGCCAGCAGCAGCGCGGTGTAGCGCGCGCTGCCCACCGCCGCCTTGACCTTGTTGCGATGACGCTCGGCTTCTTCGCGCGAGGCCACCAGCACCCGCTCCATGCCCGGCCGGTGCGCCTCGGGCAGCGGCAGGGCGGGCAGCACCGATTCGATGAACACGTCCCAGTTGCGGGCGTCGCCGAGTTCGCCGGCCAGCCATTCGATGTCGGCGCCGACCGCTTCCGGCAGCTGGATCATGTCGCGCACCATCGCCAGCGCGGCGCGCAGGCGGCGCAGGCCGACCCGCATCTGGTGCAGGCTCTCGACGTCGCCGGCGATCACGCCGCGTTCGTTGGCCCCCATCTGCTCCAGGCAGTTGGCCAGGATCGCGCCCAGCGCCTCGCCCATGCTGGCCTTGCGCCGCAATGCGACCGGGGTCGCCTTGACCGCCTTGGGCTTCACCGCCCCGGCCAGCACATAGCCGCGTTCGGCCTTGCTGACGTGCTCGAGATGCACCGGCAGCGCCGCATGCACCTGCTGCGCCAGCCCGTACAGGACCGCGGGCGGTCCCTGCTTGATTTCCAGTTCCAGCTCGCGTACCGGAACGCTGCGCTCGCCGTGCTGCAATTCGCCGATGTCGAGCGCGCACTCGATCTGCACGCCGTCCGGGAGCGCGATCATCCAGCTGCTGCGCTTGCTGCGGTTGACGAATACCGGGGCCAGCGCCGGCACGCCCTCCTTCGCCAGGTGCGGCAGCACGTCGCGCAGCTGGCGCGCGAACAGGCCGAGGTCGGGCGCCTCGGTATCGATCTCGCTCTCGAGCTCGGTGCGCTGGTGCAGGCCGGCCAGCGCGCTGCCGCCGCCCTTGAGCGTCTGCACGTGACGGTTGCCGGCGCTGCGCACGCGCAGGGCGAAACCGTGGCGCAGCAGGTCGAAGCCACTGCTGTCGTAGTAGCAGTCGACGTGTTCCTGTTCCCGGGGCTCGGACACGGCGTGTTCGCGCAGGACCGGCAGTTTCCTGACCTGCGCCACGCTGGCGGCATCGAGGGCCAGCTTGATTTCGGCTTCCATTCATTCTCCTTAGATTGTGCTCACGGCTCCGGGCATGCTAACGCCTGTTTGTGTCAGCAGTATGGCGCACGCAGAAGGAGGGAGAGATTTCTCGCGAAATGTCACATTCATGAAAGAGCGACAACGCGGGTCAGACTAAGCAGAATAGCTGTGCTTGCCTAGTGCGCACAATAGAAATCGTCATTATTTTACTTATTTGCAACACATTCCAGTTAACATTTGTCCATATCCGATTGGTCTCGCTAGACTGGGCGCGCGCCGAACCTGCACCATCCCGGTGCAAGACGGCATCCGATAACGATGAGAGATCCAGGATGACGACTCCTACAGCCTTGCCCGGTTTTACCCGTACCCTGCTCGCTGCTTCCCTGCTGCTGGCGTTTGCGCCGGCCTGGTCCCAGCAGGCCGCCGATACGCCTGCCGATACGTCCGCTGCCGCTGCGGCCCCGGTTGCGGCGCCCGCGGCCGACGGCACTCCCGCCACCGCCTCGGTGATCGTGCTCGGCTCGCGCGGCGCCGCCCGCACCGCCCTCGATGCCGCCGCACCGGTCGGCCTGATCAGCCTCAAGGACATGCAGATGGCCGGACCGCTGGAACTGGGCAAGCTGCTGCAGACGCTCGACCCCTCCTTCAATTTCTCGTCGACCTTCATCAGCGACGGCACCGACATCATCCGCCCGGCCACGCTGCGCTCGCTCGGCCCCGACCAGCTGCTGGTGCTGGTCAACGGCAAGCGCCGCCACCAGCAGGCGCTGGTCAACGTCCAGCAGACCATCGGCCGCGGTTCGGCCGGCACCGACATCAATGCGATCCCGATGTCGGCGATCCAGCGCATCGAAGTGCTGCGCGACGGCGCCGCCGCCCAGTACGGCTCCGATGCCATCGCCGGCGTGATCAACATCGTGCTCAAGC
>Ga0308160_10004018_pt1 | contig 16068 bp, 23 predicted proteins | sample PhyFR1_FD_201036 | JGI IMG/M metagenome (GOLD analysis project Ga0308160, IMG submission 201036) | Phyllosphere microbial communities from UC Gill Tract Community Farm, Albany, California, United States - DLSLF.R1 | ecosystem: Host-associated > Plants > Phyllosphere > Unclassified | place: USA...
CGTTCGTAGTTGGCTTCCCTACTGTCCTTGGCTCGCGTACCCTTCCGTCTCCTCTGTTGTAGCGTATCAAATATGGCTGCTTTCTTTCTCGTAATCAATCGCGGCAGAATGGGGATTCGCGTCAGAGTTCGCAACTACAGACTCTACTGGCCTTCCCACATCCACCAACAGACAGTATCTACACGTTCCAGCCTCGATCGCTGTAGAACGATCTCATATCCGCCTTTATCCTGTATTTTCTCTGTGTCCGCTTCCTCCTCCTCACCTCTGCCTCTCCCCCTCTTTGACTTCTTCCCATTTGGTCGAGTTCCCGTACCAACGACAGGAGTATCTGCCTTTGAGGTATGGGATATCGGAGAGTGAGGGAAAGGTTGCAGTGTAATCGAAAGGAATGGAATCGAGGAGAATCTGTCAAACCTCATGAATGAGCGATGTCAAGATTCGAGAGGAGATGCCTAAACTCACAAAGGTTCTTGTAGGACTTTATCCATGGATCGTCTCACAGCTCGAGGATGGAGCAACCCGTTCAGACTCAGAGCCGTTGTTCTGCCTTGCTCGCAATCAGTTTGTCCGATCCCCCACTGTTCCTCCTCGTCGTCCGCTTCAACCTCCGATCTCCACTTGAGCCTACTACTTCCGATGGCAGCAAGTCCTCTCCATTCGCGGAACCCATTCCACCAGCTCTGCTCGTCATCTGCCTCTCGTCGGAAAGAGCCTGAACTCGTCCGCTGTCGTTTTGTCGCTTTCTGTGAATTGGTAGACTGGGAAGGGAAGGAAGATTTAATTGGTACTGAGATGTTGTCGAGAGTATGTGTCGTGAAGGATGGCGTGTGTTCATGCGAGATCGTCGCTTTCGGCAATTTGATCGTTTGATCTTGACCTGCAATGGTGGGACGGGTCAGCGAGGACATCTAACTCGTAGTGTATGTATATAGACTCACCTTGATCGTCAACGTAGGCCATAAGCAGATCGAACGTTCTGCCAACGACGCTCTCGCCCTTGAGTTGTTCGAAAAGCTGCGTTTCTCCGGGCCACGCTCGAAGTAACCGCTTCACTCGTTCAAAGCCGGGCTTGCCAGCTTTGAAAGCAGGATCGATGAGGGAAATCTCGACGACTGTGAGAACGATAGATCAGCTTCGAGGAGGAGGAACGAGAAAAAAGGATTTTGACGTACTGAATCGCTGACGCAATGATCCATGCGCAGACGCGCGACCAGGTAGTCCGAGAAGCTCGTAGGTATCCTTTCCGACCGCGAGAATGAGTCGACCTGTGTGAAGCTTGGTTGTCAGCAAGCGATTCAACGATGAGAATCAGCCAGTCACGTACCTCGCCCATCAATTGAAACGACGTCTTCTGCATCCTCATCACCGAGACTGATCGCCACGAGGCTCCCTGTATAGAGTCGAATCTGATCAACGCGCTGACGCTATCAGACAAGAGCTGGGTTAAATCTCACCTTTGCGAATGTAGGAAATCATAAATTCTGGCTCAAGCAGATCGGCGAGATTGACCTGTCGGACGAGTTGCGATCGTGATGACTGCTCGAGCTCCTGCTTCAGCCTATCGATGAATACATCTCGGCGTGAAGTTGCAACTTCGGGAATCAGGACGTCCAGCTGTTTCCCTCTTTCCTCATCAGCTCCAGTCATAGCTAGTAACAGTAGAAAGTTGTTTGACTCACTTGCCATCCGAATGGTACCCTCTCTATAGCTCTCCATAGCTGTCTCGCTCCTATCGACTCTTTCTCTCCCTTTTCGAATGGTAGTTTGACAGAATTAGACGAGAAATGCTGAACTGTTCGAGGTGGTGGAGGTCGATAAGTTGATTTCTTGTGGTGTGCGTTCATCAGCAACCGATCAGAGTGATAAATGGAGTCTGATGAGGAGAAAGTTGATAGAAGCAGAAAAAGTTCGCCAACTTCTACTCCTTCATCTCACTTGAGGATATACATCACGCTCTAGATAAGGTGCAATAAAGCCCTTTGATAGCTAGTAACTCACAAGGATTCGCTTCCCACCCTCTAAGCCATCAACCAAGCGGAGATGAGAAAATCGTGTCAAATGTCCTCTTTGCTCGACAAACTTTTAACGTTCTTCGGTAGAGACCGTAGAGGGCGTTTCTGATAGCTCTTTGGAACCAGCGGAAACCAAGATTCGCGGGAATATCGAAGGTATTGCGAAGTCTCCACCAAAAGAGAGAAGTTCCCCAACTTGGAATCAACTTCTACCAGCTACTCAATCAGCGATCTCACCTTTGCGAGGTCAGCTCTAGCTTGACCACTGCGCGACCTTGGCTCCTCCTCGTCGACTGCCGCCCAACTTCACTCGTTGGCTCTCTCCCGCACTCCAACTTCGACTGCTCTTGCCTACAGCTCCACGGTCGGTGAGTCAAGCATTCTACTCTATCAAGCTATTATCTAGCTCGTACGAGGCAGTACAGAGTCCATTAGCTCGCTTGTATTGAGGAGTTGAACTTCGAATCTTCATCAGTACAAGCTAACACCTATCGTCCCTCATTTCGTACAAACTGTACTGACTGCTCTCCCTACGCTAACAGGCCTCTATCTGTCACCTCGAGTCACCTCAAGCTGCATTTACAAGTGACGTAGAATAGTTGCTGTTTTTGGCGGGCGGGCAACTAAACCTCCAACCTAAACAACCTCTCTCAATCTCGGGTTAGATATCGGATTGACAGAGAATGGCTCAGCATGTGAGTACTCTAACGCTACAGATTTCACCGGTCGACGAAATCTTGAACTAATCGAAGTGATTCTGTAGTTGCAGCAGCCGGGTCAAAATTCCGGTCCTTCGACTCAAGTTTGGGAAGGGGATGCGACACTTCACTCGTGAGTCACTCTTGCGTCCTCCTTGCCGTCGTTTGAGCGAGCTGACGAATTGAGACTCCTGCAGGTATTGCTACGATTACATGCGGGTACGCCTTTCTCTGCGCGATTCTCTTCGAAACGCCTCGCTGACTAGTTCATTCTCACTATGATAGAAACGAGGATGGAATGAAGCGGCTTCGAGATTTGCGAAAGATGCTGGAATCAAGGAGGAAGATTGGAAAGGTCCTCCTATAGAAGCCCCACAAGGACTTCTTTACGAGTGCGTTCTCTCCTCCCTAGCCTCACACTGTTTCTCGAGCTGACTCGGTCGTGCGATCAAAGATGGTGGTCGGTGTTTTGGGATGTATTTATCGCTCGTTCACAGAAATCGGGTCCACGGAATCCAAATGCAGATGCTTATGTCGAAGTGCGTTTCCTCCCTTTCCCCGATTCGAACATACGGAATTGACTTCTTCGTTTGATACAGGCAATGCGAGCGAAACGAGATCCACTCGTCGTCCAATTCAATGGTCCGAATGCACCTCCACCGATGACCCTTCCTCGTTCTCTCGCTCACCCACCTCGACCAAACTCGACGAATCCTCCAGGTCACGTTCGCGCAAGCTACTCTCAGATGCACGTACTCGAACAGCAAGAACTTCAGAATCAGATGCAGCAGAGAGGGAGAGTGCAGCAGATGGTTCAAGGGGTTCAACGTCCTCCTCAACCGCCAACTCCGACGGGCAGCGGTCCTTACGCTCCATCTCCACAGCAACAACAGCAACAACCACCTTCCTCTTCTCAATCCCATCCCTCTGGAATGCCTCAACCCGGAATGCAACCTTATCCTCCAGGTTCCTCGCAACCTCAAAACCCTCAACAAAGACCTCCTTCATCTCACAATTCCCCTCACATCGTCCCCGCTTCGCATCCCTACGCGAATGGTCGACCAGCTCAAATAGGGAATGGTCAACCAGGTCAAATGGGAAATGCGTTGGCTCAAGCGTTAGCAGCTGTGGGTTTACCAGGAAGAGATCCAGAAACCCTATCTCCGGAAGAACATGTACGTCTCATCTGAATCTGAACGCCGAATGCAGAGCGACTGAACCTCTCTTCTCTTCTTTGTAGGCTGCCGTGACAGCTCAAATGCGTCGAATGGGAGCGCTCCCTCCGAACTCTCAACAAGTTGTCGGTCGAGGCGGTCCAGCTTCTCAAATCCAGCAGCAGCAGCAACAGCAACAGCAACAGCAACAACAAGCACGAATGGGTGGTACGCAACCGATGAGGCAAGACTCGCAGAATCGATTGAACGCCGCTTATGCCGCTCAAGAGGGTCGATCTCAACCTCCTCCCGGTAGTCAAGGTCCTCCTGGTCAACCTCAGTACATGATGCATCCGGTTCAGCAGCAACAACAGAATCACATGATGGCTCAGCAACAGAGAATGATGCAGGCTCAACAGCAAGTGGGAGCGAGACCGGTACTTGATTCGAATGGTCAACCTTATCCTCAAGCGTAAGCATCTTTCGATGCTTCGTCATCCATTCGCTTGCGACTGACAGTATCATTTCCGCCCATTGCAGTGGTTCTCCGGCTTCTCCAGCTTATTCTTCCGCCCCTTCACCTTACGCTACCCCTCTCGTCGCTCATATGCAAATACCGCCAGGTCACGCTGCTGGTGCTCAAGGCTCACCAGGATCCTTCGCCGGTCAGAACCAACCTCCTTCTCGTGCCGGTACTTCGAACAAGAATCGAGTAGTTTCGCAACCTCCTCAACAGCAACAACAGAACGTCGCCAAGGGATCACCGATGCAGCAGAATCCCTCTCAGAATGCGAAACGGCAAGGAGTTGCAGCAGATGAAGCGAGTCCTCGGAATCGGAAACGAGCGAGAGGATCGACGAGGGATGAGGAAATGATGGGATTACCGGATGGAACGAACTTCGATCTCGTTGGGAACGGAAATGGTGGAGGTGCAGCGAGTCCTGGAGCTGCGAACGGAGGGATAGGAGCGCAACTGTTTGGCCAAGAAGGAGTCCCTTATCGACCTTCACCCTCACCACTCGGTCGACCAGCTCAGCCTACTCAGCAACAATCTCAGCAGCAGCAGCAGCAGAATCAACAACAGCAGCAACAGCAGCATCAACATCAGATGTACGCGTCGGGGTCAATGTCAGGAGGATCGGGAGATTCGAACTATAATCCTTTATCGATGATACCGAACGGAGGAGGACCTCCAAATCACGCAAATGGATCCCACAGTCGACCCACTTCCGCCGCTTCCAATCATCACTTCCTCGGCGCACCTCAGCAACAACCTGATCAACGTCAATCTCCTCTCCCTGCTTCGACTCCGACGAACGGTCAAGCTCCCTCACCGATGAATTTCGGAGGTGCCCCTACACCGAATGGCTCTCGTCCCTTCGCTGGAGCGCCGAACCCTTCTTCTGCCACCAACACTCCGCTTCCTCCCGCCCCTCAGTCCCTCGCACCAGATCCAAATCAATCCGATTCTTCCGGATTAGGCGGTATCTCTGTCTCCGGGCCAAATGGAGATCCTCTACAGTTCAATACGACGAACGTTGCAGGTGGGACTGAAGACATGTTTGCCGGACTCGACTTTGACAGTTTCCTCAATAACGACATGTTCAACGAGGAATTAGGAGTCAGCTAATATACATTGACCCTCTTCTTATCCTTCTTCACATGCGCTATTTCCCGCTTCTCAGTAAAGTATAGCTCACCGTCGTTTTCGAAGGCCTCTCCCATCGTTTGTCATCTGTCGTCGTCGAAGTTCATTCCCCCCTACCCCTTTTCTTATGTGTCTATACCCCCTCGTCTCACTCTCGTTTATCTCACTTTTCTCATCTATCGTAGTCTTCTTATCACCGACACTTTTGTTTCTGTTGCGGTACCTTCCTCTCCTTCTTTTCATCCCTTGTTGCTTCATTTCCCCCTCAAAAAGCAATTCAATTTGCTTCCTTCACCTTCATCTCGTAAACGTCGAGGACTGATCAGCGAGACAGAAGCTGGCGGAGACTCTGGTCAAAGCGACGGAAACGATTGAGTTCGTTGAAAGCTCTCAGCATCTATTCGCAGACACAGTGAATAGGTTCAAAAGGGGTATTTACAAACAACAAGTACTACAGTCACGAAGCTCCAGAAAGCGACAGCTACTAAACAGGGTATCAAACAGTCAAAAGAACTTCTACAGGTTTCGTCTTTTCGTCAATTTCCATCTTTTCAACATCCTCTCCCAGCTTCTGCGCTCGCCTGAGCATCTCCGAGATGTACTGATCGACTTGAGATGAAGCGGAAGAGACAGTGAGAGTCGAGGAAGTGGTGGAAGAGCCAGAGTCGGAAGGTGAACGAGAATGAGAAAGAGGAGTCGAAGTTGGGAGGGCGGAAACGGCATCGTGGGTCAGAGGGAGTAGGGGAGGTAGAGATCCATCGTCGTCATAATTTAGAGAGTCGCTCGAAGGTGCGGGAGTGGTTGAGGCAGCGGGAGGATCTGGGGAGAGGGAAAGGAGAATGGTCAGTTATGATTGAGTTGAGGAAAGGTCAAAGAGTTCGACTCACCTTGTTCGTTTCCTGCTTGCTCCTTCGCAACATCCTTCTCGTCTTCTTGCATCGAGTCAGATTGAGCGGGTTTCACTTGTTCCTCCCAAGCTCGCTCTTCCATCGCATCCAACCTAGACAGTTCCTTCTCGATTTTTCGAACTAGTGATTTCCTCTCCTGCTTGACTATCTTATCTCCTCCAGACTCGATGGCGTCAATCTTGCTCAGGATGTTGACGAGGTAGTCCTCGTAAGCGAGGAAAGGAGAGTTCGACGAGACGAAAGCGAGAGGAGGAGGAGTGGTAGTCGAGGAAGTAGCATCCGGAGAGGACTTGAAGATGAATGAGGGAGGTTTCTCAAAGTTGGATTGACGATCGATGAAGGAAGAGGAGAGGGAAGAGATTTTGTCGAGAGCGTTGCGACGAGCGAGGTGTCGACGGAAATGGCGTTGAAGTTTCGTTGCTGCTTCCTCCTCCTCGTCAGAACATGGTGAGCCGGTGGGAGGGATGTTCTCGACATCGGGAGTGGGGGTTGCAGGTTCAGCGGAAGGAGCAGGTGCAGGAGAAGGCGAGGAAGAGGTTTGGGCGACAGGAGAAGGAGAGGGTTGAGAGACGGGGATAGGAGCTTGTTGAGTCGAAGCTTATGTCGTCGTCGAGGGTCTAGGAGAACCGAAGATGGCTTCAAGGAAGTGAGGGAGGTCGAGCTTGGAAGATTCACCTTGTCGAGAGGATTCAGCTCGAGGAGTCAGAAAGGGAGTTGAAGGTCGAGGAGCTGAGGCGGGTTCGACAGGTTGAGTAGCTTCAGTACGTTGAGGAGGTTTCGAGCCAAAGAGGAGTTGGAAGAGGTCAGGGAGATCGAGGGAAGATTGCTGTTGTTCAGCTTGTTCGTTCCTCCTCCTCCTCTCTGCTTGCTGTTCTTCGAGTCGTTGCCTCCTAGCCAACTCTTCTTGAACCCTCATAGCTTGCATATACCTTTGCTCAGCCTGTTCCTCCTCTCTAGCTCTCCTGATCATTTCTTCGCGATACCTCAAAGCTCGTTCGTGCTCCCTCCTCTCCCTTTCCTCCCTGATCGCTTCTTCGATGGCTGCTTGACGTTCGAGTCGACGTTGCTGGGCGAGGAAAGCGGCGGCTTCAGCTTGTCGACGTTCTTGTTGTTTGCGAGCGAGGAGTGCTTGTTCGATGAGAGAGCGTTCGTCGTCGTAGGAAGTGTAAGAGGGAGGAAGATAGGTCTGGTTGGAAGCGAGTGATGATGAAGGGTAGAGGGAGAAGGGAGACGATTGTGAGTGAGAGTAGTCGAGGGGCGTTGAGAAAGGGAACATTGTAGATCGAGTGTGAAGGGTGCGAGAGTGAGATTAGGGTTTGAAGCGAAGTGTCGATCGAGTAGAGTGCAGATGTGAAGTGAAGTGAAGAGGAGAGAGGAGAGAGGAAGCAGAGCTGACTTATATAAGCTTGCGAAGTGCTCGAACTTTCTCGAAAGTCATAGAACATTCTCGCACTTTCGACCAAATTTGATTATGCGTCAACCCTGTATTTCAAGCTCACTATTTACTGATGCGATAGAAGAGCAAGTAGACAGACGAAGCAAAGCGATCGACGAGGTCGGAACTTGCGAGAGGAGTGATCGTCTCGTCGTCGATTTCGACGAATTCTGAAACCTCGCTGGACAGACGCAGCTGACGAGTGCGAAGCACGTTGCGACTCTCTGGAATAGGTCGATCTAAGGGTACTTGTAGCAATCAGGTAATTACAGCTCAGCTTTGATACGAGGCTGCACCGTTTCCTCTTTCGTCTTCTCCAGCTCTGTTCCATCCTGATCCTCCTCTCTTGACTCGAATCGTCCGCCCCGCAGAAGGTCACGGCCATTCTTCAGCCACCATCTCACCCCCTCTTCTCGTTTGACCACGTCCATTCCTGTTCCGAGAACTTCAAAGATCCATTCTCCCAAAGCTTTTCTTCCATCGTGGTCGACTGGCTCGCGACTGACAAGTCGTGCAATTTGCGCCAGTAGTGACTGGAAGAGGACGAAGTTCACAGAGGGAAGTAGGGAAACGAGTACGAGGAGGAGAGCGCCGCGAGGTAAGGCGAGAGAGCGGGTTTCGAGGGTAGGAGGTGCGATCGTCTCCTTCTCGGTGGCAGTCGAGGATTGTGCGACGAGAGCAGAGCTCGATTCATCCTCGAGCTGACGTCGAGGCGGTCGAGTGGTAGTTGAGATCGGTAGTGAAGCCGAGGAAGCGGGTTCGGAAGAAGTCGGCAGTCGTTCGATAGCGCTGACCAATTCTCGAATGCACCACCAGGCGAGAGCATCGTCGACGTTCGAAACGGACTGAACCATAGTCGAGTATGCGAGTCGGAGCTGTGTTGGCGAAAGTGTGGGTAGTCGACCCTGAGAGAGCGAAAGTTGACAGTCAGCTGCGAGCTACGAGCCGGATGGAGAGGATATCTTAAGACCTACACTGAGGAGTAGTTCCGTGTACCAAGGAGCTAGTTCTGGTACAGTAGCTTTCCCTGTCGAGAAGAGGGCTAAAACGACGGAATGCGCGGATTCGAAAGGCTCGGCATAGGTCGAATCGACGAGATAGCTGTAGCGAGAGGATTGTCAGATTATTTCTCGCTCTGAGACTTCATGACCGCAAGAGAAGAGAACCTACGGTCTACATCTCGGCAAGACAGTCTCTTCGACATAAGAATCGCTCAACTCGTCCATAATCTGCTCAACTGTGTTCATCCAGAACGCACACTCCGCTCTATGGACCAGCCTCAAATGTTGACCCTTCTCGGTGTCGCCAATGGGTGGTTCCATCTGTCTCGCAAGTTGCTCCGCTGCACTGATTCGATCGGGACCCAACGAAGATGAAGATGGTGAAGGAGCGGCGGCCACGTCGACGAGACCTGCCAGTACTGCCCTCCACGCTTTGAATCCTCCCTGTCCGAAGCGACTCGCGACAAAGTACGTCCTCCCTAATGCGACGACAGCCTCTCTCGCGAGTTCTCGTTGTCCAACCGTTGGTTCCCCCTCCGAATCGGAAGCTGTTGACGACACGACCTCCAACAGACTCGAGTAGATAAGGGTTTGTGCGAAGAGGAGCGACTTTAGGATAGTCCAAGGCTGAGTTTGAGATCTCGTAGAGGGCGACAAGGCGGCATCTTCGACTAAATCTGACCATTCCGTAGCAGCCCATGCAGTAGAGAGACGTGTGGTGACGAGGTAGAGAGTATTCGAGAGGTCGCGGATCGAGGTTATAGCCGAATCTGAAACGGCGGGATCGTAGGCATTGGCGAGAGAGGCGGTCGCTGAGAGAAGGCGTCCAATGGCGCGGGAGAGAGGACCGAGAGCAGCGAAGAGCGGAGCTTGCGTGATTTTGGTGAGATGCGAATGAGAGGGTGAAGGATTGCTCCATCCGAGACCTTGATCGGTTTGAACGAGATCGGCGCAGATTGGAGGTGAAGTGAAGAGGTTGCCTTCGTCGAAAACGGAAGAGAAAGCGTCAGAGAGATAGGAGAGAAGTACCTATTGCTCATGCTGATCAATGTCGAGTCTATAAAGTAACGAAAGCAGATGGCACTCACTGTCGCTGGAAAGTCTTTCGCAAGAACTTCTATCGAGATTGAGGACAGAGTTTGAGCTGCGATCCAAGCTGGCAGTCGGTCGTTGAGATCTATCTCGATCAAAGCGAATCGTCAGTCAAGCTTTCCGAGCTGTTGAGGTGAGATCGGTGAGACGACGAGACTTACCTCCATTCTCAACCCATTCTTGCCATGCTTTCCCAACTTCTAGCTCTGCCCGATCCATCATACCTCTCCCTCCAACCCACAATTTCTGTTGCATCCTTTTCCACTCCTGCAGACCACCCAAAACAGCACTTGTAACCATTAATCGATTGACCGGATCCACTGTTCCCCATCTTTCCTCCCCTTTCCGTCTGACTGAGTCCGCCCACATACCAGCTGATACAGCCTGTATATAGCGAGCGACTGATCGCCGTGCTCGATAGCCGGTGCCGTTTTCTCGAGAGATAGAGTCTAGCCGGAGAAGAGTTGCTTGAGAGAACGCTTTATATATAGCGAATGCGCTGTCCCATTCGAGCTGGCCCTTTCTTGTCGCTGTTGAAGTATGTACCGAGGTCCACAATGAAGGACTTGTGAGGCTGTAGCGAGAGATCAAGGAAATAAGATCAAGGTGGGGGGAAGTGAGAGGAAGGGTTGAGAGATGGTAGGTGATGAGCTGTAGAGTTTGTTCATGGTTGTGTGACGAAGATGGAGGCGATAGGAGGTCCTGGAGTAGCAATGTTGGGTCGGGTGAAGCCATTTTGGTGGAAAGAAGAAAAAGTTCGCAAGTTCGCAAGTTTTCACATCTCGACAAGTTCGGCTTGTCAATCTCTCTCGAAGCGCTCAACTGTACAGAAGCGACGTTGACGTCTAGAGTAGGAGGGATATTTGCAAGGGGAAGCTGGTACAGACGAAATGATTTGGACAAAGATTAAAGTAATCTAAAAAGTAGGGGAATAAGAGGGAAACGACACAGGAGGACAAGCTGAAAGGTCTATCTACTAATTAAGTAGGATGCTGCGGAACGACAGGCGAGAACCGTGTGTGAGAGAGTCGAGTGGGAAAGGAGATCGAGAGGAGAGGTAAAGGCAAAATCGAAAGTAGGTCGAAGGACGAAGAGCTGTAATAAAGGGGGAACGAAGGGTATGAACAACGGGTATGAAGGTGAAACAGGAACAGGCAAAGGTGCTACAAGGAGGAAGGAGAGTTGGGAAGATCGAGGCAGACGCTGAAATTGCGGAAATCGTCGCAAATGACGGCGATTGGCGAAGGCAGATGATGAAGGGAGCGACCACTAGGCTCTCATCATACGCATCAGAGCTACGAGACCAGCCCAACCGAAACCGTGTTGTGGATAAGCGACGTGAAGTGGTTCGTCCTCAGTTCCGAATTTGGCCTGTCAACGACGGATCTCGTCAGCAACGGTGCGTGTGAGAACGTCGAGAAGGATATGGACGTACCCTGAACTGTCCTCGGTTCGCCAATCCGTACTTGGTGACAATCTTCTTGTAAGCTTTTCCCAGCATCTTGATTTTCCATCCTCCCAAATTGTACTCGATGTGAAGGTCGTCTTGAGCGGAAGCTCCGAATGTCAAGTTGTTCTTTCCTTCGAATTGCATCTCCCGGATAACGTGAGCGAGGATACCTTCTGAGGTTCCGTGAGGTGCTTCGGGCTGCGAGAATGACAAGAGTCAGCACGAAAGCGTTGTAGAAAGTGCACAGTGAGGACGTACGAAAGTGACGGCATGCTTGACTTGATAGGAATCATGAGCAATGGCGGCGAGAATGCAGACAGCGACAATTTTCTGGTGAATTTCGAGATTGCGAAGTCAGTTTTCAAACACGTGAGCAGTTCAATTGAAATACTGACCTTGTGCTCATCTCTAGCAATAAAGTATCGTCGATGTTGAGCGTCGAGCCAAGGGAGAAGTCCAGCCTGTCGGCGCGAACCTTTGGATGAGTATCGACAGTAAAGACGAGACGAGTTCAAAGCGTAAAACGTACAGCTGCGATCTGAGTTCCAGTACGACCTTGTTTCCATCTTTCCAATCCAGCTTCGATCTCTTCTCGAGTCTTGTCATCCGGTGCGAATTTGGGAGCCTTGAAGTGAAGTTCGTCGAAAGAGACGTGAGCTCGTTCTGCTCGTCTAACGTTCTGTCGTACATCCTTCTGATCGAGCTTCTTGATATCGGGATCTAAGAGGGGAGAAAAGAGAGGTTTCGTTAGCTTAACCGAATCAATGACCTCTTCTTTTCTCACGCCGCAGCTTCTCTTGCGAACCTGCGGAATCTCCTCAAAGATGACGGAAAGACGGAAACTCACGAAGTACGTCTTCCCTGACACAACTCAATACACTCCAGTTCAACTCCTTCCCCAAGATGTCTGCGAAAGTTCCATCGACGCAGCACCAAACTACTTTCTTGTGTTTCGTCTTTGTCGCCCACTCGACAAACTCGTGTGCAATCTCATGTTTCACCTCGTCATTGTCCCTACAGATTGGATTGCCCCATGCGAAGTAGAACTTGCCACGAGCGAGGTAACCTTGAACTCGAGGGTTTGATTGTTGGTGATTCTTGCCTCGCCAAACGGAGTAACGTTCTTCGATCCAAGCAGTTGAAAGCGATCCTCCGTATTTCGCGATGAGAGCAGGTAACCAATCTTTGTTGTGATCGACTACGCTGTAAGTTGAAGACCTTGAGGAAGAGGTAGAAGTGCGAGATTCGGCTACTGAAGACATCGTGGAGTTGACCATTCAGACTTGAGTGGGGTTGAAGTGTTGGAGTTAGTCAACTAGCTGGTGTGTCGTTGAGAGGTAGAGAGGGTAGAAGTTCGGGGTGAGAGGTTGCTGACAAGTAAAAAAAGAAACTTGCTGTCGACCTCGGTGAACCTACGTAATTCGCTTATTCTCGTCCGAACCCCGCCCTTTGGCCCTGGCCTTCCGTCGGCCGCGCTTACGTGTCGAAGTTTGGAGTTCGTTCTCGTAGAAGCAACATAGAAGAACCGAAAGTAGAGCAGAGCTGCAGACCGGCGATCTCTCTGAGTGGCTTCCGTGGATTCGAAGCGAATTTCAATTTGAGAGAGCACTTTAAATTTCCGGTGCTGCGGCTCTCCTTTCCGCTCGTTGGATCACTTCCTCCCTTCTCTATCACTCTCTTGACAACGCGACTGCACGACTCGAGCATCTGAACAACCGCGACCGGAGCGCGATTGACTTGCAACCTCGAAAACAGTATTCTCCAACGACGTAATCTCACAGAACCTTTGAACCACCTCCATCTCAAGCAGCTACACTCATCAGAACCAGACGGCGATCAGCTCAACAGTACAGTCGGCTCAAGTTTCTGCGCAAAGAATCAAATTCAACGCCTGCGAGATCGTCGAGTTCCTCCCTTCCGAATTTCGAAATTCCCCAGTTAGTTTAGAGAGATCACTCGAACGACTTCGATGTAAAGAAGCTGATCCTCTCTCTCTCTCTCTCTTCCTCTCTGTATCCTCTTCAAGCTATCCTCACACTCACCTCGACTTTGACCCACTCCTCTCGCCCGATATCGACGTAATCCCTTGACTTCCATCCTCTTCTTCTCACCGAACTCTCGCCGACCCTCTCAATAATACTCCTTTCCACTCTACAGTATCAGCCCAGTTAAGATGTCACTACCACAAGATCTCAATTTGGCAGACCTCCCTTCGCAACCCTATTCTTCACCTCGAATACTCAAATGGCTTTACTGTACCGGAAGAGTCTCCTCCTCCCTGTTCATGCTTCCTTACTGGGCAATCAAACACTCCTATGGACCGAAACCTCGAGAAACTTGGTCGCTTTCCGAAACTTTGCTCGTCGATTTCACCCGAAGAGTGAGCGCAATCACGGATCAAGCTGGAGTTCAACATTCAACGAGGGATCCAACTGCAGAACCCGACAAGGACTCGCTGAAAGAGACGAGATTCGAGTGGGTACCGGGAGTTGCGGGAGGATTCTGTACGGGAGTTTTGGACGATCAGGATGTCAGACCGCTCAAGAAGGTTGGAACGTTCATTTGGGAAAGGGCTACACCCTTCGAAGATGAGGATGTACACAGCAAGGACTTTGAGCTGGAAGAGGAGGACGACGCGCTCAACGATACTCCTGACAAGTCTGGATGTGAAGCTCGAGGGGATCTCGTCGGAATCTACTTTCACGGCGGAGGGTAAGCTTCGAGTACTCTTCGTATCCACGACACTAGCTCACATTATCTCGCTCTCTGCAGATACACTCACTTTTCAGCGCACGAAGATTCGCAAACCAGTATCATCCCTCGTCGTTTGATGCAAACCGACTACTTCGCTTCGATTCACGGTGAGATCACGATTGCCACCCCATCCCGTAGCATCAACTCGCTGATGCACCTTCTTCTACAGCTGTCGAGTATCGCCTACTACCCAACTCTCCCTTCCCTGCCGCTTTACAAGACGCCGCCTCAGTCTACGCTCAGCTCATTCGTTCCGGAGTGCCTTCGCACAAGATTGTCCTCATTGGGGACTCTGCTGGCGGAAATATCGTACTCGCTCTCGCTCGTTGGATTAGAGACGAGAAGAAGACCGCTGCTCCTGGTGGACTTCTCCTTCTCTCGGTGAGTCCTCAGTTTCGACCTCTCATTGTGCCATCGGAGAGATATACTAACGGCTCTCTCGTTATAGCCATGGTGCGACCCTTCGCACTCGTTCCCCGAGTCGACCACTTCCTACGTTTCTCGACCAAACCCGGAAGATTACCTCGCCGATGATCCCACTGCTCGACGACTCTTGATCACCTCTCTTCTCGGCACGAAACCCCATTCCTACCTCACCTCTCCCTATGTCTCCCCAGCGTCTCAACTCGGCACTCATGGATCTTTCGACGGTTTCCCTCCCGCTTTCGTTCACTACGGAGACGCCGAACGACTCGAACAGGAGATCGAATCGTTGATCAACGGCTTACAACGAGATGGAGTCCCAACAGTCGTCGAGAAGACGAAAGATGCAGTTCACGACATTCTCATGGTTCGATTTTGGAACGAAGAAGTACGAAAAGCGATTTACGATCGAATCGGAGGTTGGTTGGAGGATCTCATGAACCGAAGTGAGACGAGAGGAGGAGCACCTAGGCGGGAGATCGGAGATGAACAGAAGAGGACTCGAGCGGATTCGACGGCGAGTCTTGTTAGTACGAGCGAGGGAGGTGCGGAGGTCGGGTCGAATGGGTTGGGAACGAGTCCAAAACCTTCGAAGGGCCGGAGGATGATGCAAAGGGCCGCTTCGAGTGCTTCGTTACTGGTTCCCGGAGTCAGCAAACGAGATCGATCTGGTTCGAACAGTTCAAACTCGAGTTCAAGATCCCCCTTCAATCGAACACCCTCGTCGGAAGGAGGAGCCGTCTTCAAGAGATCTCCTAGCTCCCTTTCGACCTCTGGAGTATCAGGAGATTTCGGCAAAGGACACTCGTCTGACAACGTTGAAATCGTTGAAACCCCAAGCGAAGACAAGTGAAGGCCCCACTCACCTCTACTTTCGCACATAGATACGTCTCCTTATACGCATTCGCAGTCCTCTTAGCTTAACTTTCCCTTTCGAACGTTGCGTCGTTTTCCTTTTTTTTTTCGTCGTTCTTGTTTCCCACACTTTGTCAAACTCCTCACTTGTTCATATTGTAGCATGCAATATTCCGTGAAAAGAAGTTTCGCAATCTCTACGTCTCTACGGTGGTCACGGCACGAGGCCCGATACGACAGAACGAGAATCTTGCGAGTGCGATATATTGCGAAGCAGGGTGCCACGACAAGCCAGTGAGCTACTGAGCGGAGCATTGAAATGGGACACGGTGCGGATAGAGGAGCGCTCTACGCATAGTCCGAAGGTAGCAGTGAAACGGCGCGCAAACCTGGAACACGAAAGCTTGCGAAAGAGCGCAATTTCGGGTTTTCGGAGATGCTGATCGAATCGTCTATACTGAGCTTCCAGATACAGAGCAATGTGACCTGATCATGTCCCTCAATCAAAAGTGAAGCGACGGATTAAGGCATGATGCGGAGAATAAGAGGGACAAGGAGAGTCGCAGAACACTAGTGATCGATCGCAGTGGAAGCGACGTCTGTTCCTATATGCTGGAGTGCTGTTCAGAGTAGTC
>Ga0308160_10004019_pt1 | contig 16058 bp, 19 predicted proteins | sample PhyFR1_FD_201036 | JGI IMG/M metagenome (GOLD analysis project Ga0308160, IMG submission 201036) | Phyllosphere microbial communities from UC Gill Tract Community Farm, Albany, California, United States - DLSLF.R1 | ecosystem: Host-associated > Plants > Phyllosphere > Unclassified | place: USA...
TCGACTGCGGTCAAATGAGATAATGGCGGGAGTGTACATGGTTGCGGAGAAACCGGCCGATGACTGGACGCCTGAGCCTGCCTTTATCGCTGCGTCGATTGCCTGCAGCGGCGCTGCGGATACTGCTGCCCTCCACCTGCGCCCTGTGCGGCGACGGCTGCGACGGCGTGGTCTGCCCGCCCTGCCGCGCCCGCTACGCGGCGCCGCGGACGGCCTGCTGCCTGCGCTGCGCGAATCCGCTGCCCGGCGGCGGCACCTGCAACACCTGCACGGACTATCCGCCCGCCTACGACGCCACCGTCGCCGCGGTCGACTACGGTGCCCCGCTCGACCAGCTGGTGCTGCAATTGAAATTCGCGGCCCGCCTGCCGCTGGCGCCCTGGTTCGCGCAGATGCTGGCCGATACCGTGGCGGCGCGCCGCGGCCTGGCCCTGCCCGATCTGCTGTGCCCGGTGCCGCTGGGCCGTGGGCGCCTAGTCGAACGCGGGTTCAACCAGGCACTCGAAATCGCGCGCCCGCTGGCGGCCTCGCTCGGGGTAGCATTGCACCCGGCGCTGGCCGAGCGGACGACGGAGACGACGGCCCAGTCCGGCGTCTCGCCCGCCGAACGCGCCGACAACGTGCGCGGCGCCTTCGCGGTGACGGACCCGGACCGCATCGCCGGGCGCCACGTCGGCGTGGTCGACGACGTCATGACCAGCGGTCACACGCTGGGCGAGCTGGCGGCGACCTTCAAGCGCTTCGGCGCGGCGCGCGTGACGAATTTCGTGTTCGCACGGACGCCACCGCATTCTCAACCAAGGAGTTAAAGTGTTTCACGTAGTACTGGTCGAACCCGAAATCCCGCCCAACACGGGCAACGTCATCCGCCTGTGCGCCAACACCGGCGCCCAGCTGCACCTGATCGAACCGCTCGGCTTCCCGCTGGACGACGCCAAGATGCGCCGCGCCGGCCTGGACTACCACGATTACGCGACCATGAAGGTGCACAAGAACTGGGAAGCCTTCCTGACCAGCGAACAGCTCGACACCAGCCGCATGTTCGCTATGACCACGCATGGCTCCTCGCCCTTTTCGGAGGCCGCCTTCCGTCCTGGCGACGTGTTCGTGTTCGGCGCCGAATCGCGCGGCCTCGATCCGGCGCTACGCGAATCCTTCCCACCGGCCCAGCGCATCCGCCTACCGATGATGCCCGGGAACCGCAGCCTGAATTTGTCGAACACGGTGGCGGTGGTGGTGTACGAGGCCTGGCGCCAGAACGGCTACGCCGGCGGCGCCTGATCCGCGCTACCGGCCCGCACATGGGCCGATAAAGCCTCGACCAGCGCGTCGAAGGTGACGCGGCAGCGCGGGCTGTCGCGCAAGTCCTCGTGCATCGTCACCCAGGTCTCGAGCGGCATCGAAAACGCCTCGGGCAGCAGGCGCACCAGGCCGGGCGTGCGCCGCGCCAGCGGCGCCTGGCAGATGCCGATGCCGGCACCGGCGCGGATCAGGGCCAGCTGGGCGACATCGCTGTCGGTGCGCAGCGCGAGCCTGTCGCGCCCGAACTGCGGCCACTTTTTCACGGCGGCGCGCACGAAGGGCGAAAAATGGTCATAGCCGATCAGGGTGTGGCCCGCCAGCTCGTCCATGTTCGACGGCAGGCCATGGCGTGCCAGGTAATCGGCATGCGCATGCAGGCCGAGTTCGATGCTGCCGATACGGCGTGCCACCAGTTGTTCCTGGTTGGGCCGCGCCATGCGCACGGCAACATCCGCTTCGCGCTGCAGCAGGTCTTGCACCTCGTTCGACAGCACCAGCTCGACCTTCAAGTCCGGATAGTTCCGCCGTAGCGCTTCAAGCGCCGCCGGCAGCACTTCCACGCCGATCACCTCGCTGGCCGTCACGCGCACCACGCCGCGCACGCCATCGCCATAGCTGGTAGCGACGCGCTCCAGCGCCAGCGCCGTGCTCTCGATCGCCTGCGCATGCGGCTGCAGGGCCAGCGCCGCCTCGGTCGGCAGCAGCCCGGTCTGCGAGCGCGTGAACAGGGCCAGGCCGAGCGCCGTTTCCAGCGCCGCGACGTGGCGCCCGACGGTCGGCTGGGCGATGCCGAGCACGCGCGCCGCGCCGGACAGCGATCCTTCGCGCAGCACACCCAGAAAGGTGCGGTACAACTCCCATTCGATTGTCGAACTCATGCGCTTCCTAGTTATACAAAAATGTATGGCGGTATGCATGGTTTATGCAATTCCATTTAACCCGAGGATGCCGCAACATGAGGCCATCGTCAATCACGGAGGTCATCATGGAACAGCAAATGGCATTGATCCTGGGTGCAAGCGGCGGCATCGGCGGCGAGGTGATGCGCCAGTTGATGCGGGCCGGCTGGGCGGTGCGCGCCCTGTCGCGCAACCCGCAGGCGCAGCATGAATACGGCAAGGTCGACTGGATCCGCGGCGACGCCATGATGGCCGCCGACGTGATGGCAGCCGCCGAGGGGTGCACGCTGATCGTCCACGCGGTCAACCCGCCGGGCTACCGCAACTGGGCCGGCCAGGTGCTGCCGATGCTGCGAAATACGATCTCGGCGGCCGAGGCGAATAACGCGCTGATGCTGCTGCCGGGGACGGTCTACAACTACGGTCCCGACGCCTTCCCGCTCGTGGCGGAAGACGCGCCCCAGCAGCCCTTGACGCGCAAGGGCAATTGGCGGGTGCAGATGGAGCAGGCGCTGGAAGCCTTCTGCGCGCGCGGCGGCCGCGCGCTGATCGTGCGCGCCGGCGACTTCTTCGGCCCGCAAGCCGGCAACACCTGGTTCGCGCAGGGCCTGGTGAAGCCCGGCCAGCCGCCGCGCCGCATCGCCTATCCGGGGCGCGCCGGCATCGGCCACCAGTGGGCCTACCTGCCCGACGTCGCGGCCACCATGGTCGCGCTGGTGGAGCGGCGCGACCAGCTGGAGCCTTTCGCGCGCTTCCACATGACCGGCCACTGGGACCCGGACGGCAGCGCGATGACCGGGGCGATCCGGGAGGTGGCGGCCCGGCACGGCATCGAGGCGCGCGTCGCCGGCTTTCCGTGGTGGATGGTCCGGCTGGCCGCCCCCTTCCACGAGACCATGCGCGAAATGCTGGAGATGCGCTACCTGTGGCAGGAGCCGGTGCGGATGGAAAACGCGAAACTGGTCGCCGTGCTGGGCGCCGAGCCGCACACGCCGCTGCTGGAAGCGGTCGAGCGCACCCTGGCCGGCCTGGGCTGCCTGCCGGACGGCCGGCTAGCCGCCCGCAGCCCGGCAAACGCGTCATCTTGATGATCGATCGGTAGCCGGCATGCCGCACCGGGCGGGTTTTGGTGGATACTCGACAGTCCCGTACCATAGGAGTTCCCCATGCCCTCTCCCCACCAGACCCGCCGCCGCGTCCTGCTGGCCGCCCTCTCGACCCCATTCTGGAGCCTCGCCGCCCGGGCTGCGGCGCCGGCTGGAAGCCGTACATCGATCGTCGATGTCGGTGCGGTCGCGGACGGCGCGACGGTCAACACCCGCGCGATCCAGTCCGCCATCGACAGCCTGGCGGCCAAGGGCGGGGGCACGGTGGTGGTGCCGAAAGGCGTGTTCGTCAGCGGCGCGCTGTTCCTGAAGCCGAAGGTCAACCTGCATTTCGAACAGGGCGCGGTGCTGCGCTGCTCGACCGACATGAAGCATTTTCCGCCCCAGCGCACGCGCATCGAAGGCCATTTCGAAGAGAGCTTCAATCCGGCCTTGATCAATGCCAGCGCCTGCGACGGCCTGCAGATCACCGGCGCCGGCACCCTCGACGGTGCCGGCATGCCGATCTGGGAAGAGTTCTGGCGCCTGCGCAAGGCGGCGCCGGACCCGCACAATTTCAAGAACCTGGGCGTGCCGCGCGCGCGCCTGGCGCTGATCGAGAACTCGCGCGGCGTGGTCATCGACGGCATCACCTTCAAGGATTCGCAGTTCTGGAACCTGCACCTGTATAAATGCCAGCAGGTCCAGGTGCGCAACAGCCGCTTCGAAGTCCCGGACGACTACAAGCAGGCCCCCAGCACCGACGGCATCGACCTGGACAGCTGTCAGGACGTGACCGTGGACGGCTGCACCTTCTCGGTCACCGACGACTGCATCGCGGCCAAGGGTTCCAAGGGGCCGCACGCGATGCAGGACAAGGACAGCCCGCCGGTCGAGCGCATCCGCATCCGCAACTGCACCTTCAAACGCGGCAATGGCGCGCTGACGCTGGGCAGCGAAGCGACCGTGGTGCGCGACATCGTCGTCGAGAACTGCACGGTGACGGACGCGAACGCGCTGGCCGTGATCAAGCTGCGCCCGGACACGCCGCAGCACTACGAGGACATCCACTTCCGCAACATCACGCTGGCCGCGACCCGGACCAACAATTCGATCATCGCGATGCGGCCCTGGTCGCAGTACTTCGACCTGAAGGGCGAGGCGCCGCCGAAGTCGGTGGTGCGCAACATCAGCTTCGAAGGCATCAAGGGCCGCATGGGCACCTTTGGGGCGATGAAGCCGAACCCGGGCCAGACCAGCATCAGCGATATCCGCTTCAAGGATGTCGACGTGCAGCTGGCCAAGGGCCAGCCGGATGTGGCGGGGGTCGAGAAGCTGCGTTACGAGAACGTGGTCGTGAATGGCAAGCCGCTCACGGCTTGAACCCAGAAGTCAGCGAGGCGGCACTTTCTTCACGTGCGTGAATTCGTACTTGAACTGTTGCGCCTTGCCCCACGCTTCGAGCTCCCTGACGTAGCCCAGTTCCTGCTTCAGTGCGGCCGGTGTCCCATTGCGCCGGATGACGAAAATCTCGAGCGTCGGGTCGGTATCGCACTTGTTGCCCGGCGGCGTGTCCAATGTCTCGCTCTCGAGCAGCGCCAGGCGGCAGTGGAAATGCAGGATCGCCGCGGCGCGCAACTGCTTGCTTGCGCCATTGACGATCACGGCGCCCTTCTCCATGCAGCTATGGGGACGGCATCCGGTCATCATTGTCGAACCGTCGCGCAGCTCACGCGGATCGTCGGGCTCGCCGATCGATCCGAGTACCGCTTCGCGCAACAGGCCGTCGTTGACGAAGGTGTCCTGGCGATCGCCGCCGAAAATCCTGTTCACTTCGGGCGCCGCGATCTTGTAGATATCTGGTGTTGCCGCCGGCGTAGCGTACGCGTTGCCCGCACATGCCAGGGCTGCGAACAACCAAGCCAGGAATCCGGTTTGCATGGCTGCGCCTCCGTCAGCCGCCGAACTGGCGGATCCTGGCCACCAGCTTGGTCGTCGAGCGGTCATGCGCAAAGTCGATCGCCACCGCCTTGCCGCCCTGGGCAATGACTTCCTTCCCTTCCGGGATATCCGTCATGACGTAGTCGCCGCCCTTGGCATAGATGTCGGGGCGGGCTTCCTGCACGACTTCCAACGCGGTGTCCTCGTCGAATTCGACGACCAGGCTGACCGATTCCAGCGCGGCCAGCACGGCCATGCGATCAAGCATCGTGTTGAGGGGGCGGTCGTCGCCCTTGCCGAGGCGCTTCACCGAGGCGTCGGTGTTCACGGCGACGACCAGCGAGGCGCCGAGTTCGCGCGCCTGGGCCAGGTAGGTGACGTGGCCGCGGTGCAGGATGTCGAAGACGCCGTTGGTCAGCACCACCGGCTTGGGCAGCCGGGCGATGCGGTCCTGGAGGGTGGCGCGGGTGCAGAGTTTTTGTTCGAAGGTGGGCATGGCAGCTCTTGAAGCAACGGGGAAACCCGGATTTTAACTGGCCTTCGGCGCCCCATCGTCCGCTTCTTCTTCCACCAGCATCGACAACTCGGCCGGTTTGCCGGCAGCGCCGCCCTCGCCCGGCGCGCGCCGTTCGCCCGACAGCTTGATCTGCAGGCGCAGGCCGTTGGCCGAGTCGGCGTTGCGGATCGCTTCGTCGTAGCTGATGAAGCCCTTGTTGTAGAGCTCGAACAGGGCCTGGTCGAAGGTGCACATGCCCAGTTCGCGCGACTTGGCCATGATCTCCTTGATGCTGTGGAAGTTCCCTTTCAGGATCATCTCGCCGATGGTCGGCGTGTTCAGCAGGATCTCGATGGCGGCCTTGCGGCCCTTGCCGTCTTCCGTGCGCACCAGGCGCTGGGAGACGATGGCGCGCAGGTTGGACGACAAATCCATCAGCAGCTGGTTGCGGCGCTCTTCCGGGAAGAAGTTGATGATCCGGTCCATGGTCTGGTTCGCGTTGTTCGCGTGCAGCGTGCCCAAACACAGGTGGCCGGTTTCGGCAAAGGCGATCGCGTGTTCCATGGTCTCGGTGTCGCGGATCTCGCCGATCAGGATCACGTCCGGCGCCTGGCGCAGCGTGTTCTTCAGCGCGTTGTGCCAGGACAGCGTGTCGACGCCGACTTCGCGGTGCGTAATCAGGCAGTTCTTGTTCTTGTGGACGTACTCGACCGGATCCTCGACCGTGATGATGTGGCCGGCCGAGTTGCTGTTGCGGTAGTCGATCATCGCCGCCAGCGTGGTCGACTTGCCGGAACCGGTGCCGCCGACGACCAGCACCAGGCCGCGCTTGGTCATGACGACGTCCTTCAGCACCTCGGGCAGGTCGAGCTTTTCGAAGTTCGGGATTTCGGACGCGATCGTGCGCACCACCATGCCCACGCTCTGTTGCTGCACGAAGACGTTGACGCGGAAGCGGCACACGCCAGGGAGCGAGATGGCGAAATTGCACTCCATCTCGGCTTCGAACTCGGCGCGCTGGCGCTCGTTCATCAACGACAGCGCCAGCGCGCGCGTGACCTCGCCGGTCAGGCGCTGGTTACTGAGCGGCTTCATCGCGCCCTGGTGCTTCATGCTGGGCGGGAAGTCGGCGGAGATGAAGAGATCGGAACCGCCCTGGTGCTGCATGACGGTCAAGAGCTTGTGCGTGTAGGCCTGGGCTTCGGCCGGCCCGAAAGTCGAGGACATGGGATGCCTTTATATTAACGCCAAGCAACATCGCCGGCCTGGTCATTATATCGATGGCTTTGATTGTAAAATAGGGTAGATACGCCCGTTTGACGCCAATCCGCTACGCTCATGACCCTGACCGAACTGAAATACATTGTTGCCGTCGCCCGCGCCAGGCATTTCGGCCATGCCGCCGAAGCTTGCTTCGTCGCCCAGCCAACCTTGTCCGTCGCCATTAAAAAGCTCGAGGACGAGCTCGGCGTGACGCTGTTCGAACGCGGCGGGTCGGAAGTCTCCGTCACGCCGCTCGGCGCCCAGATCGTGGCCCAGGCCGAGCGCGTGCTCGAGCAGACCGCCGCCATCAAGGAACTGGCGAAACAGAACAAGGACCCGCTGTCCGGTCCGCTGCGCCTGGGCGTGATCTACACGGTCGGCCCCTACCTGCTGCCGCCGCTGGTCAAGAACCTGATCGAGCACGTGCCGCAGATGCCGCTGGTGCTGCAGGAGAATTTCACGGTCAGGCTGCTGGAGCTGCTGCGCCAGGGCGAACTGGATGCCGCCATCATGGCGCTGCCGCTGCCGGAACACGGCATGCAGGTGCAGGCGCTGTACGACGAACCCTTCGTCGTCGCGATGCCCAAGCACCATCCCTGGGCCAGCCGCAAGGATATCTCGGCCGAGGACCTGAAAAGCGAAACCATGCTGCTGCTCGGCACCGGCCACTGCTTCCGCGACCAGGTCCTCGAAGTCTGCCCGGAAATGGCGCGCTTCTCGTCCAACGGCAACAGCGGCATGCAGCGCACCTTCGAGGGCTCGTCGCTGGAAACCATCCGCCACATGGTCGCCAGCGGCATCGGCCTGACGGTCCTGCCGCGCGCCTCGGTGCCGGACATGAAGGACCCGAACGGCATGCTGACCTTCGTGCCGTTCCAGGAACCGGCGCCGTCGCGCCGCGTGGTCATCGTCTGGCGCAAGAGTTTTACGCGCCGTGCGGCGATCGATGCGGTGGTGAAGGCGGTGTCGGATTGCGGCTTGCCGGGCGTCGAAATGGTGCAACTGCAGGCTGCGGCCTGAGACCATTGCTTCGCGCTGCGAAGCAAGCTGCGTCAGCTACAATTCGGGTTTGCCGTTTACCTGACCCGAATCCTTCATGACCAAGCTGGCGCTGTACCTCCGCCTGATCCGTGCCGACAAGCCGATCGGCATCCTGCTGTTGCTGTGGCCGACCCTGTGGGCCTTGTGGATGGCGTCCGGCGGCCGCCCCGATCCGCTTTACGTCGTCATCTTCGTGCTCGGCACCGCCCTCATGCGCTCCGCCGGCTGCGCCATCAACGACTACGCCGACCAGGACTTCGACCGCCACGTCAAGCGCACCGTCGACCGTCCCTTGACCAGCGGGCGCATCAAGGGCTGGGAAGCGGTCATGGTGGCGGCGGTGCTGGCCATCGTCTCCTTCCTGCTGATCCTGCCGCTGAACGCGCTGACCAAGCAGCTGTCGGTGGTGGCCGTCATCGTCGCCGGCAGCTACCCCTACTTCAAGCGCTTCTTCGCGATCCCGCAGGCCTACCTGGGCATCGCCTTCGGCTTCGGCATCCCGATGGCCTTCGCCGCCGTGCAGGGCACGGTGCCGGCCGTGGCCTGGTGGCTGCTGGTGGCCAACGTGTTCTGGGCCGTGGCCTACGACACCGAATACGCCATGGTCGACCGCGACGACGACATCAAGCTCGGCATGCGCACCTCGGCCATCACGTTCGGCAAATACGATGTATTCGCCGTCATGCTGTGCTACGCGCTGGCGCTCGGCATCGACCTGGTATGCGGCTGGATGCTGGGGCTGCGCTGGTGGTTCGTGGCCGGCGTGGCGGTCGCCGCCGGCATGGCGGTCTACCACTACACCCTGATCCGCGAGCGCGACCGCATGCGCTGCTTTGCCGCCTTCCGCCATAACAATTGGCTGGGCGCCGCACTGTTCGTTGGCGTCGCGCTGGATTATGCTTTACGATAAGATTGTTCAAAACACAAACAACAAAGAGGCTCTCTCATGATGGAAAAAATCCCCACCCAATCCGGTGCCCGCGACCAGCTGCTGTCGGACCTGAAAACCGTGATCCACGACGCCGAAGCCTGGCTGCGCAACAGCGGCCAGCTGACCGGCGACGAGCTGAAGGCGGCCAAGGCCAAGTTCGAGCGCACCATCGTCAAGGCCAAGGATGACATTATCCGCCTGGAAGAAGCCGCGGTCGAGAAGGCCAAGGTCGCCTACAAGGCCACCGACGACTACGTGCAGGAGAACCCGTGGAAGGCGGTCGGCGTCGGCGCTGCCGTCGGTGTCGTGATCGGCCTGCTGATCGCCCGTAAATAATGGCCATCCTGGCGGCCGCGGGCCGCATCGCCTCGACCCTGGTCGCCATGATCGGCACGCGGCTCGAACTGGCCGCCGTGGAATTCCAGGAAGATGCGCGCCGCCTGCTGGGCTACCTCGCGTGGGCCCTGCTGGCGGTATTTCTGGCCGGCGGCGCCTGCCTGCTGGTGGCGCTGTTCGTGATCGTGCTGTTCTGGGACGATTACCGCCTGCAGGCGATTGCCGGCATGGCCATCCTGTTCGCGGCGGGCGCCGGCCTGATCGTGATGAAGGTGAAGACCGGCCTGAACAGCCAGCAGGCGCTGTTCTCTTCCACACTGGCCGAGCTGCGCAACGACGTCGCCTACCTGCGCGGCCATGCCGCCGTGACCCCGGCTCCACATGCGGAGGCGCCCCATGAATAAACCGACCCTCGCCGAACGCAGGCAAGAACTCGTCCAGCGTTGCGCCGAGCAGCGCACCGGCCTGGCCTTCGAGCTGCGCGCGCTGCGCCCCTCGACCATCGTCGACAACCCGGTGGCCGGCTACGTCGCCGGGCATAAAAAGCTGGTGCTGGGCGGCCTGGCCGCCGTGGCCGCGCTGGCGATGACCCGGCGCAAGCGCCTGGCTGGCCTGGCCGCCTCCGCGATGTCGGCCTGGCGGCTGGCGCAGGGTGCGCTGGGCGTGCTGGCGCAGTATCGACGCTAACTTAGCGGGACTGACGCTCTTTCTCGAGCGCCTCGGCACGGGCCTGCGGGCTCGTGTCGCTGAATGCCGCCAGCGCGAGCGGAATCGCGGACAGTCCCAGGATCACGCCGCGCTCCGCGCGCGACAATCCCGGCAATCCCCATCCCAATGCGGCGAAGAACACCCCATGGACCACGGCCATGCGGTTATGCTCGCGAAAATCCATCCACGACAGCAGCACCGGCGGCGGGTAATCGGTCGTCACCTGGGCCGATCCTTCGGCCAGCGCCATGCCCGCCATCACGGCCGCGGCCCGGGGGTGCTTGCGGCGCGCCAGCCATGCCAGGACGGCGATGCCGGGCAAGGCCAGGTTGTCGAAGCGCCGGTGGGCGCGCGGTGAAATCGGTGTTGGCACATCCATCGGCATCCTCCTCCTCGATGCGGGACAGCCTAGGATAAAGCGCCTGGCGCAGTCGCACGGCAGGCGCCAAGGACCGCACCGCGGCGCACCAGCGCGAGCCCGATCCCGCCCAGCAGCACCGCCACGGCAAAGCTGGCGCGCATGCCGGCGGCCACCGCCAGCGGCCGCGCATGCGCCAGGTCGCTTGTGCCCGCGCCCCAGGCGAACAGCGCCCCCATGGCCGCCGCCCCGGTAATGAACCCCAGGTTGCGCGCCAGGCCCAGCATGCCGGACACGACGCCGCGCTGCGCGCCCGCGCCCGCCATCACGGCGCTGTTGTTGGCCGCCTGGAACAGGGCGTAGCCGAGCGTCACCACGGCCAGCGGCATCACGTAGCCGGCGGCGCCGAAACGCACCGGCGTCAAAGCCAGCAAGGCGCAGCCGCCAGTCAGCACCGCCAGTCCCACGATGCCCATGCGCGCCGTGCCGAAGCGGTCGGCCAGGCGCCCCGCCGGCACGCCGCCCAGCGCCGCCGTGAGCGGGCCGCAGGCCATCGCCAGGCCGACGTGGGCGGCGCCCAGCCCCAGGGCCAGCGACAAATAAAAGGGACCGACCACCATCGTCGTCGCCATCACGGTGGCGACCAGCAGGTTGGCGGCCAGGCCGGCGCCCAGCACCGGGTCGCGCAGCATCGGCAGCGGTACCAAAGGCGAGACGGCCCCCTTCTGCAACGCCACGAACAGCCAGCCGCCCAGCAGGGCCGCCGCCAGCAGTGCCAGGTTGATGAAACCGAAGCGTCCGCGTCCCAGCGTCAGCGCCAGCGCACAGGCGACCAGCGCAAGGACCAGCACCAGCATGCCGGCCGCGTCGAAGGTCGGGCGGCCGTCGCGTGGCGTCACGGCGTCGCCAGGCAGGCCGCGCAGCACCAGCAGCAGCGCCAGCGCGCCCGGCGGTACCCCGGCCAGGAACAGCAGCGGCCAGCCGCCCGCGCCGAGCAGCAGCCCGCCGAGCACCGGCCCGAGCGAGGTGCCGACCGCCGACATCGTGCCGAGCAGGCCCATCACGCTGCCGATCCTGCCCTGCGGCGCCAGGCCACCGGCCATGGCCAGCGCCAGGCTCGTCATGACCGCCGCGCCGAGTCCCTGCAGCACGCGCGCCGCCACCAGCCAGGGCAAGCCGGGCGCCAGGGCGCACAGCAGCGAGGCCAGCGTGAACAGGGCGACGCCGGCGGCCAGCAGCCGGCGCCGCCCGATCAGGTCGCCGAGGCGGCCGGCACCGACGCTGGCGCCCGTCATCGCCAGCAGGTAGGCCAGCACGATCCATTGCAGCTGCTGGAAGGCGGCGCCAAAGGCCTGCGCCATGGCCGGCAAGCCGACGTTGGCGATGCTGGCGCCGAGCGAGGCCAGCAGCATGGGCAGGGCCAGTGCGCCCAGGGTCTGGCGCGGGAGTGAAGTCGTCATCGTGGAATCCTCCAAAGGTCGGTGACGGCATGCTAGAGGCGGCCGTGGCATGGCGGAAGGCGCAGCAATCGCAAGGTATTGATGCATGCGACGCCCTATCCCGCTGTGCTATCGTTGCCGGATGAGCCATCCCGACCCGCATCCGGACTTCAACCTGCTGCCCACGCTCGACGTGCTGCTGGCCGAGGGCAGCGTGGCGCGCGCCGCGCGCCGGCTGGGCCTGAGCGCCTCGGCGATGAGCCGTGCGCTGGCGCGCCTGCGCGAGGCGACCGGCGACCCGCTGCTGGTCCGCGCCGGCCGCGGCCTGGTGCCGACGCCGCGCGCCCTGGCCCTGCGCGAACCGGTCGCCCGGCTGGTGCAGGAGGCGCAAGCGGTGCTGCGCCCGGAACAGGCGCCCGACCTGGGCCGCCTGGAACGCACCTTTGTCCTGCGCACCAGCGACGGTTTCGCGGAAAACGCCGGCCCTACCCTGCTGGCGCGCGTCAAGCGCGAAGCCCCCGGCGTGCGCCTGCATTTCCTGCTGAAAGCCGACAAGGACAGCAGCGGCCTGCGCGACGGCACGGTCGACCTGGAGACCGGCGTGGTCAGCGGCTCGATGGGCCCGGAACTACGTGCCCAGGCCCTGTTCCGCGACCGCTTCGTCGGCGTGGTGCGGCGTGGGCATCCGCTGGCCGGCAGGCAAGTCGGCCTGGACGATTACGTGGCGGCGCAGCACGTCGCGGTGTACCGCCGCAGCACCAACGGCGGCAAGGCCAGCCACGTCGACGCCGCCCTGGAAGCGCTCGGCCTGGCGCGCAACATCGCAACCATCGTCGCCGGCTTCTCGACCGCGCTGGCATTGGCGCGCGCCACCGACCTGGTCGCGACCGTGCCGGAGCGCCATACCAGCGCGCTGCGCGAAGGCATCCACAGCTTCGACCTGCCGCTTGCGGTGGCGCCGATCACGGTGTCGCTGCTGTGGCACCCGCGGGCGCAGGCCGATCCGGCGCACCGCTGGCTGCGCGCGGTGGTGCTCGAGGTCTGCGGCGATCACGCCGCCGGGATGTCGTCCAGCGCATAGAACACGCGCTTGCCCAGCGCCTGGGCGGTGCGCACCATCAGGTCGGCCCCAAGCGATTCGCCCTCGATCCTAAGCACCGCATCGCAGCGCGCCAGCAAGCGCTGCGCATGGGCGTGGAAGACCGCGTCGAACACATGGTCACCGGGGCACATCGATCCCGCCAGGCGCACGGTGGGCAGCGCCAGCCATTCGCCCAGCACCGGCAGGTGGCCGGCCCGGTACAGCGGGATCACGCAGGCTTCCATCGCCGCCACGTTGCGCGCGATGCGTTCGGGGTTGCCGCCGGTGCCCGAGCGATACGGCCCGGCCACCAGGATCATCATGCCGCGCGGCGCGAACAGGTGCAGCTGCGCGTACTGCAGCAGCATGATGGTCTTGGCGTCGACGATGCCGCTGCCGATCATCGCGAGCGCCTCGTCGATGCCGAGTTCGAGCACTTCCAGGTCCTCGCCCTCCTCCGCCACGCCGCCGCCGGCGCCCACGCGATCACGCGCTTCGTATTCGGCGACGAAGAAATGCAGGCGCTCGGTCACGCTGCCCGGACTCATGAAGGCATCCCACAGGCGCCGCACCGCGCCGACGCGGTAGCCTGTCTCCTCCTCGACTTCGGCGCGGATGCGCTGCTCCGGACTGGCGCCGTCGAGCAGGCCGGCCGCCGCCTCGACCAGGAAGCCATCGTGGCCGTTCACGTAGGCCGGCAGGCGGAACTGGCGCGTCAGCACCACCGTCCGCCGCGCGCGGTGGTAGAGCAGGAGCGTCGCGCCATTGCCGCGGTCATAGGTTTCGCGCGTGTGCTCGGCCCATGCGCCGGCCCTGTCCTGCAAGGCGTAGCTCACCTTGTTCAGCACACCCCAGTTATCCGATAACAACTGCACCTGCTTGATTTCTACACGGTTTTGCACGATCACCTCCGCTTCTGGATGAGTCTTCGTAAACTATCGTGTAATATCGTGCAAAGTCAAGAAATATGCTGACGAGCCAGCGCAAGCATTACCTGATGGACGTGCTGAAACGGGATGGCCAGATCGTCGCCACCCGCATCAGCGCAGAACTCGGCGTGTCCGAAGACACGATCCGGCGCGACCTGCGCGAGCTGGCCAAGGAAGGCCTTCTGCAGCGCGTGCATGGCGGCGCCCTGCCGGCCAGTCCGGCGGTGGGGGATTTCGCGGCGCGCCAGCAGATCGCGCCCGACGACAAGGCGGCCATCGGCCGCGCCGCGGCAGCGCTGGTGCAGCCGGGCCAGGTCGTGTTCGTGGATGGCGGCACCACCTGCGCGCAACTGGTGCGCGCGCTGGCGCCCGGCCTGCAGGCGACCGTCGTCACCCACAGCCCGTCGATCGCGCTGGAATTGATGGAGCATCCGACCGTGGAGGTCATCATGCTCGGCGGGCGCCTGTTCCGGCACTCGATCGTCGGTGTCGGCGCGGCCACGCTGGAAGCGATCGCGCAGATCCGCGCCGACACCTATTTCATGGGCGTGACCGGGGTGCACCCGGAGATGGGCTTGAGCACCGGCGACTATGAAGAAGCCTGCGTCAAGCGCGCGCTGTGCAAGGCCGCGGCCGAGACCATCGTGCTGGCCTCACCGGAAAAGCTGGCGGCGGTGTCGCCCTACCGCATCGTCGGGCTGCCTGAGATCAGCGGGATGGTGCTGCCGGCAGCCACGCCGGCCGAGGTGGTGCAGCCCTACCAGGCGCTGGGGATTGCGCTGACCTTGGCTTGATCAAGCATCCTTGCCCAACTCGTCGCCGAGTTCGCGCCCGCGCGCCTGCGCCGCCTTCATCGCATCGACGATCGCGCCCTTCACGCCGGCCGCTTCCATGCTGGTGATGGCCGCGTAGGTGGTACCGCCCTTCGAGGTCACGCGCTGGCGCAGCACCTCGAGCGGCTCGTCCGATTGCGCCGCCAGGCGCGCCGCGCCCATGAAGGTGGCGAGCGCCAGCTGCTTGCCCTCTTCCGGCGACAGGCCCATCTCGCTGGCCGCCTGCTGCATCGCTTCCAGGAAGTAGAACACGTAGGCCGGGCCGCTGCCCGACACCGCCGTCACCGCGTCGATCTGGCTTTCATCTTCCAGCCAGAGGGTATCGCCGACCGCGCGCATGACCTCGTCCGCGAGTTCCTTCTGCTCGTCGCTCACGCCCGCCATCGCCACCATGCCGGTGATGCCCTTCTTGATCAGTGCCGGCGTGTTCGGCATCGCGCGCACGATGGCCTTGTGCCCGTCCAGCCAGCGCGACAGGTCGGCGCTGCGGATGCCGGCGGCGATCGACAGCAGCAGCGGCTGGCCCGCCAGGTGGGGTTTCAATTGCGCCGCCACCTCGCGCATCTGCTGCGGCTTCACGGCCAGCACGACGATGGCGCTCTCCGCCACCGCCGCGTCGATCGTGTCCGCCGTGCCCACGCCGTACTGCGTGTGCAACTTGTTCAGGGCCTCGGCGTTCGGATCGACCACGTGGATGTCGCCTGCTTGCGGGACCTTGCCGACCAGGCCGGCGATGAGGGCCGTGGCCATGTTGCCGCCGCCAATAAAACTGATCTTCATGGAACTTCCTTATTCATAATGGCGTGCGCCGAAGATGGCGCTGCCGACGCGCACGATGCTGGCGCCTTCCAGGATGGCCGAACGCATGTCGCCGGACATGCCCATCGACAGGGTGTCAATGAAGATGCCGTCCTTGACGATGTCCTGGGCCAGCGCGCGCAGGCGCGCGAACGGGACGCGCTGCAGTTCCGGGTCGGCTTCCGGCTCGGGGATGGCCATCAGGCCGCGCAGGCGCAGGTTCGGCAATCTGGCGACTTCGCGCGCGAGCTCCAGCAGTTCATCCGGATGCACGCCGCTCTTGGTCGCCTCGCCGCTGATGTTCACTTGCAGACAGATGTTCAGCGGGCCGCGCTCGGCGGGGCGCTGCTCGGACAGGCGCTGGGCGATCTTCAGGCGCTCGACCGTATGCACCCAATCGAAGTTGACCGCGATCGGTTTTGTCTTGTTGCTCTGGATCGGGCCGATGAAATGCCATTCCAGCGGCGTATCCGGTAGCGCTTTTGCGACAGCGGCGATTTTATCGACGCCTTCCTGCAGGTAGTTTTCGCCAAAGGCGCGCTGGCCGCAGGCGGCCGCTTCGAGCACCGCTTCCGCAGGGAAGGTCTTCGACACGGCCAGCAACTGGACCGTCGAACG
>Ga0308160_10004021_pt1 | contig 16054 bp, 15 predicted proteins | sample PhyFR1_FD_201036 | JGI IMG/M metagenome (GOLD analysis project Ga0308160, IMG submission 201036) | Phyllosphere microbial communities from UC Gill Tract Community Farm, Albany, California, United States - DLSLF.R1 | ecosystem: Host-associated > Plants > Phyllosphere > Unclassified | place: USA...
CCGACGATGGCCAGACGCAAGGTGGTCACGGGGGTTCTCCCTCTGGTGGGTGGCGCGGGGGTGCCGGCCGGTGGTCGGTGCGGGGCACCGCAGGTCGTGGTGGTGCTGTCGTGGTTCGGAGCCGAGGGTCCGGGAGGCGCGGTGCCGGTCAGGCGGAGCGCTCGACCACCCGGTCGGCGAACCGGGTCAGGGCCTTCTTGACCGGACCGGACGGCAGGGGCGCCAGCGCCTCGAGGGCCTCGTTGGCCCAGCGGTGCGCCTCGAGCCGGGTGCGCTCGGTGACCTCGTGCTCGCGGAGCTGGCGCACGATGTCGGCGAACGCCTCCTCGTCGACGCGGGGCGCCTCGTCGTCGTCGGCCTGGGTGACCTCGACGACGCGCTCGATGAGGCCGAGCAGGGCCGCGGCCTCCATGTCGGTCTGCGCCTCCTTGCGGAGGTACAGGAGCGGCAGGGTGACGACGCCGGCCCGGAGGTCGGTGCCGGCGGCCTTGCCGGTGTGGTCGGCGGGGTCGGAGAGGTCGATGACGTCGTCGATCAGCTGGAACGCGATGCCGATCTTCTCGCCGAAGGTCGCGACGGGCTCGAGGTACTCGCGGGGAGCACCGGAGAACATCACTCCGGCGCGGGCGGCCGTCGAGATGAGCGAGCCGGTCTTGTCGGCCAGGACGTCGATGTAGTGGGCGATGGGGTCGTCGTCGGCCTTCGGCCCGATCGTCTCGTGCAGCTGGCCGAGGCAGAGGCGCTCGAACGTCTCGGCCTGCAGCAGGATCGCCTCCTGGCCGAGGCCGGAGACGATGGTGCTGGCGCGGGCGAAGAGCAGGTCGCCGCTGAGGATGGCGACGTTGTTGCCCCAGACCGTCTGGGCGCTCGGCACGCCCCGGCGCATCTGCGCCTCGTCCATGACGTCGTCGTGGTACAGCGACGCCAGGTGGGTGATCTCGGTCGCCTGCGCCGAGGCGACGATGCCGGGGGTCGCCCCCTCGCCGAGCTGGGCGATGAGCAGCGTCAGCGTGGGCCGCACGCGCTTGCCGCCGGCGGCGAGCAGGTAGCGGGTCGTCGCGTCGGCGATCTCGTCGGCGAACGCGATCTCGCGCAGCAGGCCGGACTCGACCAGCTCGAGGCCGTCGTCGACGGCCGCGACGAAGCGGCGCTCGGCGGGCGAGGCGAAGAGCTTCTCGCCGAGGCCCAGGCTCGCGCTCAGGGAGTTGCGGGTCAGCGGCACGCTCGGGTTCATGGGATCACCTTGTCGTCTGGTCGGGAGGACCGGCGTGGGTCGGTTACTTCGCCGTCGAGGACGAGGAGGCGCGCGAGGGCGTCGAGGAGGGCTTGCGACCCCGGTGCAGGGCCACGATGCCCGCGCTCAGGTTCCGGTGCGCCACCCGGGTGAAGCCGGCGCCGCGCAGCCACTGGCTGAGCACCTGCTGCTCGGGCCACTTCTCGATCGACTCGGCGAGGTAGGAGTAGGCGGGGCTGTTGCTGCTGGTGACCTTGGAGATCAGGGGCAGCCCGACGCGGAGGTACGCGTGGTACGCCGCGCGGAGCAGGCCGAACGGCGGCGTCGAGAACTCGCACACGACGAGGCGGCCGCCGGGCTTGAGCACGCGGTGCATCTCGGCGAGCGCGACCTTCGGCCGGTTGACGTTGCGGAGGCCGAACGAGATGGTGACGGCGTCGAAGGTGTCGTCGTCGAAGGGCAGCGACTCGGCGTCGCCCTCGACGAACTCGATCTCGGGGTGGCGCTGGCGGCCGACCTCGACCATGCCGTGCGAGAAGTCGAGCGCGATCACCTCGGCCCCGCGGCGCGCGATGGCGACGGAGCTCGTGCCGGTGCCGGCGGCGATGTCGAGGACCTTGTCGGCCGGGCCCGCGCTGATGGCCTTCACGGTCGCGACGCGCCACAGGACGGCGTTGCCCGCGGAGAGCACGTCGTTCGTGCGGTCGTAGTGCTGGGCGACGCCGTCGAACATGGACGCGACCTCGCTGGGCTGCTTGTTCATATCGGCCTTGGTCACGATGGTCGATCCTACCGGCATGCACTGGGCGCTGCCCGAGTAGGCTGACGCGGTGGATCTCCCGTCGCCGCGCGTCCCCTCCCTCTCCGTCCGCACCACCCGGATCGACCACATCAGCCCCCTGCTCGACGTCGTCGACCGCAGCTCCCCGCTCGTCTTCGTGCGCGGCGGCGCCGGCATGGCCGGCATCGGCGAGGCCGTCCGGCTCGAGTTCTCCGGCCCCTCCCGCATGCGCGACGCGGCGGCCGCCTGGCGCGAGCTGGCCGGCCGGGCGGCCGTCGACGACGAGGTCCGCGTGCCGGGCACCGGCCTGATCGCCTTCGGCTCGTTCGCCTTCGACGACGAGTCCGCCGACACGAGCGTGCTGATCGTGCCGAGCATCGTCATCGGCCGTCGCGACGGCGTCGCGTGGATCACCCGCGTCGACGGGGCCGAGCTGCCCGCGGGCACGCCCGTGGGGGCCTCGGTGCGCCTCCGCCTGCGGGAGGGCGAGCTGTCGGCCGCGGGCTACGCCGACGCCGTCGCCCGGGCCGTCGACGCCATCGGCGCCGGCGACGTCAGCAAGGTGGTGCTCGCCCGCGACCTCGTCGGCCAGCTGCCGCCCGAGGCCGACCTGCGCCTCGTCGCTGCCACCCTGCTCACCGCCTACCCGGACTGCTACGCGTTCGCCGTCGACGGGCTCATCGGCGCGAGCCCCGAGACCCTCGTGCGCTCCGAGCGCGGCGAGGTCTCCGCGCGCGTGCTCGCGGGCAGCGCCGCCCGGGGCGTCGACGCCGTGAGCGACGAGCGCGCCGCCCACGCCCTGGCCACCTCGCCGAAGGACCTCGACGAGCACGCGTTCGCGCTCCGCAGCCTGCTGCTCTCGCTCGGCCCGCACGCCACCGACGTCGTGACGGGCGAGCAGCCGTTCACCCTCAAGCTGCCCAACCTCTGGCACCTGGCGAGCGACGTGCGCGGGCGCCTGACCGACGGGTCGAGCTCGCTCGACCTGATCGACTCGCTGCACCCGACGGCCGCCGTGGCCGGCACGCCGACCCGCGAGGCGCTCGCGCTGATCCGCGAGCTCGAGCCCTTCGACCGCGGCCGCTACGCGGGGCCGGTCGGCTGGGTCGGCGCCGACGGCGACGGCGAGTGGGCGATCGCCCTCCGCTGTGCCCACGTCTCGCCCGAGGGCGAGGTGCGCGCGTTCGCCGGCGCCGGCGTCGTGGCCGAGTCCGTCCCCGAGCGCGAGGTCGCCGAGACCACCATGAAGTTCCAGCCCGTCGTGCAGGCGTTCTCGCAGTGACGTCGTCGGCGGCGCGAGGGGGCGCAGGGCAGGACGCTCCGCAGGGGGCCGGAGCCGGGGAGGCGCGGGCCGGCCAGGGCTGGTCGCGACCGGTCGCGCTCGTGGTCGCCGCGGCCTTCTTCATGGAGAACCTCGACGCCACGATCCTGTCGACGGCCACCGCCTCCGTCGCGGCCGACTTCCGGGTGCAGCCCGCGCAGCTCGGCATCGCCGTCACGGGCTACCTCGTCGCCGTCGCCGCGTTCATCCCGCTCGGCGCGTGGCTCGCGGAGCGGTGGGGCGCCCGCCGGGTGTTCCTCGCCGCCGTGGTGCTCTTCACGCTCGCGTCGGTGGCGTGCGCGCTGAGCGGCGACCTCCTCTCGCTGACGGCGTCGCGGGTGGTGCAGGGCCTCGCCGGCAGCATGATGGTGCCCATCGGGCGGCTGATCGTGCTCCGCAGCACGGAGAAGTCCGAGCTCATCCGCGCCATCGCCTACCTGACCTGGCCGGCGCTGGTCGCCCCCGTCGTCGCTCCGCTGATCGGCGGGCTGCTGACGGAGCACCTCGGCTGGCAGTGGGTCTTCCTCGTCAACGTGCCGGTCGGCGTCGCCCTCCTCGTCGTCGCGTGGCGGGTCGTGCCGAGCCCGGAGCCGGGCGACCCCCAGCCTCTCGACGTCGTCGGCCTGCTGCTCGTCGTGACGTCGGTCGTCTCGCTGGTCGTGGCCTTCGACCTGCTCGGCGCTCCGTCGACGGTCGCCCTCGGAGCGGCACTCGTGGTCGTCACGCTGCTCGCGGGCGTGGCGGCCCTGCGGTGGTTCCGACGCGCACGGCATCCGCTGCTCGACCTCGCGGCGTTCCGCATCGGCTCGTTCCGCGTGACGAACCTCAGCGGCTCGCTCTACCGCGCGGTCGTCAACGGCGTCCCGTTCGTCGTGCCCCTGCTGCTGCAGGACGGCTTCGGCTGGTCGCCGGTCGAGGCCGGCGTGATGCTGATGTGGGTCTTCGTCGGCAACCTGGCGGTCAAGCCGCTCACGACTCCCCTGCTGCACCGCTTCCGGGTCGTGCCGATCATCGTCGTCGCGACCGTCGGGCTCGCCGCGACCTTCGTCGCGACGGCGCTCGTGCGGCCCGACGACTCGCCGGTGCTCGTCGCGGCGGTGCTGCTGCTGAGCGGCGTGTTCCGCTCGGTGGGCTTCACGGCGTACAACACCCTGCAGTTCGCCGACGTGCCCGCGCCGATGATCGGCCCGGCGAACGCCATCGCGTCGATCACGAGCCAGCTCGCCGTGGGCCTCGGGGTCGCCGTGACGGCCCTCGCCGTCCGCCTCGCCGACCTGGCGGCCTCCGCCGACGGCGGCTCCGACCCGGCGACCGGCTACCAGGTGGCCCTCGTCGTGCTCGCGGCGCTCGCCCTGCTCAGCCTGCCCGAGGGCCTCCGTCTGCCGAGGGGCACCGGCGACGCCCTCCGGAGCCGCGCCTCCTGACGGAGTGCCTCCCGAGGACGCTCCGCCGGTGGATCAGGTGGAGGCGAGCCGGACCTTCTCCAGCTCGACGTCGTACGGGGCGGCCGGCCAGCGCGGGTCGCGCGCCCTCAGCGCGGCCGTCAGCAGGCGCTGCACGGCGACGCGGGCGTACCACTTGCGGTCGGCGGGCACGACGAACCACGGCGCCGCCTCCGTGCTCGTGCGTCGGATGGCCGTCTCGTACGCCTCCTGGTAGTCCGACCAGAGCAGGCGGTCGTCGAGGTCGCCGGGCACGTACTTCCACTGCTTCTCGGGGTCGTCGAGGCGGGCGCGCAGCCGCTCGCCCTGCTCGTCGCGCGAGATGTGCAGCATGACCTTGACGATGGTCGTGCCCGACTCCACCAGCTCGCGCTCGAAGGCGACGATGTCGTCGTAGCGCTGCTCGACCTCCTCGGGCGACGCGAGGCGGCGCACCTTGCCGATCAGCACGTCCTCGTAGTGCGAGCGGTCGAAGACGCCGATCATGCCGGGGCCGGGCAGCTCGCGGCGCACGCGCCAGAGGAAGTCGTGCGCGAGCTCCTCCTCGGTGGGCTGCTTGAAGGCGTGGTGAGCGACGCCCTGCGGGTCGACGGACCCCACGACGTGACGGACGACACCGCCCTTGCCCGAGGTGTCGGTGCCCTGCAGCACGAGGAGGACGGAGCCCTGGTCGCCGCCCGTCCGGCTGCTGGCGAAGAGGCGCTCCTGGAGGTCGCTTAACGCCTCCCGGCCGGACTCGAGCACCTGCCGCGCGTAGCCCTTGTCGCCGGCGAAGCCCGGCGTCGACCGGGGGTCGACGTCGGCGAGGGCGAAGTCGGTGCCCGCACGGAGGATCTCGGCGGGCTCGGACGTCCAGGTGGTGGCCATGCGGCCGAGCCTACGTGCGGCGGGCGGGCAGGGGCCGGGCGGAGTCGCGGTGCGGCCGCCGAGTCGGGGCACGCCCGTGGGCCGCGGGGCGTCAGCGCGCGAGCGGGACCTCGATCAGCACCGGGTCGTCCCAGCGGCGGGCGAGGGCCTGGTCGAGCTCGGCCCGCGTCGCGGCGCGCACGTGGTGCCAGCCGTAGGCGGCGGCCAGCGGGGCGAGCTCGACGCTCTGCGGGGTGAACTGGACCCGGGTCATCGCGTCGGCGGGCGCCGTCGCGGCCACCTCGAGGCCGTCGAAGATCGTGCCGCCGCCGTCGTTGCCGACGACGACCTGGAGACGCGGCCGCACCTCGCCGTCGCCGAGGAGCAGCGAGCCGACGTCGTGCAGCAGGGTGAGGTCGCCGAGCAGCACGCGCGTCACGCCCGGGCGCGACTCGTCGAGCTGGCTGGCGAGGGCGATGCCGGTCGCGGTCGCGACGGTGCCGTCGATGCCGGCGAGGCCGCGGTTCGCGTGGACGGGCACCTTCTTGCCGGGCACCGCCTCGTCGACCTCGCGGATCAGCCGGGAGGCGCCGAGCACGAGGCGGTCGTGCGGCCAGGTGACGCGCCAGAGGGTCTCGGCCAGGGCGCGACGCGTGACCCCGCGGCGCAGCAGCTGCACCTCGCCGCGGAGGAACTCCGCCCGCACCGAGGCGTCGTCGCTCGTCGCGGCGTCGAGGTCGGGCGCCTGCTCCGGGTCGCCGACGAGCGCGCGGCCGGCGTGCACCCAGCGGCCCACCCAGGCCCGGTGGGCTCGGTCGTCGGGGGCGCCTCCCCCACCGGCGGCGACCTCGACGGCGGCGACCACGGTCGCGCGGCGGCTCGGGTCGTAGGCGTCGGCGGTGCGCCCGCGGACGACGACGACCTCGACGTCGGGGCGCGCCAGCAGGGCGGGCACCTGGCGGGTCAGGGTCGGGTGGCCGACGACCACCACGCGGCGGACGAGCCCGCCGAACTCCGCGTCGGCGAGCAGCGTACGCCACCCGAGGGCGAGGTTCGGCCCGAAGTGCGCGCCGCTCGAGACCTCGGCCACGAGCGGGGCGCCGAGCTCGCGGGCGAGGCGCTCGGCGTCGGGCCCCGCGTCGTGGCCCGCCACGACCAGCGTGGCCGGGTCGTCGTCGATGGAGAGCAGGTGGGCGGGCCCCGCGGAGGGGCGGGTCACCTCGCCCGGGCGGGCCGCGGGCAGCGTCGTCACGGCCGCCGAGAGCGGTTCGCGCAGGGCGACGTTGAGCTGGACCGGGCCGGGCGTGTCACGGCCGTCGTCGCCGCCGGCCCCGAGCGAGGCCGCGACCGCCGCCCGGGCGAGCCGACGGACGGCCTCGACGTCGACGTCGCCCTCGGAGGGGGCCTCGACGTCGCGCACCCACGGGACGGCCGGGCCGAAGAGACCGGGCTGCACGGTCGTCTGGTTGCTGCCGACGCCCCGCAGCTCGACCGGCCGGTCGGCGGTGAGGAGGACGAGCGGCACCCCGGAGTGGTGGGCCTCCAGGACGGCCGGGTGGAGGTTCGCCACGGCCGTGCCGGAGGTCGTCACGACCGCGGTGGGCCGACCGGTCTCGACGGCGAGGCCGAGGGCGGTGAAGCCGGCGCTCCGCTCGTCGATCCGCACGCGGAGGCGGAGGCGGCCCGCCCGTTCGAACTCGGCGGCAGCGAGAGCCAGGGCCTGCGACCGCGAGCCGGGGCTGAGGACGAGCTCGTGCACGCCCGCGTCGACGAGCGCGGCGAGCAGCGCGACGGCGTAGTCGGTGGCGACGCTGCCGGAGCGCTCTGCGCCGGGCCCGTGGTCGCTGCCGCTGCCGCTGCTGGCGTCGTCGCCGGGACGCGCGGCGGACCCGTCGGTGTCGGCCTCGGCCTCACCCTGGACGGCGTCGTGGTCGTCGGGCAGCGCGGAGCCCGAGGAGTCGGTGCTCACGGCCTCAGGCCGTGCCGGTCTTGTCGTCGTTGTCGAGCTCGGAGAGCTCCTGCTCGAGGCGGCGGATCCGCTCGTCGGTGGTCTCCCGGTCGAGGTCGGTCACCGTCGCGGCCGAGCGGCCGGAGAAGTCGGGGTCGTCGTCGGGGGCGATGAAGCGGCGCTGCGGGCCCCGGCCCGCCTTGCGCGCCCGGCCGAGCAGGAACCACAGCACGGCGCCGACGACGGGCAGCAGGACGATGATCGCCGCCCAGAGCGGCTTGTTCAGCGCCCGGAATCGGCTCGACTCCGCGAAGAGGCAGTCGACGAGGGCGTAGATCACGAACGCCGACGCTGCGACGATCGCCACCACCCAGAACTTGACCATGGCGACGATCATAGGCGTCGCTCCCGGGGGTCGGCTGGGCACGCGGCGCCCGGTGCCGCCGAGCGGCCCACGGCGGGCGCACCGGCGGCCGCGGCTAGGATCAGCGCGTGAAACCCTGGGTCAAGTACACGGTCCTGCGCCTCGGCATCTTCCTCGTCGCGCTGGTCCTGTTCGTGCTGCTGCTGCCGAACCCCTACCTCGCGACGCTGCTCGCCGCGGTGGTGGCGTTCTGCGTCTCGTACATCTTCTTCGCCGGCCTGCGGCGGGAGGTCGCGCTCGAGCTGGCCGACCGCCGTTCGCGGCCCGAGCCGCTCGACCGCGACACCCTGGCGGAGGACGACGACCTCGCCGAGCAGGACGCCCGTCTGGCCGAGGCCGAGGCCGAGGCCCCTGCCGCCGACCCGACCGCCGCCGACGACGCCGGATCGAGCCCGACGGACGACCGGCCCGAGGGCCCCGCCCGCAGCGCCTAGGCGAACAGCACGGCGGCGAGGGCTAGCCCGTACAGGAGCGCCGTGAGCGACGCCAGCTGCAGGGCGAGGATCAGCTCCTTCGGGGTCTTGCCCGTGACTCCGATGACGGCCGCGGGCACGGCCGTCAGCAGCGTGAAGTACACGTACGGCGCGTGGAAGTACAGGAAGCCGAAGTACACGAGGATGAGGAACGGCAGCAGCAGGAACGACGCGTAGAGCGCGCGGGCCACCGGGTCGCCGACGACGACCGCCAGGGTGCGCTTGCCGGCCGCGCGGTCCTGGGGGATGTCGCGGATGTTGTTGACCATCAGCACCGCGCAGGCGAACAGCCCGGCGGAGACGCCCGCGACCCAGGCGTCGGCGGGGAAGCGCCCGAGCTGCACGAAGGTCGTGCCGACCGTCGCCACGAGGCCGAAGAAGACGAAGACGAAGACCTCGCCGAGCGCGTTGTAGCCGTAGGGGCGCTTTCCGCCGGTGTAGAACCAGGCGGCGACCACGGCGGCGGCGCCGACCGCCAGCATCCACCACTGCTGCGTGAACACGACGACCGCGACGCCGGCGACCGCGGCGACGGCGAACGAGACGAGGGCGACGCGCAGCACCGTGCGGGGCCGGACGGCGCCCGAGCCCGTCAGGCGGGCCGGCCCGACCCGGAACTCGTCGGTGCCCCGGATGCCGTCCGAGTAGTCGTTCGAGTAGTTGACGCCGACCTGCAGGAAGACCGCGACGGCGAGGCACAGCAGTGCGAGCAGCAGGTCCCAGTCGCCGTTCGCCCGGGCGACGCCGGTGCCGAGGGCGACGGGCGCGACGGCGAGCGGCAGGGTGCGGAGCCGGGCCCCGCCGATCCAGTCGCGGGCCGTGACCCGACGTGCGGGCTGCTTCCCCGGGCGGCCGCCCGGTCGTCCGCTGCGCTTCGTCCTGGATGTCGTCGTCTTGGCCACCCGACGAGTGTAGTTCCCGCCCCGGGCGCGGTCAGGGCGCGACGAGGCGCTCCAGCGCGAGCCGGTCGGGCTTGCCGCTCGGCAGCAGGGGCAGCCGCTCCACGAGCACCACCCGGTCGGGCGCGGCGGCGCGGCCCGCCTCGGCCGCCACGGCCGCGCGGAGCTCGGCCAGCGTGCCGCCCTCCGGGCACTCCCCCGCGCGCACCACGACGGGGACCTCGCCCCAGCGCTCGTGCGTCGACCGGACGACGACGGCCCCGGCCCAGCCCGGCAGCTCGCGCACGACCCGCTCGACGGCCCCGAGCGACACCTTCTCGCCGCCGGAGACCACGACGTCGTCGAGGCGCCCGGTCACCGTGAGGAGGCCCTCGTCGCTGACCGTGCCCGCGTCGCCCGTGCGGTACCAGCGCCGCCCGTCCCGCTCGACGAACGCGGCGGCCGTCCGGGCCTCGTCGTCGAGGTAGCCCTCGGCGAGCGACGGGCCGGAGAGCTCGACCTGGCCGTCCACGACGGCCACCCGGGCCTGCCCCACGGGCCGGCCGTCGTACACGCAGCCGCCGCTCGTCTCGCTCGACCCGTAGGTGCGCACCACGCGGACGCCGGAGGCGCGGGCCCGGTCGACGACGGAGGCCGGCGTCGCCTGCCCGCCCACCAGCACGGCCGTGAAGCCGCGGAGCGCCGCGGCGACCCCCTCGTCGTGCTCGGCGGCGTCGAGCGCGGTCACCAGCTGCGCGGGCACGAGCGAGGTGTACCGCACGGGGTGCGTGAGGCGGGCGGCCGCCCGCGCGAACGCCGCGGCGTCGAAGTGGCCGGGCGCGAGCAGCTCCGGCTCGGTGCCGGCGGCGATCGACCGCACGAGCACGTTGGTGCCGGCGACGTAGTGCGCGGGGAGGGCGAGGAGCCACTGCCCCGGCCCGCCCAGCGCCCCGTCGGCGGCGGCCGCGCCGGCCAGGAGCGCGTCGGTGCCGAGCGCGACCCGCTTGGGCCGGCCGCTCGAGCCGCTCGTCTCGATCACGAGGGCGACCGGCAGCGGCACGGTCGCCGGCAGGTCGCCCGGCACGACGTCGTCCGTCCGCGGGGCGACCGCCGGGCCGCCCGCCAGCGCCTCCCGCAGCGCGAGCAGGACGCGCTCGGGCGAGCGGGCGTCGACCGCGACCAGGGGCCGGGTCATGCCCCGCGCCTCCCCGGCGACGCCGCCCTCAGTACTGCCACGGGAACGGCGACCAGTCGGGCTCGCGCTTCTCGAGGAAGGAGTCGCGGCCCTCGACGGCCTCGTCGGTGCCGTACGCCAGGCGCGTCGCCTCGCCCGCGAAGACCTGCTGGCCCACGATGCCGTCGTCGGTCGCGTTGAACGCGAACTTGAGCATGCGGATCGCGGTGGGCGACTTCGTGAGCACGACGCGGGCCATCGCCAGCGCCTCCTTCTCCAGGTCGGCGTGGGGAACGACGCGGTTGACCGCGCCCATCTCGTGCGCACGGTCGGCGGTGTACTCCTCGGCGAGGAAGAACACCTCGCGGGCGAGCTTCTGCCCGATCTGCTTCGCGAAGTAGGCGCTGCCGTAGCCGGCGTCGAACGAGCCGACGTCGGCGTCGGTCTGCTTGAACCTGCCGTGCTCGCGGCTGGCGATCGTGAGGTCGCACACGACGTGCAGCGAGTGACCGCCGCCCGCGGCCCACCCGGGCACCACGGCGACGACGACCTTGGGCATGAAGCGGATCAGCCGCTGCACCTCGAGGATGTGGAGGCGGCCGGCCGAGGCGGGGTCGGCCACGTTCGCCTCGTCGCCCTCGGCCTTGTAGCCGTCGCGGCCGCGGATGCGCTGGTCGCCGCCGCTGCAGAAGGCCCAGCCGCCGTCCTTCGCGCTGGGTCCGTTGCCGGTCAGCAGCACCACGCCGACCCTGCTCTGCTGCCGGGCGTGGTCGAGCGTGCGGTACAGCTCGTCGACCGTGCGCGGCCGGAAGGCGTTGCGGACCTCGGGGCGGTCGATGGCGACGCGCGCCACGCGGCCCTCGACGTCGAGGTGGTACGTGACGTCGGTGAGGTCGGCGAAGCCGGGCACCTCGCGCCACTCGGTCGGGTCGAAGAGGTCGGAGACGGTGTCGCGCATGCCCGCCAGCCTACGACCGGCGGCGGGGGCGGGGCCTCGAGCAGGGCCTGCGCGGACGGGCCTAGAACTGCGGCAGCGCGCGGCCCAGCAGGTAGACGAAGACGAACGGGTTCGCGAGCACGCAGACCAGCACGGCGGCGACGCCCGGCCACCGACCGCGGCGGAGCGCCACGGCGACGAGCGCGACGACGCCCACGACGACCGACGCGAGCATCGTGACGAGCGCGATCGAGGCCGCGGCGGTGACGAGGTCGGCGGCGAGGAGGCCGACCGCCAGGCCGTCGAGCGCGAGGAGGAGGAGGCCGAGTCCGAGGGTCACGACGCCGAGCCGCCGGCTGCGGGCCGGCTGGGCGGCCTCGTCGTGGGTGGCCTCGTCGAAGACCGCGAGGCCGTCGTCGGCGGCGGCGGAGCCGGGCTGCTCGGGGCGCTGCCGGGGGTCGCGGGGCCCGCCGGGCTCGGTCGGGTCGGTCTCGGGAACGGCCATGGTGACCGACCCTAGCGGCCGACCCGGTGACAGACTGGAGACGTGCCGAGCGTCGTACCTGCCCTCCTCCCGCCCGTCGGCGAGCTGCTCGCCGGTGCCCACGTGGTGGCCCTGCCGCTGCGCACGCGGTTCCGCGGCATCGTCGTGCGCGAGGCCCTGCTGGTCGAGGGGCCGCGGGGCTGGACCGAGTTCAGCCCGTTCGTCGAGTACCTCCCCCCCGAGGCCGCCACCTGGCTCGCCGCCTCCGTCGACTTCGGCTGGGGCGCGCCGCACGTCGCCCGGGTCGACACCGTGCGCGTGAACGCGACCCTGCCCGCCGTCGGCCCCGACGAGGTCCCCGGGGTGCTCGCGCGCTTCCCCGGCTGCCGCACCGTGAAGGTGAAGGTCGCCGACCGCACGCAGACGCTCGCCGACGACGTCGCCCGGGTCGCCGCCGCCCGGCGCCACGTCGGCCCCGAGGGCCGCGTGCGCGTGGACGCCAACGGCGGCTGGTCGGTCGACGAGGCCGAGGAGGCGCTCCTCGCGCTGGCCCCGTACGCCCTGGAGTACGCGGAGCAGCCCTGCGCCACGGTGCCCGAGCTCGCCGAGCTGCGCCGCCGCACGGCCGGCCTCGGGGTCCTGGTCGCCGCCGACGAGAGCGTGCGGCGAGCCGACGACCCCCTGGCGGTCGCCCGCGCGGGCGCCGCCGACCTGCTGGTGATCAAGGCCCAGCCGCTCGGCGGGATCCGTGCGGCGCTCGAGGTCGTCGAGGCGGCGGGTCTGCCCGTCGTGGTCTCGAGCGCCCTCGACACCTCCGTCGGCCTCAGCACGGGCGCCCACCTCGCGGCGGCGCTGCCCGGCCTCGAGCACGACTGCGGCCTCGGCACGGCCGCGCTGCTGGCGGCGGACGTCACCCGGCGGCCGCTGCTCCCGGTCGACGGGGCGATCGAGGTGCGCCGGGTGGAGGTCGACCACGACCTGCTGCGCGAGCACGCCGCCCCCGACGAGAGGCAGCGCTGGTGGCGGGACCGCCTGCGGGCCTGCCACGACGTGCTCTCCGCGACCCGCGACTCCTGAGGGCCCCGGGGCCGGCCGCACGGGCCGAGGGTCGGATCAGAGGCCCGAGTAGGCGTGCAGTCCCTTGAAGAACACGTTGACGATCGAGAAGTTGAACATGACGGCCGCGAAGCCGATGATCGACAGCCACGACGAGCGGGCACCGCGCCAGCCGCGCGTCGCGCGGGCGTGGATGTAGCCGGCGTAGAGCACCCAGATGATGAAGGTCCAGACCTCCTTGGTGTCCCAGCCCCAGTAGCGGCCCCAGGCGCGCTCGGCCCAGACGGCGCCGGCGATGAGGGTGAAGGTCCAGAGCACGAAACCGACGAGGGCCACGCGGTACGCGAGGTCCTCGAGGCGGTCGGCCGCGGGCAGGGTGTCCATGAACCGGAGGTTCGCGAGCTTCGCCTGCTCGCGCTTGGTCTGGATCAGCTGCGCGACGGAGAGGCCGGCCGCGATCGCGAAGAAGCCCGTGCCGAGGATGGCGACGAGCACGTGGATGACCAGCCAGGCCGACTGCAGCGCGGGCTGCAGCGGCGAGACGGCCACGTAGTAGTTGACCGTGCCGATGGCCAGCAGGATGAGGTTGAGCCCGGTGACGTAGGCGCCGAGGTACGAGATGTCGACGAAGAGCTTCACGACGAGGTAGACGCCGACGATGATCGCGGTGCCGGTCAGCGAGAACTCGAACATGTTGGCCCACGGCACGCGGCCCGCGGCGACGCCGCGCATGACGACCGAGGCGACGTGCACGAGCAGGCCGAGCACGAGCAGCGACGTGGCGACGCGCTCGAACTTCGAGGCACGACGACCGCCGGAGGCGCCGGGCACGTCGCCCCCGCCGGTGACGGTGTCGGCACGGTCGAGCACGATGGTGCTGCCCCCGCCGGCGCCCTTGCGGAGCGTGCCGCCCGACGACCCCACCGGGGCGGCCGGGACGGCGACGGCCGAGGCGGCCTGCTGGGCGTCGCCGGAGCGCTTCGCCAAGTCGAGGGCGAAGGTCACGAACGAGATCGTGTAGATCGCCATCGCCGAGTACACGGCGACGAGCGAGTAGTAGGCGAGGTCGGCGGTCACGGAGTGATCCTACGTCCGCCGCGCGACGCGGAGGGCCCCGTGTCGTTCGACGTCGAGCCGGGGCGCGACGCCGCCTTCGCCGCGTCGGCGGGCACGCCGAGGGTCGTGAGGTGCGTGCGGGCGACCTCGCCGACGGCCCGGTCGAGCGTCGGGTCCTCACCGCGCGCGAGGCCGGCGTACTCGAGCCGGAGGCCGGTGCCGGTGGCCGTGGCCTTGACCCAGACCCGGCGACGGGGCACGAAGAGGGCCGTCAGCAGGCCGCCGAAGGTGAGCACGGCGAAGAGCAGCACCCACACCTGCGAGGGGTCGTGGTGCACGTCGAGCGACGCGAAGCGCTTCACGTCGTTGAACGTGATCGTGCCGAGGCCGTTCGGCAGGTCGGCCGTCTCGCCCGGGGTCAGCTGGAGCGCCTTCTGGCCGTTCTCCGCCCCCGCGCCGGCGATCTCGGTCATGTCGTCGGTCTTCAGCGAGTAGACCGACTGCGGCACGCCGTCGTCGAGCGCGAGGTCGCCGTCGTAGACGTTGAGGCTCAGCACCGGGTTGAGGAGGTCGGGGTAGCTGGAGGCGAGGATCCCCGAGCCGTCGCCGGTCTCGACCGCCGACGGGTAGAAGAAGCCGATCATGCCGACCTGCTCGGAGAGCCCGTCGGGCACCTTGATGACCCCCTGCGACGTGAGGTTCGCGTCCTGCGGGAGGAAGGGGATCGTGTCGGTGAACGGCTCGCTGCCGTCGGGCGCGGTGACGGTCACGTCGACCGCGTAGCCGTTGCCGAGCAGGTAGACGGTCGAGCCGCCGATGGCCAGCGGGCTGTTGACCTTGATCTGGGTCGACCGCGGGTCGCCGCCCTGCGTGCGGGTCGTGACGTCGGCCGTGTAGTCGGTCGGCTGCCCCAGCGCGTCGGTGTTGGTCTCCTCGTACGTCGTGCGGAACTTGTCGAGGGTGATGTTGTACGGCGACAGCTGCGAGTCGCTGAACCACCGGCCGGGGTTGAACGAGTCGTACGACACGAGCGCGTTCGTGAAGGTCTGGCCCTCGACGATCACGCGCTGGCCGGTGTAGCCGAACCCCCCGCCGACGCCGACGGTGAGCAGCACCCCGACGAGCGCCGAGTGGAAGACTAGGTTGCCGGTCTCGCGGAGGTAGCCGCGCTCGGCGCTGACCGAGTCGCCGAAGACCTCGGTGCGGTAGCTGGCGCGCTTCAGCTGGGCACGGGCCGCCGTGACGGCGGCGGCGGGGTCGAGGTCGACGCCTGACGCGCCTCCCTCGCCGGCCTCCAGCGTGACGGAGCGGTAGCCGGCGAGGCGGGAGAGCCGCGCGGGGGTCCGCGGCGGGCGGGCCCGGAGCGCCTCGAAGTGGTGCTTCGTGCGCGGGATGATGCAGCCGATCAGCGAGATGAAGAGCAGCAGGTAGACGGCGGAGAACCACGGCGACGAGTAGGTGTCGAAGACGCCGAGCTTGTCGAGCACGGGGAAGAGGTCGGGGTGGTCGGCCCGGTACTGGACCACGCCGTTCGGGTCGGAGGTGCGCTGCGGCACGAGCGAGCCGGGGATCGCCGCCACCGCGAGCAGCATGAGGAGGAAGAGCGCGGTCTTCATGCTCGTCAGCTGGCGCCAGAAGAAGCGCAGGTAGCCGACCAGGCCGAGGCGCGGGTTCGTGACCCCGCCGTCGCGGTCGCCACCGGAGGACGCGGCCGTGTCGCCGGCGGCGGGCTCGGCGGGGGCGACCGAGTCGTAGTGGTCGCTCGGCCTCAGCGGGTCGCCGACGGCGTCGGAGCCGTCGGTGACCTCGGTGCTGTCGACGGCGTCGGGGGTGCCGGTCGCGCCGGGCGCTCGGTCAGACGATCGTGCCATAACCCGCGATCACCGCCCCGACCTCGGACATCAGCGCGGACCAGAGCCCGGTGACCATGAGAAGACCGATGACCACCAGGACGGAACCTCCGACGATGTTGACGACGCGGATGTGCCGCTTGACGAACG
>Ga0308160_10004022_pt1 | contig 16045 bp, 19 predicted proteins | sample PhyFR1_FD_201036 | JGI IMG/M metagenome (GOLD analysis project Ga0308160, IMG submission 201036) | Phyllosphere microbial communities from UC Gill Tract Community Farm, Albany, California, United States - DLSLF.R1 | ecosystem: Host-associated > Plants > Phyllosphere > Unclassified | place: USA...
GTAAGCAGGTCCTATTACCAGGTATACAAGCTTACATCAGCAACATCGGTACCTATGGATCCTTCCATCTTTTGCCCATGCATCGAGGACGTCGATCCTGCATTCCCGGCTTGGATCTGATCATGCATGCATACGTATCGGATGCTTTGGAGGTGGCTTTACTCTGAATACACAAAGGGGAAATCAGGTCACGTGACCTCACTGAGCCACCCCCTTCCAGCTCACTCAGCTATTTAATCACTTCCTACATACAGCAATGCGCAACCTCTCCATCTACCTAAGTGCTCTCGCCACTCTTCTACCCTCCAATGCACTTCGTCATGGATCCCACCAACTCCGTGATCTCCTGGCGTTCCCGAAATACCAAATCGACTACCTAAATGAATTACCTTTGTCGTCATCGAACGCCAAGGCATGTCTACGGGAAGGCGTTGAATACGAGAGCGACTTCACCCAGACGAGGTTTGAGGGACGGAAACATGTTTCTGGTAATGATAGTCAAGGAGAGGAGGGTTTGAAGGTGAGTCTGAAGTATGAAGAGGAGCTGATGGTAGTTGGAGATAGTACCCATGAAACTACCCTCTTTAGATGGATCACTTCAACATGATTATCTCTGCTTGATGCCTTCGGAAAATAGTACAGCGGCACAATCGGCAAAAGAGGATGATCACGAGGAGGTAGATCCAGCACAGGGATGGGCTGCTCTAAGTCACTTAGAGGGGAAATGTCTGTATACGCAACAAGGTTATTGGTTCACCTATTCGTAAGCTCCTTTCACCTCAGATCTATATGGCGCATCGACCTATTGGGCTCTGCTAATGGTAGGTACTGCCATAACGATCATATCCGACAATTCCGCCAAGCACCCCACAAACACCCCCATCCCCCAGGTGGATTTATCCCAGAAGAAGACCCCCGTTACGATGCATACACCCTAGGTCGAGCTCGTCCCGAAAAGTCAACCAACGCTAAACGCAAGAATCTCCCCGATTCCAAATCTCCTTCCCACGGAGGAACATCAATAGACCGCCTAAACAAAGATAATGCCGTCTCCTACGGACTTCAACCTTCCTCCCGATACCTAGTCCAAAGATGGCAAGATGGTACGAAATGTGAATTAAATGGTAAACCCCGTGAAATCGAAGTTCAAATCCATTGTTCAATGACTACTACCGATTCGATCTATTTAATCAAAGAAACGAGTATATGTAATTATGTCATGATCATACATAGTCCGCATTTATGTGGGTTACCGGGATTTAGGGCGGATCATAGTGATGTCGAAATGGCAAAAGTTAGGTGTAGGGAGGTGATTAGTGATTCCGATTTTCAAAAGTGGGTGAGTGGGGAAGAGGTGGTCATGCCATTCTTGACTATTGGCAAGGGATTAGGAGATGTGGAAGTGGTGGACGGAGGAGATAAGTCTGGGCTTGGGGAGGTACGACTCGAGGGACTCGGCGGAGAGATGGCCGCAGGGGCTAAGGGCAAAGGGGCATATGAAGAAATCCAAATGGAAGAAGGAGTATCAATAACCGGACTCAAAGACGCTTTAAGTCAATTACTAGAAGGAGGAGTAGTAGAAGGAGAAGAGGGGGAGGTAATGTTGATAACCCTAGAAGAGGGGGATGAACAAGTAATTCTACAGACAGATATCATTGGCGGAGAAGGTGATGCTGGTGGAAATGGGATTGATAAAGAGACTATACTCAAGCTGGTGAGGGAGTACTTGAGAAAGAAAGATAAACCCAAGCGGGATGACGAGGAGAAGAAGGCCGAGAGGGACGAGCTGTAGATTCTGTCTATATGTAGAGATGCGTTGTATATGATGGGGATGTTATCTTGTAAAGGACCCATACACTGTTGACTCCATCGGTGACGTGACTCACTTCACTTTCATATACATGCTAATTCACGGAACTGAAAACACTATACAACCTCCGACTTATATACAAGAGGTGAGAGAAAATGATTGCGAATGTCCCCAGGTTCACCTTGATTCTTCCTTCCTTCTTCCTTATCCCTCCTTTCTGATCCCCAGCGTCGTCTGGGGACCGCTATGCGGCCTATCGGCCTCCTTACTTCTTCTTGCAAACCCCAGATGGGAATTGATGGCCATCGGTCCTAACTCCACCACCCCAAGGAGTCTGTCCAATGACCCTAGCATCCGATCCTAATCCGACACTAGCGAAGGATTTCCAGATGGTGCAAGCATTAACACCTCCAGTCCTCAACTTGTCGGCTTGGATAATAGCATCCCTAGCATCAAAGAAGGAAGGTCTGCAAGGCTGCAACTTCATTCCATCCACAATGAGCTGGAGAGCGAGGGTATTTCCATGCTTAGGCACGAGGGGAGTTGGCTTAGCCGAATCGAAAGTGTGGGTGTAGTAGTCGTTTGGCTCCGATACGTTTGTTGGCGGGAAGAGGGTCTCGGAGAACCCGTATTCGGAAACGAGGTTTTGGGACATTGTGAAGAGGAATTGAGCCCATACTTCTCCGATGGCGTGTACACCCCAGTATCCGGGTTTATCGAGGGTCTTGTATGTAGAGGGGTTGATTGTAGAGTTGGTAGAGTATGGGAAGTTTCGGATTCCTCGGACGTTGTTGGCAGCCCATGCGCCCATGGTGTAGACATCGGATCCGTTCCTGTCATTAGAATTTGTCCTAGAAAGAGCGAGGGGAACCTACTTGAACTGGTGATGCTCCTCAATCTGCCTGATCAAGGTGGCGATGGCATCTCCCCATCCTTCACCCATACCTCCAGCCTCGCCGAATCCGAGACATCCAGAATTGGCTGGACCACCAGTAAGTCGGGTAGAGAGACCGTGACTGCCTGTTAGCTTGGTCCGAACCAGGCGACCCGCGGGCTTACCTGTACTCGTGAATAACAATACCAGCTTCGAGATCACCATCCCTCCAGGGTGTAGCGACGTCCCAGACGTACCTGAATGTCAGTTCATCTCTTTCAGGAAACTATCGTAACTTACATCCTCATCCTTGGCATGGTTCCATCAGGAGGAGTCATGAAGTTGGCATTGTTGAAGCCAGAGCCATCTATTCGTCAGTTATTTCCTCGGCATGTGAGCTATAGCGTACCTTGAGCATTGGTAATAACGGGATCACCTCCCTTTCCACCTTTACCAAAGTTGTAGGCCTGGAAATTACCACTCTGCTCATCGAAACCAACTCGATGGAGAAGATCGTGGTACATGTTACTAGTATAGAACAACTGAGTAACGACAAAGTCGACATATTCCTTTGGTGCCAATCCGAGTGGTTCCTCGTAATCGTAGACGAATACCAGGGACTCGTTGATAGGTCGGTAATTGTGGATATAGTTGGATTGTCCTTCCCAATCTTCATGGGCGATTACGTTGTTTCCAGCAGTCGTGTAGAAGGTGGTTGTGTTCTTTGTAGAGTTGGACCCCTTGAGCTCTGGCCATGGGTTGGCGGAAGTGGGGATCTCGTGCCATCCGAGAGGAGAGGCTGTGGTGTCCCAAGGTTTGACCTCGATCGAGGTGTTTCCGATGGATGGGTCATTGATACCTATCATCAGCACTTAGTCTTCAGTAGGTGTGGAAGACTCACCCCATGGGAAGACATTGTAGGAATAAGGCTTGTATCCCTTGTGAGGGGCAGGGAGTGGCTTTTGCTTTCCGCCCTTCAATCCATCCCTCTCTTGCGATCCCCAGGAAACATCATTGGCCCAGTCGACAATCCTGACCAATTCGCCAGAGTAGACATCAACATAAGCCTCGTACCAATTCTCCTTCATTTCAATCTCAAACTTCCACACCATCCTGGGTACACCAGCATCGACCTGAGTGTACATCAACCTAGCGGGAACAGGGTTGACTACGCCGGAGATATCAAGACCTCTTCCGGTTATTCGCTCGGTTGGGGGCTCGGCAGAAGCGGGCTTGGGAGCGAAAGTATGTTCGGGATGAGACTCGAGATCATCGGCAGAGATTGGGATCAAGTTCTCGGAGGTTTGAAGTTTGGGAAGGAGATGAGCGAGAGCCTGGGTTGGAGTCAAGATCTCGTCACCAGTGAGGGGGGTTTCGCAAAGAGCAGAATAATGGTATTCGGCTTTTCGAAGAGTGTTCTTTGCGTGGATGACTTCTTCAGAGATTTCACCAACTTCCTCACCACCTAGACCGAAAGCTGCCTTGGCGGCTGACTTGACTAGTCCCCATGGGCCAGAGGTAGTAGGCATCGACTCGGCGATAAACTCCTTGGCGGCGATACCTGCATTCGCAATGCTCTCGCAAGCGGCAGCGTTTGCAATACCCTCGGATCGAGTGAACGGGGTAGGTTGGTCGGTAATGGAAGGATGGAAAGAGTTTCCCCAGCTGATCACACGACCTGCTGAATCGATATTGAGATTGATATCACCATCAGATACTTCCAAACCATTGATCAATTGTCGGACGTAGACATGGGTCAAACCAGTTCGAGAGTCGGTGTAAGACTATCATCAGCTTTATGGAAGATTGTATGGGGAAAGACTCACATCATCTCGGATATACCATTCCCCGACCTTATCTCCCAAGAAAGCCTTGGTAACAGACTTCCAATCTCCATCGTATTCCTGAGCAATTCTGAACTGATCAACAGCTTCGAATGTCTTGTGGGGGTGGGATGGGCCGTAAGAGAGGGATTTCCTCTGAGTCTGTTGAACACCGTGATGGGAGTGGGGATGGGGATGAGCGGTGGCGATCCCGGCTACCAGGAGCGGGAGAAGGGGGATAAGTGCGCTTGTGCGCATGATGGGTAGTTGGCTGGTGTGTCACGGGAGTGTGTGGGTGGGAATGTGCTTGATAGGGAGAGATGGTATATGAGCAAGTGATGGTGAGAGTTGAGTCGATGATGACAGTAGTGGTATATATAGGCGGATTGGGCGATAAGGCGTAAGCGTTGACAAGAGGGAGATAGGGTCGGCCGATAACCGGTAATTACCCAAAAAGGTAAGTAAACTAGGGAAGGGAAGCGGGGTAATCCGATCATCCCGGCCAATCCAAGAACAACCTCCAACTCCGCAGCGGTCGTCAAGCAGAGATCCAGTAGATCATGTACACAGCGTGCAAGATACAGTTTTCGGTTCACTTCACACACAATCAATCATCAAACCGCCCACCCAATCCGCTTCCGGACCGAAAGGTATCTTGGCATAACGGAGATCTGAATCCATCTCAACTTAAACCTTACCGCTATACCTAAATTCAAGAAGGGAATCATCAAATGCATTTGATCATCATGTACAAAATCTAATAAACAAACAAGGATCAAGGTCTAAGCGTCGAACTACCAGCAGAAGAGGTAGTCGTAGACATAGTTTTCGGAGTAGTATTAGCCACATTCCTACCAATTTTACTATCTTTAAAACTCCATTTCGGGTTCCTGGAAGTAATGAAAGGATGATGAAGTAGTTCCGAAGCTGTGGGTCGATCTTTCGGGTCGAGAGCTAGGCATTGGGTGTTTAGGAAATCTAACGAGTTGTCATCGAGGTTGACGTCGTTGGGTAATGGTGGTTTTTCTCGTTTGAACAACTGTTTGTCAGTTCTGGTTGATACGAGGTGAGGGCTATAGCCGGCCTAACGGTCGACTTCGTTTGACGTACCTGCATCATAGCTGGAATCTGCTCCAAATCCCCCCAAGGTCTCTTACCCGACCACATTTCAATAACAACACACCCAAGACTCCAAATATCGACTTTACCAGAATAACTTCGATCATTATGCACAGTATGTAGTACTTCTGGTGCCATCCAAAACACACTTCCCTTCATATTGGTAGCTTGACCAAATGAATCATATGCGTCGGCAGTTTGTTTTGAAATTCCGAAATCGGAGATTTTACAGATTCCATTTAGGTCGACCAAGATATTATCGCCTTTGAGATCACGGTGCCAAATGTGTTTACGGTGTAGGTACTCTAGACCTTCTAGGATTTGTTGAGTAAAGTATTTAACTAGGTCGGCTTCGAATCGAGCTTGATTAGGGGTTCGGTAGATTGTAGCTATCGTTCCTCCGGGGACGTACTCCAGGAAACTGCAATCAGCTTTATTCTGTACTTTCGAGACTCGACTTACATGGAGAGGTACTCGGGACTAGTCTCGAATCCGAGATAAGCGACGATATTCGGATGATACATATCCTTCAACAACGCAATCTCCACCCTGAGCGATTCAATCTGACCCAGCTGTTTCCGATCATTTCGATCACGTTCCGTAGCAGGAAGTTCAACTTGTTTAACAGCCATCATATCCCCCGTAGAGATATTTAAAGCGATATAAACCCGTCCATAGGATCCTTTACCAATAAGCTGGCCTTTTACCCAGTTCAGAGTCTGGGGGTTCGAAGTATCTTCCGGAGCAGCTTGCGATTCGGGTATTGGAGACGGTATTTGACCGAGGTTGAGCTTGGAGGCGGTAACTTCAACGACACGGTGTCCCCACATGCTCATCCTCCTTGATAATTTCATCTCGTCCTTCTCCTTTGCGATCGTACTAGTTTCCTTGGGTTGATGATCTTTTTGAAGTGTTTTACGTTTATAATCCGCCATGACCCTGATACTCTTTCGATTTTCAGCCTTATTGAAAGCGCTCCTAGCAGGATGCATTGGTGGAGCTCGTGGTATGTTCTCGGTCCTAGGCGAGATCATCTGATTCGGTTCGTACGTAGTCGTATTAGGTGCCCTGGAAGGATGGATAGGAGGTGGAGGAACTCCACTAGAAGAGGCAAGAGGTGATTCACCAGGTGTCGAAGGTGTAGATGCTGGATTCTCGACAATAGGCTGATCAAGGTCGACTTTGGGAAAGTACTTGTCCAATCGATCGTACAGTTGTTCAGGTTCAGGACGGGTATGCCATTGACCCGGTTCAGGCCTTGCAAATGATTTACCCCTCTGTACCCGCCCACCACCAGTCGTTTCCGTTTCAGAATCCGTAGCAGAATCGGTAGCAGGTTGCGAAGGTGAATTTGTACGCGTATCGACCGTAAGATGTGGTTTCGAAGGAGGTGACCTAGCGATCTGGCGCCTAGATAAAGAATTCTGAGTAGAGGAAGGTAAGAACAAAGTAGCTTCCTCTTCATCTTCGACAGCACCGGTCCCACCAGCAATACCAGCCGCTGGACCTTTAGCATTCCCAATTAAATCACCCATGATTGCCGTCCAATCTTTTTGTCGGGCCGTATCATTGGAATTCTCCTCTTCAACAGAACGTTGAACTTCGGTCGCTTCAGACATTCCAGAACTGGAAGCAGTATCGCCAGAATCATGTCGTCCAGGAACAGCAAGCCATCCTTCAGTATGTGAAGCTCGTTCGTATGGTAATCGTTCAGGTCCACGGTCGGTAGGTGAGATATCTCGATATGATTGAGTTCCAGCAGATGCAGCGCGAGGTTGCCAATCGGGTCGATAGTATTCATCTTGCGATTGTGATTGGGGTTGGGCGGAATCAGGAGGTGAATGATCATGTAATGTATTCGGTCTTCTAGGAAGTAGAGATGAGGAAGACCCCAGAGGCGGCGAATCATGCAATGACGAGGGCCTGCTCGTTGGTCGGCGCAAACCAGTGGTAGGTGGCGAAACATCATGGAATGATCCCCTAGGTTGAGGCGATGGGAAGGGGATACTATTCGTCCGGGCTGGATCAGGATACCTTCCGTCCTGAGCATGTTCCGCCGAGGGAGTTCGGTAGATATTGGGTTGAGGGAAAGTACGATCAGGTTGTGGAGTAGCAGATGGGCGGGGAGGAGCGACATTGTAAGGTCTCGATTGAGGTTGAGGAGTATATGGTCGTAGATTATCAACTGACCGAGCAGCTTCTTGAGAGTACGCATAAGGGTGTAATCCCTGTCTTCGAGGTGGATTCGCAGCTGTATTTCGTCGTCCCTGAACTTCCTGGAGTGATTGATCATTCAATCTCCCCTGCGCATGGGCAGTCTCGCTATACCCCCGATTGAATCCGTTGGGGGGTACATCCGATCGATAAGCTGGGGTAGGTACCTCAGGTGTATATTGAGTAGGAGGCGATTGATATGTCCCAGACTGGAATAAAGGGTTGACAGAGGGATATTGATGTGTACCCGTATCACGTGCCCAGTCGTCGATTTCTCCGCTTCCACGAGCCATCCGGCCGGTCGCAGACCACTGTTCACGTCGATTCCGACGATCATTTGCGAATTCTTCAGCGCGGTCGTATGTACCCCTCCGATCGGTTGGGCCTCGATAAGTACTTTCACTCCGGAATGTCCCTTCTTGTTCGATTCGTCTTTCCTCTGCTGCAATCTCGCGCTTTTTATCAGTATCTTTCTTATTTCGTACATAGTTTTGGCGGAGGATGTGACTTACAGCTCTGGACTCATCCCTGATAATCTGTTCCCTCTGCTGCCGTACCCTCTGTTCCTGCTCATGTTGATGAGCCTGCCATTCTTGCGCCTCACTCTGCTGTTCCTTCCTAGCAAGTTCTTCATCCGCTTGCAACTGCCTCCTCCTCTCATCTTCCCTCTGCCTCTCCTCTTGATCTTCCAATTGTAATTGAGCAATCAGCGCAGCTGTCTCTGGATCCATCTCATCCTGTGTATCCAATCCTAATCCCCACCCACTTCCGCTGGCGCTGGCACTAGGACGACTAGGTCCAGCTGATGAAGAAGCGTACGCTGGAGCTGGAGTGAACGATGGGACAGGCGTATGATCTGGTAATTCAACATGAGGCGGTGGGGGAGTTGGGATGAATGATGAAGATGATATCGAAGAGGTGTGTGGTGATCTAGTGGATGAAGCTTGAGATTTCCGGAATTGGGAAATACGTCGAGCTTCAACATCACTTTCTGAACCTATGGATCCAGAGTGTGAATGCTGTTTAGGTAGATCGGTACGGATTGGCGAGACTATTGGTCTTTCCCTTGATATATCGGCTGGTGGAACGACAGCGGCAGATGAGGAAGGTACGCCCTGGATGACAAGGAATTTTAGGGATGCTTTGGAATCGCCCCGGGATAGGCAGAGTTGACAGAGTTGATCGTGAGAGAGGGTATTTGGATCAGGGTCTTCTCCATATTCAGTCTGTTGTAGGGAAAGGTTGGAGTATTCGTCGTCTCGAAATCGTAACTGTTTATCAGCACCACTTCCCACCCAGTCTGAGGATATGACGCACCTTTGAAAAGATCCTATCCCTAATGGCTTCGGCGGTATTCATGCCGGTAATATCAACCAGCGTGAATTGCTCATTATCCGTAGTAACCTGCAACAACCTCTTTGCACTCGTGTTGAACGATCCAGTTCTAGCTCTAAATCCACTCCCACCTTCTACAACAGGACTGATCCCCTCTTCAGGGCTAGACATTCGGATATTAGGGTTTGGTTGTGGTAATCGCCTAGATTCTTGAGTAGGCGGACTAGATTGAGTCGGAGGAGACGGTAATGCGTGTCGTGATAATCTGGATGGAGAGGGTGGAGGGACGTTTGCTTGTGAATGCTGACCTTGGCCAGAGAGGGATGAATGTCTAGTATCATGTGGTCTTTGTGGTATCGCAGGAGCTTCGGGAGGTGTAGTAAATGCCCGCCTGGCAGTATGATTCTGATTATGTCGATCAGGTTGAGGAGGTGGAAGCGGAGGAGTAGGCTGATGAGGGGTGGGTATATTTGGTAATCCCCTATATTCACCTTCATAACTAGTACGTCCAGTTCCAGTCGCAGTAGGAGATGACTGAGTTCTAATAGGTGAATTCGATTGCCCCTGAGTTTGGATAGGTGACCCATCATCATCTGAATTATCGGGGTTGGCAACGTATAAACCAGCTGCTACGCCTCTTTTCCTAGCTCCTAGTGGTCGTCGGCCGATTGAACCAATTTGAGATGAAGGGCCAGCTTGACTCTGTGAAGGTGAAGGGGCTGTTGATACTGATAATCGAGGGATAGCCCCATTTCCCTGGGACGATGGTCTCGAGTTTACCATCGTACGTGTATTAAAGTAAACTGATGTAATGAGAATGATCTACTAGTCAGCTAGTGCTAAAGGACAAAGGTTCGTTATATGCTTGCTTGATCAGACATGTCAAGGAGCTACTTACCTTTGATACCCTATTCCTAGTGCGTATAGTATAGAACAATCAATCCTTATACTTATAAAACGGTCATCATCCTAATTCATCCGTCCTTTCGGCGCAGTCGTAGTCGGTCGCGTCACCGAGGTATATGCCTTTTGGAAGTAATCTCAACTTGATTCGTGTAGAGATACCCGAGCGACGGTCTCAAGCAATGACGAGAGGGTAGTTGAGGAATGCTACTATGGGAGTGTGGAGTATAGTATAGAGAAATAGATAAGTTAGAGGGTACTAGTCGAGTAGGGTCGATTGAGTGAACCGCGTCAACGAGGCACCAATTTAGAACTTGGTACTTGTACTATTACGATATATCATAGAGGGCTTATTGTGTCGATCATTTGTCAATGTATGCAGTACATGGGGAGTGTTTGCACACAAGGTGACACTGCTGTGGTTGTTATTGTCTTCTAACATATATGCATGCATGCACGTCAATGAAATCGGGGAAAGTGAGCTTGAGAGTAGGTGCATATGCCACGCTAGTCCCGGCCCCCGCTGAAGAAGCAAGCACACTATACATTCTACCCCTCCATCTCGCTTCTCATCTTGGAGTAATCAATGAAGTTCCTCGCTTAAGTCACTCTTCCTACTCGTCTTTCCCACTCCCCTTGATCTCCAACAACCCCCAACTCTCCCTAGCAGCAGCATACATCCCTTCCAACCTCTTATCAACTTCTTCACCTCTACATCCCCCCCTCTTCCTACACCGATACCCTTTAGGAGCATCAAGTGCAATCCCAGCATCAGCTAAATTAATAGTAACCCCCTCATGTTCTTTCCAGACAGGTACCCATTCCCCTTTATGTCCATATGGTCTGTCAGTTGATAATAACCTGATAGCACAGAAATTGACAATAGTCCCCGGAGTTTGGGGGTGTAGGAGAGCAAGGTGTCGAGTGAGGGGATATTGGAGAGATGGATGGGGGTTTCGGGGGTCTGAAGGTGGAGTTGGGGGTGAGTAGGTTAGGGAGATTGGAGAGATTGGAGTGGTTGAGGTTCGGGTTTTGAGGATTGGTTTGGGGGTTGTAGGTGGGGTTGGGAGGTGGGTTGGGCGAGGTAAAGTAGCAGGAGTGAGGTGGATTTGAGGAGGAGAAGTTGGAATGGGGTTGTAGTCGATTATCTTACTTGGGTTTGATGACATTGTGTGGAGTGGTTGGTTTTGGTGTTGTTTGGGTAAAGAGGATAAGTGATATGTTAGTGTGTTAGGATCAAGAGGGGATTGTAGACCATATATACTAATCATGATGGAAGGAAGCGCCCCACCCCTCCCATCTCCATTCATGAACCACTTTCACACGCGTAACAGCGATAGGGGAAGGGGAGAGGAGGTAAAACGCGTAACAGGGAAAAAGGCCAGGAGGTAAACACAAAGGTTATACATCCTTTCAACTTATTTCCTACAGCCTAGCCACGCACGTTCTCTTCTTGCCCTCATTCGAGTAAGGGGGTATCTAAGCACCAAGACTCCTTCCCATGAACCTATTTATCAGTACTCCCTCTACTTTGTGGGGGAGAGACGGCCTATCGGCCTCTCTTGAGTGTGACGGCCTACGGCCTAACGTACCTCCTCTTCTGAAATGACATCCACCATTTACTAGGTTTCGTAGCCCTAGCCCCAGTTTTTTCAGTCGGATTCCCATCAGCCCCAATTTCCTGTTCGGTAGGGTAAAGTCGATCAACCAAGCGTTGGGAAAGTTCAGATCGGGTTTGGGTAAGGTATGATCGAAGTGCATCTACTATCAGCGAGGCCGAGCGGAGCGAGGCCTAAGCGAAGCCAGGCTTAAGAGGTGAAAAGCGGGAGAGAAGAGATATTAGGGAATATGGAGGAAGAACTCACCAGCATCAGGCCTAGAAGCAGGAGCATGATACAACGCATTCAATGGAAAAGCAGCATCTCCAGGTAAAGCAAAATTATCCACAGCCAATGTAGCAAGTAACTTTCCAGCTTCATTAAATGCCGGAGAGGGTTTACCGGGACTAGGTGCGAGGCGAGTTAGGCATTCGGAAATGTAGAGGATCAGATAGATTAAGAGTCGGTCTGCGGGTCCTGTTCATTAGCTCACTCCATATCTCTTCGCCCTGTGCTCGTGCGCAGTACCTGCTGCTTCTCGCTCCGCTCGTTCCTCTGCGACTTACCTTTGATCTCGAAATTCCTGAACAAGCAGTTCGCCCTGAATAGATCGAGTGCTTCCTCAATGATATCTCCATCAGGGTCGGCTATATATCAGCTCCTTGTCCCGTCTCCTCCTCCTTCGTCCCTTGAGCTCCATCTTCCCCGCTCAACTCTCACATTGAGATCCCTCGAATGTTATTGACCCTCCGAGGACGACTCCTCCCTCCGGTCGGTACTAGACCTCCTCCCTGCGGTCGGACTTACATGAAATAGGAGCAGGACCCCTTATCTTTGTATTAATAGGCAGTACAGCCATATTCCCAATTTGCCTTATGGAGGGATCATCATTAAAAGCAGAATGGTATGCCTTCTATCAGCCAACTTCTCTTACTTGTTCTAATACGTACCGGCATTGTGAATGTGTATTGTACAACTACTAGAGTGGGTGAGGTGACAACGTCATGGCAACTGCAGTCTATCTAAATGTTCCCCCCTCTTAGTATGAACGCGTCTGTAGATGAGTTAACTTCTTACGCGTAAAGTAGATCTATATGCTGAAGATGTCTACACCGAATCTGACTGCTATTGTAGCTGCTACTAAATCTAATGGAATTGGATTAAATGGTGGATTACCATGGCGTCTCCCAGGGGAGATGAAGTACTTTGCTAAAGGTAAGTTTGAGGCCGTGAGGCCGACATGAGTCTATCACAGGCGGCTAGCATAGCTCGGTTATAGGCTGGGGTGCGATGGACTTGCAGGAGGTCTAGGAGGGTCATGGCAAGGAAGGAAGGATGTTTAGGGCTGATGATAGAGTCACGACTACCAACCCCCAAAACAACCAGAACGCAGTGATAATGGGCCGTAAAACATGGGAATCGATACCTACAAAATTCAGGCCTTTGAAAGATCGTAATAATCTAGTGATTACAAGAAATGGGATTGACTTGTATGTCCCCCCGTCTTCTTGTACTCTGCTCCTCTGTCCTTCTGATGCTTCGAAAGCCTTCTGCGTAGAGTGCATCTGATGAAACAGGAACGGAGCTCCCTCCTCTTCAACCCACTCATCTCTCGAATCCGCCTTATCTTCCCTAAAGCCCGAAACGAGAGCATTCCTAATAGGTGGTTCACAACTCTATAACGCCTCCCTCACTTCCCAATCGAACTTGAACCGGGTCCTGTTAACGAGAGTCCTAAATGATTTCGAATGTGATACCTTCCTATACGACTTCATCAATGATGGAAGATGGGTACAAAGTAGTCATCAGGAATTGATTGAGTGGATTGGATTCGAGGTTGAACAGGAGAATGAAGAGAAGGGTGTGAAGTATCGGTATGAGATGTGGGTACTTAAGTAGGGTGGGGCGTAGTGGCTTGAAATTCGAAAGGTGTTCCCAGTAGAAGGCTTGAGCTGCTAGAGGGCGATACCGAGCGCTGAGTATCGCAGCGAATGATAGTCATGTAGCTGGCGAGATGCATTGCATTGTATACCACTAGAGGTTTAGCTTCCCTCTTCATAAATGATTGCCACCCGACAATCAGTATCTCTGTCATATACGATCCTGTAATAATGCGAACAGGACATTTAGCACATGCAAATGATCTATCTAAATTGCATTGACGATCTGATGCTATGTAGCTTTTTCTTGTTGATATCGATGACTCAATCATCATGCTTTTTCTACGTCTCCTGAAGGATCGCTCATGTATTGTAAACCTATTACATCAGCTCCAGACTCTCATCAGCAGCATCACGCCAAGTGACGCCCTAACGGGCTCAACCTACATTCCAGCTACCCCTCCATAACCACCCTTTATGATCATTAACAGGTCCATAAATCCCAAGAGCAAAGTCCTTGAACCACCAGAAATTGATAATCACACTTCCTGTCCAAATGATGAACCAGATGAATCTAGCTCCTGGGGAGAGACGTTGGGAATCGAATATTAGGTGATTGAGGACGTGGCCGGCCATTAGGACTGCGAACCATAGGGTTGGGAGCTGTTTGTTAGCGACCACGAGCGAGATAGTGCGAGTGCGAGGAAGAGTGTGAGTGAGAGTAAGAGGGAACGTGGGAGTGAGGTGCGAGGGGAAGTAGGAGTGGAAGGAAAAGATGGGAGAGACATACGTAGTGGTGCAAATAGGTAACTCGACCCATTATCAGGAATGGTACTACTAATCAGCTCTATCCCTGACTTTGTAGAGGGGACATACGATAATGGAATGCCCAACCTGCCAAAGCGATTTTCCCAACATATAAAAAGTGTTCAAATTGTCCTATTTCGTCAGCTCCCATCCTTACCTCTACGACAGGGACGGCCTAACGGCCTACATACCAGGAGCCCAATCTTTATAACTCCTCTGAGCTCTGGCGGTATACCAGAACGTAACTCCCAAAGCCAGCCCTAGAGATATAGTGGAGAAGTACCAAATAATAGGAGTTCCCAATAAGTAATATTTGATTTGATTATCACCCCATCCGCACATTCTTAGACCTAGTCGTAGGAATGGCCAGTCGAGGGGTAGGGATGCTAGGATATCTTCTTTATCGGGATCGGGGACTAGGGCGTTGTTTGATGTCCACATTGCTACGTTCAAGTGAACGAAGTCGCGCCAGAATGGAGAGTTGTACAGTTTGACATCTCCAGGTGGGACTGTGAGTTAGCACGCATTTCGCTGTAGGTGAAGGTCAAAATGGAGTAGGAGGATAGGGTAAGAAGGAGGAGCGGACATAACGAAGGATGAAGAGAAAGGGACTCACGCCTCTCGTTCCAATGCGATTCCACATTCCAGTAGGTATGTACATCCTTTGGATTATTCTCCTTATCGCAAGTAACTTCAACCTGCTTGAACCCCCACTGCGGCAACACAGTGTTCGCAGCCCTCAACCAACAATTCAAAGTTTTATGTTTGAACCTCATCCTAGTAGTCAAAGAATGAACTCTTCCATTCTTAGCATCTTTGCCTCGATGTGTATCATCCACAATCTCAACAACCCAATGATCATTATCATCCCCAATCGTTTCATTTCCATATCCAGCAACTTCATGATGTTCTTTCGTCACAGGAGCGGCTATTGGGTGGGAATGAAGGTTTCTGCCAGTGGAGACATGGACTAATCGGAGGACATCACCATTTTGTAGGAATCGGATAGGTCCATCTGGATCGACTGGATCAGATTGCCATGTGGGAGTGACTAGCCAATTATTGTTTTCGTCCTTGTAGTGATAACATGTTACTTGTTGTTGTAATGATCCAACAGGGAACGATTGAACGTGAGAGTGGAGTAATCCTCCTCCATACCCGTAATTCTTGAGAGTGATTTTTGAACCGTAGGCGACTTCCAATGGGGATTCACCGAAGTCATTCCCTCGTAAGTGGGCTTGGAAGAGGGATGACATTTGTGCGTCACCAGGTCCGGAGCGGTTGAGAATCATGAAATGGATTTTGAAACATGTGGCGTAGACGATAAACGGTACGACGAGGAGAGCGACGATTCGTGCGACCCAGTGCTTGATATATGTCCTCTGGAGGTCAGCCTACCTCCACCATCTCGCCTTATTTCATTGAGGCAATGAACCGGACTCACGAGGGGCATGGAGAGATCACCAAACTTCTCCCATAGATCTTCCACAGTGTACACCCCGACCATGGCCATGGCAAACATCCCGACCCACTTGACACTGCATACACATCCAATTGACCATCCAGTAAAGATCAACCAGATCCACCAATCATCCCCAAAAGCGTCATGTCGCTGGTTATGGAATTTGACCAGTCCTAATGTCGTGGTAAAGGTGAAGAATAACAACATGGAATCGAGGAGG
>Ga0308160_10004023_pt1 | contig 16044 bp, 12 predicted proteins | sample PhyFR1_FD_201036 | JGI IMG/M metagenome (GOLD analysis project Ga0308160, IMG submission 201036) | Phyllosphere microbial communities from UC Gill Tract Community Farm, Albany, California, United States - DLSLF.R1 | ecosystem: Host-associated > Plants > Phyllosphere > Unclassified | place: USA...
CGCCGCTGCTGATCGACGGCGCCAGGTCTTTCGGGATCATCTTGCCCTTGGCGTCGGTGACGATCACTTTCAGTTCGCCGTCCGGGGTGCGCACTTCCGAGGTGCCCACCGCCGCGTTGCCCGACAGCGGCTCGCCCACCAGGCCGTTCAGGGCCGCGCACACATTGAACTGGTAGATGTTGCTGGTGCCGCCCACCGAGCACTCGGTCGACGAGGTCGGCAGGTTGGTCACCACGCTCAGGGTGCCGGCCACCACCTTCGGATCCAGGTTGACGCGTTCGCCCCGGTTGACAGAGAAATCGACGAACCAGCCGTTGTGCCGGGCCCAGTCGAGCGTGGCGCCGGACAGCACGAAGGCCGAGTCGGCGTCGCTTGCGCTCTGGCGCGACAGCGTCTTCTGCACCATCGTCGGACTGGTGCGCCAGGCGCCGGCGCCGATCGTGTCGCCGGTGTCTTTGAGCACGTAGATGCTCTGCAGCGCCGGATCGGTCACGTCATCCAGGTCGAGCAGGCGCCCGCTGCCGAACACCACCACCCGTTTGGCGGCCGGCTCGGCGTCGCCGTCGAGCGCGCCCATGCGGCAGGTGGTTACTTCGGGACGGGTGGTGATCGGCTGGGTAACGCCGGCGTCGCCCATCAGTTTCACGCGCGGGGCGCCGGGCGTGGTGAAGTCGAAGCGCCACATCTTGCCGCTGTTGTCGCCGCCGTAGACGTAGCTGACCTTGGGGTCGTTGCGCGGATCGGGCGTGATCGCCGTGATCTTGGCCAGGCCGGACGGGGTGGCCACGCTGCCGACGCCGGTCGAGATGCGGTACCTGACCTTGCCGGTGGCGATATCGACCACGAACAGCCAGCCGACGCCGCTGCCGCCATCGACGTTGTCGGTACCGGGAATATTGTTGTAGCCCGAGGTCAGAAACACCACCCAGGTTTCCTTGCCGCCGGCTTCCTCGACCGTGCCGAACTGCGGATTGCCGAAGGTGTAGCCGAGTTCCGGCTCGAGGTTGTCGCCGCTGCACACGGCCGGGTCGGCGCACAGTTCCCACAGCGCCCTGGGCGCATCCGGGTCGGTGACGTCGAGCGCGTAGTAGCCACGGCCGCCGCGATTCAGGCCGCCCACCAGCACGCTGCGCCAGTTGTCGCCGATCTTGACGTCCGCCACCTCGGGCGAGCCGTCCACCGTGTACTGGTGGCTGGTGCCGTAGGTGGTGCTGGCCTGCAGGTGCAGTTTCTTCATCGTGATGCGCGGCACGTATGCCCACAGTTCTTCGCCGGTGGTGGCGTGGAAGGCGTGCAGCATGCCGTCGTTGGCGCCGATGAACACGGCCGGCTCACGCCCGGTCTTGTCGGCGCGGTAGTCGGCGTAGCCGTCGCGGTCGTAGTTCTTGCGCGGGTCGCGCATATAGGCCGGCTTGGACGAGGCGATATCGCCCAGCACGATCGGCAGCGCGCCGTCGGCGCCGCTGTCGGCGCTGTCGGTGAACGAATAGGACCGCAGCAGCGTGTCGTTGGCATACTGCTGCTGGCCGCGCAGCCAGCCGATCATGTTGGCGCCGCTGTTGACGATCGTGCGGTTGGCGTCGGACAGGTTGGCGCATTGGGTCAGGGCGCTGCACTTGTTCTCGAACCAGCTCTTCTCCAGCGTGCCGGTCAGGTTGGCGAAGCTGAAGCTCTCCAGCGTGCGCGTGGCCGGGTCCAGCATCAGGATGCGGCGGCTGTCGCCAAGCGCGTCGACCCGGGCCCCGAGCAGGCTCGAACTGTTCCAGACTTCCTGCTCGCTGACGGCGCCGGTGGCCAGGTCGATCTTGCGCTTCGAGAGCCGTCCGTTCCACTTCACGGTGGTGAAGGTGGCGGCGAAGATATCGTTGTCGACCGCCGAGATGTTCGGGGTCGAGGTCGCGGCCGCGGCGGCGGCGCCGACCTGCACTTCGATATTGCTCAGCGCCGAGCGCAGGCCCTCGATCACCTGCAGCGGGTCGGACGCCGAGAAGTACTTGCCGTGGCCGTTGATGGCGGCGTGCCACAGGTCGTCGACGCGCGACTGCAGCGCCAGCGAGCCGCTGTTGAGCTGCGTGGACGGGTCGGGCCAGGTCCAGCGGCCGTCGCTGCTCCACGGGCAGCCCGAGGTGGCGCCGGTGATCACCTTGTAGAAGTCGCCGCCCTGCTTGGCTGCGGTGTCATAGTTCGGCTCATAGGTCATGATGCCATCCACGCCCAGGCCAAGCGCGTAGGTCTTCATGTGCAGGCGCGTGTTCTCGCCGTCGGCGGCCGGCACCACGCCCGGCTTGCTCCAGTCTTCGACCGAAGGGCGCAGCGAATTCTGGTTCGGCAGGTTTTCGTTGCTGCCGCCGTTGTACCAGTACAGCGCGATGTCGGCCAGCGAAGGCACGCTCTGCGAACGCGGATCGACGCAGCCCTTGGAGCGCAGGCAGAAGCGCGCCGCGTCTTCGCGCAAATCGTTGCTGCCCAGCGCGCCCGACGGCGCATCGCCGTTCCAGTAGCCGTCGGTGGTGATGAAGGTGAAGTTCTGCTGACACGGGAAGCGCACCGCTTCCTGGCCCTTGGGCAGCACGTAGGGCGTGCGGTTGGCGTACATCTTGCCGATCGCGTCCAGCGCCAGGCGCACCGGGGTCGAGCCGCTGGTGGTCATGCCGTACAAGGCGCTATACCAGTCGGCACGGTCCTGCCCTGCGAACGGCTGCGGCTTGTTGATGGTGCCCTGTTTGGCCGCCTCGGACAGCGACACCAGGCCGACGTTGTATTTGTCGGTGACCGGTTCGAAGGCCTGGCCGACCGAGGTCTTCATCATCTGGTTGCGGCTTTTATAGTAGGCGTACCAGTTGGCGAAGTTGGTCATTTCTTCGTCATAGGTGCAGGTCTCGCCCAGGCAGTCGGTGCGCGCCGGATCGCGCGGGTAGGCGCGCCGCGACGAGACGATATTGGTGCGCACGAAGATCGAGGCGCCCAGGCCGGTGGTGCTGGTCGGCACCAGGTCGCTGACGGCTTCCTTCACCGACCAGCTCAGGCGCTTGCTGTTGCCCGAGCCGTTGTTGGTCAGGTCGCCCAGCGTGATGTCGCGCCCGGCCGCGTTGGAGGCGCTGTCGATCAGGCACAGCGTGCTGCTGTTCTGCGCCTGGCACAGCGGCGACGACGGGTTCGAGCCGCCGACATAGGCGGTAACGGTGCCGCGGGTGCCGATCGCGTTGCGCAGCGCCAGCACCACGCTCGCCGAGCTGATGCCCTTGCCCAGGGTCAGCGACGTGACCAGCGCGGTCTGGTCCAGGTACAGGTTCTTGAGGATCTGGCTGTTGCTGGTGTTGGTGGTGCCGCTGAAGCTCATCAGCGCGGTGGCGCCGGTGCCGGACGACACCATCAGGTTGTCGCCGGCGCGGCTGTTGTCGGTGACCGGCGAGCAGCTGCTGATCGACTTGTCGGCGGCCCCACTCGGGCAGCTGATCGGGATCACGGCCAGCACGTTGGTGCCGGCCAGCTTGATGTCGTAGGTCGAGCAGGCCGGCACGCCGGCATGGCGCGGGGTGGTGACGCAGGCGGTGAACGGGTTTTCCAGGCCGCCCTGGGCCACGATCGACGCCGCCAGTGCGCTGGCGGCGATGGCGCGCTTGTCGGCCGTGTCGGTGCCGCTGGCGGCCTCGACGAATGTCTTGGTGATGACCTGGGTGCCGGACAGGCCGACCGCGGTCACGCTGTTGATGCGCAGCGCATTGCTGCCGCTCGAGGCGCCGATGGTGATCGTGCCCCACCATGGCGCGCTCTGGTTCTCGCCCGAGAAACGCGGGTATTTGTAGTTGCCGACAAACTTGGCCTGGCACCGGGTCAGCTTGTTGGTATCGCAAAAGCGTACCGGGGCCGGCACCGGATAACCATTCGGCGCCTCGCCGTTGGCGTCGCTCGCGGTGCAGTTGGTCATGGTGTTGTCGGTGCAGTACTCGGCCACGTTGATGCTGTAGTAGTACGGCGCGCTGTCGACCCAGGCCGGCCGGTAGCGGGCATTGGTCGGATAGCTGTAACCGGTGGTGTTGAGCACGCAGTTGTTGTTGTCGCGGTCGCACCAGGCCAGGTCGGGAAAGCCGCTTGCCAGGTTGCTGGTGCTGTACTTGCTGCTGCCCAGCAGGTCGCTGGTGTTGATGCCGAAGCCGTCGTTCGGCACCTGCGACCAGGTGCGCGTGTTCGCGCTCGTCATCTCGCGGTACGAATTGCCGTTGGCTTGCACCGGTGGGCGGTAGCGGGTCTTGGGATTGTAGTACTGGCGATTGAAGTCGCTGCTGGCATACGGCGGGTCGCCAATGGTGCAGCCGCGCGTGCCGTCGGCGATCGTGCTGCCGGCGCGGCAGGTGTCGGCGTTGGCGACGTAGTCCGGGGTATGCGTGTAGTTCATCGACCCCGAGTTATCGTACAGCAGCATCAGGTTCGGCTTGACCGCCCCGCTGCCGCTGATGTTCAGCAGCGGCAGGGTCGAGATGCTGGTCGGGTCGGCCGCTGCCGGCAGCGCGCTGCCAAGCAGGGTCAGCAGGCCAAGCCAGAGGATCAGTCGTTCGGATATAAAGCGATGCATGCACATTCCAATCTTGTTCGTCGGGCCACGCTGGGCCGGCGTCAGACGCCGAGCAGGACCACCATCTGGTTCACCACATTGCCGCCGCGCGCACCGGCGATGCGGGCCGTGATCACATAGTGCAGTTGCGGGCTGCCGGCAAACACCGGCGCGTCCGAGGCGACGCTCTCGCCAACCGGCACCGGGTTGCCCAGGTCGGCGCTGATCTCGGCGCTCTGGACGCAGGTGTTGTCCTTGTCGTCGTACGGCAGGTCGAGCCGGCACAGGCGGTGGATCACGTACTCGACCCGGGTACTGTCGGCGCCATCGATCTCGATGCCGTTTTCCCAGAACGCGGCGTCGCGTGGCGAGGCGCCGGGATTCATGGTGGCGCTGTAGCCGCTGGCCGCGATGTCCTTGTTGAGCAGCGCCTTGTTGGCCAGCGCCTGGTTTTTCAGCCACTGGAAGCCCGTGTGCAGGCCCAGGTCGGCAGCGCGGCTGAGCGAGGCGTCATAGGCCATGTTCGATACCGCCAGCGTGGTCGAATTGGTCGAGCGCAGCAGGTAGATGCTGGTCACCAGCATCACCAGCAGCATGATCAGCATGACCGGCAGCGCGATGCCGCGCTGGTGCGCATGCAAGGAGCGGTGGTGCATCATGGCCTCCATGCGGCGTTGCGCAGCGGGACAATGGTTTCGAATACGCGGTAGCGGTAGCAGCGCCAGCCTGCGCGCTCGGACTGCGCGCCCAGGGTGATGGCGACCGGTTGCGGCGCGACGCCCTGCGGCTGCGCCGTCGCGAACACGGTGGGCGCGGCAAGGGTGGCGCTGCAACTGCCGTCTGCGGCGGGCCGCTCGGGGTGGCGCGAGCGCGCCACCAGCGCCAGGCGCAGCGCGACCACGCGCCCATAATCGGCGGCGCCGCCGGTCACGCCATCGGCGTCGGCATCGAGCATGGTCGACGACCAGGCGCCCACTTGCGCACCCGTGTCGGGGGCGAAGGCGGCCTTGGCGCGGGTGTCGAAGCCATACTGCGCCTTGAAGGCCACGATATTGTCGGCCACCGGCTGCGCATTGGCGCCAGCGCCGGCCATATCGGTCGAGCGCAGGCGCAGGTAGCCCTGCTCCACCGACCAGGTGCGGAACGCCAGGCGCGCGCCGGGGCCAAGGTTGAAGATACGCGCCGTGTTGCCCTGGTACTGCACCCCGAGCGCGCCGCTGTTGAAACGCAGGCCGCTGCCGCCGATGCGCACGTACTGGCCCACCGGCGGCGCCGGATGGGTTTCGGGATCGGTCGCCAACTGGGCCAGCGCGCAGTTGCCGCCGCGCTGCTCGGGCGCCACCACGATCACGTCGGCCAGGCGAAAGCCATACGGGCGGCGGTCGACGTTGAGCGTGGTGCCGCCCACGTAGTTGCCGGTCAGGCGCAGCGTGGCGGTGCCGCCGGCGGCGCTGCCGGCGTACAGCGTGAGCCGGTCCGAGGCGCCGCCAACGCCGCTTTCGATCACGGCCGGCGCCAGCGGCCGCACATCGACGCCACCGCGCTTGGCGGCGGCCAGCTGGAAGCCGCCGCTGTCGCTGAATACCGTGTTGCAACCGATCAGCAGCGGGTCGTTCAGGCCAAACCCGGCCTGCTCGGCATCGGTGCTGATCGAGAACATCGCCAGCATCCCGTTCTGCATCGAGTCCGAGCCACCCAGCGCGGCGTCCTTGGTACGCTGGTTGTCGGTCATGATGCGGGTGGCGAACAGCACCGCCAGCAGGCCGATCACGACGCTGACCATCAGCTCGACCAGCGAAAAGCCGCGGTTCAAGCGGCGATTCACGCCGCGGTTCAAGCTGCGGTTCAAGCTGCGATTCAAGCTCCGATTCAAGCGGCGATCGCGTGCAAAGCGTGACGGCTTCATTGCGACTGCGCCAGGTAAGCGGTGACGCGGTGTACGTTGGCCAGGCTGGCGCCGCTGCGCTGCCAGCCGATTGCGATCGCGACCTCGGTGCGGGTGGTGCCGGCGGCCGGCGTGACGGCCACTTCGATGCTGGCGCCGGGAACGTGCGTACGCACCGCGTTGTACCAGGGCGCCAGGCGCGCGCCGGGCTGGGCGCCTCTGGCGACGGCGTAGGCGCCGATATTGGCGAAGTCGGTGTTCATCACGCCCAGCAGTTCGTTGGCGGCGACGGTGGCTTCGGCGCGCAGCCCGGCTTCGGACAGCGCCGCGACCGAGCGCGCCTGCAGCGCCAGCGTGCCGATCAGGCCGATCCCCAGCAGCACCACGGCCAGCAGCGCCTCGAGCAGCGCCACGCCGCGCTGCGCCTTGCGCGGTCGGCGCGCCATCATTGCGGACACCAGGTAGACGCGCCTTCGGCGGCGTCGGGGTTGCAGGTGGCGGCCACGCCGGCCAGTGTCAGCGTCACGGCGCTGGCCTTGAAGGCGCCGCTCTGCCCTGCCGGGGGTTTCAGGTCGATGCGCGTCACGCGTGGCGCGCGGCTGGTGTCGACCCAGCCGAGGGGCGTGAAATAGACCGCGTTGCCGCCGTTCGGGCCCAGCGTCACGCTCAGGCGGGTGCTGGGCGGCAGCGCAGCAGCGCTGCGCCGGATCGAACGGAACGCGGCGCTGGCGCCGGTGGCATCCTTGGCGGCTTTGTCGACGCTCGACCAGTCGCTCTCGACGCTGCACGGGGTATCGGTGGTGCGCAGGCAGATATCGACCTGCCAGTCGGGCTGGCCGCCGGCGTTGGCGCGGAACACCAGGCGGCTCTGGCTGTTGTTCGACAGCGCCTGCAGGCGCGCCAGCGTAAAGCCTTCGGCATAGAAGCCGGCGGCATTGGCAGCCTTGGTGGCGGTGAGCCAGTCGCTCATGCGCGGCACGCCCATCGCCAGCAGGATCGCAAAGATCGCCAGCGCCACCATCGATTCGATGAGGGTGAAGCCGGCCTGTCCGGCGCGCGGGACCTGTTGCATTATTGGGTGCAGCCGCCGGCTTTGCGGTCGACCCAGCAGCTGGCGCTGGTGGTCCAGCCGGCCGGGGCGCCGCTGGTGGCGCGGCGGCCCGCTTCGTCGAGCGTGTAGACGAAGCTGGCGGCGGCGTTGCGGCCGGTGGCGACCAGGGTGTAGCCGCTGGCGTCGGCATCTTGCAGCGCGTAGGTAAAGTTGGTGCTGGCGGGCGGCAGTTTGTCGAAACCGGCGTAGCTGTGGGGAGAACCGTTCGACCAGTATTGCTCCAGCTGCGGCTGGGCTGCGGCCAGCGCGCCGTGCGCTTCGGCCAGGCGGGTGCGCAGTATGTAGCTGTTGTACGACGGCAGCGCGACCGCGGTCAGGATGCCGACGATCGCCACTGCGAGCATGAGTTCGATGAGCGTGAAACCGGACTGGCGCTGCTGCATAAGATTCTCCTGGTGGCGGACTGCGCCAATAAATGTTTCCACCAGGAATAATAATCGAGGAAGCTGTCAGTTCCCTGAAGAAATACTGACAAATTCCTGACGGCAACGCATTTACCACAGTGGCGCTGCCGCTTTTACCGCGCTCGAACGCCGTTCGCTATCAGGATGACTACGAGCGTTGTGGGAAATGCACCGACACGCGGGCCCCACCCTGGGCCGCATCGCCCAGCACCACGCGCGCGCCGTGCGCGCTGGCGATATCGCGCACGATCGCCAGCCCCAGTCCGCTGCCGGCCGTCTTGTCATCGAGCCTGACGAAGCGCTCGAACACGGCGCCGCGGCGCGCGGCCGGGATGCCGGGGCCGGAATCCTCGACCGCGAACAGGGTTTCCTGGCCGTGCCGCCCGCAAGCGATCGTGACTTGTCCGCCGGCGGGCGTGTAACGCAGCGCGTTGTCGACCAGATTGTCGATCAGGTCGCGCAGCTGGAAGGCGTCGCCGCTGACAGGCGCGGCGTCGAGCTCGAAGCCGAGATCGATGTTTCTGGACCCTGCCTTGTCGACGAAAAGCTGGACCGACTCCTGCACCAGCAGCGCCAGGTCGAGCGCGGCCGGCGCGCCGCTCGGCCGACCTTCGCGCGCACGCGCCAGGGCCAGCAACTGATTCACGTGGCGAATCATGCGCTCGTTCGCCAGGTGCATCAGGTTCAGGGCGCGCCCGGTCTCGGGGTCGGCGGCGTGGCGCTGGCCGAGCCACTCGAGCTGCAGTTGCATGCCGGCGAGCGGCGTGCGCAGCTGGTGCGCCATGTCCGCCAGAAAATCGCGCTGGGCGCGCGCGCCGGCTTCGACCTTGTCGAGCAGCTCGTTGAAGCCTGTTACCACCGGCGCGATTTCATACGGCACTTGTTCGGCCGGCAAAGGGGCCAGGTCATCCGGGCCGCGCGCGGCCAATTCAGCGCGGATCCGGGCCAGTGGCCTGAGTCCGTTGCTTACAGAGAGCCAGACAACGCCTACAAGGGTGATGGTGACGAGCGCCACCAGGACGGTCAAGGAACGCACGATCGCGGCCCGCACTTCGAGCCGCTGACGCAGGGTGCGGGCGACACCGAGCTGGCGCGGGCCGGCCGGGGTGGCGACCAGGCGCGCCACCACGCGCACCGGTTCGCCGTCGATTTCGGCGTCGTAGGCCGCGCGCCCTGGCTGCAGCGGCGGGAACGCGGCGGCGCCGGCGAGGTGAACGCCCTCGGCAGAGCGCAGCGCGAACCAGATGCGATCCTTGTTTGCTGCGGCAGCAGCCGGCAACTGGGGCGCGGCGCCGCCGGCAAGCCGCGCCGCCATCAGCTCGGCGCTGTCGATCAGCCCGGCGTCGAACGCCACCTGGGCCGGGGTCCAGGCCAGGCCGACGACCAGCGCAGCCAGCACCAGGTTCACCAGCAGGATCGGCCCCAGCAGCCATTTGAGCAGCTGCAGCCGGATACTGGTCATGCCGCGCTCGGGGCGGCCGCTTCGAGCAGATAGCCGAAGCCGCGGATCGTGCGGATCGCCACGCTTGCCCCGTCGAGTTTCAGGCGCAGGCGCGACACGTACACTTCGACCGCGTTCGGGGTCACGTCGTCGCCCCACGGCAGGATGGCCTCGATGATCTGCTGCTTGGACACCACGCGTCCGGCGTGCAGCAGCAGGTATTCGAGCACGCCCCATTCGCGCACCGACAAGTCGATCGGGCGCTCGCCGACGCGCGCGCGGCGGGTGCCGCTGTCGAGGCTGAGGCTGCCGATGGAGAGGATGGTCGAGGGCGCTGCATGGCGCCGCGCCAGGGCGCGAATGCGGGCCACCAGTTCGGCGGTGGCAAACGGTTTGACCAGGTAGTCGTCGGCCCCGGTCTCGAGGCCGCGCACGCGGTCTTCGACGGCGTCGCGCGCGGTCAGCAGCAAGACCGGTGTGGCGGCGCCACGCGCGCGCAGGCGGCGCACGACTTCGAAGCCGTCGATGCCGGGCAGGCCGATGTCGAGCACGGCGACATCGATGCCGCCGGCCTGCAACGCCGCATCTGCGGCCAGGCCGTCGCGCACCAGTTGCAGGTGCATGTCCTGCGCCTGCAAGGCACGCAGCAGACCGTCGGCCAGCACCGGATCGTCTTCAACCAGCAGGAGTTGCAGTGCCATGTTCTGTTTCGCCAATCGTTGTAAATGCATACGACGGCGAATTATGCGGCATATTTGTTGTCAAACGTCACAAAGATGGGGTCGGATGCTATCAAAACCGCCATTTTGCCCAGTAGGACTGGGCTGACAAAAGATCATGCACCGAACCTACACAGGTGCAACCGCTAATCTTATGTGCGCCAACAGACTGAAGCCTTAAAGTACATCCATCGCGACGAGGCAACACAAGACCTCGAAGATCGCCCCCAAAAGCAAGACAGACATAAGAGGACATAAGATGAACAGCACTCAATTCGGCGGTATGAACCAAAAAGCAAAAAGCCAGATCCCTGCCACGAGTGAGGCAATGAAGTCCACGACGCGTCCGGTTGTCAGCTACAGCGGCACCCAACAAAATGAACTGCTTGCAGCCCTGCCGCGCCTCGATCTCGAAGACATGTTCGACCACCTTGAACTGGTGCCAATGCCGTTCGGTAAAGAGTTGTTCGAGTATGGCAGCAAACTCGAATACGTGTATTTCCCGACCACCGCAATCGTGTCGCTGCTGTACGTGATGGAAGACGGCGCCACCACCGAGATCGCCGTGGTCGGCCACGAAGGCGCAGTCGGCGTGTCGCTGTTCATGGGTGAGCGCGCTACCTGCAGCGCCGTGGTCCAGAGCGCCGGCTACGGCTACCGCCTCAAAACCCAGTACCTGCGTGACGCCTTCAACCGCGGCGGCGCCCTGCCACAACTGCTGATGCGCTACACCAACGCGCTGTTCGCTCAGATGGCCCAGAACGCCGTCGGTGGCCGTCACAGCTCGATCGAACAGAAGCTGTGCCGCTGGCTGCTCGACCGCCTGGACCGCTCGGCCAGCAACGAACTGAAAGTGACCCAGGAACTGATCTCGATCATGCTGGGTGTGCGCCGCGAGAGCATCACCGCTGCCGCCGGCAAACTGCAAGACGAAGGCCTGATCCAGTACCGTCGCGGCAACATCACCGTGCTCGACCGTGCTGGCCTGGAAGAGTACGCTGGCGAATGCTACAAGGTCGCCAAGTCGGAATACGACCGCCTGCTCATGGATGTGGCGCGTTAATTCTCGATACCGCCGGCCCGGACGGGTCGGTCCTTGACGCCGCAGGCACCGAAGCCTGCGTCGATGCGGTCACCAGATTGGCCGGCACAGCGGGGTTCAACCCCGCTTTTTCATGGGCGTCGGCGCCCGGCGCATGCCTCGGCAAGCTGGCGCGCACGCAAGTGCCGACCCCGTTCACGCCGCGCTCTACCACCAGCGTTCCACCCAATAGCAGAGCGCGCTCGCGCATGCCCAACAATCCGTGCGATTTGGATGTTTTCATGGCGTCAGCGGCAATGCCGATGCCATCGTCGGTTATTTCCAGGCCCCAGCCGTCCGGCTCGCAGGTCAGATTGACGATCACGGTACGCGCTTTGGCATATTTGGCGATGTTATTCAGCGCTTCCTGCGTGATGCGGAACAAGGCGATCGCCTGCATTGGATCGGCCTGGTCGGCTTCACTCGCGATCAGCGCATCGCAATCAAGGGCGGTGACGCGCGCGTAATCGGCGCAGTAGCTCTGCAGCGCGGCGGACAAGCCCATATTGTCGAGCAAACTCGGCCTCAGGTTTTCGACGATGCGGCGCTTCAATTGCACCGTGTCGACCAGGGTGCGGCGCGCGCGGCCCAGAATCGCCGCCAGCTCAGGGTGTGTCGCGCGCAATTGCTCGCTGGCAGTCGTCATGTCGATGCCGATGGCGGTCAGGTTCGCGCCCATCTCGTCGTGCAGCTCGCGCGCCAGGCGTGACTTTTCTTCTTCCTGCACCCGGATCAGGTGGCGCGACAACACCGACAACTGCGCGGTGCGCTCGGCAACAATGCATTCCAAGTCATCGTTGCTGCGCTGCAGGGCGCGTTCGGCATCCAAGCGTGCACCGAAAGCACGTTTTACCAGGTTATAGAACAGCAGCAGCACGGCGATGGCAGCGACATTGATGCCCAGGCCGAACAAGACGGCATGCCGGTACTGCTGATAAAACGCGGCTGTGCGCGCGCCAAGCAATTCGTTCTGCTCGCGCGCCATGATCACCACCTGTAGCCGGATCTCATCCATTTGGGCGCGGTCGTCGGGCGAGGCTGCAATCGCCACGATGTCATCCAGGCCGCCCTGGCGAAACACTTCGCGCTGCTCTTGCATCAAGGCCAGCTTCTTCTCGACGAGCGAACGCAGCTGGGCCAGATTTTTTGTCTGAGAAGGATTGTCCGCCAGTAGCACGCCGAGTTGGCGCAACTGCTGGTCGAATTGTTGCGGCGCCTCGCGCAGCGGGCCCAGATACACCGGGGCATTCGAAAGGAAATAGCCGCGCAGACTGCTTTCGGCATCGGTGACAAGCAGGCTCAGGTATTGGAGCTCGTCCGACACCTGGGCAGTGCGCGCCTGTAGGGCATTGGCCGAACGTAGATCGTCAAGGTTACGCAGCAAAAAGACGCCATTCACGACCAGCAGGACTGCACAAATCAGGCACAACAGCGACTTGTGAAGGGGGAGATTGCGGACCGGCCTGGACGCCGGGTGGGGTGAAAAGTACATCCGGGCTTCCTTTCGCGCAACTAACGCCGACATTCATTATAAATGTATGGACGAATTGTTGCATCGAGAAATTCCCACGTGTAACTAATCGTTGCAATTGAGGTGCAAATGGCGCGCACCCGGCGCCACCAAAGTAGCTGTCAATCCACGAATGCAAACGCGCGCCGTAGCGCGCGTTTCGATTCAACACACTGCCAGGTCAATCCAGCAGATTGTTCTTCATTGCGTAATAGGTCAGGTCGGAGTTCGACTGCAGCCCCATCTTTTCCATGATGCGGGTGCGGTAGGTCGAGACGGTCTTGATCGACAGCGACAGTGCGTTGCCGATATCCGACACGGTCGCGCCCTTGGCCAGACGCAAAAACACCTGGAATTCGCGGTCGGACAACTCGGTATGGAGCGCCGTATTGGGATCGCGGTCGAAACTTTGCGCCAGCAATTCGCCGACGGTCGAGCTGACATAACGACGGCCCTGGAACACGGTGCGCACGGCGGTCTTGAGCTCGTCTGCTTCACATTCCTTGTTGAGGTAGCCGTTGGCGCCCATCTTGAACAGGTTCAGCGCGTACTGCTGCGCCGGATAACCGGACAGGATCAGCACCGGCAGGTTCGGCTGGCCCTGGCGGATGGTGCGCAGGATGTCGATCCCGCTCTGGTCGGGCATCGCGATGTCGAGCAGCAGCACGTCGCAGATTTCGCGACGCGCGATGTCGAGCGCCTCACGCCCGGTGGCGCCTTCGGCGACGACTTCAAAATCGCCCGACGACGAGAAAATCTGCTTGAAACCTGCTCTAACTATCTGGTGGTCGTCACAAATGGCAACGCGTATCATTGTCTTCCCTTAAATTATCCTTGCGCAGGAAAGTGCCGGGTCCGATCTGCCCGGCTTGGCGTTGATTTCAGCACAAGCGCGGTGACATTCTAACATTACCAGGCCACCCTTCAACAGCAGCACGAATGCTTGAGCAGCACGGCGGGTCAATTGCGTTACTCGCACAAGGTTTATTCGCCTTGCCGCCGCAACTGTGGTTGTTAAATGTCGCCGAATTGCGCCGGCGGCCGGGTGCATCAGATTACATCAGGCAGGTCGCGGACCGTTCTTGAGCAGGTCGAGGATGTCGAGCAGCTCGGCGCGCAGCTTGTCGCAGTCGATTGCCGGCGCACTTGGCGCCAATGCAGGCACTTCAACCTCGGCCGCGGTGACACGGCCATCGAGGCGGTTGCGGGCGCCGCTGATGGTAAAGCCCTGCTCGTACAACAACTCGCGGATGCGGCGGATCAGCAGCACCTCGTGGTGCTGGTAGTAGCGGCGGTTCCCACGACGTTTGACCGGCTTTAGCTGGGTAAATTCCTGCTCCCAGTAGCGCAGCACATGCGGCTTGACGCCGCACAACTCACTGACTTCCCCGATAGTGAAATAACGCTTGGCCGGAATCGGCGGCAATACGCTCATTTCGTTCTTGTTTGGTCGGTCATTCATCGTTTAATCAGGCCGCATGCGCCAGCGAGTCCGGCGTGGACGCGGCCGGGTTGGCTTCCTCGACCATGGCCTTGAGCTTCTGGCTGGCGTGGAAGGTGACGACGCGGCGCGCCGTGATGGGAATTTCTTCCCCGGTTTTTGGATTGCGCCCCGGGCGCTGCGGCTTGTCGCGCAACTGGAAATTGCCGAAGCCGGACAGCTTGACCGCTTCGCCACGCTCGAGCGCATTGCGGATCTCGTCGAAAAAGGTTTCGACCATATCCTTGGCTTCGCGCTTGTTCAGGCCGACCTGCTCGAACAGCAGCTCGGCCAGCTCGGCCTTGGTGAGCGTCGGCAATGACTGCTCTGCTTCTTTCCGCACCCGCGCCACCAGCATCGCGCGGTCGAGGTCGGCAACCAGCGCTTCCTGGAATACGGTCGATTCGACGTCGTTATTATTAATTTTGATGCCCTGCCTTCGAGTCAAACGGTGTCTTGGATGAACAGCAGGCAAGCCCGGCAGCATTTGCATGCCGCCCGGCCGCCCGCCCTTCTGTTCTTATGCCCGCAGCTTTGCGTTCAGCTTGTTCTCGGCCGCGCCTGCAACCGATGTCATGATGGCATCGACCGCATCGTCTTGCAGCGTCGATTGAGTATCTTGCAAGCTAAAGCGGAAAGCAAGGCTTTTTTCATCGGCCTGCAGACCCTTGCCGCGATATTCATCAAACAAAACAACGGCTTGCACGATCTTTCCCTGCGGATTGACAGCGATTTCAGCGTCGAAAGCATCGAGCACGGACTGGGCCGAAACGTCTTGCCCCACCACCAAAGCCAGGTCGCGCGTAGCGCCCGGGAACTTGGAAATCTCGGTGTAGGCCGGCACCACGCGCGCCTGCAGCGCCTCGGCATCGATCTCGAACAGCACCGGCGCCTGCGGCAGGTCGTACTTTTGCTGCCAGCGCGGATGCAGTTCGCCGACCACGCCGATCTGTACGCCGTCGAGCTCGACACTGGCGCAGCGGCCCGGATGCAGCGCCGGATGCTCGGCCTTGGCAAAGCGCAGCTGACGCGGCGCGAACAGCGCCTCGAGGTCGGCCTTGACATCGAAGTAGTCGACCGCGCGGGTCGGCAGGTCCCACTGCTCGTCGAACGCCGGGCCGTAGGCGATCGCCGCCACACGCTTGGGCTGCTGGTAGCCAGCCACGCTCAGCGGGCCATCCTGCACCGCGCCGTCGCGCATGAACACGGCGCCGATCTCAAAGGCGCGCACGCGGCTGGCCTTGCGGTTGACGTTGTAGCGCACATTGGCGACAAGACTGCCAATCAGGGTCGAACGCATCACGCTGAGCTGGCTGGCGATCGGGTTCTGCAGGCGGATCGGCGCGGCATTGGCGGCGAAATCCTGTTCCCACGCGCTTTCCACGAAGCTCATATTGACCACTTCCTGGAAGCCCAGGTCGGCCAGTTGATGGCGGATCGCGAACAGCGAGCGGGTGTTTTCCGGCGCGATCAGCATCGCGCTCGGCGCGACAGGCGGCATGGTCGGGATGTTCTCGAAGCCATACACGCGCGCCACTTCCTCGATCAGGTCTTCCTCGATCTCGATGTCGAAGCGGTAGCTCGGCGCCGTCACCAGGAAACTGCCGTCTTGCTGGGTAAATGGCAGGCCGAGGCGGGTGAAGATGTCGGCCACCACGGCGTCGGTCAGCGCCACGCCGATGACCTTGGCGGCGCGCGCAGTGCGCATCGCCACCGGGACACGCTGCGGCAGGTTGACGATCTGGTCGTCGACCGGGCCGACTCTGGTGTCCGGGCTGCCGCAGATCTCGACGATCAGCGCAGTGATGCGCTCGATATGGTCGGGGATGGTGGCGTAATCGACGCCGCGCTCGAAACGGTG
>Ga0308160_10004024_pt1 | contig 16041 bp, 13 predicted proteins | sample PhyFR1_FD_201036 | JGI IMG/M metagenome (GOLD analysis project Ga0308160, IMG submission 201036) | Phyllosphere microbial communities from UC Gill Tract Community Farm, Albany, California, United States - DLSLF.R1 | ecosystem: Host-associated > Plants > Phyllosphere > Unclassified | place: USA...
GCGCCGCGAGAAAGCCGACGAGCAGCTGGTGGTGCCGAAGCTCGAATCGTTCAAGGGCGTGCTCGAGCCAACCCCTGAAGGTCGCGAAATCTCCTCGACCCAGGCCTATGTGCGCGTGATCACCAGCCTGCTGAAAGACGAGAGCATCGGCCAGCGCATCGTGCCGATCCTGGTCGACGAATCGCGTACCTTCGGCATGGAAGGCCTGTTCCGCCAGATCGGCATCTTCAACCAGCAAGGCCAGTTGTACGAGCCGGTCGACCGCGACCAGGTGATGTACTACCGTGAAGACAAGCAGGGCCAGATCCTGCAAGAGGGCATCAACGAAGCGGGCGGCATGAGCTCGTGGATCGCAGCGGCGACGTCGTACTCGTCGAACAACCGCACCATGATCCCGTTCTACACCTTCTACTCGATGTTCGGCATGCAGCGCGTGGGCGACCTGGTCTGGCTGGCGGGCGACATCCGTGCGCGCGGCTTCCTGATGGGCGGCACCGCGGGCCGCACCACCCTCAACGGCGAAGGCCTGCAGCACGAAGATGGCCACAGCCACGTGATCGCGGCCACGGTGCCGAACTGCCTGCCGTATGACCCGACCTTCGGCCACGAAGTCGCCGTCATCATCCAGGACGGCCTGCGCCGCATGGTGGAACAGCAGGAAGACGTGTTCTACTACATCACCATCATGAACGAGAACTACCCGCATCCAGGCCTCAAGAAGGGCCAGGAAGAGGGCATCCTGAAGGGCATGTACCTGCTCCAGCCGGGCGCCGCGTTCGAAGGCGACAAAACCGATGCGCCACGCGTGCAGCTGATCGGTTGCGGCACCATCCTGCGCGAATCGATCTTCGCCGCCGAGCTGCTCAAGAACGACTGGGGCGTCGATGCCGACGTATGGTCGGCGCCGTCGCCGACCCTGCTGGCGCGCGATGGCCAGGATTGCGAGCGCTGGAACATGGTCAACCCTGAACTCGAGCAGCGCGTGCCATACGTGACGTCGCTGATGCAGAACACCACGGGCCCGATCGTGGCGACCACGGACTACATGCGCATGTTCGCCGAGCAGATCCGCGCTTTCATGCCGAAAGAGCGCACCTACAAGGTGCTGGGCACCGATGGCTTCGGCCGTTCGGATTCGCGCGCCAAGCTGCGCGAGTTCTTCGAGGTGAACCGCTACTACGTCACGGTCGCGGCGCTGCGCGCACTGGCCGACGAAGGCAAGATCGAGCGTTCGATCGTGTCGCAGGCGATCGCCAAGTACGGGATCGACGCCAACAAGCCGAACCCTGTGACCCAGTAATGCTCGACGCCGTCGTTCCCGCGCAGGCGGGGATGACGGTCAAGGCCAACGAAAAATAACGGAGCTAACACTATGAGCATTGTGGAAGTCAAAGTCCCCGACATCGGTGACTTCAAGGAAGTCGAAGTCATCGAACTGATGGTCAAGCCGGGCGACACGATCAAGGTCGATCAGTCGCTGCTGACCGTCGAATCCGACAAGGCCAGCATGGAGATCCCATCGAGCCATGCCGGCGTGGTCAAAGAAATCAGCGTCAAGGTGGGCGACAAGGTCGCCATGGGTTCGCTGGTGCTGACGCTGGAAGAAGCAGGCGGCGCTGATGCCCCCGCTGCGCCTGCGGCCGCACCTGCTGCTGCTGCGCCGGCGCCTGCCGCTGCTGCACCTGCCGAAGCGCCTGCCGCCGCCCCGGCCCCTGCGGCAGCGGGCGGCATCGTCGAAGTCACCGTGCCCGATATCGGCGACTTCAAGGAAGTCGAAGTCATCGAACTGATGGTGAAACCGGGCGACACGATCAAGGTCGACCAGTCGCTGGTGACCGTCGAATCGGACAAGGCCAGCATGGAGATCCCGTCGAGCCACGCCGGCGTGGTCAAGGAACTCAAGATCAAGGTCGGCGACAAGGTCGCCAAGGGTTCGCTGGTGCTGCTGCTCGAAGCGGCCGCTGGCGCGCCGGCTGCTGCGTCGGCCACCGCACCGGCTACCGCTGCCCCTGCCCCTGCAGCGGCTGCTGCCGCTCCTGCCGCAGCGCCGGCGCCAGCATCGGCGCCAGCGCCAGCCGCTGCACCTGCACCGGCAAGCCAAGGCGTCACTGGTTCCAAAGCCCACGCTTCGCCATCGATCCGCAAGTTCGCACGCGAACTCGGCGTCGACCTGGGCCGCGTGCCGGGCAGCGGCGCCAAAGGCCGCATCACCCAGCAAGACGTGCAGAACTTCGTCAAGGGCGTGATGGCTGCGCCAGCTGCAGCGCCAGGCGCCGCAGGCGGTTCGGGCGCCGGCATCGGCGGCATCAACCTGCTGCCATGGCCATCGCTCGACTTTGCCAAGTTCGGTCCGACCGAAACCGTGCCGCTGTCGCGCATCAAGAAGATCTCGGGTCCGAACCTGCACCGCAACTGGGTCATGATCCCGCACGTGACCCACTTCGACGAAGCCGACGTCACCGACCTGGAACAGTTCCGCGTCGATTCGAACGCCGCGCTGGCCAAGCAGAAGTCGGCCGTCAAGCTGACCATGCTGGCCTTCGTGATCAAGGCGAGCGTCGCCGCACTGAAGAAATTCCCGCAATTTAATGCTTCGCTGTCCGAAGACGGCGCCGCGTTGATCACCAAGCAGTACTACAACATCGGCTTCGCGGCCGACACCCCGAACGGCCTGGTGGTGCCGGTGGTGAAGGATGCCGACAAGAAGACGATCTCGCAGATCGCCACCGAGATGGGCGAATTGTCTGGCCTGGCGCGCGACGGCAAGCTGCCGCCGACCGCGATGCAGGGTGCAACGTTCACCATCTCGTCGCTGGGCGGCATCGGTGGCACCGCGTTCACCCCGATCATCAACGCCCCTGAACTGGCGATCCTGGGTCTGTCCAAGTCGGCGATGAAGCCGGTGTGGGATGGCGCGGCCTTCCAGCCACGCCTGATGCTGCCGATGTCGCTGTCGTACGACCACCGCGTGATCGACGGCGCCGGCGCCGCGCGCTTCTCGGCCTACCTCGGCGAAGTGCTGGCCGACCTGCGCAAGACCCTTCTGTGATTGGAGCGCATTGATGAGTACTGTTGAAGTGAAAGTCCCGAATATCGGCGACTTCAAGGAAGTCGAAGTCATCGAACTGATGGTCAAACCGGGCGACACGATCAAGGTCGACCAGTCCCTGATCACGGTCGAGTCGGACAAGGCCAGCATGGAGATTCCATCGACCCACGCCGGCACGATCAAGGAACTCAAGGTCAAGGTCGGCGACAAGATCGGTGAGGGTTCGCTGCTGCTGGTGCTGGAAGAAGGCGCCGGCGCTGCAGCCGATGCCCCGGCCGCCGCGCCAGCGGCGCCATCGAGCGCCAGCGACAAGCCGGCCGCGCAGATCGGCGCGCAAGCCGTGGCGCCAACGGCTGCCGCCGGCCCGACCGATTCGTACGCGCCGGCGCACCCGGCGCCTGCCGCGCAAAAGGATGCGGCGCCCGCGCCGACAGCATCGAGCTACAGCGGCCAGGTCGACATCGAGTGCGACATGATGGTGCTGGGCGCAGGTCCCGGCGGCTATTCGGCCGCCTTCCGCGCGGCCGACCTGGGCATGAACACGGTGCTGGTCGAGAAGTACGCGGCGCTGGGCGGCGTGTGCCTGAACGTGGGTTGCATTCCATCGAAGGCGCTGCTGCACGTGGCGCACATCATGGATGAAACCGCGCACATGGCCGACCTGGGCGTGGCCTTCGCCAAGCCGCAAGTGGACATCGACAAGCTGCGCGCGCACAAGGATGGCGTGATCAAGAAGATGACCGGTGGCCTGGCCTTCATGGCCAAGGCGCGCAAGGTCAATGTGGTGCAGGGCGTGGGCAGTTTTCTCTCCCCGAACCACATCGAGGTCGTGGGCGCCGACGGCGGCAAGAAAGTCATCGCCTTCAAGAAGGCCGTGATTGCCGCCGGTTCGTCGGTGGTCAAGCTGCCGTTCGTGCCGGAAGACCCGCGCATCGTCGATTCGACCGGCGCGCTCGAACTGCGCCAGGTGCCAAAGCGCATGCTGGTCATCGGCGGCGGCATCATCGGCCTGGAAATGGCAACCGTGTATTCGACGCTCGGTTCGCGCATCGACGTGGTCGAGATGATGGATGGCCTGATGCAGGGCGCCGACCGCGAGGCCGTCAAGGTCTGGCAGAAGTTCAACGCGCACCGCTTCGACAACATCATGTTGAAAACCAAGACCGTCGGCGTGGAAGCACTGCCGGAAGGGATCAAGGTCACGTTCGAAGCCGCCGAAGCCGGCGCCACCGCACCGGAACCGCAGCTGTACGACCTGGTGCTGGTGGCCGTCGGCCGCAGCCCGAACGGCAAGAAGGTCGCGGCCGACAAGGCCGGCGTGACCGTCACCGATCGCGGCTTCATCGGCGTCGACAGCCAGATGCGCACCAACGTGCCGCACATCTTCGCCATCGGCGACCTGGTGGGCCAGCCGATGCTGGCGCACAAGGCGGTGCACGAAGCGCACGTGGCGGCCGAAGCGGCGTTCGAGAAGAAGACCCACTTCGACGCCAAGGTGATTCCGTCGGTGGCCTACACCGATCCTGAAGTGGCGTGGGTTGGCGTCACCGAAGAAGAGGCCAAGCAGAAGGGCATCAAGGTCGAGAAGGGCCACTTCCCGTGGAACGCCAGCGGCCGCGCGGTCGCCAACGGCCGCGACGAAGGCTTCACCAAGCTGCTGTTCGACGCTGAAACCCACCGCATCATCGGCGGCACCATCGTCGGCACCAACGCCGGCGACATGATCGGCGAGATCGCGCTGGCCATCGAGATGGGCGCCGACGGCGTCGATATCGGCAAGACGATCCACCCGCACCCAACGCTGGGTGAGTCGATCGGTATGGCTGCCGAAGCGTATGAAGGCGTTTGCACGGATCTGCCGCCGCCACGCAAGCGTTGATCTAATTACGCCAAAACCGCCTTCCCCGCCTTCGCGGGGATGGCGGTTTCATGGTTCGGAAACAAGGATGACGGCGTACCGCATCTTCTGCTTGCCACCAGCACCCGAAGGTCTATCATGAGTCCACAAGCGGCGCCCAGCCGCATCGGAGGCCCCGATGGACGACCATACCCACGAATACGTCGGCACTGTCTACATACTGCCCGAATCGCGTTCCTTTGAACTGAGCACCACGATCCACGGCATCCACGCGACCATCACCGGTACCGTCTGCCAGCAACTGGCCGAGCGTTTCCATGGCGTTGGCCTCGAAGGTCTTGATCCGACCCAGGTGGCCCTGCGCCCGCGCCGCGTCGAGGTGCTCACGCGCGAGCTGCACGAACGCCACCGCGCGCCGCGCAAGCAGCATTTCCTGATGCGCGTGCACGAAGTCGAAGAGCAGGGGCGGCCGGTGCCGCAGTCGATGCTCTGAGCAACAAAAACAGCAGGCAAAAAAAATGCCGCCCGGTGTGTACCGTGCGGCAGCCTGATGTGCAGCGCGCGCTGGATCAGCCGAAGCTGACGAAGCGCTCCGGAATATCGATGGTGCCGGCCTTGGCGGCATCGGCGTAGGTGCGCATTTCGGCGACCATGGCCTCCATGTGTTCGGTGCTCGGATTCTCGAGGAATCCTTTCAGGCGCTCTTGCAGCGCAGCTTGCTGGTCACGCCATTCATATCGGGACGATTTGCTCATTGTGCTTTCTCCTCGCGGTACACCGCTGTTCTATTGATATTCTCGACACCCTTTTGGGAAGGAGTACAGGTTGGCACAGACGACCGATAGCAGTCCGTGCGTTGACGCACCGACCCTTACGGCAACGGGTGCTTGAGCACGCCGTGATAGAACAGCGCAAGCCGCGCCTTCAATTGGCGCTGTGCTTCTTCGTTACAAGGCTCGGCATCCGGGAACAAAAAACGGCCGATCGGGTCGCCATTGATGCAGCCGATCAGGTACGACGGCAGCAGGTCGAGCGGCACATCATCACGCAACTGAGTTCGCACATCGGGGCGCGCGAAATAGCGCGCCAGCATCTCGCGCGTGAGGCGCGGGCCGCCCTCGTAAAAGGCGTCGGCCAGCTCGGGATTGGTGGCCGCTTCGGCGATCACGACGCGCTGCATGGTGATCGATTCATGCGAGCACAGCAAGGCGTGAAAACCAACGGCGAACTCATCGATCACGACGCGCAAGGGGCGACTATCGGTATCCATGGCGCCTTCGTCGAACAGGCGTTCGCGGCGCGATGCCAGCACCGCCTTGAGCAAGCCGGCCTTGCCGCCAAATTTCACGTAAATCGTGCGCACCGCCACCCGCGCCTGGCGCGCGATCGCTTCAAGGCTGACCTTGGTATAGCCGTTTTTAAGAAACAGCATACCGGCCGCATCGATCAGTTCCTGGGTGCGGGCTTCGACTTCGGACGCCTTGGGACGCCCGGCCGACTTGGTGCAGGGGTGGGGTGTGCTCATGGTGCGGACTTTAAGGCAATTTAAAATGAAATGCAACCGTTTCATTTCTTGACTTTGTCTTGCGCTTGGCAAATAATGCGATGATTCCGTTTCATTTAACTTGAGTATTCACACCGGAGCAATCCATGGCAGAGATGAACAACACGGCAGGGCAGGCCCCCGCCGCCCCCCCGCAGGCCGCCGCACCAGGCAAGACCCCGCCCAACAAGCGCGTGTTCGCCATTGTCGGGATCATCGCCCTGGTCGCAATCGGCGCCGGTGGCCGCATGTGGTACCGCAGCCATCACTATGTCGAAACCGAGAACGCCTACGTCACCGGGCGGGTACACCAGGTGTCGTCGCGCGTGGCCGGTGTGGTCACCAAGGTGCTGGTGGAAGACAACCAGATGGTGAAGGCCGGCGAAGTCATCGCCGAACTCGATCCGGCCGATCATCGCGTGCGCATCGAGCAGATCGAAGCGCAGATCCTGAGCATGCAGCAGCAAGTCGGCCAGGCCGACGCCCAGCTGCTGCAGGTGCGGGCGCAGGCCGCCGCCGCCGGCGCCCAGATCAAGCAGGCCGAGGCCCAGCTGGTGCGTGCGCGCCAGGACGCCGAGCGTTTCGGCCAGCTGTATAACGACACCATGAAGGCGGTCTCGAAGGCCGAAGTCGATGCATCGAGCGCCGCGCGCGCCGGCGCCGTGGCCGACGTTGCGGCGCGGCGCGACAACGCCGTTGCCGCGCAGGCCCAGATCGGCGCCGCCGAAGCGGGGCGCGACGTGCTCAAGGCGCAAGTGAAGGTACTGCAGGCGCAACTCAAGGACGCGCAGCAGCAGCTGGGCTACAACCGCGTGCTGGCGCCAAGCGACGGCCGCGTCGGCCGCCGCAGCGTCGAAGTCGGCGCCCGCGTGCAGCCGGGCCAGGCCTTGCTGGCGGTGGTCGAAGACCAGGTCTGGGTGGTCGCCAACTTCAAGGAAACCCAGCTCGCCGGCCTGCAGCCGGGACAAGCCGTGAGCCTCGAAGTCGATGCGCTGCCCGACCATCATCTGGTCGGCCGCGTGGACAGCTTCGCGCCGGCCTCGGGCAACCAGTTCGCGCTGCTGCCGGCCGATAACGCAACCGGCAACTTCACCAAGATCGTGCAGCGCGTGCCGGTCAAGATCACGCTCGACCCGCAAGACATGCGCAAGTACGCCGGCCGCCTGGTGCCGGGGATGTCGGTGGTGGCCGAGATCGAACTGCAGCAGAAGCTCGAGCAAAAGCCGGCATCCACGCAAACCGCCGCGGTGCGTTAAGAGAACCCCATGACCAGCTTGAGCAAACCCGCTGCAGGCGGTGATTCCGGCCTGCGCGCGATGACGGGCGCGCCGGCCAACGGCAGCAAGGTCGACGCCCGCACCTGGGTCGCGGTCGCCGCCGGCATGCTGGGCGCCTTCATGGCGGTGCTCGACATCCAGATCACCAACTCCTCGCTGCGCGACATCCTCGGCACGCTCTCGGCCACGCAGGAAGAAGGCTCGTGGATCTCGACCGCCTACCTGTGCGCCGAGATCGTCGTGATCCCGCTGACCGCGCTGTTCACGCGCGCGTTCGGGGTGCGCAACTACATGATCGGCACCACCGCGCTGTTCCTGCTGTTCTCGACCCTGTGCGGCGCCGCCTGGAGCCTGGACAGCATGATCGTGTTTCGCATGCTGCAGGGCTTTACCGGCGGCGCCCTGATCCCGATGGCGATGACGCTCGTGATCACGCGCCTGCCAGCCTCCAAGCGCGCCACCGGCCTGGCCATCTTCGGCCTGACCGCGACGCTGGCGCCGGCCATGGGCCCAACGTTGGGCGGCTACTTGTCCGAGCTGTATGGCTGGCCGTCGATCTTCTACATCAACTGGGTGCCGGGCGTGCTGCTCATCGCCGGCATGTGGTGGGGCCTGGACCGCGAGAAGGCCAGCCTCAAGGTGCTGGCCAAGGCCGACTGGCTCGGCATCGCCATGATGGCGATGGGCCTGGCGTGCCTGACGATCTTCCTGGAAGAGGGCAATTCGAAGGACTGGTTCGAGTCGAGCTACATCGTCACGTTCGCGGCGCTGTCGCTGACAGGCCTGCTGGGCTGGATCACGCTCAGTTTCCTGCGGCCCGACCCGTTCGTCGACCTGCGCCTGTACGGCCAGCGTAACTTCCTGGTGGCGACCACGCTGTCGGCGGTGGTCGGCATGGGCCTGTATGGCTCATCGTACCTGCTGCCCCTGTACCTGGGCCAGATCGCCGGTTATTCGCCGATGCAGATCGGCGAAGTGATCGCCTGGATGGGCCTTCCGCAACTGATCGTGATGCCGTTCGCGGCGGCGCTGTCGTCGAAAGTGGACAACCGCATCCTGTGCAGCTTCGGCCTGTTCATGTTCGGCCTTTCGTGCGTGATGAATGCGTACATGGATGCCACCACCGGCTACGACCAGCTGATGTGGACCCAGGTGGTGCGCGCCATCGGCCAGCCGTTCGTGATGCTGACCCTGTCGAACTTCGCGATGTCGGGCCTGCCGCCGCGCGACATGCCGTCGGCCTCGAGCCTGTTCAACATGACGCGCAACCTGGGCGGCTCGATCGGCATCGCGCTGCTGGCGACCTCGCTCACCAACCGTGAACACTTCCACTCGGCGCGCTTGGGTGAAGCAGTGTCGAACTATGCGCCGGCGACCCAGGAACGGCTCGATGGCCTGACCCAGAACTTCATCGCCAACGGCATCGATCCTGCCAGCGCAGCGAACCAGGCACTGGCCGTGGTCGACCGCCTGGTGCGGCGCGAATCCTATGTGATGGCCTATAACGACGGCTTCTGGATCATCGGCATGATCCTGATCGGCTGCATCGCCGCGATCTGGATGGCCGACAAGGTCAAGTCGCCAGGCGGTGGCGGCGGTGGCCATTGATATCGAATTGAAAGAAGAGACCAGCATGTTCAAACCTCTCGCATCGACCCTCATCGCGGTCGCCGTCGCCACCCTGATCTCGGGCTGCACCACGCTCGGGCCCGAGTTCAAGGCGCCTGCCGCGCCGGCCGACACGGCCTTCAGACATGCCCCCGCCACGGGCGCCGACAGCGCAGTGCTACCGGCCGCCTGGTGGAGCGTGTTCGGCGACGCCACCCTCGACAGCCTCGAGACACGCGCGCTGCGCGACAACCCGAACGTCACTGCCGCGGCCCAGCGCCTGCTGCAAGCCCAGGCCCAATTGGGCGTGGTGCGCGCCGGCCAGCTGCCGAGCGTGTCGGTTGGCGCCGGCGTGTCGAATTCGCGCACGTCGGCTGAAACTGCGCAGGGCCTGGCCCTGGGCGGACGCTCGATCGAAGGCAACAACTACAGCGTGGCCGCTTCGCTGTCGTACGAACTCGATCTGTGGGGCCGGGTGCGGCGGGTGGTGGAAGCGAGCGACGCCCAGGCGCTGGCGGCCCAGATCGACCGCGATGGCGTGCTGTTGATGCTGTCAAGCCAGGTGGCCTCGTCGTACTGGCAGCTGCGCGGACTGGATACCGAAATGGCGATCCTGCGCAATGCTTTGGCCACGCGCGGCGAATCGCAGCAACTGATCGAAGCGCGTTTCAATGCCGGCCTGTCGAACGAACTGGATGTATCGCGTGCGCGCATCGAGCGCGCCAACGCCGAAGCCGATCTGCACGAAGTGCAGCGCCAGCGCAATCTGGTCGAACACGCGCTGGCAACGCTGATCGGCGCTTCGCCGAGCGCGCCGCTGCTGGGCCAGGACGCGAAGCTGGCGCTGCCGTTGCCGCCCGCGATTCCGGTCGGCCTGCCGGCCAGCCTGGTGGGCCAGCGGCCCGACCTGGCAGCCAGCGTCGCCCAGCTCAAGGCGGCCAACGCGCAGATCGGCGTGGCCGAAGGCGCGTTCTATCCGGCGCTTACGCTCACCGGCAATTTTGGCTACGCCTCGAAGAGTCTGAGCGACCTGGCCAGCGGCGGCGCGCGCCAGTTCTCGGCCGGCCCGTTGTCGCTGTCGCTGCCGGTTTTCGACGGTGGCCGCAACCGTTCCAACCTGGCGCTGGCGCAGGCGCGCTACGACGAGGCGCGCGCCAACCATGAAGCGCGCCTGTTGACGGCGCTGCGCGAAGTCGAAGACGCGCTGTCCGATCTTGAACAGCGCCAGAAGCAGGGCGACGTACAGGCGCAGTCGCAGACGGCGGCGGCGCGCGCCTTGCTGGTGGCGCAGGCGCGCTACGAGCGCGGCGTGTCGACCTATCTCGATGTGACCGACGCCCAGCGCAGCACCCTGAGCGCGGACCGCGCGGCAGCGCAGATCCGTACCCAGCGCCTGCTGGCGGCGGTGGCGGTGGCGCGCTCGCTGGGCGGCGGCTGGCAACAAGGACCGGCGCTGGCGACGGTGCGCTGAAGCGCGCGCCGGGGTGGGCAGAAGCAAGCAATTCTGTCCACGCCACCCCGGATAAAAATCGGTCAATACTGTCACGCACAAAACAAGTGCCGGTGGGAAGCAAAATAGCTGGGACGTGATAAAGTCGTTATTGTTGAAAGGAAACAGATGTTTCCTTTATTGAAACAATCCTACCTTATCACTCTCAGATGAACACCAAACAACTCACCATTGGCGCCAGGCTGGCTATCGGCTACGGCGCCGTCTTCGTCCTGATGATGGTCTTGACCGTGATGGCCGCGAATCGCGTCGGCCACATCGAGAACGTCCTCAACCAGATGAACGACGTCAACAACGTCAAGCAACGCTACGCCATCAATTTCCGCGGCAGCGTGCACGACCGCGCCATCGCATTGCGTGACGTGGTGCTGGCCGCCGATCCGGCCGCAGCAGCCACCCCGATCGCGCTGATCGCCACCCTGGATGACAACTACGCGCGCTCGGCGGCGCCGCTCGATACCCTGTTCAACGCGCGCACCGACATCCTGCCTGAAGAGAAGGACGCGCTGGCCGGCATCAAGGCCCAGGAAACCCGCACCAAGCCGCTGATCGAGCGTGTGATCGCCCTGCACAAGGCTGGCGAGGGCGCGCAAGCGACGGCGCTGCTGTCGCAGCAGGCCGCGCCTGCGTTCGTGGATTGGCTGGCCAGCATCAACCGCCTGATCGACCTCGAAGAGCGCCTGAATAAAGACGCCGCCGCCGACGCGCGCGCCGTGGCAACCGGCTTCTTCGGCTGGATGACGCTGCTGTGCGCGATTGCCATCGGCATCGGTTCGCTGGCCGCCTGGTACATCACGCGCGGCCTGCTGCGCCAGCTTGGCGGCCAGCCCGAGTACGCGGCATCGATCGTGGCCGCGATTGCCGGCGGCGACCTGGGCGTGAAAATCATCACCCGTCCGGATGACCGCTCGAGCCTGCTGTATGCGATGGTCGGCATGCGCGACAGCCTGGTTGCTATCGTGGCGCAAGTGCGTAGCGGTACCCGTTCGATCGCCAGCGCGTCGACCGAAATCGCCGAAGGCAACCGCGACCTGTCCGGTCGCACCGTGCTCCAGGCCGGCACGTTGGAGACGACCGCAGCCTCGGTCGAGCAACTCACCGGCACCGTGCGCCAGAACGCCGACAACGCACGCCAGGCCAACACGCTGGCCGAGTCGGCCTCGGCGGTGGCGGTACGCGGCGGCGAGGTGGTGGCGCAGGTGGTGCAGACCATGGCGGCGATCAATGAATCGTCGAAGCAGGTGGTCGACATCATCGGTGTGATCGACGGCATCGCTTTCCAGACCAATATTCTGGCGCTGAATGCAGCAGTGGAAGCGGCGCGCGCAGGCGAGCAGGGCCGTGGCTTTGCAGTGGTCGCCACCGAAGTGCGCAATCTGGCCCAGCGTTCGGCCTCGGCCGCGAAAGAAATCAAGGCCCTGATCGGCAGCTCGGTGGCGCGTGTCGATGCTGGCGCGCGTCTGGTGGACCAGGCCGGCGCCACGATGGACGAGATCGTCACCAGCGTGCGCCGCGTCACCGACATCATGGCCGAGATCACCCACGCCAGCGCCGAGCAGAGCGCCGGCATCGAGCAGGTCAATGGCGCCATCGGCCAGATGGACGAAGCGACGCGCCAGAACGCGGCCATGGTGGAGCAGGCCAGCGCGGTAGCGGCATCGCTCGAAGACGAGGCCGCGCGGCTGGCGACCCTGGTCAGCGTGTTCCGCCTGGAGCAGGATGGTGCGGCGGCGCGGCCAGGGGTGAGCCATGCCCGTCCTGCGCTGGCGCTGAACTGATCGAACGGGGTGGTAGTCGAAGCGCTTGGCAGCCAAGGGGAAGCGCCTGGTGCGGGCCTGGCGATAAATACGCACAAGCTATTGCTGACTCTGATTTAATTGATTTTTTGGCAAGCGTTCGCTGACGCACAGAGGTGGTTTTCGTACACAGGTGTAATGCATCCATTACGACAACACATCGAAAGGAAACACCATGAAATCGTTCATCGCCGCCATCATCGCTACCGCCGCTCTCGCCACCGTCGGCATCGCTCCAGCTTCGGCCCAGACCAACAAGGACGCGCACAAGACCGCGATGGACAAGGCCAAGGCCGACTATAAAATCGCCAAGGACAAGTGCGACGCCATGAGCGGCTCGGCTGAAGACATCTGCGAAGACCAGGCCAAGCTGACGCGCGCCAAAGCTGAATACGACGCAGCCGTCAAGTTCGACAACACCGGCAACAATGTGTACAAGGCACGCGATAACGTGATCGACGCCGAGTACGACCTGGCCGACGAAAAGTGCGACGAACTCAAAGGTGACGCCGAAGACCGCTGCGAAATGCAAGCCAAGTCGACCCGCGACGCCGCACGCGATGCCAACAAGGCCAAGCGTTAATCGATACTGACCGTTGATTTGCCCGGCGCTGCCCGGTCAAAAAACGCTTTGAAGGCCGCCATGTGCGGCCTTTGCCATTGGCGCCCCGACCGTGTGGCGTGCTCGGCTGTAGGAGCATGGCGCGTCTGTGAAACTGGGTACGGTGTCGCACGGAAGCTGGCTCGGCGTCGGGTTGTAATGGTGTCAAGCACAATAAACTACACGAGGAACTCACCATGAAAACACTGATCGCCACCCTGATTGCAGCCGCCTTCGCAATCGCACCTGTCCAGGCACAGGACAAGACCACCGAAGCAGGCAAGGCCGAGGCCATCGCCAAGTGCGAAAAGATGACCGGCACCACGGGCAAAGCCTGCGTCGTCGATGAAAACGGCAATGTCACCACGCCCGGCGCCGCAATTGCTGACCGCACGCGCGACGCAGTGGCCACGGTCAAGGAAAAGACTGGCGCGGCGGTCGATCGCACCAAGGAAATGGCGTCCGGCGCCACCCGCAAGACCGGCGACGCGGCTGACCGCGCCGGCGACCGTACCGCGCGCGCCGCGTCCGACACCGCCATCACCACCAAGGTCAAGGCGGGTCTGGTGGCCGAGCCTGACCTGAGCGGCATGCAGATCGGCGTCGATACCAAAGGCGGCGTGGTGATGCTGAGCGGCGTCGTCAAATCCAAGACCGAGGCCGATCGCGCCGCGAAAGTGGCCAAGAGCATCGACGGCGTCACCAGCGTGAAGAACGAGATCAAGGTCAAGTAAGGATCAGCGGGTTATTGGCTGTTGTGGATACGCCGCCACAATTCGGCTGAGTGGCGGCGATCGTCGGACGGCGGCATCGGTTGAGTGCCGCCCCGGCGCTATAATGGCGCGCGTGAACAAACTCGAAGCCTTCGGATACATCGCAGCACAAGCAGTGCGCGGTGAGATCACGTTTCCTACCAGCGTCAACGCCGTGCTGCGCCTGCAGCTCGCCCTCGACGATCCCGATTGCCATATCGACGAGGCGATCCGCCTTGTGCTGTCCGAGCCGCAACTGGCCGCGCGCACGGTCGCCATCGCCAATACGGCGGCCTTCGGCGGCAGCGCCGGTGCACCGGTGACCAATGTGCGCAGCGCCGTCAGCCGCATCGGCTACCGTCGCCTGCAGGCACTGGTGGCCAGCCTGATCGTGCGCCAGTTCGGCAACCGCATCGTCGACCCCGGTCTGCGCAGCAAGGCCGAACAATTGTGGGAACACACCACCCACGTGGCCGCGATTGCCCATTCTCTGGCGCGCCGCGTCACCGGCATCGATCCCGACACCGCGCTGTTCGCCGGCATCGTGCACGAGGTCGGCGCCTTTTACCTGCTCGCGCGCGCCGATGAATTTCCCGGCCTGCTGGACGACGATGCCGAGAACTGGGGCGCCCTGTGCGAAGACGTGGTCAGCGCCGAGGTGATGAAGAAGCTGTCGATTCCGCCGCTGGTGGCCGAAGCCATCGGCGAGATGCGCGGCGGCTGGCTGAACATGCCACCTGGCACGCTGCTCGACACGCTGTTGCTGGCCAATCAGTATGCGCCGGTGCCGTCGCCGCTGAGCAAGCGCACCGAGCCGCCAGCGCATGGCGAGAGCGCAATCGACTTCGTGTTCGATGAGCAGACCCTGAACGAGATTCTCGAGGAAGCGGCAGAGACTGCGCGCGCAATGGGCGACGCGGTGCTGGTGTAATGGCGCTGGTCTAGAGGAAAACACCCAAAATAGTATCGGATGCCAAGCGAACGGCGCTTGCATCGATGTTACTCTTGCGAATTATCAATTTCTTTATGGAATCGACTATGAGCAAGATTGCTATTTTCGTGGCCGCAGCATGTGCAATGACCGGCGCCCAGGCCGGCGTCATCGATCTTGGTTCCATGATGGGCGGCGCGAATATCTACACGGCGCGCGATTTCAACGCCCATTCCAGCGACGTCGAGGGATCGATTGTTGCCGGCGGCAACGTCACGATCCAGAACTACGCCGTCAACCTCAACAACCAGAAAGCCTACGGCGACTATGCCGTCGTCGCTGGCGGCGACATCAAGCTCACGAGCGGCTCGATCAGTAACGGCAAGACCTATGCAGGCGGCACGACCTCGCTGAATCAGGCCGGGCACGTCGACAGCGGCAGCACGCAGCCGGTCGACTTTGCTGCGGCCAGCCAGCAATTCAAGGCGCTCGCCACGAGCCTGTCGGGCTTGAGCTCGACTGGCACCGTGGAATCGCTCTGGAGCGGCGCCAAGGTGACCGGCAGCGGCAATGGCAGCCTGGATATCTTCAACGTCTCGGCCGATATGTTCCGCAATTCGAGCCACTGGATGCTGCATGGCTTGACGGCCGGCCAGACCCTGATCTTCAACGTCAGCGGCCAGGTTGGCAGCTTCAACGAGGGTGGCATCAGCTTCCAGCCACTGTCCGGTTACAACGTGCTGTTCAATTTCTTTGAGGCAACTGAGATCAATGTGCGCGGCGTCATCGGCAGCGTGCTGGCGCCGAACGCCACCGTGAAGGCTGATTGGGGTGTGGTCAACGGTAATGTGATCGTCGATTCATGGAACTCGACGATCCAGGTGAACTCGAATCATTACTTCAAGCCGGTGGATGTTCCGGGCCTCAACCTTGAGCCGGACGCACCCGCCGAAGTGCCCGAGCCGGGCACGCTGGCGCTGCTGGCCGCTGGCCTGTGCGCCGTCGTCGGCCTGCGTCGTCGTCGCGCCTGATGTTTATTTGAGTTTCGTCTGATGTTCTTGCGCTCTGGCTCAGGCCAGCGCGCGCAGTTGCACGCGGTGGCGTGCCAGCATCGCC
>Ga0308160_10004025_pt1 | contig 16039 bp, 16 predicted proteins | sample PhyFR1_FD_201036 | JGI IMG/M metagenome (GOLD analysis project Ga0308160, IMG submission 201036) | Phyllosphere microbial communities from UC Gill Tract Community Farm, Albany, California, United States - DLSLF.R1 | ecosystem: Host-associated > Plants > Phyllosphere > Unclassified | place: USA...
GTTGCGAGGGGTGCTGGAAGTCATGGTTCCTATTCTCTCAGTTTGCCGGCGCTCCGGGTGCCGCCCTGGTCAGCTGCCGGCAGTGCCGGGGCCGGCGTCGCGGGGCGTCAGCAGGCGGCGCGAAAGGTCAGCCGGCGAGGGCTTCTGCCACCCGGGGCGCAACCGCCGTGCCGAGCAGTTCGATGGAGCGCATCATGGCCGCATGTGGCAGCGGTCCGTTGCTGTACTTGAAGTCGAAGCGGTCCACGCCCAGGTTCCGTTTCAGCTGGACGATCTTGCGCGCCACAGTGTCCGGGGAGCCGACGTAGAGGGCGCCTTCCGGGGCGCACAGGGCGTCAAACTCGCCGCGACCTGCCGGACCCCAGCCGCGTTCGGCACCGAGCCGGTTGCGTAGGGTCAGCCAGTGCGGGAAGAACTCCTCCCGCGCCTGCTCATCCGTGGCAGCGACATGCCCCGGCGAGTGCGTGGCCACCTGCTGCATGGGATGTCCGTACTTGCCCATGGCCTCGCGGTAGAGGTCCGCCAGCGGGCTGAAGGCACGCGGCTGGCCACCGATGATGGCGAAGATGATCGGGTACCCGTACTGGGCGCACCGCAGGACGGATTCGGGTGTGCCGCCCACGCCAATCCACGTGGGCAGCAGGTGGTGTTCGAGCGGCGGGTAGACGCTCAGCCCGTGCAGTGAGGGACGGGTCCGCCCTTCCCAATGCACGGGTTTCTGCGCCCGCACCTTGTCAAAAAGCTCCAGCTTTTCCTCGAAGAGGACCTCGTAGTCGGCCAGGTCAAGGCCGAAGAGCGGGAACGATTCCACGAAGGATCCGCGCCCCAGCATGACTTCGGCGCGGCCGTTCGAGATCGCATCCACCGTGGAGAATCGCTGGAACACCCGGATGGGATCGTCCGAGCTCAGCACGGTCACGGCGGAGCCGAGCCGGATCCGGGACGTGCGCGCCGCGGCTGCGGCCAGGAAAACCTCCGGTGCGGACACGGCGTAGTCCTTGCGGTGGTGCTCCCCCACACCAAAGGCATGGAGTCCGACGGCGTCGGCAAGTTCCGCCTGCTCCAGCAGCTGGCGCAGGACGTGGGCGTGCGGTTGGGGGCTGCCGTCCGGATTCGTGCCGACATCGCCGAAAGTGTTCAGGCCCAGGAGGATGCGGTTCCCGCCCACTGGGGCTGTTGGGGAAGCGGCCGGCGATTCCGGGACAGGTCCTTCGCCGGAAGTCCCGGTCACCGGGCTTCCTTCAGCCAGCCGGCGAGCTCGGCGGCCCAGTAGGTCAGCACCATGTGGGCGCCCGCCCGGCGGATGCCGAGGACGGACTCGGCAATGGCTGCCTTGCGGTCGATCCAGCCGTTGGCGGCAGCGGCTTCGATCATCGCGTACTCGCCTGAAATCTGGTAGGCCGCCACCGGCACGGGGCTCATGGCGGCGACGTCAGCCACAATGTCCAGGTAGCTCATGGCCGGCTTGACCATGACGATGTCCGCGCCTTCCGCGAGGTCCAGTTCCACCTCACGCAGTGCCTCGGTGCGGTTGCCGGCGTCCATCTGGTAGGTCCGCCGGTCGCCCTTGAGCTGTGAATCCACAGCTTCCCGGAACGGCCCGTAGAACGCCGAAGCGTATTTCGCCGAGTAGGCGATCACCGAGGTGTTTGCGTGGCCGGCGTCGTCGAGGGCTGCCCGGATGGCGGCGATCTGGCCGTCCATCATGCCGGATGGCCCCAGCATGTGGGCGCCGGCCTCGGCCTGGGCAACGGCCATCCTGGCGTAGATTTCCACGGTGCGGTCGTTGTCGACGTACCCGTCGGCGTCGAGCACTCCGCAGTGTCCGTGGTCGGTGAATTCATCCAGGCAGACGTCGCTCATGATGACCAGGTCATCGCCCACTTCGGCACGGACGTCGCTGATGGCCTTGTTCAGGACACCCTCCGGGTCGAGGGAAGCCGTCCCTTCGGCGTCGCGGGTTTCCGGGATGCCGAAGAGCATGATGCCGCCCAGGCCAAGTTCAACCGCCTCGGCTGCAGCCCGCTTAAGGGAGTCGGTGGTGTGCTGCACCACGCCTGGCATGGACGTAATGGGGTTGGGTTCGGTGAGCCCTTCGCGGATGAAGGCAGGAAGGATGAGTTCGGCGGGGGCCAGCCGGGTTTCGGCGGTGAGCCGGCGCATGGCGGGGGTGGTGCGCAGGCGGCGGGGGCGTTGGCTGGGGAAAGTCATGGATGATGTCCTTCAGGTTGTTGCGTGGGTGCTGCTGCGGCGGGTGGTCTGCCCGGTCAGGGTGGGGTGAGGGCTTTCACGACGGCGGCCACCAGCCCCTCCGGCGTGGGCTCCTCCGCCACCGCGGCCACGGGCAGGTCCAGCGCGGCCGCCTGTTCCGCCGTCGAACGTCCGATGGCCACGAGCCGGCAGACGGCCAACGCTGACAGGGCGGCAAGGCGGCGCACGGCGCTCGGGGATGCGGCCACCACCGCGGAGATTTGTCCGCCGTCGATTTCAGCCGCTGCGGCTTCGGGTGTGAGCAGCGTGTACGACGCCGTCGCCTGGCCGGCGCCGGCGTCTTCCGGCTGCACGGCGAGCCTGCGTTCCGCTGCCGCCGGGAAGTCGACCGTGCGGTAGGCCGTTACCGCTGTGACGTCACTGCCGCGGTGGGCCAGTCCGTCAGCCAGTGTGGCGGCGGCAATGTCGGCCTGGGGCAGCAGGACCCTGCCGCGCCCGGTCCAGGCTTCCAGGAAGCCCGCGGCCGACTGTTCCCCGGCCGGCGTCAGTTCCACTGCCAGGCCCTGGGATTCCAGGATCCTGCGGGTGGCGGGTCCGATCGCCCCGATCCTCGTGGCCTGAGGGACCAGGCGGCCCAGTTCCAGTCCGCGTTCCGCTGCCTTTTCCATCAGGACGTGGACGGTGGTGGCGCTGCTGACCACCAGCCAGTCGAAGGCACCGGCGGCCAGTGCGTCGCAGGCTACGTCCAGGGCATGCTGGTCAGGCGCGCGTTCAAAGTCGATCAGCGGCAGCAGGACGGGCGTGGCTCCTGCACGGGCCAGCGCCTGGACAAGCGCCGCCGACCGTTCCGGGCTGCGGGTTACCAGGACGCGGGTTCCGCTGAGCGGTCCGTGCTGGCCGGGTGCGCTGGAAGGCATCGTCACCGCCGGGTCAGGAGGCCTGGAGGTCGGCAATGTCGGCGGCCCCGCCGGCAAGGAGGACTTCGGCCAGTTCAATGCCCAACAGCGTCGCGCCCACGTCGGTAAGCCCGTCCGTGGCGCGTTTGTCCCGGACGGAAGCTTTCCCGTCCACGGCACACACCACGGCTTCCAGGTGGAGCATGCTGCCCTTGCGGTACGCGTAGGCACCGACGGGAGCGGCGCAGCCGGCTTCGAGCCTGGCCAGCAGGGCACGTTCCGCGGTGACGGCCAGCCGGGTGTCGGGGTCGTCGAGGGCGGCAAGGGCCTGCGCCAGCACTTCCTGGGATCCCTCTGTTGATCCGGGTTTGTGCGGCGCGTCGGCGGTCCGGCACTCGATGGCGAGCGACCCCTGGCCAGCGGCCGGGAGCATCACATCGGGTTCAAGGTATTCGCTGACGGCGTCCAGCCGGCCGATGCGCTCCAGTCCCGCTGCGGCCAACACCACGGCATCGAGATCGCAGGACTTCCCGGGAACCACCTCGGCGGTGGTGTTGCCGGGCAGTCCGGGTACCCGGCCCAGTCGGGTATCCACGTTGCCGCGGATATCCACTATCTCCAGGTCGGCGCGCGCGGCCCGCAACTGGGCTGCGCGCCGCGGCGAACCCGTCCCCACCTTGGCGCCCGCGGGAAGGTCGGCAAGCTTGAGTCCGTCCCTGGCACACAGCACGTCGCGGACATCCACGCGTTTGGGCGTCGCCGCAAGGCTCAGGCCCACTGCGGCTCCCGTGGGCAGGTCCTTCAGGGAGTGCACGGCGACGTCGCATTCGTCGCGCAGCAGGGCGTCGCGCAAAGCGGCCACGAATACGCCCGTGCCGCCCATCTGCGAGAGCGGTCCGGTGAGGACGTCGCCGTCGGTGCGGATGTGGACGAGCTCCACGGGGAAGCCTCCGACGGCGGCGAGCTGGTCCGCGGTCTGCTGCGTCTGGGTCAGGGCAAGCTTGCTGGCCCGGGTACCGATGCGGACTGTCACTGCTGCACTGCTTCCCCGGTTTGGCCCGACGCGGTGTCGGATCCGGCGGCCGGATACGGGTCGTGCCCGGTACCGACGGTCGTGTCCGCTCCTGCGATGGTGGGTTTCTCGCCACGGAAGTTTGCGCAGCAGCCGGGCCGGCACACGTCGTACCAGGGCCCTAGGCCGGTCAGCGCCGGGCGGTCGCTGATGTTGTTGGCCAGCGTGCGTTCGGAGATCAGGTCCACCAGCCCGTTGACGAACTTCCGGTGCGTGCCCGGAGTGGGGACGCGGGTAGCCGCCAGCCCAAGGTTGGCACAGGTTTCCAGGGCCTCGGTGTCCAGGTCCCAGACGACCTCCATGTGGTCGCTGACGAAGCCGAGCGGAACGATGACGATTCCCTTGGTGCCCTTGCCTGCGAGTTCCTCAATGGCGTCGTTGATGTCGGGTTCGAGCCACGGCACGTGCGGGGCACCGGACCGCGACTGGTACACCAGCGACCAGTCCGCGGTGAGTCCGGATTCTTCCTTCACGCGCTCAATGACAGCAGCGGCCGTGGCAAGGTGCTGCGCCACGTAGGCGGAGCCTTCCTCGAATTCGCGCGGTTCGCCCTCCGACCGGCCGGCGGCCTCGGCGTCCCGGGTGGGGATGGAGTGGGTGGCGAACAGGATCTGGACCGGAGCGTCGGGGGTACCTGCATCGGCCAGCTTGGCGCGGACCTCGGCGAGGCCCGCGGCGGTGCCCTCAATGAAAGGCTCAACAAAACCGGGGTGGTCGAAGTACTGGCGGACCTTATCCACTTCGAGGCGGCCGTCCAGGCCGGTGTCCGTCAGGGCCATGCCGATGTCCTCGCGGTACTGGCGGCAGCTGGAATAACAGGAGTAGGCACTGGTGGTGACCATCAGCAGGCGGCGGTGCCCGGCGTCGTACGCGTCCTGCAGCGTCTCCGGGATGTACGGCGCCCAGTTGCGGTTGCCCCACAACACAGGCAGTTCGATGCCGCGGGCACCGAGTTCAGCCTCGAGTGCGGCCTTCAGCTCGCGGTTCTGCTGGTTAATGGGGCTGATGCCGCCGTTGGCACGGTAGTGGTGCGAAACTTCCTCGAGCCGTTCGTCGGGGATCCCGCGGCCGCGGGTGACGTTGCGGAGGAACGGGATGACGTCGTCCTGGCCCTCGGGCCCGCCGAAGGAGGCGAGGAGGACGGCGTCGTAATTCTTGGGAGCCATGCGGCCGGCCTCGGTGACGGGATTGGCGGCGGCGGTCTGGGGGTCGAGCGGGCTCATGCGAGTACCTCGGCTACTTCCTCGGCGGAGACCCGGCGTCCGGTGTAGAACGGGACCTCTTCACGGACATGGTTCCGCGCTTCGGTGGCACGGAGGTGGCGCATAAGGTCCACGAGGTCAACCAGCTCGGGGGCCTCAAGGCCAAGGATCCATTCCCAGTCGCCCAGGGCGAAGGAGGAAACCGTGTTGGAAATGACCTGCGGGAACTCGCGGCCAAGGAGTCCGTGTTCGCGCAGCATTCCGCCGCGTTCCTCCTCGGGCAGGATGTACCACTCGTAGGAGCGGACGAACGGGTAGACACACAGCCATTCGGCCGGGGCGACGCCGCGTGAGTAGGCCGGGGTGTGGTTCTTGGCGAACTCTGCTTCGCGGTGGACGCCCATGGCGGACCAGACAATCTCCGTGCCCGCGAAAAGGTTGCTGCGGCGGATGTCGCGGATGGCCTGCTGCAGGGCCTCCGGCTTGGAGCCGTGGAGCCACACCATCACGTCGGCGTCGGCGCGCATGGCTGAGACGTCGTAGCTTCCGCGGTGCGTGACACCGGCGGCGGCGAGCCGTTCCAGCAGCGTTTCGAACTCAACTGCAGCATCGGCGCTGCGGGCAACCTGCCCTGACCGCTTAAAGACCGTCCAGAGGGTGAAGAACTGCTCGGCTGATTCTTCGGTTTTAGTGACAGATTCGGCAGAAGTGTGGCTCATGGTTACAAGTTTGCCCCTTCGGTACCGCCAAGTCGAAACCGGAGACTTCTACGGCGTGTAGAAGTGCTTAATGTCACAGACGTCGCAGCCTCCGGTGCCGGCGGAGCGCCCGTCAGGGCTTGCGAAGACGCAGGTAAACGAGGCCCGCGGCGCCGCCCACGGCAACCAGCCCTATGCCCAGCCACACCACAGCCGTCTGCATTCCCGACTGCGCCGGCGTCAGCGTGCCGGTACTGCGCACGGTGCTGCTGGCAGCGGCACTGCCTGGCAATGTTGCGGCCCGGGGCACGCGCGTGTCCGCAACCTGTCCAAGCCCCCTCGCCGCAGATGCCAGCCGGTCCGCACCCGGCGACCCGGCAGTGCCCGAAGCACCGTCAGCGGAAGCGCTGCTGCCGGGAACGGCTTCGGCGGACCGGGCGGCGCCATCCGTGGACGAGGGCCGGGCGGCCGCCGGGGCAACCGTCGTTGCGGGAACCTGCGGCGCCTGCGGCCGGGGAACGGCCGGAGCCTGCCGGGCCGCCTGGAGCTCGGGGACGGCCTGCGATTGGCGGGATTCCGGTGCGGCCTGCGTGGTGGCGTCACCGGCAGGTGCCACGGCGGTTTCCGATGGACCGTTCGGGGTGCCGGACGGCAGCGGCAGGGGCAAGTCCGGAAGCGGAACCGGCGGGAGGGTCACGGCCGGCGCCGTCAGTGCCCTGGCAGTGGACGTGGGAGCAACGGTGGCACTGGCCGTGGGAGAAACACTGGCCGTCGCAGTCGCAGTCGCCGTCAGGGATGCCTGCACCGCCGGGACCAGCGACGCCGGCACCGGGGAAACGGCGGAGGCTGCCGTCCGCCGACGGGCGTCCTTGGCCGCTGCTTGACGGGGTTCGCCGGATTCCTTGGCATCCCCGGAGCCGATCGTGAGGGACACATCCACAGGCAGGAAACCCGCGCCCAGCGTGGCTGACGCGGTGCTGTCGCCGGGGTCAGGCGTCGCTTGGGACGCTTGGGACGCCTGCGCGCCTGTGGTGAGAACCAGTACCGCTCCGACTGCGGCTGCTGCTGCGCTGCGTCGGATTCCCCCATGGATACCGGTCCGGGACGTTGAAAGCTCGGACCTGTGTTGAACCATGGTCATCGACCCTAACCAAAGCCTGCACGCAAAGGAAAGTTTGCAACCGCCGCCTCTGCATGCGCGGGTGGGACCCAAAGCTGTGGCCGCCTTCCTGACCAGCGGCGATGGTCAGGACAGCAGGTTTCGCAGCTGCGTCCGGGTGTCGGACACCACGGCTGCCAGGCCGTTGCCGGCCACCCAGCCGCCCACGACGGCCAAGGCGCCGGTGGCCGAGCAGGCTTCCCGGATGGACGCTGCCCGGGCACGGTGCCCTACCGCGGCAAACGGCAGCGAGCCGCGCCAGCGGACCACGTCCCAGTCCACAACGTCACTGCGCCGGATGGGAACTTCCAGCAGTGCCGAGGCGTCGTGCAGGGCAGCCGCGAGCAGTTCCTCATTGGTCTCCGGACCGCGCTGCTTCTCTGGCCCGCCGTCGCCGTCGGCCCGCCCGTAGGACAACCGCACCACGTGCCGGCCCGGCCCGGCGGCTTCGCGCAGCCATTCCCACTTTCCGGTGGCGTGCGTCAACGCCTTCGCGCCGATGCCGGGCGTTTGCGGCGCCACCAGGACGCCGGTGCCGCGCGGGCGGTTGTCCAGCGCCGCATTGCCAATGACCAGGGTCACCAGCTTCACGTCAGGACCGGCGCCCGGCTTCTTTCCTGCGATTCCCGGAACGGACGGCGCCAGGAGGTCGACGGCGGCGGGACCGTCGGTGGCCACCACCAGGACGGCGGCGTCGTAGGTTGTTTCCCCGGCGGTTACCCGCCATCCCCCGGACGTGCGGTCCGCGGATTCGGCGCGGGTACCCCTCAGGAGGGTCACTCCCCTGGAAGCGAGGTCTGCCACCAGCGCGTCGGTCAGCGTGTGCATGCCGCCCTTGAGTCCGGCGACGGCGGAGCCGGCTTTTGCGGGGCCGCCCGCCTTGCCCTTGCGCTGCGCGGAAACCGCGGCAGCGAGGGAACCCTCCCGGCGCAGTCCGGCACGGAGACCGGGCGCCACCATGTCGACGTCGAGCATCCCCGGATCCGCTGAATGGACGCCCCCCACCACCGGCGCCACCAGCCGTTCCAGGACGCGCTTGCCCATCCGCGCGCGGACCAGCGCAGCCACGCTTGTTACGTCAGTTCCGGCACCCACCGACGCCGGAAGGAAGCGGTCCGCTGAGGCCCGGAGCGCACCGAGCAGGCCCAGGGACCGCCGGACTTCCGGGTCCCACGGATTGGCCGGGATACCCAGGACACCGGTCTTCGGCAGTTCGCGGGGGCCTTCGGGCAGCTGCACCCACGCGCCGCCCGGCCGGGGCTGCACGATGTTGGTGTCCAGCGCGAGTTCGGCGGCGAGGGAGGCGACGGCGTCGGACCTGGTGGCGAACGATTCTGCCCCGCTGTCCAGGTTGATTCCGGCCACAGTATGGCTGCCGACGCAGCCGCCCCAGGCGCCGCTTTCCTCGAGCACCGTCACCCGGTAGCCCGCGGCGGAGAGTTCCCTGGCGGCGAGCAGGCCGGATATTCCCCCGCCCACCACCAGCGCCTGGCTGGCTTCTGCCGGCGAGCTGTCCACGCGGCTACTCCGGGGAGATGGAATGGATGAGTTTGACCACGCGGGTCAGGACGTCCGGGTCGGTTTCCGGCGGGACGCCGTGGCCGAGGTTGAGGACGTGGCCGGGTGCCCCGGCTCCGGCGGCAATGACTTGGCGGACGTGAGCTTCAAGGACGTCCCACGGAGCGGACAGAAGAGCGGGGTCAATGTTTCCCTGGAGCGGTACGGAGCCGCCCAGCCGGCGGTTGGCTTCGTCGAGCGGCAAGCGGTAGTCCACGCCCACCACATCCACCCCGACGTCACGCATGGCAACGAGGAGTTCTGAGGTGCCGGTTCCGAAGTGGATCAGCGGTGCGCCAAGTTGGCGGACGTGGTCAAGGGCGCGGGAAGATGCCGCCGCCACGAACCGCTGATAGTCAGCGAGGCCCAGCGAGCCTGCCCATGAATCGAAGAGCTGTCCCGCGGACGCTCCGGCTTCGAGCTGGGCGCGCAGGAAGAGGCCGGAAGCGTCGGCAGCCCAGTTGGCCAGGGCGTTCCAGGTTTCCGGATCGGCGTGCATCATGGTGCGCGGGCCCAGGTGGTCGCGGGAGGGCTTGCCTTCCACCATGTAGGCGGCCAGGGTGAACGGTGCGCCGGCAAAACCGATCAGGGGCGTCTTGCCCAGTTCGGCGACGGTGAGCCGGACGGCTTCGCGGATGGGTTCCAGGGCTTCCCAGGTCAGCTTCGGGAGGGCGGCCACATCTGCTGCCGTCCGGACAGGCTTGTCCAGCACGGGGCCGACGCCGGGGACAATGTCTACGCCCACGCCGGCCAGCTTGAGCGGGATCACGATGTCCGAGAAGAAGATGCCTGCGTCCACGTCGTGCCGGCGGACGGGCTGGAGGGTGATTTCCGAGGCCAGTTCGGGCCGGAGGCAGGAATCCAGCATGGCGATGCCTTCGCGGACCTTCAGGTATTCCGGCAGCGAACGCCCGGCCTGCCGCATGAACCAGACGGGACGGCGGGACGGCTTGCCGCCCCGGTAGGCCGTGATCAGCGGGGAGTCTGCGGTGCGGCCATCCATGAGCGGATGGTCTGCGGCGAGTGTGCCGGCAGCGGAGACGGCGGGGCTAGGAGTCATGCCTTCGATTGTGCCCAAAATCAGCCGCAAAAGATAACGACAGGCTGTCACGGATGGGCCCTGCCGCCGCCCGGTGGCAGGAATCACAGCCCCTCATGGGCCATCTTCGGCGTACCCGTTGTTCTACGGAGCTGCGAAAAAGCTATGATAGGTCTGCTGTGGTTCTTTTTTCATTGGTGGCTACACACGCCGACATCGATCTTGAGACCGTTGCTCAGTTGAGCAACGGTTCCTCCGGGATTGCCGCTACCGTGCTCTCCGGCTCGCCGGCAGTGTCCGGGGCCGTGGTCCTGGCTACCTGCAACAGGTACGAAATCTACGGCGAGGCTCCGAATACGGACGACGTCGAGGCCGCCCGTGCTGCCCTCGTGGCCCAGATCAGTGCCAAGAGCGGGCTCGCCGAACCACTCGTATCCCGCTCCTTCAGCACCAGGACCGGCCCCGAAGTGACCCGGCACCTCTTCGCCGTGAGTGCGGGACTCGACTCCGCCGTCGTGGGCGAACGCGAAATCGCCGGCCAGGTGCGGCGCGCCCTGATCACGGCCCAGCATGAAGGCACCGCCAGCTCCGGGCTGGTCCGGCTTTTCCAGGCCGCCTCCAAGACCGCCAAGGACGTAGGCGCCCAGACCGCACTCGGCTCGCGGGGCCTGTCCATCGTGTCCGTAGCCCTGGACCTCGCAACCGATCTCTCCGAAAATCCTGACTGGTCCGCCAAGAAGGTTGTCGTTTTTGGAACCGGTGCGTACGCCGGCGCCACCATGGCACTGCTGCGTGAACGCGGCTGCACCGACGTGTCGGTCTTCTCCTCGTCCGGCCGTGCCGAAGGGTTCGTTGCAACCCGGGGAGGCACAGCCCTGGACGCTGACTCACTCCGCCCGGCCGTGGCCGCTGCGGATGTCATGATCGGCTGCAGCGGTTCCGATACCCGCGTTGAAGCCGACGAACTGGCGCAGGTCCGTGCCGGCTCCGCCCAGCCGCTGATCGCCATCGACCTTGCCCTCACCCACGACTTCGATCCCGCGGTGGGCGAACTCGATGGCGTGGAACTGCTGACGCTCGAATCCGTGCGCCTCGCGGCGCCGCAGGAGCAGGCCGAATCGCTGGCGCAGGCCAGCGGCATCGTCAAGGGCGCTGCCAAGGCGTTCGAGCAGGAACGCGAAGCCCGGTCCGTGGACTCGGCCATCGTTGCGCTCCGTCGGCACACCATGGACGTCCTGGACGCCGAAATGGAAAAGGTCCGCGCCCGGCACGGCTGCACTGCAGCGGCCGAGGAAGTGGAGTTTGCCCTGCGCCGGATGGTGAAGCAGCTGCTGCACGTACCCACGGTGCGCGCCCGCGAGCTCGCTGCGAACGGCCAGCAGGACGATTATGTGGCGGCCCTGGAAGCGCTCTACGGCATTACCGTGGAACAGCCGGGGACAGCAGCTCCCGCAGGCGGCCAGGCGGAATGCCCGGTGGACCACAAGGGCCTCGAAAGCGCCTGACCCTTCCAACTTTGCAGTATCAGATATGGCTCCTAAACCGCCGGTTTAGGAGCCATATCTGATAGGGCAACGGGTCAGTAGACGGGCTTTTCCGGCTCCACCTCACGCACCCAGGAGAGAATGCCGCCGTCGAGATGGCTCACGCGCCGGTACCCTGCCTTCTGCGCCGCGGCCAGGACGTTCGCCGAGCGGGTGCCCGCCTTGCACAGGAACACGATGTCCCGGTCCTGGGCAATCTCCCCCCAGGCATCCCCCGCCAGGATCCTTCCCTGCGGAATGAGCACGGCACCCTCGATCCGGACGATCTCAAACTCACCCGGCTCGCGGACGTCCACCAGGTCGAAGTCCTTGAGCCCGGCCTTCCGTGAGGCCAGCATGGTGGCGAGCTGGGCGGCGGTGACGGTGTGTTCGGTGTCCGCCGGCGCCTGGGGCTCGATGCCGCAGAACGCCTCGTAGTCGGTCAGTTCGGTGATGGGAGCGGCGGCAGGGTCCTTGGACACCCGGATCTCACGCCAGCTGCCGCCCAGGGCGTCGTACAGCGCCACCCGTCCCAGCAAGGAGCGCCCGACGCCGGTAATAAGCTTCACTGCCTCTGTCACCATCAGTGATCCCACCGCCGCGCACAGCATGCCGAAGACGCCGCCCTCGCCGCAGGAAGGAACAGACCCGGCCGGCGGCGCCTCCGGGTAGAGGTCGCGGTAGGTGGGTCCGTGCTTTTCCCAGAAGACGCTCACCTGGCCGTCGAACCGGAAGATTGAGCCCCACACATAAGGCTTTCCCAGGATCGCGGCAGCATCGTTGACCAGGTAGCGGGTGGCGAAATTGTCTGCGCCGTCCAGGATGAGGTCGTAATCGGCAAACAATTCCAGCGCGTTGGATGCGTCCAGCCGGACCTGGTGCAACCGGACGTCCACGAGTGGATTCAGGGCGGCGATGGCGTCGCGTGCCGATTCGATCTTCGGCCGTCCGACGTCTGCCACACCGTGGATGACCTGGCGCTGGAGGTTGCTCAGGTCCACGGCGTCATCGTCGATGATCCCCAGTGTTCCTATCCCCGCGGCTGCGAGGTAGAGCAACGCGGGCGAGCCCAGCCCGCCGGCGCCGATAACCAGTACTTTCGCGTTCTTGAGCCGCCGCTGCCCTGTCGAGCCGATTTCCGGAATGATGAGGTGCCGGGAATACCGTTCCACCTCTTCGGACGTGAGTTCTGCGGCGGGTTCCACCAAAGGATCAAGGGAAACTGCTGAAACATTTGCAGTGAAGGACGAAGCCATACTTCAATGTATGCCCCGGGGTACCGCCGGGTCATATTACCCCGCAGTAAAGTAGGGGTAACTGCAATGGAAAGAAGGACAACTGTGGTCCATGAAGCACGGGCTGACCGCCCGCCGGCAGCCGAACCGCAAACTTCCTCGCGACCCGCAGGACAACGGTCGGCCCGGCTCCCCCGCGATGAACGGCGGGCACAGCTTCTTTCCGCAGCGCAGGAAGTCTTCGTGGCCAACGGCTACCACGGGGCCGCCATGGATGAGATCGCCGAGACCGCCCATGTCAGCAAGCCGGTCCTGTACCAGCACTTCCCGTCCAAACGCGAGCTGTACCTGGCCCTCCTGGACAGCCACCTGGCGTCCCTGACCGACCTGATGCTGGGGGCGCTGAACTCCACCACGGACAATAAGGAACGCGTCCAGGCTGTCATGCGGGCGTACTTCCGGTTCATCGCCAGCGATGACCAGGCCCACCGCCTCGTCTTCGAGTCCGACCTCGTCAACGACCCCGACGTCAGTTCGCGCCTCGAGACTTTCAACCGGACCTTTGCCGATGCCATTGCGCGGGTGATTGCCGGGGACACCAAGCTGCCCCACCTCGAAGCGGAACTGCTGGGCCGCGGCCTTGCGGGGATGGCGCAGGTCAGCGCCCGGTACTGGCTGGAAACGGACGGCAACCTGGATCTCGATGTGGCCAGCGACCTCATCTACCGTTTAGCTTGGCGCGGAATCTCTCGCTTCCCCAAAGAGTCCTAGACTACAAATAGAGCATCATCAAAGAACCTGACCGGCTGGGAGGCCCCTGTGGAAATTAAGATCGGCGTGCAGAACGTTGGCCGCGAGATCGTCCTGGAATCAAACCAGGATGCGGAGACCGTGGCCAAGGTTGTGGGAGAAGCCATCAAGGGCGGCGGCGAACTGCGCCTCACCGATGACAAGGGGCGCCTGATCATTGTTCCCGGCAACGCCCTGGGCTACGTGGAAATCGGCGCGGAAGAAGTCCGGCGCGTAGGATTCGGCCAGTTCTAGCACCGGCCGGAACTGCCCTGCTTCCCGGAGGAGACCCATGCTTTCCCTGATCATTGTTGTGCTGGCCACCGTCGCGGCCGGCTTCATTGTCTGGGCCAATGACAAACGTCATGCCAAGTATGGCGCCGGCCTTCCGGCCGGCGTGGCCGTCGGGGTGGCTGCACTGAGCTGGATCATCCTGATGGCGGCCGGATTCGGTTACCTTCCCGGACGGACGTGGATTCCCTGGGTGCTGCCCATTGTGCTGGGCGCGGCGGCATCCGCCGGGACGGTGCTTGTCCTGGGCCGCACCCGCGCAAGGAACGATACCCATCGGTTGACCGCCATCCTGAGGCGTTAGTTACCGTAAACGGCTGTGGCCGCCACCTTCGACGGTGGCGGCCACAGCCGTTTAGTAGGGGCAATCCCCCAGGCGGTTCAGTCCTAAAGCGTCACAGTCCCTGAAGCATCACTGGCTAAAGGAACTCGGCCCGGCCCTCCATGGCGGACGACGCCAGCGCGTGCTCGCGGCGGGGAATCCGCCCGGCCTCCTTCGCCAGCCGGCCGGCGATAACGGCGTGCTTGAATGCCTCACCCATCCGGGCCGGGTTCTGGGCACGGGTCACCGCAGTGGCCAGCAGGACGGCGTCGCACCCAAGTTCCATGGCCAGCGCCGCGTCAGATGCCGTGCCGATCCCGGCGTCCAGGACCACGGGCACGTTGGCACGGGACACGATGAGTTCGATGTTGTGCGGGTTGAGGATTCCGAGTCCGGTCCCGATCGGAGATCCCAGCGGCATCACTGCGGTGGCGCCCAGGTTTTCCAGCCGGAGGGCCAGGACGGGGTCGTCATTGGTGTAGGCAAAGACTTTAAAGCCGCGGTTGACCAGCTGTTCGGTGGCGTCCACCAACTCAACGGCGTCCGGCAGGAGCGTGTGCTCGTCGGCGATGACCTCCAGCTTCACCCAGTCGGTTTCCAGCGCTTCCCGGGCCAGTTCGGCGGTCAGGACGGCGTCCCGCGCAGTAAAACAGCCTGCTGTGTTGGGCAGGACCCGGATCCCGTGGTCCACCAGCAGTTGGAACAGGGAGCCCGATTCTGCGGGTGAGTAGCGCCGCATGGCCACCGTGGTGAGGGACGTTCCGGAGGCCACCAGAGCTGCGCCCAGGCCGTCCAGGCTGGGCGCGCCCCCCGTCCCCATGATGAGCCTCGACTCCAGGGCGACGCCGTCAATAACGAGGGAGTCAGGCCTGCTGGGTGCCGCTGGGGTAAGGGTGGTCGATTCGGTCATCGTGTCAGCCTCCCTGTACTGCGGTGACGAGTTCGACGTCGTCGCCGTCCGCGAGCGCGGTGCCGTGCCATTGGCTGCGGGGCACCACTTCGGAATTGTGCGCCACGGCCACGCCCAGCCTTTGTCCGTCGGTTGCCTGGCCGTCGGCCGCAAGCGCGCGTCCGGTTACTTCGCTCACCAATGCCGTGATGGACGCACCGTCCGCCACGGTGCGTGGTGCCCCGTTCAGGGTGATGTTCATGCTGTCTCCTTGATGTTGAAGCTGGGGGCCGGGATCCGGCCGGAAAAGCGGTCCGGACGGAACGGCTGCCACCGGGGGTCTGCCTTTCCCTCCATCAGGTCGCGGCAAATGGCGGCCGCGGCCGGCGTGAGGAGGACGCCGTGGCGGAAGAATCCTGTGGCCACGATCAGTCCGGGAATATGGGCTGCGCTGGCGTCTCCCCCATCCGCGGGTACCCTGCCCAGTAGCGGGGCATTGTCCGGGGTGGCCGGGCGGGCCCGCGCGGTGCATTCGAGCAACTCCAACTCTGCGACCGCGGGCACCAGCACCTGGGCGTCGCGAAGCAGCTGGTACACGCCGCCAGCGGACACCGCGCTGGACCCGGTACTCGGCGGCACAGCTCCGGACGCAGTGCCGGCCCCCGCCGGAGCATCCTCCCGCTGGGTGGCGCCTATGACCACGGTTCCGTCCTCGCGTGGAACCAGGTAGACGGGGACACCGCGCACCAGTCCGCGGACTGTGGACGTCAGCAAGGGCTGAAGGTGCTGGGGGACCGCCAGCCGCAGGATGTCGCCGTGCACGGGGCGCAACGGTAACCGGAGTCCCGCCGGCAGGTTCTCGAGGGATGCCGCCGCCATGCCGTTGGCCACCACCGTTTCGCCGGCGAGCACCAATCCGCCTCCGGCAAGCCGGACACCGGCCACGGCGCCATCTGCCCACTCCAGCGACACAGCCCTGTCCGCCACCGCGAATCCATCCAGCGCGCCGGCAACGGCAGTGTCTGCAATGCCGCTGCTTGCCGGGAGGTGGCTGGCCAGGGCGGCCCGGAAGCACTCTACGAGTCGCCGGGGATCCACCTGGTGGTCCGCAGGAGTGTCCAGTGCGCAGGCGATGGCGGGGCTGAGCAGCGGTTCC
>Ga0308160_10004026_pt1 | contig 16036 bp, 22 predicted proteins | sample PhyFR1_FD_201036 | JGI IMG/M metagenome (GOLD analysis project Ga0308160, IMG submission 201036) | Phyllosphere microbial communities from UC Gill Tract Community Farm, Albany, California, United States - DLSLF.R1 | ecosystem: Host-associated > Plants > Phyllosphere > Unclassified | place: USA...
GACGCGCAACCTCCACCAGCGGAGCTCACCGCCGGTACATCCGCCTCATCTCGGTGACACGGCGATATTTTCAACTGATACCATCTGGCGGAGGAGGCCGTCAGCCCCAGTCGAGTAGACCGCGCCGATAAGCTAGGTACACGTGACACGCCTAACCGAGAGGATACCTGTCCTGGCTTGTACAAGCTCATGCGATGTAGCCTCAGGTCACAGGCCCCGTTCGTTGCATGCCCTGTCCAGTTCCCTCGCCACGGGCTTTCCTACCGACACCGACTCCTGCGGTCGTTCCGGCATGGTCGTAAACATTCATAGACTCCTCAAGCAGTAGCAAACACCCCAATAGGGCACTCCTTCCAATCCGCGCCTAATCTCCTCCATCCTAATGGAAGGATCTCACCGTCCGACTGCTGTGATTCTACAGCCACCGGCCGATTTGCATATCGGTTCATTCTCTTTTAAGTCAGCTAGAGCCTTGAGGGTGCTCGTAGGTACCCACCGTTTGCTCCAGAATCATCAAGCGCCGTTCCATCTCCGCTAATCTGGTTTCCGACCCGTCTACCATTTCTTCGTCCTCTACATCCAGGCCCTTGAGCTCGTCCTCCGTTGTTTCTGGCACGAGCAGCCCGTTCAGCAAGGTCGATCCGCCAAGTTCGGGGTCGACAGCGGTCAGGTATTTGTGTAGCCGTTTCAGCCTTTCATTAATCGTCGATCCAGTCACCATCACACGACACTCACACCGAATCGCCCGAGATCAACGCCGACATCACACTTCTTGCCATAGTCGTCTTGTCTTCCCGCTTTAAAGTGAACGCATTGTCTTGTTGCCACAGCCATAGTAGCCACGTAGAGAGACACCACCTTGCCGAGTCCCTCTCTTTGGTCGATTCGACGAGATCTTGGTTGTCGCCCAGGATTGCTGGCATGAAACCGGGATCGAGCAATGACGACACGAGCTGTTCCGCTAGAAGCGCTGGGAAGGCCGGGTTGTCAGCCGTCAAGTGGTCTAGTAACGGCTGCCAGACTAGAAAGCTCGCTTTGGTCGGGACAGAGGTGGTAGAGCTCGGTCGTTTCCTGCTGTCAGCTCATGTCCACACGTGCGCTGATGTGATTGCCGAAGGGGCCGGAGCGAACAACGGTCCACCGTCATGTCGCGGAACACTCACTTCCTGGCGACTGGCACCAAGCCCTGCGTGCCGCATAACACGACCACCAAATCGTCCACTTCGACCATCTCCAAATCCCGCTTTATCCGCCGTACCTCCTTTCCGCTATCGTTCTCCTCGCCTACGATCTTCTGCCCCGTACGCAGCTTCATGACCTTTTTCCAGCGTTTCACCATCGCCTCTGCGCGTAATCTGCCCGGAGACGTCGTCATGGCCAGAGCGGAATCCGAAGTCGACGCAAGAAGGGGGAGGAAAGCGAAATGGTGTAGATAATCCAAAGCCATATGTATCGACGTAAGGAGGAGGGGGAGGGATGGGAGGTCTTCGTGTGTTGCTCGGTGTCGTATAGCAATGAGCATCGGAGGTAGCGCGATAGACGCGGCGAGATGCGAGATGGGACGAGCGTATGACCCTAATCGTCAGTATCAAGGACAACTGACCGCTGTCCTCGACCTACCAGTCTGCAGGGGATCCACCATGCCGTTGACGAAACGAACCAAGGCCATGGCGCATGTCATTCGGGTTGACATCATCTCGGCGCCGCTAGTAGGCTGAGGAAGAAGGGAAGCAGTAAGAATTCCATGAAGAAGCGGCAGAAACGCAGGACACGAAGGGGATGACAGGTACACGCTCATCTGTCTATCAGCGTTGTCGGCGCGTAACACCAACCCGAGCGAGACCGCGCTGTTTCGAGGTATAATCAGCCGAGGGGGAGAAGACCAAGTCATATAGCTCTCCGAGCTCGTTGATCGACGCCCAGGGAACTCGTCGGAGGTTGACCATATTGAGCAGCAGCCGTAAAGGAGGTGATGATGCTGAAATGCAAGAGGTGTACAGTGGTGAAATATTTGGACTGTGAGCGGCGGTGACCGCCAGGCACGAGCGGTTCGGACTTGCGCGAGATCCGATATCACCATGGAAAGGCCAACCCGAACTCGACTCGAATATCGGTAAGCCGTCCACGCCGAGCATACCCTCATTCTACAGGTGATACTTGCTCGTTAGCCAGACAGATCATTGTTCGATCAGAACTAACATCAACTCGCCATGCCGCATACCAACAGCTACACCCCGCCTGACGCAGTCTCGCTGGAGACGAACCGTAACACCTCGGCGGAGGAATACGATCACCACTTCTTCTGGCCCGTCGAGACGCTTTCGTCAGACCGGCTGCAGCTTCGGCCGTTCGTCGTACGTTCGGATTCCGACCGCCCATTCGAGAACCCCATTAACCCCAGCCATCCCTCCACGCCCAACTCTTGACAGATGGATTCAAAGCCACCCCGTCTCTCACGGAATGGCTGCCGCTGAACGTCAACAGCGTAGACGACATCCTCCTCTGGGCAGAGAAGAATCGCCGAGATCCAGTAAGTATCGCTAGCGGCCTTCTGGTCCCGAGCTGCGCCACAGTGCCATGGCTCGACTTAGTGCCCGTAACCACGCAGACCCCGCCTGATAACAGTCGTTTTGCTATTACGCCATATACTCCGCGCCGCCTGGCCCTGATGCGGACAAGATTGCGGTCGATCAATACATCTTCGCAGGCGGAATCGGCACATCCAACTCCAGCGTCGCGGACATGCAAAGCGAGCTGGCTTGGATCGTCATCCTCCCGGAATTCCAGGCAAGTTGACGCTACCAAGCCGAGCCCTGCTGACTTGCAGCGATCGCATGTTCTCACGCACGCTGCTGGATTGCTCATGCACCGTATACTCGACGATAAGTCGGCCGGAGGCTTGGCTCTGCGTCGCTGCCAATGGTTCACCAATTCGAAACACGTGAAATCGCAGGCAGCGGCGAAACGTCTCGGGTTCACTCATGAGGGTGTACTGCGGGCTCATCGGGTGTTGCTGCCGGGCAGAGAGGGGGCGAGACGTGAGTCTCGGCTTGTTTTCAACTTAGTGTTCTCTGACAACAGCTGGAAGGAAGGGAGAGCGGGAAGATTGCCCTTCGAGAGATACTTGGGTCGCCTCGGTGTTCTGGGAGGAATGGGAGAATGGCGTGAGGGAGCACGTAGATGCGCTCATGGCTCGGAAGCAGTAATCATGTGCTCGACATGTCGAAGCTGGAGTGAGATCAAGGAGAAGAGTCCGACCGAATAGAAGCGACGAATGCAGCAGCCCCAAAGTCTGAGCGATAGACAGGCAAAGCCGATCTGCATCATCGCGCAGGGAGTTGCGATGTAGAGGCAAGATGCATAAATAGGTACAACAATTTCGCTGTGGTACAACTGACTCGAGATGGCCTGGACGGATTTCCAGTGACAAAATCCGCCCTAAGCCTCCATAGCAACTCGCTCCGGTCTTGAAGCGACGACGGCCGGTTCTATGATTAGCTGCGCCCTGGCTTGCCTGGACCAACTTACCTTCCTCGACGGGCGCCGTGGGCTCCTCGATCGGTACAGAAGGTAAAGACACTGGCTCTTCCTCGACGGGAACGGATGGCTGAGGTGAATGAGAGCGCTCGTAGAGCGTGAGCCTGCGTACCAGAGCTTCCCGCTGTAATGCCTCCAGCTCGGCTTGAACGGCCTCCTCTTCTTCCGAGCTCATCTTGCTCATCAAAGCCTCGTCGATTTCCTGAGATCAGGGCAGGCTCAAACATGACAACGTGTAAGAGAGTCGGGATGTTTCCAAGACGCTCCCACCTGTCTGCGAGACGTAGCCAGGAGCCACGACCACTCACCTGCTGATACGCGATACCCTCTCGCGTCTCATCCATCAACCTATCGACTTTATCCAGCGAGACCTCTTTATGCAGCTGTTTGAGCACCTCATTACCCATTGCAAGCCCGTGCATGACGGTAGCTTGGATCTGCGTGAACTCGATCGAGCTGACCTGAGGATGTCAGCTTCGTTCGTCCAGCTGCGAGGGGTCGGGGAGTGCCGAGTCCGGGTGGTAACGCACGAGCTCTTGCAATGTCTGCAATTGCGAATCGGTCTTCTGCAGCAATGTCTCCTGGTATTTCTTCTGCCTCAACGCAGTCAAAGCGCGGCGCTATCGTCAGCCCTACCAGCCTAGCTGACGTTTCATTAGGTTGACTGTTGGACGCACCTTGTTGCCTTCTTTCAGCGCTTGTTTCGCGACTTCCTGCTCTTTGTCGAGGACGACCTGGATCTATCCGTCAGATTGTTACCCAAGGGCAGAGATTAGTCTGCCAGCTCACCCGTTTCTGATACTGCTTCATCTTGTCCCGTTGCAATTTCAAGCTGGAGATCAACATCGTTCAGCCGGAGAGATAGCCGCCGCACTCTAACACTGCCCTATCATGCGGGGTGATCTTCGGCCCAGCCTGCGCCAAGCCGACCTTGACCAGCGTGTCCGACCATATACCCATCTGGTTGTTGTGCAGTATGAACGTCGGTACAAGTACAGGTACAAAGCGTCATAGTCATCAACATCCGGACCGGCGTTCTCCGCTTCTTCGCCCGCTTGGCCGTCCATCACTTCGAACCCCTTCAGCTTGCACCACTCGATCAATCGTCCCGCCTGAGCGACGGCATGTCGTATCTAAACCTGAGCGATCGGCTCAAGGCCGCCGTAAACAGTATAGATGCCGCCGGGACGCATCTGCAACAACGCGCGCTAGGTCAAAACGCCCCTCAACAGGCGCCCCAGATATCCCAACCTGGGGCCGCATCGCCTTCAACGCCGACCTCAAAAGCTGCAGCGCCGACGATACAGACTGCTCCTACTGGACTTCAGAATCAATCTACTTTTGGGTCGAGCGCACCGCGCGACCCGGCACTGGCGACTTCACCGACAAAAGCTGGGCATCCTTACTCTGCTGCTAATGCTCTAGCCGAGGGGGCACTGAGCAATCTTCGTAAATCATTCAACTTCAGCCGACAGTCGTTGGACCATGCGAGATCAGGACCGAGCTCTCCTCGGAGTCCCTCGACCAGTGTTCTACCAACGAGCCCGATACAGGAGTTGAAGGATATACCGAGCCCGAATCCTTCTTCACGCCCCTCATCACCTGCAAGATTTCTATCCACTGCGACGCAGTTTTCGCTGGGCAGTGATCCAAGCACTGCTATGGGAACACCGAGGCCTAAATCTCCGCTACCAAGGTCCAAGTCGCCATTGCAACACCCCCCTCCAGATCCGGACGATCCGGCTACGTACCCGCTGCCTCCGTCGCCATCGATCCCGAGCTCACCGTTGCCGGTGCCGAGTGCGTTGTTTGCCGATCCATTGGGCGCCTCGCCATTGCTGCCCCCGGCAGATGAAGCGATCGTGCCAGCGCTGGAGATCGAGGGGCCAACGCCTCAGACTGAAGAGAAGGTCGATGCTGCCCAGCTAGGGGTCCCCGAAGCAACAGAGAAAAGCGAGGTCAAAGAGGAAAAAGTGGAACCAGCCGCAGAACCAGAATCTAAACAGCATGATGAGCCGGTACGGATATCAGTGGACGGACCGCGTCAGAGCCACGACAGCACCCGCGCAGCCGCCTTGAGCAGTGACGACGCGGCAAGTCAATTAGCAAACGCAGAACGGCGGTACGAGGGTAAGTTCCGGCCTCAATATCATATAGCGACATCACTGACGAACAGATCTTTCCAACCGCTTCACAACACTCCTGACGCAGAAGCACAATGCGGACCGGGTTCTGAGAGATTTGACGCCGCTGGAAGGTGGCATAGGGGACTCTGAAGCTCTGGAGGGTTGGGTCAGGATGATGAACGGCAAGGTGGAGATGATCACGGATGAGATGAAGCGGTTGCAATCGAAGATTACTCGTAAGTTGGATCCTGCACCTAAGCAAGGTCCCGTTCGCTAATCTCAGTGCAAGAATCACGGATACAGGAGATCCGCGACACCCACCGGCTGGAAGGGTCTTCGCAGTCTGATCTCATATCTAAGCTCCGTCAACAGCTCGCTACTGCCGAGACATCGCTTGCGCAGAAGACGACAGACGGCGGTAACCTCAGCCAGATGAAAGACGACCTTAACAAGGCTCAGACTCAGGCGAAGGAGGAAGAAGAGAAACGCTCCAAGGCGATCTCGCTTCTGAAGACGGTCAGGATGAAGCTAGTGAAGGCGGAGAAGGAGAAGGAGGAGGTCGAGAAGGATAGAGCGGAAGAGCGGGCCGAGCGAAGCAGCGCGCGAGATGAGGTTGAACGTGTCAAGGCGGAGAAAGAGAGGGAGGTGAACAGTCTGAGGAAGGGGTTCGAGAGAGAAACTCAAGGGATCAAAGAACGAGCAGAGAAGGAACTTGCGGCCAAGAAGGCTGCATGGGAGCTGGAAATGATCACGACCAAGGTGAGCTTCCCGCCTTACTCACACGGCGGAACACTGACTCCAGGCCTCCCACGCCAAGGAGCTGTCAGGGAAGACCACGAAAGTTGCGGGACTCGAGCTCATCGTCAAAGAGCTCAGTCACACAAACCAGGCGCAATTCGAAGACTTGCAATCGAAGACGGCCGAGGTCGAGTCGGGCCGGAACGAGCTGGAGACGTTGCGCAGCAAGACGAAGGAGCTCGAGTTCCAAGTACGAGAAGCCATGGACCGATGTGCGATTCTGGAGGATTCTTCTGCGCGACCATCTCGATCTCACACCAACAACCCTAGCCTTGCGCCGAGTCGCGGCCCGTCGCCTTCACCCAGCCGAGGAGGATCATCTTCGGTTGAAGTGCAGAGGCTGCTTGCTGAGGCGGAAGCAAAAGCCGAGAGTAGGGTCTCGGATCTGCGCAACAAGATCCGCTCGCTCGAGGTTGAGCGGAACGATGCGGAAGAGGAATGGGCAGCCAAATTGGGGGAGCGAGTGAGGGAGCTGGAGAAGCTGAGGAGAGTCATCATGGAGAAAGAGAGCGATTACGCGGAGAGCCAACGGATGAAGCGGGACAACGATAAGCTCGTGGAAGAGGCCGAAGAGGCGAAGCGAGGGGCGGAGAGGGAGATGAAGGCGTTGAAGGGGGAAGTGGAGGCCGCCAAGATGGATATGTCGGCGGCTGTCGATGCGGAGGTGTGTTATATTTACTGGGCTTTGGCGACCCGACTGACCTCAGCGCGTGGCGAAGGAAGAGCTGGTGGCTGCTCAGCTGGCTTTGTCCAATGTGCAAGCTCAGCTCGAAGACGCCAAGACGAACGCCACGACCCTGCGCAACAACAACAAGACTCTGCGCGAAGAATTACGAAAAGTCCAATCGAGCGTGCAGCTCCTGGAGAAGAGCCGGAACCCCGGCGTGGGCTACTGGTCCAATACGAACACAGCCAGGCCGGGTTTCATGAGTCCCGAACTTGAACGATCGCGAAGCAGCATAGAGAGCAGCCGGACGCAGCCGAGCATGGCGAGTGCCACCGCTGCGGGTGGATCAGGTTCAAGTACCCCAGCCACCACGATTGCGGACAAGGACAAAGGGGAAGAAGAGGTCAATCTCGAAGTAAGCAGCGAACCGGGGAACTTCGGAGCCGAACTGACGGCAGTACTTGCGCAATGTCATATTGCAATTCTTGGAGAACAAGGAAATGCGGCCGAACTTGGTTAGGGTATTGTCTGTGATTTTACGGTTCACGCCGCAAGAGCTGCGACGGTTGAATGCGAAGATCTCGGCGTGAAGGAGGCACGACGGGTGGGGTATGGCGGCCAAGATTGGCTCGAGGAATGCATTATACGATCTACGATCTGCAGCGAGTGCTGGCAAATGCAAAAAAATGTACGATCTGCCGATCTGTAGCACAGCCATGCCAAGGTTGTCGGCCGCACGATCCTGCGATCTGCGGCTAGCGATGTACCTTGTCATTCAAGGTTAACAAGGTCATTAACCTGGTCAAAGCGAAGATCGGATCAGTCAATAAGCAAATGAGCAAATGATCAGCAAATGTACCTGCGCTACGGACTGTCTCTCGAGCCAAATCGTATATCTCGGTATAAGCTCGTATGCCCAGTACTAGCCACTGCCCGTCCGCTTGCATGTCGACGATGGGATGATCCAAGCTTTGGCGCTACGGAAGCCGCTTACGACGGGTTTGGGTAATCTTTCGCCCGTTTAGGTAATTGTTTATAGTTTCCGACTTTCGGTGGCCCTGGAAACGCGCCAAGGGGGCTCTCGTCCCGACGCGTTGGGCATGAAGGCTTCGACGGCGTCGAGACTTTTCTGAGAACAATTAGTTGCAGCTGCATGCGTGGCATACGACGTGGGGCAGACCAAACGCATAGTAGGTGCAATATCAGTGGCGACGTGGCGACGTGGCGAGCCGTCGCTGCTGCCGGGATCGACACATGAACACGATGGCGGCGGCATACGACTGCGGCTGTTTCAGAATGGCGCTTGACGCGTCGAGTTTCGTTCCGCAAAGGGACATTCGCGGTCTACCAGGACCTCATCTCAACCTCGGAATGTGCTCTGCCTGCGTCCTGGGCCATGCAGCCGACCGCAACGTCCCGCCTGCCAGTCGCGGTTACGCATACAGGATGCACTTGTGACAGCAGACTGACTGCATGCTTGAGATTTCGGTCCTCAGGCACACACGCTCCTGGCTACCAGCTGTCGTTTCGCTATTTTCGCTTAGGCCAAGCCAACGCCATCCTGCGATTAGAACAAACAGCCAAACAGCCTTGAATGGCGTTCGACGGGGGAGAGCCGCGTTGGGGCAAAACCGTCGTGTCTTGACTCGGAAGAATGTCAGGAATTTAATCAGGGCCATCCAACGCGTGGCGTGTTCACGAGGCTAGTTTTAAGATGTGCAGTGTTATTTGTCCCATTGGGCGGAGACCACACCGGGGTGCACATCACCACGTCCGTCCCCTTCGCACATCTTCACGGCTGATCACGGTTTCTCTTGCTCTTCGTTCACCGTCACCCTGCTCGTGCGCTTCCTGGAGCCGAACCCACACAGGGACTCCAAAGGGCTAAAGGGAAACACGCCCGGATTGCGTGATTCAAACTGTTTGGAACAGAGGATCTATTCCATTAGTTGTATCATCCGCTCGAGGTACGTTGCGCCAGCGCCACGGGCTTGCTTCAAATTCCACATCGTTACCTTCTCCGCATCGGATCGATTCCGGGTCGACAGGTTCACCCATATCTTCTTTCCGACATCTTCACCATCTTTCATCCTTTATCCTTTTTCCATCTTTCGGCTCGCTCGCTCGCCCATCACGTCTGTCCTTCGACACCAGTAAGTTTCGCAGCTCGCCTTTGATAGGATCGACACTGCACCCCACACTCTTTTGAATCTTCGACAACTTTACGCATCTCGCCTCGGCATCAGCAGACTCTTGTCGACTTTACGAACACCCGCGCTTCGTTTTCCAGCTCGCGACGCACAAACCTCTAGGTACCATCACAATTGGTCCCCGCTTTGCCTTGCCTCGCCTCGACAACACTTCGACGCCGAACGCGCCGATTTCAACCACGGAGATAGTGAGCATCAATCGCAAAGGACGTTGGCAGTAGCATCTCAGTGAGAACGCTGTACAATAGTGAGTGGACATTTTAGCTCGTCCTCCCGTGTGTGTCTTTAGCCGTGTTTGATGGTGTTTCAGCCATCCCCCTTGATCCACCCTCCCGTCCCTTTCCCTACAATTCAACGCGTACAGAGCATGTCAACCCTGCACACCGTGCCCAAACCTCTATATCTTCATTCACGTCTCTTCTTATTCTCAACGCTATAACCTATACCCCAGCGCGCCGCTCGCAATCCCTTCCGCTAGACGCAAGCGCTGATCACCTTCTTTCCCCGTCCAGGCGACGCACACTACCAGTCCTTCTCACTCCTTTATCCTCCATCTCCTTAGCTCCCCACGCGTCGACGCGAAACATCACAAAGAGATCAAAGGATCGTCACTCGCTCGCTCTCCTTCCCTTTGTCCCCCACGTATCAAACTCGACCCACACCGAGCTTTGAAGTCTCAGCGATACTCAAGTATCCGGCCAGACTTTCCTCGACTCTCAACACCAGGTTCTGTGAACCTTTACGACTTTTGAACCGAGCTGGACTCGTCACGCGACAACATCAAAGTGTACTCCTACGCACGCCCAACTTAATATTCGCATCGATCAAATCGCAACACGCTCGTAGCGCTCTCTCCCTCGTAACTTACCAATCACTGCATCATGGCTCAAACGCTTTTTCTCCCGCCTGTCGTGTTCCCCGGCTCGGCCACTCCCTCCTCGCCAGACCCGACCCCGCTCCGTCTGCTCGCGTTCAGCGTGGCCGAGGCGGCGCTGCAGTCCGACCCCAACTCGCCATCTCTGTCCCTGTCAGACGACTCTGACAGCGGAGACTGGGTCGGGCCGTGGTCGCGATCGTCACCTGCAAAGCGAGTGCCAGTCGCGAACAAGCAGGGCAGCAGGCTGTGGGATGTTGTCGAGCGCGCCAAGGAGAGGAAAGACAGGATCAACTGTACGTGACTGGTCCTAAATCCCCTCGCTCCTATACTGACGGCAAGCTTCTCCCTGCGCCTCGACAGCGGCTTTACCTTCCAGTCCACCAGTCTCGCCCTCTGCGTACAGCTTTACCATTCCGGCCAACCCGTCGCACAGGCCGACTTTCACCGAGTCACCTAGCAAGCGCGCCTCCGGACCATCCCCTTCCAAGCTCCGTCTCGCGCTGCACGACCGCTTGACCCTCGTCTCACCGGCTCGCAGAGCGTTCCCGCTCTACACGCGTTCGGCTGAACCCAGTCCGACCAAGTCGACCTTTTCAACTCTCGATCAGTCTCGCCCGCCGCCCGAATTTGTGCCACGCATCGAGGAAGCACCGATCAAGCCGGCCAAGAAACCCATGCTCGAAGGTCACGGCTCTCCATCCCAGCGACTGCGCAACCAGGCCACCGTCCCGACCCGTGCTGCTACTTCGCGCCATACGGCCCGGCTCCCGTCTCTTGCGCAGATCCAGGCGAAGATGAACAAAGCAGGACACCGACGCGGCACGTCCGTCGACGGTATCCCGCTCTCCATTCCGACTGCACCCCGCATGATGCCCGTGTCGCGTACGTCTTCCAACGAATCGGTGGAAGTTATTCAAACGCCCACCGACGAGTACCCGCCATCTCGACCGCGAGTCGTGTTCGCTGGCTCTGAACGTCCCTCCACTCCTCCTTCACCTACCGAATCGCTCAAAGAGTCGCGCCTCGCTCCGTTCCTCCGCGAGCGCACGTCGGGCCGTCTTGCCGGTGGCAAATCCCGTCCCGTCTCCATGCCGCCATTGCGAGGGCTTGATGTTCTTGCTCTGGGCAGAAAGGCCGGTTTCGCCAATACCACCACCACTTACCCTCTCCGACCCACTGCTGCTGTCCGTCAGGCGGACGTCACCGTCCCGCCCCCCTCGCCAAGCCGTACCATCGTGCTCAACACGCCTCCACGTCAGTCCGCGGCGAAGATGCCGAGAATCGTCTCGTCGCCGCCTTCGCCCGCTGGCTCGGTTAGTTCCATTCGCTCGCTGTCTACCGCCTCCCCGACCCTATCCGTCCCCATCATCACGTGCACTCCGGCGCCATCGCGTCTGGTCCGCAACGGTGTCGAACAAGACTCGGACGAGGAAGAAGGCGACGTAGTCCTGTTCGAAGGCGACAGCGCGGATGAGGACCAGGAGGAACGAGGCGAGCGCCAGGAAAGGGAAAGGAGGGGAAAGCAGATGTTGGAGAGGTTGACACTTCGCCGACGCTCCGGATAGTGTTTTGATGCTCGAGCGCAGATACGTCAACAGTGAATGGACATTGCGAGGATTTGTACAGGCGAGCGGAGGTTTGTGCACTGGCACGTTGAGGAGGACCTTTGTAGATCCTAGTGAAGATGCGCGGACGATACGAGACTACGACCTATATGCAAACTCATGTGAATATGCGTTTCGAGCTGGGTGGGGTGGCATTTGTCCCCGAGCGTGATAAGTCGACTCCATGGCCTGGAGGCATGCGTAGACAAGGAAGCACCTGACTTACTTCGCGCCGGTCATAGCCTGCTCAACTCGGCATCAGAACGGCTCCGACGAAAGAGCTACGATCGTTTCAGTGTGAGCGTGATAAATCCCATGCAATGTCCAATATACAAACTACGACACAGCTCAAGAATCCCTCGATCCGCCAACGCCCGATGTGCTCGATTTCTTCTTCTCATATCTCTTGATCCAAGGGTGTGCCAGTAATTCCGGCAAAGCCAACCGCTCTTCCGGATGGTACCGCAGTAGCTATCATAAGCAACACTCGACCGCATCCCAGTACTACTCACCCGCTTAATGACGTCTGCTGCTTCTGGCGAGACGTGGTCTGGGATGTGCAGGTCGACTTTGCATATCCGCTTGTATGTTGCTGCAGTCAGTAAGGCTGTTGACACCATTGTTCATCCGATCGTACCTGTGTGTCCGGCCAGATCCTGCGCGTCAGCGGTGATCACCAGACAAGTGCGCGGCTCACCTCAAATGGTGGCGTGCCCGTCAAGAACTCGAAGCATAGCACTCCCAGCGCCCACAAGTCTACAGCAGCAGTATGCGGCTGTCCCTCGATCATCTCTGGCGGAAGGTAGTCGAGCGTCCCGCAAAGCGTCGTTCGCCTGTTGCTCGGCGCGTGCTGCTGTCAGAAACGTCGAGACCGTCGGAGCTTGGGAAACGTACCACGCTCCATCCGAAATCGGCGATCTTGAGCTCTCCCTTCAGTCCTGCGGCGTCAGCTAGGGTACGTGGCAAGGGGCGGAACCAACCAATGAGCAGATTCTCCGGCTTGATATCCCGGTGCATGACGTGCTTCTTATGCAGGTAGTGCAGCGCGTCGGCCATTTGCGCGATGTACTGCCGTCAGACCGACAATCGCTTTCCTGCACCATGCTCACCCTGCTGCTCTTCTTCTCGTCGAACTTGCCGTACTTTGATAGTTGCTTGTACAGCTCCCCCTTCATTGCGTACTCGAGCACAAGGAAGATCCGCTTGGAATCGTGGAAGTAGCCATACAGACGTAAGATATTGGGATGCCTGGTTGTGAGCACCGATGACCGCGATGTGACGAGTTCTGGGGAGGGCGTACCTAAGATTCTGCTGGATTTCGATTTCTCGCCGGACTTGCTTCTCCACCTTGCCAGAGATGATCTCCGCCTTGTGCAGACACTTGAGCGCGACGATAAAATGAGGGGGGGCTTTGGTTCGCGCGAGATAAACTCGGCCGAATTTGCCCTTTCCGAGCGGTCTGCCGATAGCGAAGGCGGGCAGCGATAGTGGGATCGCGCCACTGCGTTGTCAGCTCAACCCCGCGCAACCCGTCTTTGAGCCGAAAAGAATCTTGAGAAGCAAGGACAAAACTCACGCCCCACCCGCTCCACTGTCCATCTCGAGCAACTTGGCCGATTCCCCCGTCACCGCCTGACTGTTCGCTTCGTCCAGCTCCAAACCTCCGTCGTACTTCCCTATCCCAGCATCCGTCTTCTCTACCTTCCGTACAGCAGTCGCAGCAGTGGGATGCACCGGATGAGCACTGATCGCGCTCGCCATCGCGCGGTTGGTTGTCGAGTGAGCGGGTCCATGAATCCCATGGGCTGTATGAACCCCAAGCGAGCTCTTGCCCTTTCCTTTGGGCGAGCTAAACTTCCCATTCCGAGGTGGACTCTCCACATTCAGTCCAGCGAGCTTAAGCAGAGGTCCTCTCGCTCCGTTGTTGGCAGAAGTGGATCCAGACGAGTGATGAGCTGCCAAGCTGGCGTTGGGGGGCCGGACGAGATCCGGGTTCATATACTTCTTCATGGCCATTGGTAAGCGGTTACCATTTGCGGGTGCGGATGGTTTCTGCGTCCTCGAGGCGGGCGAGGGTGAGCCCGTCTGGTCTATAGACAGACCCGACATCATATTGGCGAGTTGGGCCATGTTGGCGGACTGCGCGGATTGGTGGTTGATCGAGAGACGAGAGGCGAAAGGGAAAACAGTCGCGCATAAACAAAGCAACGGGTTCAATTGATAAGGTATGACGGTATGACACGTCATGAATTCAACTGATTACCTCGTCGTCCCGTTCTGCCTGGCTCGTTTCGTCGTATCGTGCATGCATCCATATACATTGCTTCGTGGGACACCTCTACACATCACAGTCCGGCTCGTATAGCGCGATCCATTGGATCTAATTTGAGCACTTGAACACTTTGGAGATCCCCCAACTCCATGATCACAAGCCAAAGGACGCTCACGCTCCTTCCCCTCGCTATACCGCGCGTCCTATTGTTGGTCACAGTGTCCCCGCAATTTGACGCACCTAATCATCAACATCGTCCGCGATACCGCAAGATATCTCTCGCGTAACCGACACTGATCAACCCCACACCACACAGCCTTCGGCGTGTCCACCGACCCTCCCCTCCCCACTCGCTCATGATCCGACTCGCAAACCCGGCTCATACGTAGCCGAGCTGACCACCTCTCTACTCCATCAGATGAGGCATTATCGATCTCATTGCGATCTGCCAATCGCGACAAGCGTTGTTGCGGCTAATACAGCTAGCTTCTCCCGAAGCCGGCTGTGCATCCCTCCTTTGGCCGAGGCAAAGGCAGCGATTATCGTGACGAGAGTGGCGAATGAGCGAGATGGCGACGATATAAGATCGATCCTTTGATCTATGAAATCGTCACTTCTCGCTCCTCCTCGTCGCCCAGCGTGTCACTACGGAACACTGGCCCCAAGACTTCGATAGTAGAGCCACTCGACGTTGACCATCATTTCAAGACCCACAGCAAGATGCCGGCGATACCTACACATGAGGTGCGTTAGTCACGACCACGTTGCCACACATCTGTCGGCTCATGTTGCGCCTCGTGGCTTCCTGATCGCGGTGTGTACGAAGTCTCACTGTAGTTCTTGATCACTGCGGCGCGTGGCATGCCGATCGGCTCTCCCAACCCGTCCGTGGCGTGTCCTTTTGGGGCTACAAGCGCAACATATGCGATATGGGCAAAACGGGCCGAAGCTGACTCAGCCGGCGGACTCAGTGGCGGCGCAATAGCAGGTAAGCTGACACCGGTCCTTGTCCCGCGCAATACCGCGAATACAAGCTCAGACTCGTAGACTGTGCTCACCCGCAGGTATAATCATCGCCGTTCTCCTCTTCCTGGCTATAACCTTAACCATTCTCTACAACCGCAGGCGCCGCGCCTCAGCCATTCCGACCGGATCTAAATCTCTCCCATACAACTTCACCCAATCTCAATTCCTACCTCAATATACCCCGACCCTGCCCATCGTGACTCACGCTGGGCATGCCCCACCGGGAGTCGTCTACCCGCTTGAACCGCAGAATACGTATTACGCGCCGAGATACCCCCAAGCCCCTGGCGTACGGTTCGGCGAAGTCGGTGTGAGGCGTATATGATAAGGGGGTGGATTGGTCGATTGTACTGGGGAGACCGCATCGAGTCGTCGAACCCTATCTGCTACCCAGCGCAATGTATCCGGGAAGACTCAGCGCTACGCTTTACGTGTACCCGATCTTGGAACCCCGACGCCCGACACCTACAGGAAGCAATTCAGCGCCCGATTGTTGTATCCCTACGCACACCTTCTTGACAACCGGCGTGGTGATCGTGGGTAGATTGTCTGAGGAGATAGCATTTGCATAGGAGGCATGTCCCCCCATATTGCCCATAGTCAGAAATTTCGAAATGCGTTGTACAAACAGTTCATGGGCCTATGTCATATGTCGAGTAGTTTACAGCGCAAGTGCGTCGGACCGCTGCGACCGAACGGGATGGCAAACATCATGCATCGCCGTAGCATCGTGACATATATTCTCGTGGAAAAGGCTCAGGCGTTCGTCAAAGATAGATAAATACAACCAAGGGTGACCGGCAACCAGGGATCGAGCGATACAAAAAGCCAGTCTCCTCGCGCTCACGCAAAAGGAGCGGTAGGATGAAGGTCCAACTCGTTTGACAATTCAGCGACGGGCGTCGGTACCACCTCGACG
>Ga0308160_10004027_pt1 | contig 16028 bp, 21 predicted proteins | sample PhyFR1_FD_201036 | JGI IMG/M metagenome (GOLD analysis project Ga0308160, IMG submission 201036) | Phyllosphere microbial communities from UC Gill Tract Community Farm, Albany, California, United States - DLSLF.R1 | ecosystem: Host-associated > Plants > Phyllosphere > Unclassified | place: USA...
TTACTAGTCAGATTTGAGGAAGATGAGCTGAATCGTATGTCGATCGTCGATCGTCGGTCCACTGGGGGCTGTTTTGATTCAGGTTTTGCTGACGTGGACGTTCCTTTGCACCTGTCTTTGTCAGGTTCGGATGCGAAAGCCCCGCTCTTGCCGGAACTTTTACAGCAAGCTGCTCCTCTTCCACCTCCACCAGATTTCAATCGTGCGGCTTCGGCAAGCTCAGCTCCGCAAGTAGGGACGGATGGAAAACCAAAAGCTGAAGGCGAGCGAAAGGTCCCAAAGTCAGTCTTTTTCTCCTTTCAACCTGCTGAACATACCCCGCGCTTGAAGTGACGTGCTAATAGTCGTGGGGTTCTCTCTGCGCAGGTGGTTGCAGAAGGGTCTGTTGAAGAAGAAATGATGATCTTGGCTTAGAGTGACTGGACGGTTCTCGCTTCTGACGACACTGGCAACCATGCACACGCTTGACAGCATCAAGCATCTCTCCGATCGGTTGACGGACTGCAGACACATTGCAGGCTGATATCGCGACTCGTGACTGGAGTGGACGGACAATGGGCATATAGAGGACGACCGGTGGTCAGAAGCAGACTCGGCTTACTCGACGATCTGTATGCATCCACCGCTTATTTGATGAAAGCTTTGAGCATCACATGGTGTAGACTATACGGCTTCCCGAAGCGATATATCGGCATCCGTGATCATTCAATCAATCAAATTGACGTCGCTTTGCGTAGTGGACGAGCTGATAACCAGGGCCGGCGCAGGGGTCACGTGATTTGACTTGCGATCAAGCAACAGACACGAAACGAAACGCGCCGGTCAATTCGTCATCCGTTTGATCAGTTGATCAGTTGCAGAAGTTGATCATATCGATCAATCAAGTCGATTCGTTCGTCAAAACAAAATACAAACAGTCAAATCAATCAATCAATCAGCTAGATGCTAGATGTTAGAATAGAAGCATCATGGATACACAAGAAGCGCAAGCAAAAGCAAAGATGGCACGCAAAGCGCAATGCCATGGCCATCAATCGTTGTTGTTGTCGTCGTCGACTCGAATAGGATGAGAACCTCCATCTTGTGGACCATCCGCAATAGTTCCATAACTCCAAACACCACCGCTTGACTCGTCATTCAAGAGACAGCAACATGGACAACGCCTATTATTACTGGCTTTATCAGCAGCAACAAATGCAAATGATGGGTCAATACGGGAACCCGTGGTCGCCCAGCTGGTCGTACAACCAGAATCCGTGGGGAAGTCAAAACCATCCTTATCAAAACTTTCCGCTTCAAGGTCCTCCTCCTTTGGCACCTGAAGAAGCATCTCCGACGGTTCTTCGAAATCTTCCTCAACCGCCTGCTCCCGCTGCCGCTCCACCAGTGATTCCTACTCGACCCATCTCCGGACTACCGCAGCGTCCATCCGTAGCTCGTCTTGTTCCCACTCAGCCAGAACAAGTAGCCAAACCAGCTGCACAACCCAACACTCCAGCGGAGTCTGATATCCCCGCTGAGACCGTTGTTGTCTCGGCTGAGCCTGTTGTCCCAGCTGAGCCTGTTATCTCGGCTGGACCTGTTGTCCCGGCTGGACCTGTTGTCCCGGCTGAGCCTGTTGCCGCAGCTGAGCCTGTTGTCCCGACAAGGCCTGATACTCCACCTCTACCGATTCCGCAGACCCAGGCAGAAAACTCGACTGGGCCAGAGGTGCCGGAAGTAACAATGAATTTAGGAGAAGATGCTGATCAGGGGGGTGGTATTGGCTCTACCCTACCACTGCTAGCGGCCGTTCCGAATTCTGAGAAGTCTGGTATGTCGTTTCCCCTGGATTGTTTGACAGATCAACCACGCTCACCCATTCATCTTAACCAGCGCCAGGCATGTTAAGGGAGATCCGAGAGCTCCGTCATCCATTCTTTGGTTCTGAAGGACCTCCAGTCGATGAGCGACCTGCTAAGCGAGTCGCTGTCGAAGGGATCACCCTTTCGAAGAGGATGCAGACGGAACCCGCCATCAATCCGCCCAGCAAGAAGACTACGAAGAATAGCAAGCGAGCCTCTGGTGAGTCGTGTGCAGGCAGACTTTATGTGTCGTACCAAGCTGATGGCGTTGTTCTCGTCAAACAGCCCGCAGCTCCTCAGGAACCTCGGTAACCGGCTCCATCACACCTACAAGTTTGCGTCTCATACTTCCGTCGCGTGCTTCTTCAGCTACGGGCGTAAACCCTTCCGCTACAAACACCTCGAACGCCACTGCTCCGTCTCTCGTTCCATCAAGCGTTACAGCAACGACGGAGACCCCGACGGGGGTAGCGACTGAGCAAGTGGATAGGAAGGGCGATCACTTAAATGATGCTTACAAACGCTCGCTGGAAGGAATGCGAATGTCTCTGGGAAACATCAGGAGAGAAATCGAGGTGATAGAGAAGGAGATCGAGGCGGATCTCAAGAGTGACGTTGGGTTTGCGGACCATCAGAAAACACTCCAGGATATTCATGATCGATTCGTGCCAAAGCTTAACATGGCGAAGGCCATACAAGCAGAGATGAAGATGTGGATTACGAAGAAGTAGGATGGTTGAACGACATCCGCCAGTGGGTGGCACCTCACGAGATCTGACTGGATCCGCTGCCCAACATCAGCGTACGGAGTTGCCCAGGTTTCCGTTGTTGACCCGTCATCAACGTCGAAATGGCTTGTCTTGGAGTCTCTCGTGATGGTGTATAATCTGGCGAAATATCCTCTTCGAGATCGAATACGCCTTTCCCTCTTGGTCCTGATCCTGCTGAAGACGTCGATGGTTGAACCCGATGGCGACTAGCCAAACCTCTATATCGCCATGCGCCGCCTTGAGGGGAAAGAGTGTGACCCTCGTCGTTTGGAGGTCCGTCGGAGTCGGACGATATTTCGAATTCCCGGCTACGCATTGGACGATGCGAGCTGATCGAGCCACCTGTTGTACTATCGATTGGAGAAGCGAGACTGTTGTTTCTACTATTATGCCATTCGTTTGACGACATTGAGGCCTCTCCTGACTGTAGTGCGTCAGAGTTCAGTTCAGAACGGTAAGGCCCCATCGCACTGGTTGAACAGAACTCACCTGAACCGCGCGACCCATCTGAAGCCTTTCTGGCCGGATCGGAGTCGTCATCTGGTGATCGTAATCATCTCCCTCATCCTCGGTGAAAAACTGATTCAATTGATGAAGCGTACCGACGAGATCGCCCAGCGTGTCGTCGTGAGGCAGATTCCCGCTTGCAAATGTTCGAATCAGGTTCGAATCATTTGCCGCGGGCTTTAGATTCGACGTCGTCCTGATCCTCATGGTGGCTTCGTCATGATGGGTGCTCGCTGACAATATGGGCGAGCTCGCCGGCAGAGACGGCGTGAACGCTGCCTTATCTTCCTCGCTCTCGATTACGGCGAGCGCGCCTGTAATTAAGGAATACAGTCCTTCCATTTCGCCCTTGCCAGAGTCCGGGATGATATGCCGCAACACCACATGAAGCGCTTCATTTGAACCGCCCTTGATGGCTTGACGGCGAGCAAAGTTTTGTATGATGCGAAGAAGACCGGTGAGTGCCTGTTTATGGAAAGGCTGATGCTGTACAGAGCGTAATAATCGCATCAGTCGGCCGTGATTCAGGGGGCAGAAGATAGAAGTACACAACTCACCTGAGGGCTCTTCAACATGCCAACAGCTTGATCGAGCCTGAACTGCCATGTACGATCAAATTCGCCATCCGACACCAGTCGCAAGGCTGTGACTGATAAAGGGAAAGCAGCCGACCATAGTCCAGGTTCGGTGCCGAGTCGGTCAGCTTGACTCGAAATAGTCGCAATGGCTTGTTCGAACGGCTCCAGCTCTGATTTCGAGAACTGTCCGAACGGTCATCAGTATAAGATAACACGATCACTTCTCAGTCTTTCTTACAGTCTCCATTCGTCGGAGCAGCGTCCCCAATTCCTGGGCAAAGGCTTGCCGTACTCCGATAGAACTGGAATGAGCGAATAACATACCAAGCGTTCCCAAAGTACTGGGGTCCGCAAGTACAATCTGTAGACTAGCTCATCAGCCTCGCTTTTGCAAGATGCGATCGCTCTGCTTACTGATTGTGGTAACGAGATCAAGCCTTTCAACAAGTGCTGCAATGGCGTCCGTACTGACGGTTCCCCGACCGAGTCAGGATCTTGTAGCAGATTGGCCAGCCTTGTCAGAAATCTTTCAACCACCTGACTCGAGCTTACGAAACGAGTTTTAGCAGGCGATGTAGGATGTCGTAGTCGAAGTCTAACTCACTGAACAGCGCCTAGTGAACCTAGCAGCGCGAAAGTGACTTCCGACACCATCAAACGATCGCGGTGAAGCGCAGAATGAGAGCTGCTTCAACATTCACTTGGGTGAGCCAACGCCTTCTGCTGACAATATCGATCCAGCAACCTACGGGTCATCCAGTGCGTACGCCTCGAATACGCTTTCTTCAAGTTCCGCTGCGAGCTCCTTCTCGAATCGAGCGTTTTGACGCGTGATCTCCCACAGTGTCCGATATACGGTGAACTTCGTGGCAAGCTGATATTCGAAAAAATCTTCGCTTTAATCGTGCTGCGTCTGTGTCAGTCCATAAGGTATGACTCACGATCCTTCTCTCATTCAATAGCATCATGACTTCTCGCATCCTTCCCTCTGGCGCTTCGCTCAGTGTGTCAAGTCCTACTCGGTCCTGGTTCTGACCCCAACTGATAACGAAATCAACCACCTGCCTCGGGAAGTCCTTGGCTATGGCTCCGACCGATCGCAAGAGATCGTCATAGGCGCCATCTCGCCCCTCCGAGATGGCCATCAAGCCGGCGGATCGATCGGAAAACAACGGTTGATCCAGGAGGTATTCGATTTTGTCGTTTGATCGGGAAGCAAAGTGTCGTAGCAATTCGTGCAGGACAATTTCACCAGGACTTCGAGGTTGCGGAATGACAAAATTGTCTATGGATCGACCTGAAGCTTCAGCTTGGGCGTGATCCCCATGCGAAGACTTTGACATTTGGTAATGGTGATCGCTTGAAGAATAGCCATGAGATGAGCGGTTCCTGACACCGGTAGAGGTGACTCCAGAAGCCGACCCTGTGTCTCGCCTCATCGCCGCACCAAATCCGCCATTTTCCGAACCTTCTTCTGGTTCCTCTTTCACCCGGTCAACACCGCTCGAACTCGTGTTATACCTCGAGCCGATCGATCCTGATCCGATGGAACTCGCAGTCGCAATCGAAGCCTGTTGTCGATGCCTCATCATTTTGCTCCCCGAGCCTGATCCGGAGCCGGAAACCGATCCAGACCCTGATCCAGTAGAAGGCCCAGCCTTCCGCGCGCCGCTCGAGCGTGATCCAGTTTGATCCATAGCCGATCCCACCTTGTCCTTGACTCGGTACATCTTCCCTCCTAATGTGCTTTTTGCGCCGCTCGTAATGGGACCCGGTCCAATACCCATCGACAGACCGGTTGACCCAGACCCGGACCTTTCCACCGTCCTCAGTGAGAGTCCACCGGTAGACCCAGCGCTCATCCCATTCGGGCCATGCGCACTGAAGGAAGAGTGCGGAGATCCGGGCAATGCATTCGAGCTGAAACTCCGATTGAAAGGATTTCGTAGCGCAGGATAGTTGGTCCCCTCTGCAGTCGGGTGCATCGATTGCGAGATCTGAGAGCCCGGCGGGCCTTGGCCGATGTACCCGTGGTTCCCTGTATTGGAGGCAGGTGATGAAGCTACCCCGTTCGATCCTGGAGCACTGCTTTTGGCAGAAGCAACTGTTGCCAGGGTTGAAGAAGAAGAAGACTTCCCCGAAGTCGCCGCTTTGAACGCGTTCTTCAGGTTCATAAAGCTTCCCTTCTTTGCGGGCAAGACCGGTCGATCAGGTCTCTCGTGCTGGTGTTGCGTCAGATTCATCTGCATCCCCGGAGAAGCTAGTCCGACACTTTGATTCATGGGGGATTGCGCATATTGCGTTCCAGCATAGGGCGAGTTGGGCGGAAGAGAGGAAAGCGAGGTAGCGCTGTTCATAGCTGATGGGTTACTTGCTAACCCAGAATGTCCACTGTTCATATGGCCATGCCTCGAGTGTTTGCCGGAATCAACAGCTACGCCGGTATGAGCTGCAGAAACACCATGCGGTGTCAATGGAGTACTTGCATTTGAGGACGACGTCGTCGAAGTGGAAGAGACTGGCTCCTTGTTGTAAGCGGGCGTTCGCGAATACTGCTTGAGATACTGAGGTTGCTGAGGCAGTGTCGATGATGCTGAACGCTGCTTAAATGCGGGTCTAGCAGGAGATGCACTTCTCGGAGCTTGACCGGGATGAGCAGCAACCGCTGTCGGATTACCGGAATGATAAGGCTGAGGGCTTTCCGCATGGGGGAAAGAGAAGGTCCCTGCTCCGCTCCGAGGCAGAGCTGTCGAGCTCGATTCTAGCGAGTCCGTCCGGTTCTTCTTGCGTCGCAAGAAAGGACTGGCACTTCGCTTGCTGTGAGATCCGCCTGGGGTCTGAGGACCCGATGTCGAGTCAACTGAGCTCGAGGCCGAGTGATTTGATGGGAATACAGGTGGAGGGAGATCGTCATCTTCGTCAAAGCCTTTCACAAGCGTCACTGGTCAGAATCGAACGGGAATACTTCGAGTATGAGCTCCGTCAACTGATGTAATTGCTTACTGGGTATGTGTATCTCTGTCATATCGGCGCCTTGCACAAATACCGTTTCAATCGAGATTACCCCACGGATCTCGACAAACGTCATATTGGCTGCCCCTAGTTGTATGGGTTGATTCGCGTTCCCCAATAAGAAGCGCGAACAACTCAAGCGCGCGAGAGTAACGTTGTTGTATTAGTTGGTAGTAATCGACATCATTTCGTAGAGGATGATGATGATTATCAAGACGATATGCTGAGAGGCTCAAGGACTACCTATACGCAAACCATAGCTTGCCGTATCAACATTAGTACAAGAAACGAATCATGGCCGGACAGATGTATCAGCGAGATCCCCGAGCGGTCAGTACTGCTACTGTATCTAGATGGGCTAACCTGGGAAGCGCCTGACTAACTCGACCACATTCTACTTGTATTGCAATAGGGCTTGTTCCTCGGTGGAAGCAGGATCAGCGGAGCTGAGATCAGGGATCAGAATGGTCAGTCGTAACCCTGTCTTTAAGTTGCTATCAAATCATCTGACAGTCAGCTCTATCTCTAGTCATCGCTTGTCAGACTGTGTCGAATATCTTGAAGTCGTCTTTGGGCCCTGTCGGGTGAGTCCTTGAAGCTAGCTCAGACATTCTGGAAGCGGGAACAGGGTGACTGACTGATCGTGCGGCATATGGCGTCAATAGGCTCGATAAAATGTTGGTAGACAACATCGGAGACGTGACAATCACCAATGATGGAGCTACTATCTTGTCGCTCCTGGATGTTCAACATCCCGCTGTGAGTCGTCAAACTGCCATACTCTGTATGTCGGAAAGGCATGCTAAAGAGAGTCATTCTTCCACAGGCCCGTATTCTCGTATCCCTTGCTGCGCAACAAGACAAAGAGATCGGAGACGGAACTACCTCGGTCGTTCTCATCGCATCTGCCCTTCTTCAACGCGCCAACGAATTGATCCGAAACAAAATCCACCCTACCACGGTCATCACGGGTTACCGATTGGCTTGCAAAGAGGCTTGTCGGTTCATGGTGGAACAGTTGAGCACGAAGGTGGATAGCCTTGGAAAGGACAGCTTGATCAACGTTGCCAAAACGTCGATGAGCAGTAAGATCTTGGCTGCGTGAGTTCAGGTCCAGCTCCGCCTCCATATACACATGCTCATCTCTGTCATTGATCTTGTTAGCGATGACGACTTCTTCGCTCCTCTTGCCGTCGAGGCCATGCTCGCTGTCGGTACCATCAACCCTCGAGGAGAAAAGAAATTCCCCGTCAAGGCTGTCAACGTGTTGAAGGCTCACGGAAAGAGTGCGAGGGAGAGTTTCATGGTCAAGGGTTACGCGTTGAACTGCACGGTCGCCAGTCAGGGTGAGCAATCGGCAGGTATAACGAGACGAAATCGAAGACGATCTGACAACACTCTGTCTTCCAATCTGCAGCAATGAAGAAGCGAGTAACGGGTGCCAAGATTGCTTGCCTCGACATCAACCTATCAAAACAACGTATGCATCTCGGTGTCCACATCCAGATCGACGACCCGGACCAGATCGAGCGCATTCGAGCTCAAGAGTCCGAGATCGCTATTCAGCGAGTCAAGAAGATCCTCGCTTCCGGTGCCAACGTCATCTTGACGACCAAGGGAATCGACGATCTCGTCCTGAAAGAGTTTATCGAGGCCGGTGCCATGGGTGTTCGAAGATGTCGAAAAGAAGACTTGAAGAGGATCGCCAAGGCGACAGGAGCTACCTTGATCAGCTCGCTTGCTAACCTGGAGGGCGAGGAGACATTCGAGGCTTCAAGCTTGGGACACGCGGAGGAGGTAGTACAAGAGCGAATCAGTGACGACGAGTTGATCTTGGTCAAGGGGACCAAGGTCGTCAGTTCATCGTCGATTGTCTTGCGTGGAGCCAACGATTACATGTTGGACGAGATGGAGAGAGCTTTGCACGATGCGCTGAGCATTATCAAGCGAACGTTGGAGAGTGGAAGCGTCGTGCCCGGAGGTGGAGCCGTTGAGACCGCCTTGTCGATCTACCTGGAGAACTTTGCTACGACGCTAGTGAGTTTCGCAGATTCGATTCGCAACAGCATTTCGACTTAACATTGTTGATTTCCCCCATCAGGGCTCTCGAGAACAACTCGCCATCGCCGAGTTCGCTTCCGCCTTGTTGACGATCCCGAAGACCCTCGCAATCAACGCCGCCAAGGACAGCACCGACCTCGTAGCCAAGCTCCGAGCTTACCACAATGCCGCCCAAAACGCTCTCGTCGGTGACCCCAAGCGAGGCTTGATGATGTACGGACTCGACTTGATCAACGGAGAAGTGAGGGACAACCGACAGGCCGGTGTTCTGGAGCCTACTATCTCGAAGATCAAGAGTTTGAAGAGTGCGCTTGAAGCTGCCACGAGTTTGCTGAGAATCGACGACAGCATCACTGTCGGTGAGTCGCTAGTTGGGACTTCAACGTTGCTAGCTGCATCGGTACTGATGCCTTGTACTTTGTTTTGTGACAGCTCCGGAACAAAGGAACGAGGACCCCCACGGTCACTAGAGTCGCTATTGCTCCTCAACAAAAGACGATTAGAGACCCCTTCGAAGACGCGTTCTTCGTCGTGCCGATTTATGACCGACGATTCTTTCCACATCTCTCCTCATCAAGCGTCCCGTCTCGCTCTTGTAATATGGCTCCGCAAGCAGGAGTACTATTCTCTGTTGACGATCTAAATGGGCAACATGCGCATATCATGATATTCTGCCGGTTCAGCCCAACATGAATCGTAAATTAGGGTTTGATCGTTGGTCTACACATCTTCGACAGTTTCTCGTAGAGTCCAAACGGGATGTAACAAATCAGACAATGAAGTGGAACCGAGCGCGCTACTGAGTAGATGATATCAAGCAGAGTCGGACCGCCTCTGTCGCTTGCGCGGTCGTGCTTCCCGTTCTTCGTCCGATTGACTATCGTCACATTTGCGCAGTTTCATCAATTCCAATTCTTGTCTGATGAGCGAAGGAATCTCGCGGTCAAGGTGATTGTCGATCCGTTGGTGAACCTGCTGTGTTAAATGAGACGCAACGTGTTCACGGTAGGCTAGGTGTTTGGTCTCCATTTTGTCACCCATTCGGGCTTCGAACTCGGGAAACTCCAGCAGTCGCAGACCATCGAATGTTTCTCGGACCGATGCGATCTCTTCACGCAGCAGCTCGCGCTCTTTCCGGAACGAAGTAACCTCCTCTCGATGGAGGTCCCCTTCCTGATGTAGTCGCATACGTTCCGTCTCCATTTCTTTACGAAAGAGCTCGCGTTCCGTCTCCATTTCTGTACGAAAGAGTTTGCGTTCCGTCTGCATCTCGTTGCGATGCTCCGTTTGCCTGCGCTCCTGCTCGATCTTGCTGTTATGCAATGTAGCTCCCTCTGCTTCCTGCTTTGCTAGTTTCCTCGTCATCGTCTCAATGTCCTTTGCCTGTTCAGCGGTCTGCGCTTTAAGGGCTTCCATCTGCGTGGAGATGGCCGCAACATTTTTTACTTGTTCAGCCATCTGGGATGCCAATTCTCGGACGGTTACCCTGTCTCAAAGTCGGAGCAGTCATTTGGTTTTGACGACGCGACTTAGGCTGGGATTTGGATGATGATTGGGTTGAGGTCGGAGCCGCAGTTGCAGCCTGAGGCTCAGATTGCGGTTGTGTGGGCTGTTGTGTCGTCTGTTGTGTTGGCGTTGATATCTGCAGCTGCGTCTGCTGCGAGTCTCGGATGGTAGATACTCTTTGAGGTCGAGGCGGTAATGGATCAAGGTTCCAAAATCCTCGTGTTCTCAAACCCGCATAGGTGTTGTTTACGCCAGCCGTTTCACAAGTAACACCCAGATGAGCACAATCTAGACGAGCTCCTGCTACGTTTGAATCGACAGATAGGTAGAGACAACATCCTAGCCCACTGGTTTCACACATCCGGCACCTCTTCACCCCACGAAGAACGTAATAGTTTTTATAAGCAGGAGTTCACAAAGCTTTTTCGCCTTGCTCCACTGAGTTGGCATTCAGAAGCATTAGCACACGCTTCGAGCGACGGTCTCGAAGCAGATACTAACTACGTATAGGTAGCGTTCAAAAACCGAGTCGTCCACTGAATTACTAGCCACGTCTCCCGCACCCAGAGGAGTCACCTTGTCCGTTGGTCTCTTTAGATCTTTCAACCGATTGAGCCAAGCAGAGCATTTGGAGACGTAATATCTGAGAACCTCGTGCGGGTCATCAGATCTGCGATCATTTTCATCCGGTCGACCCATGATAGTCTACTTTATCCCGCTATGTGTTTATGGCTAGATCGTATGCGGAAATCTCATGCGGCCGAAAGACCAGAGCGAAATTGAAGCTCAAATCCATCCTTCCAGGATGATAATCAGGTAGCCTTGGTCATCGCTTGAGTCGACTACGAGAGTTTCTCACGCGTTCAGCTGGATATTGATCGACTGATGAGTCGACGACTTGATGAGTTGACGATCTTTGATCTTTGATGGATTTGATGCGAACGAGACAATTGATGCATTTGATGAAACCTTTTGTTGTGTTCCCCTTGATCCGTGATCATCGGCGAACGCAAAGGAAAGGAGGGTTACGATGTCTCGATCACCCGGCTCTAGGTCGATCCACTTGCGAGTAAGGTAGCGCCAAGTCTCGTGCGATCATATGGTCGTGTGACCAGCTACATACTCCTGGCTATTGACTTTGTCTAGATCATATCGTAGTTCAAAGCTATAAAGTCTTAGATCAATCAAGTGACCTTCTCGCGCTCTCGGAGCCTGAACCCCTCGTTTGTTGTCTTTGTGGTTTGCTGATGTGAGCCGAAACGCCTCCTTTTACGGCAACCTGAACACTGACGACGGTGGCGTTTTCCTGTTCAACGTCCCTTCCTCTCCCTCTCGCCCCGCCGTCCTCTGCCTATCTCCCTTCTGGCTGCGCGCGAAAGAGATTCCCGCCGTTGAACCGAAGCGAAAGGGCAAAGTGCAAGCAAGCACAAGTCTGGTTTGTGATTATTTCATCTGCCCATACCTCAGCGACAGTTTTGAGCATTGACCTTGTTCTACTTTTCTCTTTCATACCTCGGACCATCTTCAAATCCTCACACTCCCTTTTCACCCATTGAAACCTCTATACCTCCTGCTCATATCCCCTCCACAACATAGCAGAAACCAACGAAAGCCAACATGACTTTCACCGCGCCCGAACGCAAAGAGGGCGAACCTCCTCGACTTATTGTCGTTTCCAACCGTCTTCCTGTGACCATCAAGAAGGATGCCAAGACTGGAGAGTACACTTACAAGGTGAGTGTTGTAATTCCCTCTGCTCCTCGGTCATCCCTGGGCTGCACATTGCGTCGGATGAAGTTCACTGATTCCCTGTCTACCTTATTGCAATGCATTCTCACGTCATTCCACGCTCAACCACGTTCTTACCTTTATTCCGCCGTCCGGATTTTTCTCCAACAACACCTTGGACCAACTCATAGATGTCATCAGGAGGTCTCGTCTCCGCGCTTTCAGGATGTAAGAAGACTATGCAATTCACCTGGATCGGTTGGCCTGGTCAAGACGTGAGTCCCCCCCATCTACTCTCACCCCAAATTTCCCGCGTGCCAAGGCTAACCTCAGCACGAACACCCCGCAATCAACAGATCCCTATGAAAGATAGGGAACAAGTCGAACAACATCTCTTGGAGGAGTTTAACTGTTACCCCGTCTACCTCTCCGATGAGCTCGCGGATAGGCATTATAATGGGTTTTCCAACTCGATCTTGTGGCCTTTGTTTCATTACCACCCGGGTGAGATGAACTTTGATGAGGATAACTGGTTGGCTTATCGGTGAGTGTGAGAAGGATGATGACGTGTGTGAGGGGTCGTGATAGATGGCTGATCAGCTGTGACATGGACATGTAGTGAGGCGAACATGAGGTTTGCGGAGGTTGTCAACGGATTCGTAGGAAAGGGAGATATGGTCTGGGTTCAGGATTATCATCGTGAGTCGTGCAGTGTGCTATGTAGCACGAAGAGAAGCTTCATTCTTACTGACACATGATCCTCTCACGTCCATTCGTAGTCATGCTCCTGCCTATGTTGCTCCGAACGATGATGTGCGGAACCAAGGCTCAAGGCGAGACGACCCAAAAGGAGCTCTCCCGAGTCGCCGTCGGTGTCCCGCAAGACATTTCTCAAGTCATGGGCATCAAGCCTATGAAGACGAACAAGGATGGCGCTCCGCTTACCCCCGAAGGTCTTCCTCCTTCGGCGCTTCCCAAGCACTTGGATGAAGGTGTCGCTGATGTCGAGGCCGAGGACGAGTTTGACGAGGATGCGCTTCAGAAGCAACAACAGGAGAGGGACGATGCGAGCGTGGAGAAGGCTGCCGAGGCGAATGGAAAGGGAGGTGTCAAGATTGGGTTCTTTTTGCATACGCCTTTCCCTAGTAGTGAGATTTACAGGATCTTGCCCGTGAGGAGGGAGATTTTGTTGGGAGTATTGCAGTGTGACTTGATTGGGTGAGTTGCGGGCATTCTTGTGTGATACGAGGTCAGAGGAGGAACGCTGATTCCTTTACCGACGTTGTGATCAGTTTCCACACCTACGACTACGCTCGACACTTCTTGTCGTCGTGCACCCGTATCCTCGGTCTTCCCACCATGCCCAACGGTCTTTGGTTCGAGGGACGATACGCTCACGTCGGTACCTTCCCGATCGGTATCGAGCCCATGCAATTTGTCGACGGTCTCGAGAAGCCTACCGTTCAGAAACGTCTGGCTCAGTTGGAAAAGCGATTCGAGGGCGTCAAGGTCATTGTCGGTGTCGACCGATTGGATTACATCAAGGGTGTACCGCAGAAGCTTCACGCGCTCGAGACTTTCTTGCACCAGCACCCGGAATGGATCGGCAAGGTCGTCCTCGTCCAGCTCGCCATTCCTTCTCGACAAGACGTCGAAGAGTACCAAAACTTGAGAAGCATGACGGAACAGCTCGTCGGACGTATCAACGGTCAATTCGGGACGGTCGAATTCATGCCCATCCATTTCATGCACACCAGTGTACCTATGGATGAGCTGACGGCCATGTACGCGTTGTCAGACGCTTGTTTCGTCACCTCGACTCGAGATGGAATGAACTTGGTCGCCTACGAGTACATCTCGAGTCAGGTCAAGAAGCACGGAGTCATGATCTTGTCCGAGTTTGCCGGTGCCGCCCAGAGTTTGAACGGAAGTTTGATCATCAACCCTTGTGAGTCGCGAGTCTGGTAGAATGTACTGGGCACGTCGTCTGAATTTCGTCTTTTGCTGGACAGGGGACGTGCAATCCACTGCCGACGCCATCCATGATGCTTTGACTATGGACGCCGAGACCAAGAAGAGCAACCACGAGAAGCTGTGGAAGGTGAGTCTGATTCGGCTTTGCTCGTCAGTCGATGTTGTGACTGATGTGGTTTTTGCTGCTGCAGTACGTCTCCACTCACACCAGTGAGAAGTGGGGAACCGACTTTGTTTCGGAACGTGAGTCGAGCTTACCCGTTTTGATTGTCGTTGCCGTACCTTTGCTAAACTTGAGCGTACATACAATAGTCAAGCGTATTCAAGGAGCTCCTCCTTCCGCTCCCGTACCCGCCGGTCGATCAAGGCGCAGGAGTGCCGCCGAGAGCATCATGTCCAGTCGAGGATCCGTCAGCCGACGACAATCTTCCATCTCTGGCAGAGGTTAGGGGAATGTCTTGGTGTTGGTTTTGCAAAGTCTTCAGGGCAAACAGAATCAATCAAAAGAGAAAAGTGACCGTGACAGAGGGTTTTTGGTTTTATCTGGGATAATCATGAATTAGTGACGTATATACACATAGCGCAAAATAGATTCAAGCTTCATGATCGATTATCAGATTCATTGCTTTGATCAGTGAGCGGAAAATCAAGACTGTGGTCCAAAGTGAGAGTCCTATAGCGGTTCTTATATCCAGACTTTCACGTGACGCGTGACTCGGTCTGCGCGGAGTCTTTGCCCAAATTTCCCGACCCTTGGACGACTACAAGAAGTTCGTCTTACAGAAACGGTATGAGCTTCCTCTTCTCGCCTGCGATTTTTTCTCCTTTTTCTTCTTAACGCAGAAGGTCTTACGAGACACTTCCATCACCATATTCAAAAAGCATTCGCGACATCAACCCCAAACCTTGCGCTCCTATTCATCTTCCCGTCAAACGGAAGACGAACTGTCGAGCGCAAACCATTTCCATCGAGTCGCGAACCGTCATTATTTGGTGTAGAAAAGCTTTACGAAGCCAACGAGTCTTGGGTGCCGCGCTGTTCTAGCTTCCAAATAGGAATGTAGTGAGCAAGCGGGGCAAGTTCTTGTAGGATATTATACCTTGTGTCATTTGTATTTCGTATTTCCATACCATATGATACAAAATCCATCACTATACCGAACTTGGACAAGACATGGATGGCCGTCTGTCCATTCGCGGAACCTTTTTACGCGTGAATGGTCAACGATGAGCGATCACACAGAGTCAGTCACCAAAAGTACATGTATGGGTTCATAAAATCGTCATTGAAGCTTGGAATGCGACTGTACCCCTAGAAAACACAAGATTACCATGAATTGACATACTGAAATATTGAAACAATCGAGCTCTTGACGACCTCACCATCGCTACAGACAGTCTTTAGAACGCCGGCGGCCCTGCCATCTTGCGAGCATGTCGGACTCGAGTGAGCATGCGAGGGATTTGATAGGCCAGGCCCAGACCGCATTCAGGGGATCCGCGATCGTGAGTGCATCGTAATTGGTCATGCTTGCATATATAACACCAGGCCGACTACGTACTCATCTTTCGACGCGTTGTACAGCGACGAGACGCTTTGGAGCTATTGCTCAACAGCTCAGCGTCGGCAGAGACCGCTCTTGTTCTCCTCATCCCCCAGCATCTACCCGACTTGGTCTCGGAGTTCCCGGATTATTGGCCGACCGCGCTTGATGTTGCGTATGATGTCAGCGAGCATGAGGATATTCAAGTCAGGATCAAGGGGTATCAGCTGGTCGTCGATCTGGCGGCGATCGGGAACGTGGAAGAGGTTGGTACCATGACCGATATCTTGCTGCAGATGCTACAAACCTGTAAGTTGGCCCGCATCGATGTGGGATGGTTTAGCCGAGACTGATACGTTACTTCTTGCTTTAGCCCAGAATGATAGCTCAGGAGCCGAGATCGAAACCCTAGAGCAATGCATCAAATCTCTCATTCGCTTGAACCCTGGAGCCGCTATCGGACTTTTGACCTCGATCTTGTCAAAGGATGCGAACATACCAGCA
>Ga0308160_10004028_pt1 | contig 16025 bp, 9 predicted proteins | sample PhyFR1_FD_201036 | JGI IMG/M metagenome (GOLD analysis project Ga0308160, IMG submission 201036) | Phyllosphere microbial communities from UC Gill Tract Community Farm, Albany, California, United States - DLSLF.R1 | ecosystem: Host-associated > Plants > Phyllosphere > Unclassified | place: USA...
GGCGACGCCGAAATCGCGATCGCTTTTCCAGGTATCGGTCGATGCGTCGTGGTGCGGATGCGCGGCTGCGCCGTAACTGCAGCGCAGGCAATAGTTGACCAGGGTTTCGGTCCAGTCTTCGACCAGAGCGATCTCGTCGCCGGGGGGGACGGCGCGGAGCGCGTCGCGGTCTTCCGGGGCGGGGCAATGCGCGAACACCGTGAAGGTCCGGAATGGCGAAGGCTGCAGTCGTGCCAAGGCGTTGAAGACCGGTACCGTGCGGTCGCGAAACGCACGCTGCCCGGTGGCGGCGCCGTCGTGCAGGATGATGTCGCCGTAGCGGTGGCCGCTTTCCGGCAGCGGCACATTGAGCAAGCGTGCGCGGACCACATCGATGCGTCGGGCGAACAGCGTCTCGCCATTGGACCATGGGTTCAGGCGCACGCTGACCACGCCGAAATCTGTCTCGATCGGTCCATCGCCCTCAGCAACGTCGATGCCGCAGGCCACCCATTGCGCGCGCGCCTGCGCCCAGTCGCCGATGGCCGTCGCCGCGATGCCGGCATTCCAGTGCGCGGCTTCGTCTGTTTTTTCGGCGAGCGCCAACGCACGCAGGTTGTGGTGCAGGGATACGCTCCAGTCCAGACGATATTTGTGCACAAGGCCTTGCATGTAGTGGTAATAGCGTGCATCCGGCGCATGCGCGAGCAGGGTGGCGAAGTGGTGCGCAGCCTGTTCCAGCTGTCCTGCGTCGAAACTCGCGTAGGCGCGTTCGTGCACCGTCTGCAGGTCTTCTTCGGATAAGGGCTGCGGCATCGGCACGACCTGGTTGGCCCTGTGGGCATTGGCGGCTGATTATGGATGCGCGATGCGGCCCTGCCCAGGGCGATGCCACTTGAGGCCGCGCGGATAGTGCATGCGAGGGAGGACGGCGTAGCAATGCGTGGAGGCGCTGCTGGTATCCGAGCGCTTGCGAAAAGCCCTTCTCGCTGCGGCAGTGCGCGCGGCGAGAAAGGGACACGACTGATTAGGCGCGGCAGGCGCGCGATGCGGCCTGTCAGGACACGTGCATGCCGCTCAGCGCAGCGGCACGTCCGCGACCTTGTCCTGGTAATCGCGCTTCGGGTCGATACCGAACAGCACCTTGATGCCGGCCACCAGGCTGGAACCGTTGAGCCAGATCTGCGCGTGGTCCGGATCCAGGCGCAGCAGCGCCAGCTTGGGATCGTCCTTGCCTTGCTCGTACCAGGCGTCGATGAAGCCATTCCACAGGCGCTCGATCACCGCCTGGTCGTTGTCCACGCTGAGCGTGCCGCTGATGCTGGCGAACAGGTCGTGGTCCTTGGCGCTGAACGCGGCGATGACCCGCTGGCTCTGGGTCAGCTTCTGCACCAGGGCGTTGTCCTTGGAGGTGAAGAACCAGATCGGACCGCCGCGGTCGCCTTCGAATTGCGCCGTCATCGGTCGCGCGTGACCATCCTCGACGCCGTCCAGGCCGAGCATGACCGTGCGGTCGGATTTGAGCGCTTTCCAGAATTTCTCTTCCAGTTCCTGCGGGCTGGCCATGCGGGTCTCCGATAGGGCGTGAATGCCTGCCGGCACTGTGCATTGCCGCGCGCAGGCGGGTCGTGACGGAGGCGTCGACGGGGCGTGTAGGCGCCGTCCGCCGCCCGCGTCCGTGCAGCGTCCCCCGGCTAAGCACGTTGTTCCCTGGGGCACAGCATGGAGGCCGCGTCGGTGCCACACTGCAAGTCCTCTCGTTGGTCAAGGAGTGCGTCGCGATGGCATCGCTGGATCTATATCTACCGCAGTTGTTGCAGTTCGAAGGGGGCTTCGTCGACGATCCGGCCGATCCCGGCGGCGCTACCAACCGCGGCATCACCCTGGCGACGTTCGAGCGCTATGCGCAGCCGTTGCTCGGCGAGCAGCCGACGCTGGATGCACTGCGCGCGCTGACCCCGGAGCAGGCCGGCGTCATCTATCGGACTGCCTACTGGGACAAGCTGGACGGCGATCAGATCGCCTCGCAACTGTTGGCCGAGATCCTGTTCGATTTCTACGTCAATGCCGGGACCGAGGCGGTGCTGCTGCTGCAGCGGGTCCTGCTGCAGCTGGGAGCGACAGGCCTGGCCACGGACGGGGAAATGGGGCCTGTCACGCTGGCGGCGCTGCAGGCGGCCGACCAGGCGCAGGTCTATGCGGCGTATCGCCAGGGCCGGGTCGATTACTACGACCGGTTGGCGCAGGAGCGTCCGGCCGACGACAAATTCCTGAAGGGTTGGCTGGCACGCGCGGATTGGTTCCCGGCGACGTTGCCGTCCACATCCACCGCTGCTGCCGCGCCGGCCACCGGCGTTGCCTGAGTCGCAACAGGAGGCGATGGCGCCTGCTATTGCGCATGGCCGGCGACACTGGGGCTGCGCGCAGTGGCGGGAGCCGGTACGCGACCGGTTCCGCCGGTTCCGCCGGCGCCGCTCAGGTGCCGCTGTCGGGCGTCTTCGCTTCGGCGTCCGCTGCGGCCTTGGCGGCCTCGCGGGCTTCGCGCTTGCGCGCGTCCTTCTCGTCCTGCTGTTTCTTCTTGGCGATTTCGCGCTGACGTTTTTCGAAGGAATAGTTGGGCTTTGCCAAGTGGATGCCTGCCGTATGTGAGATGGGGCCCCCAGTGTAACCCCTGTGTGCCGGGGTGGTGGCGGGCCGTATGGACAGGCCACGCGCGCGGCGTGGCCTGTCCGGGTCCGGGAGTAAGGCCCTCCCGGGCCTGGGCTTACGGACTCAGGTAGGGCTGGATGGTGGAATACACGTCGGAAAAGCGCGAGTAGTAGTCCGGATCGCTGGGAGCGCTGCAGTAGGAGGTGCCGCCGTACAGGCCGCCGCGCAGCTGGTAGGCGCCGCTGCTGTTGACGGTGAACAGGCCCGAGCCGGACGAACCGCCTTCGGTGACGCCGGTGTTCCAGACCACCTTGTACAGCGGCGACTTGCCGTCGATCGAGGACGACAGCGCGGTGACGCTGCCCAGCGAGTACTTCTTCACGTCGCCGGCGGGGTGGTGGATGCCCTCGATCGCGGTGCCGGTGGAACCGATCGCCGAACTGCTCCAGCCGGCATAGAAGGCGCCGCTGGGCGGGGCGGTCTTCAGTTCCAGCAGCGAGGTGTCGCGGGTGGTGTTGGCGTGGCGCAGGTAGGCGCCGCCGCTGAGCGTGGTGTAGGACGAGCTGACCGTGGAGCCGTTGCAGGTGGTCGCGTCGTAGAACCAGTAGGTCTGCAGGGTGTTGGCCACGGTCTGGGTGCTGATGCAGTGCGCCGCGGTCCAGAACAGGTACTTCTTCGGCGAGTTGCTGTTGTTGAGCAGGGTGCCGGTGCACAGGTAGGAGCCGCTGCTGGTGCTGAACACCATGCGCGCCACCGACTTGGCGGCCGAGGTGAAGCCGCTGCTGGGGCTGGCGCGGCAGACGATGTCGCGCTCGCACGAATCGCTCTCGCCGATCATCGGCCGCATCATTTCCTCGCTGGCGACGGGATTGATGTCCATGTGCGAGATCTGCGGGATCTTCAGCGCGAAGCCCTGCGGATACTGGCCGGCCGGCAGTTCGATTTCCACCACCAGGCGCGAGCCGGACACCGCCGCGGACCAGCCCGGCTCGCTGCCGGCGAAATCGGCGCCGCTCTGTTCGAACACGCGGCCGTCGTCGCCGGCGAAGCGCAGCGTGGCCTTGCTCGGGTCGCCCGGCTGGGCGCCGCTGCCGCTGAGCTGCAATGCCGCGCGCAGCGCCGCCGCGTCGGTGGAGACGATCTCGAAGCTGGTGACCTGCGCGCCGTTGGGCAGGCTTTGCCAGTTGAGCCGGCGCAGGTTGATCGCCGGCTTGGCGATGTCGCGCGAGAAGCCGATCTGCAGCGGCTGGCCATGCTTGACCTGCTGGCCGCGCAGTTGCTTCATCGTCGCGGCCTGGGCGCTGTCGGGAGCGCCGAGTTCGATGACCCGCGGCGCATGCGCGCTGCCGGTGGCGAGGCTGCGCAGTTCGGCGCCGCCGAGCGCCGCGGCACTGGCGCTGGTTTCGACGGGAGCGGAGTCCATCTCGGCCGCGGGGGGATTGGCGGCCATGGCGACGGGGGAAAGGCCGGAGATGCCGGCGAGCAAGGCCAGGTACAACGCGTGCTTGCGATTCATGGATCTTCCTTCTGCTAGAAGACGACAGGACCATCCGGCAGGGGACCGGATGCCGTTGCACCCACTTCCAAGGTGCATGCCGAGGCTACGGGCGCCGACTCGGCGATTGCGTGCGCGACGTCACGCGTACGTGGCCGATTTCGTAGACAGGTGCGTCGTTGCGATGCGCCGTCGCACGCGTCTACAACCGGTGTCAGCGCTGGCGTGCGGGTGCCAAAGGCCGGCATCACAAGTGCGCAGCGTTGCGACCGCAGGCGCTGAGGTCATGTTGCGACGCAACGTGCGCCCTCTCTAATTGTCATATAAATATGAACATAGCTGGAAAACACTGCTTGCTGTCGCTGTAGTTGTCGCCACCACCGGCACGAACTTCGCTGTCCATCGCGCGCAGCTTCAAGGCCGATGTCGGTTTCGATACGCAGGTCAATTTCGTCAGTACCGGAGAGAGTTCGAATGACAAGCCGTGCGCCCTTCAAGCGTAAGTACCCGAAGCACAGGAATCCCCTCGCCAGCGCCCTGGGCCTGGCGATGCTGACGCCGGTCCTGGCGTGGGCACAGGCCACGCCCACCGCGCCTGCCGAGCAGGGCGGGCAGGATGCCGCTGCGCAGCCGGCCAGCGGCGACGTCAAGACGCTGGACAGCATCTCGGTCACCGGCGTGCGCGAAAGCCTGCGTTCGGCGCAGGCGATCAAGCAGGACGCGACGCAGGTCGTGGATTCGGTGCAGGCCCAGGACATCGGCAAGCTGCCGGATGCGAACACGGTGGAAGCGTTGCAGCGCATCACCGGCGTGCAGATCCAGCGCCGTTATGGCGAAGGCGCCACCGATTTCGATCACCGCACGCAGCCGGCGGTCACCGTGCGTGGCCTGACCCAGGTGCGCAACTTCCTGGACGGGCGCGATACGTTTTCCGCTTCCGGTGGCCGCACCCTGGACCTGGAAGGCATTCCGCCGGAGCTGCTGTCCGGTATCGACGTCTACAAGAATCCGCCTGCGAACATCATCGAGGGCGGCGTCGGCGGCGTGGTGAACCTGCGCACCCGGCTGCCGTTCGATGCGCCCGGCCGGGTCATCAGCGCCACCGTCAAAGGCAACTACTACGACCGCGCCGACAAGACCGGCGGATCGGCCTCGGGCCTGTACAGCGACCGCTTCGACACCGACGCCGGCGAGATCGGCGTGCTGTTCAACGTCGGCTATGGCCGCTCCAGCTATCGCCAGGACGGCATCCTGACCGGCCCGTTCGTGGCGGTGCCGGACGGCGTCATCGCCGGCGCGCCGAGCGGCGCGCAGATTCCCTCCGGCTTCCAGATCTACGACGACGGCGGCGACCGCAAGCGCCTGGGCACGGCGGCTGCGCTGCAGTGGAAGCCGTCCGATACGGTGCTGGTCACCGGGCAGTTCCTGCGCACGACCTACGACTTCTACCGGCAGGGCAAGTACTTCTATCAGGCCAACCGACGCGAGGCGGCGTCGCCGTTGGCGGGCGCGGACTTCACCTTCGACAAGAACGGCTACGCGACCTCGGGCGCGCTGGACAACCAGATGTTCGAGTCGGCGCGCTACGACCAGGATCTCACCTCGACCAATACCAACTACAGCCTCAACCTGCGCTGGAATCCCAGCGACAAGCTGGCGGTGACCTTCGACGCGCAATACCTCACCTCGTCCTACGATGCCGACCGCAACGGCTTCGTCGTCTCGCTCTACGACCGCGCCTCGGAGGACAGCAGCAACGCGCTCAACCGCTCGATCGTCGACTTCGACCTGCGCGGCGGCAACCCGCGCTTCAACGTGCGCGATCCGGCGTTGCTGAGCGATCCCAACAACTATGCCGCCAGCTATATCGCCGATGCGCTGACCCGCAACGACGCCGACCAGCTGGCGCTGCAATCGGACCTGGAATATTTCACCGAGGGCGGTTTTTTCACCAAGCTCAGCGCCGGCGTGCGCTACGCCGACAGCAGCATCGACCTGCGCGGCACCTGGAACGCGGCCTGCCTGGGCGTGGACGGACCCGATCCCAACTGCGCCACGAGCCTGGTCTATCCGTCGGTCTCGGCGCATCCGGAACTGGTGCGCAATGGGCCGTCGCCGGACTTCTTCGACGGCAAGACCCTGACCGGCGGCGTGCTGTATCCGGAGTTCGCCAGCGGCGGCGGGCTGTTCGACCGCACCACGCGCACCGAGGCGCTGTTCGGCTTCGCGCCGCAGACCGCGTTCAAGCCGAGCGACCTCAACCACCAGACCGAAAAGACCTGGGCCGGCTATTTCGCCGCCGACTACGACACCGAGCTCGCCGGGCTGCGCCTGGACGGCAACATCGGCGTGCGCCTGCTCAAGACCACCACCGGCTCGGACGGCGCGGTGTTCATGGACGGCGGCGGCATCACCCCACTGTCGGTCGAACGCACCTACAACGACGTGCTGCCCAGCTTCAACCTGCGCGCGCACATGAGCGACACCCTGCAGGCGCGCCTGGCCTATTCGCAGCTGATCGCGCGGCCCAATTTCGACCAGATGTCGACCAACGTCTCGCTGGGCGCGTCGAGCCAGCTCAATCCGATCACCGGGCGGCCCGGCGGCTCCTCGGGCAATCCGTTCCTGCGTCCGGTCCAGTCGGACAACTACGATGCGACGCTGGAGTGGTACTTCGCTCCTGCCGGCTCGCTCACCGCCGGCCTGTTCTACAAGAAGGTGAACGGCTTCCTGGCCAGCGGCACCGTGGTGCGCAACTACAACGGCCTGGATTACGACATCAGCACTTCGCTCAACACCGGCAACGGCACCATCCGTGGCGCCGAATTCGCCTACCAGCAGTTCTACGATTTCCTGCCCGGTTTGCTGAGCGGCCTTGGGTTCCAGTTCAACTACACCTATGTGGACAGCAGCGTGTCCAATCCCTTCGCCACCGCCGGCTCCGACATCCCGGCCACGGTCCCGCTGGAGAAGTTGTCCAAGCACAGCTACAACGCAGTGGCCCTGTACGAGAAGGGCCCCATCACCGCGCGCCTGGCCTGGAGCTGGCGTGGCGAATACCTGGACACCACCCAGGGCAGCGGCGCCAACGGCATTCCGCAATACCAGAAGCCCTACGCATCGCTGGATGCCTCGATCAGCTACAACGTCAACGAGCACGTCGCGCTGTCGTTCGACGCGGTGAACTTGAACAACCGCATGAACGAGATCTACATCGGCACGGCGAGCGCGCCGTTGCGGTACGAACTCAACGACCGGCGCTACGGTTTCTCGGCACGGGTCACGTACTGATGCGCTGGGGGTCCGCTTCGGCGACCGAAGCGGGCCGCATCCGGCCTATGCCTGCATGGGCCGGGCACCTGCGATCGATGTCATGCAAGGACCGATGAAGATGGGATCACGCTGGGTAGCGCAGCGGTGCCGGTGGCAACGGACGTGAGTGCCGGCGAGCCGTTGCGCCACATCGCGATCGTCGGCGGTGGCACGGCGGGCTGGATGGCCGCGGCGGCCCTGGTGCGCGTGCTCGGCGCAAGCTCCACGCGCATCACCCTGGTCGAGTCCGAGGCGATCGGCACGGTCGGGGTGGGCGAGGCGACGATCCCGCCGATCGCGCTGTTCAACGCCTTGCTCGGCATCGACGAAAACGTGTTCCTGCGCGCCACCCAGGGCAGCTTCAAGCTGGGCATCGAATTCGTCGACTGGCTACAGCCGGGACAGCGCTATTTCCATCCGTTCGGCACCTATGGGGTCGACTTCGGCACCGTGCCGTTCGACGGCCTGTGGCGGCGCATGCACCGCAGCGGCCAGGCCGAACCGTTGGCGGCGTATTCGCTCAATACCCTGGCGGCGATGCGCGGGCGCTTCATGCGGCCGCAGCAAGGCGATGCCTTGCTGTCGCGGCTGGGCTACGCCTTCCATTTCGACGCCTCGCTGTATGCGCGGCTGTTGCGCGAGTACGCCGAGAGCCGCGGCGTGACGCGGCTGGAGGGCAAGGTCGAGCAGGTGCTGCGGCGTGCGCCCGACGGCGGCATCGCCGCGCTCGTGCTCGAGTCCGGCACGCGCATCGATGCCGATTTCTTCATCGACTGCTCCGGCTTTCGCGGCCTGCTGATCGCAGACGCGCCCGACGCCGGGTTCGTCGACTGGTCGCATTGGCTGTTCAACGACCGCGCGGTGGCGGTGCCGTCGGAGCGCTCGCCGGCATTCACGCCTTACACCCGATCGACCGCACGCGAGGCGGGCTGGCAATGGCGGATTCCGCTGCAGCATCGCACCGGCAACGGTTACGTCTATTCGAGCGAGCACCTGTCCGACGATGCCGCCGCCGCGACGCTGCTGGCCAACCTGGACGGGAAGGCCCTGGCGGAGCCGCGCACGCTGCGCTTCCGTGCCGGCCGGCGCGAACGCTTCTGGTCAGGCAATTGCCTGGCGCTGGGGCTGGCGGCGGGGTTCCTGGAGCCGCTGGAATCGACCAGCATCCACCTGATCCAGGCCGGCATCGCCCGCTTCCTGGAGATGCTGCCCGACCGTGCAGGCAACCCGGCCGACATCCGTCGCTACAACCGGCTGATGGCGCAGGAATTCGACAGCATCCGCGATTTCATCATCCTGCACTTCCACGCCACCGCCCGGCCCGGCGCGTACTGGGAGCGTGCGCGCACGATGCCGATTCCCGACAGCCTGGCCGAACGCCTGCAGGTCTTCGCGCAATCGGGCCGGGTGTTCCGCGAGGCCGACGAACTCTTCAGCAAGACCAGCTGGCTGGCGGTGATGGAGGGGCAGGGCCTGCGCGTGCACGGGTTCGATCCGCTGGCGGCGGCGATGCCGGCCGCGGAGGGCGCCGCACGGCTGCAACGCGTCGCCGCGGCGGCGGCGATGGCGGTGGAGCGGATGCCGGCGCACGCCGACTTCGTCCACGCCCATTGCGCCGCGACCTGAGTGCCTGCAGGCAACCACACCGCCCCGACCCGGAGACAGCACGCACGCCATGCAGATGCCATCGACCGACAGCACCGCCCGCACGCGCGTCTGGCGCCGCCTGCGCGGTGGCGCGATCGCGCTGCTCCTGGCCCTGGTCCCGGCCATGGCGGTGCAGGCGCAGGACAGCCGTTTCGTCGCCGCCGCCGACGGCCGCCGCAGTTTCACCGTGGATGGCATGCCGTGGCTGCTGCTGGGCATGCAGCTCAACAACAGCAGCGGCACCCCGGCGCAGTTGCGGCAGTTGCAGGCGGCGATCGCGCGCAGCCACTGCAACACGGTGATGGTCCCGGTGTCCTGGCAGGAACTGGAGCCGGTCGCCGGCCGCTACGACTTCAGCCTGGTCGACGGGCTGGTCGCCGAGGCGCGGCGGCAACAGGTGCGGCTGGCGCTGTTGTGGTTCGGCACCTGGAAGAACGGCGGCATGGCCTACGTCCCCGATTGGGTGAAACGCGACCCCGTGCGCTATCCGCGCGTCATCGACGCCGATGGCCGCCCGATCGACGCGCTGTCGCCGGTCGCCGCGGCCAGCCGCGACGCCGACGCGCGCGCCTTCGCGGCGCTGATGCGGCATCTGCGCGACATCGACGGCAAGCGCCGCACCGTGCTGATGGTGCAGGTCGAGAACGAGGCCGGCACGCTCGGTGCCGATCGCGACCATTCCGCCGCCGCGCAGGCGCTGTTCGCCAGCCAGGTGCCGGCCGACATGCCCGGCGCTGCAGGCGGCGATTGGACCGCCGCATTCGGCGCGCGCGCGCCGGAGGCGTTCATGGCCTACCACACCGCGCGCTACATCCAGGCGGTCGCCGCGGCGGGCAAGGCCGCCTACGACCTGCCGCTGTACCTCAACGTCTGGCCGCGCGAGCAACCCGGCCTGCTGCGGCCCGGCCTGTCCTCGCCCAGCGGCGGCGCGGTGTCCTGGCTGTTGCCGATGTGGAAGGCGCTGGCGCCGGCGATCGACGTCGTCGGCGTGGACAACTACGACACCAACGTCGCGCCCTATACCGCCATCGCCGCGGCCTACGACCGCCCGGACAATCCCTTGTTCGTGCCGGAGACCGGCGGGTCGGCCGCGCATGCGCGGCACATGTTCCTGGTGCTGGCGCGGCCCTTCGCGGTGGGCATCGGCAAGTTCGGCATCGGCGCGGACTTCGCCCTGGATGCCGAGGGCCGCGAGACGCTGGATCCGGTCGCCGTCAACTTCCGGCTGCTGCGCGACGCGGCGCGGTTCCTGGTGCCGTTGCGCGATGCCGGGCGGGTGCAGGCCGCGGTGGAAGAGGAGGGCATCGCCAACGTGGCGCTGGCGTTCTCGCAGCTGGATGTCGCGGTGCGCTTCGGCGCGGTCCGCGACGGCTATGGCGGGCCGCGCGGGCAGGGCAACGCGGTGCCGAACGGCCGCGTGCTGGTCGCCGAAGTGGAGCCCGAACGGTTCCTGGTCAGCGGCGCCAACGCCAACCTGGCGTTCGCTGCGAAGCTCGGTGCGCGCGGCACGGCGCAGCTGCTCACGGTGGAAGAGGGACATTTCGACGATGGGCGCTGGGTGCGCGAGCGCCTGCTCAACGGCGACGAGACCTATTTCGGACTGCGTTTGCCCGAACGCGGCGGCAGCCTGATGGTGACGCTGATGCAGGCGGCGCATGAGTAGCGCCGCACTGCCTCGCCCGCGCATGCGGCGCACGTGGATTGCGCGGCTGCGGCGCCGCTGGCTTGGCGGCATCGCACTCGCGGCGCTGGCGCTGCCGTGCCTCGGCGCGCCGCTGTGCGACGCCGACGCGCCGGTCACCGTCGCCTTGCGCGCGGACCTGCAGTCGCCGCGGACCCGCTTCGAGGGCTTCGGCACGGCGCTGGCCTGGTTTGCCAACGTGACCGGCGCCTATCCGGATCCGCTGCGCAACCGCCTGGCCGATCTGCTCTATGGCCGCGACGGCCTGGGCTGGGTCATCGCCCGCTACAACATCGGCGGCGGCAATGCGGCCGACACACCGCCGTATCTGCGCCCCGGCGCGGCGATACCGGGGTTCTGGCGGCAGCCGGCGGGCGCATCGGGCAAGGACTGGTGGCGTGCCGACGATCCGGCGATGTGGGACTGGTCGGCCGACCAGGGCCAGCGCTGGTGGCTGGACGCGATCCGCGCGCGGGTGCCCGCGGATCAGCGCATCTTCGAGGCGTTTTCCAACTCGCCGCCGTGGTTCATGACCGTGAGCGGGCGCGTCTCCGGTGCCGAGCATGGGTTGGACGACAATCTGCGGCCCGGGCAGGAGGCGGCGTTCGCGGCGTATCTGGCGCAGGTGGTGGACGAACTGGAGCGTCGCCACGGCATCGCCTTCCGCACGCTGTCGCCGGTCAACGAGCCGGGCACGCCCTACTGGTTCGCCGCCAACAGCCAGGAAGGCGCGCACTGGAGCGTGCCGGCGCAGGAACGCATCCTGCAGGCCAGCGACCGCGCGCTGCGTGCGCGCGGCTTGCAGACCCGGGTCGCGGCGATGGACGAAACCAGCGCGCTGGGCTTCATCCACAACTGGTCCGGCTATGCGGATGCCACCAAGGCGGTGCTGGGCCAGCTCAACGTGCACAGCTACGACAGCACCGGCCAGACCGGCGTGCGCGATATCGCCGCCGCCAGCGGCATTCGCCTGTGGATGTCGGAAAACGATCTGTCGCCGCCCAACGTGGCCGAGGGGGTGGACGACATGCGCCCGGCGTTGGCGCTGGCCGAGCACATGGTGCTGGACCTCAAACGCCTGGAACCGTCGGCGTGGGTGTTCTGGCAGGCGATCGAAACGTCTGCGGCCGGCAAGCCCGGCTCCGGCCGCCATTGGGGCCTGATCCGGATGGACCTGAGCGCCGCGGCGGCGGCCGAGCATCCCTTCCAGGTCACCCGCAAGTACTGGGCCATGGCCAACTTCAGCCGCTATCTGCGACCGGGCATGCGCCTGCTGCAGGTGGACGATGCGGATACGGTGGCGGCGCTGTCGGCGGATGGGCGCGACCTGGTATTCGTGCACGTCAACGCCGGGCTGTCGACGCGGCGCCTGGCGATCGCGGCGCAGACGCTGGGGACTGGCGCGTGGTCGCAGCAGGTGATCGTCACCTCGGCCGCGCAGCGCGCCGAAACCGCTTGCCGCCGCGCCGCCGCGCCCGGTGCGCAAACGGCGCTGGCGCCGCCGCAGTCGGTGGTCACCGTGGTCCTGCGCAAACAATGAGGCCGGCCCGCGCCCCGCCGCGTGGCCGTGCATGTTTACGCGTTGCAGTGCCGGCGCTGCATCCCGACGTCGGGAATCGCCGCTGCAGTGCGACCCGATTCGCTGTTTTGTACACGAGGGGCTTTCGATGAAACCGACAGTGCGACAACGACTCCTGGCCAATGCAAGCGTCTTGCTGCTGCTCGGCCTGCACATGGCCACGGCCTGGGCCGCCGCCACGCTACCCGAGTGGGAGCGCCCGGGGGTCAACGAGATCGACCGGCTGCCGGCGCGGGCCACGTCCTTCCCGTACGAATCGGTGGAGCTGGCCAAGGCCGGCCGCATCGCCGATTCGCGTTACTACCTCGCGCTCAACGGCGACTGGCGCTTCATGTTCTCGCCCACGCCGGAGCAGCGCCCGGCGCAGTTCTACCGCGACGATTACGACGTGTCGGCGTGGAAGACCATTCCGGTGCCGTCCGACTGGCAGGCGCAGGGCTACGGGCAGCCGCTGTACAACAACATCCAGTACCCATTTCCGGCCAACCAGCCGTTCATCCCCCACGCCATCAACAGCGTCGGCTCCTACCGGCGGGAGTTCGAGGTGCCGCAAGGCTGGGACGGGCGCCGGGTGCTGCTGCACGTCGGCGCGGCCGGCGCGGCCTACTACGTCTGGGTCAACGGACAGCGGGTCGGCTACAGCGAGGATTCCAAGCTGCCGGCCGAATTCGACGTGACCGCGCAGTTGCGTCCGGGCCGCAACTCGGTCGCGATCGAGGTCTATCGCTGGTCCGACGGCAGCTATCTGGAAGACCAGGATTTCTGGCGGGTCAGCGGCATCGAACGCGATGTCTACCTGCTGGCCACGCCGCAGACCTGGCTGCGCGATTTCTTCGCGCGCGCCACGCTGGATGCGCGCTATGTCGGCGGCGCGCTGGACGTCGACGTCGGTCTGGTGCACGCGGCCAAGGGCACGCGGGTCACCGCCACGCTGCTCGATGGCGACACGCCGGTGCTGGTGCGGCAGGCGACGGTGACGGCGGCCCGGCAAGAGGCGGCGCTCACGCTGTCCGGGGCGATCGGCAAGGTGCGCCCGTGGAGCGCGGAAACGCCGAATCTGTACACCTTGCTGCTGGAGGTTCACGCCGCCGATGGGCGGCTGATCCAGGCCAGCGCCAGCCGCATCGGCTTCCGCACCGTCGAGGTCAAGGACGGGCTGGTCAAGGTCAACGGCAAGCCGGTCAAGATCCGCGGCGTGAACCGGCACGAGCACGACCCGCAGACCTTCCACGTGATTTCCGAAGCCTCGATGCGGCGCGACATTGAGTTGATGAAGCAGAACAACATCAACGCCGTGCGCACCTCGCACTATCCGAACGCGGAGCTGTGGTACGCCCTGGCCGACGAATACGGCCTGTACGTGATGGACGAGGCGAACATCGAATCGCATGCCTACATGGAGGCCGGCAACGAGGGCATGCGCCCGCGCGAGAAGGTGCAGCTCGGTTACGACCCGAAATGGGAGCTGGCGCACCTGCAGCGGGTACAGCGGATGTTCGAGCGCGACAAGAACCATCCGTCGATCATCTTCTGGTCGCTGGGCAACGAGGCCGGCATCGGCCCGAATTTCGAGAAGGCCGCCAACTGGCTGCACGCGCGCGACACGACCCGGCTGGTGAGCTACCTGGGCTGGGGCACGCTGTACGCGCAGCACGCGCCCAACGCCTATGCCGACATCTACGCGCCGATGTACGACTCGGTGGCGCGCATCGTCGATTACGCGACAAGCACCGAGTATGCGCAGAAGCCGCTGATCATGTGCGAGTACGCGCATGCGATGGGCAACAGCCTGGGCGACCTGAAAGCCTATTGGGACGCCATCTATGCGCACGACCGCCTGCAGGGCGGCTTCATCTGGGACTGGGTGGACCAGAGCACGCTGCTGAAGACCGCCGACGGCCGGCCGTACTGGGGCTATGGCGCCGACTACGGGCCGAATCCCTCGGGCCAGAGCGCGATCGAGTTCGGCGACGGCCTGCTGCAATCGGACCGCACCCCGAACCCGCACCTGCACGAGCTGGCCAAGGTCTACGGCCCGATCCAGTTCGAGGCCATCGACGCCGACCGCGGGCGTTTCCTGGTGCGCAACCGGCATGCCTTCATCGACCTGTCGGGATTTTCTTTCGACTGGCAGATCCGCCAGGACGGGCGAGTGGTGCAGGAGGGCCGCGCGCCGGACCTGGCGATCGCCGCCGGTGCGGCCGGCGAGTTGCAGCTGGACCTGCCCGCGTTGCACAAGCAGCCCGGCGCCGAGTACCTGATCAGCGTGCGCGCCCACGCGCGCGAAGGCACGATCCCGTTGGTGCCTGCCGGACATGTGGTGTCCTGGGAGCAGTTCGCGCTGGCGTCGCCGCCGGCGGCGGCGGCGGCGCCACGTGCGGACGGCGCCGCGGTCGCGCTGCACGAGGCGGCGGGCGAGGTGAGCCTGCGCGCGGCGGGTGCGGAACTGCGCATCGACCGCGGCACCGGGCTGGTCGCGCGCTATGCCTACCGCGGCCAGGAACTGCTGCAGGGTGGTGCGCCCAACTTCTGGCGCGCGCCGACTGACAACGACATCGGCACCGGCCTGTACGCGACCCACCTGGTGTGGAAGACCTTGTCGGAAACGCGCCGGGTGCGCTCCATCGTCGCCAGCAAGGCCGATGACGGCAGCGCCAGGATCGAGGTCGGTTTCGATCTTGGCGGCGATGGCGCGACGGCCGACGTGCGCTACGACGTCGCCTACCTGATGGCGCGCGACGGCTCGGTGGAGGTCACCGCGCGCTTCGACCCGCGCTATCCCGGCCTGCCGGATCCGTTGCGCGTCGGCCTGGCCTTCACCATGCCCAGCCGCTTCGTCGACCTGGCCTGGTATGGCCGCGGTCCGCACGAGACCTATGCCGATCGCTACAGCAGCGGCGAGATCGCGCTCTATGCGGGCAAGATCGCCGAGCAGCACCACGACTACATCCGCCCGCAGGAAACCGGCAACAAGGTCGGCGTGCGCTGGTTGCGGCTGGCGCCGGAGCAGGGCGCGGCGCTGACCGTGAGCGGGTCCGCGCCGCTGTCGGTCAACGCGCTCGCGTTCCCGTATTCGGACCTGGAGCGCAGGCCGGTCGGCAGCGCGCACAGTTCCGACATCCGTGCCCATGGCCGGGTGTCGCTGCTGATCGACGATCGCCAGATCGGCGTGGGCGGCGACGACCAGTGGAGCAAGTGGGGCCAGCCGCACGCGGCATATCGGATCGCGCTGCAGCCGGCGAGCTATCGGTTCCGCCTGCAGCCGAACGCGACGCCGGACAGCGTCGCCGAGCAGGCGGCGCCCGGTCGCGACGAGTGAGCGGTGGCAGGGCGGCGCAGCACGGCGAGGCGCGTGTTGCGGGCCCAGCACCGCCCGCTGCGCGAGCGCTTGCGAACGGCTGCGGTGAGGCGCTTGCCGGCCGGCGGCACGTGTGCCCGCCCGGTGTCCGGGACGTGTCCGCGCATGTCCCGGGCCACCGGATTTGGCGTGAAAAAATCAAGACTTCCGCGCCGAAATCGCCGTGCTACTCTCGATCTTTCCTTGTAAAAACGGCTACCTGCAATGAAATCCCACCATCTGGGAAGGGGGACGCGACAGTTCGGAAGCACGACGCTTAGCTCGCAATTGCTCGATGCGCTGGGGCGCGATGTCGTGGCCGGAATTTATGGTTTGCAGAGTTTCC
>Ga0308160_10004030_pt1 | contig 16016 bp, 12 predicted proteins | sample PhyFR1_FD_201036 | JGI IMG/M metagenome (GOLD analysis project Ga0308160, IMG submission 201036) | Phyllosphere microbial communities from UC Gill Tract Community Farm, Albany, California, United States - DLSLF.R1 | ecosystem: Host-associated > Plants > Phyllosphere > Unclassified | place: USA...
AGATGGTGCGCATCTCCAGTTCCTTCTGGCTGACGCTGCCCATGTTGGCGGAATCGGCGATGCCGAGCTGGCTGGCGCGCGCGCCTTCGACCAGCACGCGCTGGATCACGGGGTCGTCGGCCAGCGCATGGGCGTGGACGAACAGCGCGGCCAGCGCGCAGGGTAAAACACGTAATTTCATCGGTGGACGAGGATCAGTGGATGCTGAGTTCGGATTGGCGGGCGCTGAAGCCGAAGGTGCGCAGGCTGCCGCCCGCGGTGTAGTTAACGGTGTTGACCTGGTCGGGCAGGAAGTCGATCAGCACGGCATTGTGGATGGTGTCGACCTTCTCCGCCGGCGTGGCGGCTTCCTGGAACACGGTGACGCTGTCGGTGTCGACCGTCATGCCGACCCAGCTCAAAGGCAGGCGCTTGCCATCCTTGTCGGCCAGCCAGAACTGCTTCTCGACGTACTTGCGCAGCACGGCCTGGTCGTCGGGATCGGACAGGTCGAACTGGCGCTGGTACAGGTTGGCCAGCAGCGCCTCGACATCGTGCGCCATGTAGGTGTGCACGACTTCGGTGTTGCCGGTGTGGGCGTTGAAGCTGATGTCGGTGATGCCCGCGTGGAAGCGGTGCGCCTGCGCGGCCACGCAGGCACAGGCCAGCGCGGCCGCGCAGGCGGCTTTTACCATTTTGCGACGCAGAGTCATTCAGTCGCCTTACCCGCTTCGACAGCCTGCTCGGCCGCCTTGGTTGCTTCCTTCGGATCCTTCGCTTCCTTGGCGTCTTTCACTTTCAGCTTCTCTCCATAATCCTTCATCATGTCGCTCTGTTGGCGCTGGGTCTTGAACAGCTCCAGCCGCGACGGCGTCGCCTTGCGCGGCCAGGCGTTGTTGCTGATGTCGGTGTCGGCGGTTTCCAGGTAGGGGTCCTCGGTCAGCCCGACCATCGGCTCGTCGGTGACGATCAGCTTGGTGATCTTCTTCGGCGAGTAGCGCCACACTTCGGCCGGTACGCGCTCGATGGTCTTCTTGCCGCTCTGGAGGGTGATTTCCAGCACCAGCGGCGTCACCAGTCCGCCCAGGTTGGAAAAGTCGACCAGGTACAGATGCTTGCCTTCCTTCAGCAACGCTTTTTCCCAGTCTTCCAGCCCCTCGACCGCTTCATTGTACTTGTTGCGGTCCTTGTTGGTGACGGTGAAATCGTCGTGCTCGTTATAGAAATCCTTCAGTTCCGGATGCGCGTCGACGCGGCGCGGCAGCGTGCCCTTGTTGCGCTGGTCGGTGAGCGAAACCGGCTGGGCATCGCGCCGGGCCTTCTGCCAGGCCTTTTCGATCTCGGGATCCTGGGTGCCGATCGTGTACTCGGTGATGCCGTCGACGCTGACGTCGACCGCGTCGGTGCTGTAGAACCAGCCGCGCCAGAACCAGTCGAGGTCGGTGCCGGACGCGTCTTCCAGCGTGCGGAACAGATCGGCCGGCGTCGGGCGCTTGAACTTCCAGCGCTGTGCGTATTCCTTGAAGGCGAAGTCGAACAGCTCGCGGCCGAGCACCGTTTCGCGCAGCACGTTGAGGGCCGTGGCCGGCTTGGCGTAGGCATTCGCGCCGCGGTTGACCACGGATTCGGAATTGGTCATGATCGGCTGCTGGTTGCGGCTCTTCATGTAGTCGACGATGTTGCGGGGCTCGCCGCGGCGCGCCGGGTAGTGCTCTTCCCAGGCCTGCTCGGCCAGGAACTGCATGAAGCTGTTCAGGCCCTCGTCCATCCAGGTCCACTGGCGCTCGTCCGAGTTGACGATCATCGGGAAGTAGTTATGGCCGACCTCGTGGATGATCACGCTGATCAGGCCATACTTGGTGTTCTTGGAGTAGGTCAGCGCACCGGTCTTCTTGTCCTTGGTCGGGCGCCCGCCGTTGAACGAGATCATCGGGTATTCCATGCCGCCGACAGGGCCGTTCACCGAGATCGCCACAGGATACGGGTAGTCGAAGGCGTACTTGTTATAGTTGTCGATGGTATGGATGATGGCTTGGGTCGAGTACTTTTCCCACAGCGGGTTGCCTTCCTTCGGGTAGTAGGACATGGCCAGCACGTCGGTATCGCCCTTCTTGAAGCCCTGCGCATCCCAGATGAACTTGCGGCTCGACGCCCACGCGAAGTCGCGCACGTTCCTGGCCTTGAAGCGCCACGTTTTGGACGTGGTGGCGCGGCCCTTTTCGGTGGCTTCGGCCTCCGCCTGGGTGACGATGACGACCGGCTTGTCGGACTTGCGCGCGCGCTGCAGGCGCTCGCGCTGGGCGGCGGTGAGCACCGCATCGGCGTTCTGCAGCTCGCCGGTGGCGGCCACGATGTGGTCGCCCGGGACCGTGATCTCGACTTCGTAGTCGCCGAATTCCAGCGTGAACTCGCCATCGCCGAGGTACTGTTTGTTCTGCCAGCCGTGGGCGTCGTAGTAGGCGGCCATGCGCGGGAAGAACTGGGCAATCTCGAACAGGTCGTTCTTGTCTTCCTTGTCGAAGCGCTCGAAGCCCATGCGGCGGCCCAGCACGTTCGTCTCGGGCACGTTGAAGCTCCAGGCCATGTCGAACGAGAAGCTGGCGCCCGGTTTCAGGGGCTGGGCCAGGTCGATGCGCATCATGGTCTTGTTGATGACGTTTTTCAGCGGCCGGCCGTCGGTGCCGGTCACGCTGGTGACCTTGAAGCCGCCGTCGAATTTGCGGCTCTCGACCAGGAAGCGTGCGGCTTCGTAGCCCAGGCCCGCTTGTCCACCGGGCGTGGCAGCGGTGCGCCAGGCTTCGCGCGACGGATAGCTCGAGATGTTGCGGTTGTCCGAGTCGGCGCGGAACATGTTCTGGTCCAGCTGCACCCACAGGTAGGTCAGCGTGTCCGGCGACTTGTTGTGGTAGGTGATGGTCTCGCTGCCCGAGATCGCGCGCTTGGCTTCATCGAGCGTGACGCGGATGCGGTAGTCGGCGCACTGCTGCCAGTAGGCGTGGCCCGGGGCGCCGGAGGCGGTGCGGGTGTCGGTGGGCGTGGGCAGCAGTTCGTCGAGCTGGCGGAATTTGTCGTTGTCGAAGTTCTGGGCGGAGGTGCTGAACGAGGCGATCAGGGCGAGGGCGGCGAGACTGAGCGGGAGGCGTTTCATCGTGGGTTCCAGATAGAGAAAACGGCAGCGGCACCTTGTGGGCGCGGCTGCCGATGGGACGATATTGTTGGCGGCTGTTTGCTCGTAGGGTGGGCGGCCTCCGCCCACGCAAACGTATGCGGTACGCGAACGTCCGCGTGGGCACAGGGTGCCCACGCTACTGATTACTCAGCTTTTTGGGCCTCGGTCTTGGCGTCCTTGTCCTTGGCCGTCTTCAGTTTCTCGGCAAAGTCCTTCATCATGTCGCTCTGCTCGCGCTGGGACTTGAACAGTTCCAGGCGCGACGGCGTCGCCTTGCGCGGCCAGGCGTTGTTGCTGATGTCGGTGTCGGCGGTTTCCAGGTAGGGGTCCTGGGTCAGGCCGACCATCGGCTCGTCGGTGATGATCAGTTTCGTGATCTTCTTCGGCGAGTAGCGCCACACTTCGGCCGGCACGCGCTCGATGTACTTCTTGCCGCTCTGGAGGGTGATTTCCAGCACCAGCGGCGAGACCAGGCCGCCCAGGTTCGAGAAGTCGACGAGGTACAGGTGCTTGCCTTCCTTCAGCAGCGCCTTTTCCCAGTCTTCCAGGCCTTCCACCGCGGTCGCATAGGTGTTGCGGTCCTTGTTGGTGACGGTGAAGTCGTCGTGCTCGTTGTAGAAGTCCTTCAGCTCGGGATGCGCATCGACGCGGCGCGGCAGCGTGCCCTTGTTGCGCTGGTCGGTGATCGAGATCGGCTGCGCATCGCGCTGCGCCTTCTGCCAGGCTTTCTCGATTTCCGGGTCCTTGGTACCGATGGTGTACTCGCTGATGCCGTCCACGCTCACGTCGACCGCATCGGTGGTGTAGAACCAGCCGCGCCAGAACCAGTCGAGGTCCGTGCCCGAGGCGTCTTCCATGGTGCGGAAGAAGTCGGCCGGGGTCGGGCGCTTGAACTTCCAGCGTTGCGCATACTCCTTGAACGCGAAGTCGAACAGTTCGCGCCCCAGCACCGTCTCGCGCAGCACGATCAGCGCGGCGGTCGGTTTCGCATAGGCGTTGTTGCCGAACTGGAGGACCGACTCCGAGTTGGTCATGATCGGCACCTGGTTGCGGCTCTTCATGTAGTCGGCGATCACGCGCGGTTCGCCGCGCGACTGCGGGTAGTGCTCTTCCCACGCCTGCTCGGCCAGGTACTGGACGAAGCTGTTCAGGCCCTCGTCCATCCAGGTCCACTGGCGCTCGTCGGAGTTGACGATCATCGGGAAGTAGTTGTGGCCGACTTCGTGGATGATCACGCTGATCAAGCCATACTTGGTGCGCTTGGAATAGGTGATCTCGCCGGTCTTCTTGTCCTTGGTCGGGCGCGGGCCGTTAAACGAAATCATCGGGTATTCCATGCCGCCCACCGGGCCGTTGACGGAAATCGCCACCGGGTATGGATAGTCGAACGAATACTTGTTGTACTCGTTGATGGTGTGGATGATCGACTGGGTCGAATACCGGCCCCACAGCGGGTTGCCTTCCTTCGGGTAGTAGGACATGGCCAGCACGTTGGTGCTGTCCTTCTTGAAGCCCTGCGCATCCCAGATGAACTTGCGGCTCGAGGCGAACGCGAAGTCGCGAACGTTCTTCGCCTTGTAGTGCCAGGTGCGGGTGCCGGTGGCGCGCTGCTTTTCCTTGGCTTCGGCTTCCGCTTGGGTGACGATCAGCACCGGCTTGTCGGCGGTGCGCGCCTGCTTCAGGCGGTCGCGCTGGGCGGGGGTGAGCACCGCGTCCGGGTTCTGCAGTTCGCCGGTCGAGGCCACCACGTGGTCGGCCGGGACGGTGAGCTGTACGTCGTAGTCGCCGAACTCCAGCGTGAATTCGCCCGAGCCCAGGAACTGCTTGTGCTGCCAGCCGTAGACGTCATAGTAGGCCGCCATGCGCGGGAACCACTGGGCGATCTCGAACAGGTCGTTCTTGTCGTCGAATTTTTCGTAGCCCGAGCGGCCACCCAGCACCTTCATGTCGGTGATGTTGTAGCTCCACTCGATGCTGAAGGCGGTGCGCGCGCCGGCTTTCAGCGGCTGCGGCAGGTCGATCCGCATCATGGTGCGGTTGATCGTAAACGGGAGCGACCGGCCGTTGCCGTCCTTGACGCTCTTGATGTTGAAGCCGCCCGGGAAGGTGCGCGCTTCCAGCACGGTGCGGATGGCGTCGAACTTGACGCCGTCGGTCGGGCTGCGCGCCTGCCAGGCTTCGCGCGAGGGCAGGGTGGCGCTGGTGCGGGCGTCCGAATTCGGCTTGTAGATGTTCTGGTCGAGCTGCACCCACAGGTAACTCAGGGTGTCGGGGGAATTGTTGTGATACGTGATCGTCTCGGCGCCGCTGATCGAGCGGGTGGCTTCGTCGAGGGTGGCGCGGATCTGGTAGTCGGCGCGCTGTTGCCAATAGGCGTGGCCCGGAGCACCGGAAGCGGTGCGGATGGTGGTCGGGGTTGGAAGCAGTTCGTCGAGCTGGCGGAACTTGTCGTCGAACGGTTCCGCTGCGATTGCTGACATGGTGAGGCACAAAGCCGCCAGGCCGATCGGCAAACGTATCATGTTTTCCCTGCGTAAGAGATTGAAAGAAAGAAAATATTCTATTCTTAGCTCATGAACACAGGTTTATTTGATTTGTAACAAGGCTGTTACAAATACATTGCTGTAGTAAATCTGTCGTATCGAGTCGTAACAGCGTGCACGCATGCACCGTGAATGATCAGGATTCGGGCGTGGGCGCCGAAATGGTGCGCGCGATCATGCGCAGGTAAAGGGTCACCACGGTGATCCCGGTGCCTAACAGGATCAGCACCGTATTCATGCCGAGCTGCACCTGCAGCGCCATCGCATAGCCGCCGGTCATGGCCAGGATGGCCAGGTTTTCGTTGAAATTCTGTACCGCGATCGATTGCCCGGCGCTCATCAGGCTGTGGCCGCGGTGCTGCAGGACGGCGTTCATCGGCACCACGAACAAACCGGCCAGGATGCCGATGACGAGCAGCAGCGGCAGCGCAACCCGGACCGAATGCACCAGTGCCATCGAACACAGCGCGAGCCCCAGCACGGCGCCGAGCGGCATCACCGACATCGAGCGCACCAGCGGCACCGCCTTGCCGGCCAGCGCCGCGCCCAGCACGACCCCGGCGGCGAATACCGCCTGCAGCGCGGCCGCCTTGTCGAGGCCGAGGCCGAGCGCCGACTGGGCCCAGGCCAGCAGCAGGATCTGCAGCACCATGCCGGCGCCCCAGAACAGCGAGGTGACGCCGAGCGAGACGCGGCCGGCGCGGTCGCGCCACAGCGTCGAATTGCAGCGGTAAAAATCCTGGAACAGCGTCTGCAGGGTGCGGCCGGTCCGCGCATAGCGCTTGCCTTTGTTGAGCACGCCCAGGTTGAGCAGCGCGGCCAGCAGGTAAGTCAGGACGATGACGGTCACCGCCGCATGCAGCGGACTCGGCACGACATACCCGAACAAATTGAAGCTGGCATGCAACAGCCAGGCGATGGTCTGCTCGTTCGAGGAAATCAGGCCGCCGAGGATGGTGCCGAGGATCATCGCGACCACGGTGGTGCCTTCGATCCAGCCGTTGGCCGCCACCAGGCGCCGCGCCGGCAGCACCTCGGCCAGGATGCCGTACTTGGCCGGCGAATAGGCGGATGCACCGAAGCCCACGATGCCATAGGCGAGCAGGGGATTGGCCTTGGCCAGGATCAGCGAGCAGCCGAACATCTTGATCGTGTTCGTGACCAGCATCACGCGCCCTTTTGGAAAGGTGTCGGCAAAGGCGCCGGCAAACGGGGCAAGCAGGATGTACGACAGCACGAAGCCCATCTTCAGCATCGGCGTCATCCACTCCGGAAAGGCCAGCGTGGAGATCAGCGATACGCACAGGATGAACAGCGCGCTGTCGGCCAGCGAAGAAAAGAACTGGGCGCCAACGATCGCGAAAAAAGCGGGGCTCATGGGGCCTCGAGGGTCTTGGTCGGTTTGCACTTATATCACAGGCGATCCTGCTCCCGGTTTCGCTTGCGGTCTTGGCGTGCAAGCCAAACCAATCTGAGGAAGCTGATGTTTTTCTGCTACTGAAACAATGCGTGAGATTTATCTATAGGCAAGAGTTTTATACTTATGGAAATACAGGCATTTAATACAGAGGTTGGGACAGAGATGGATTCATTCACACTGGTCGTGGCGTCGGCACTGGCGGCCACGATCATGGCCGGTAGCATGGGACTGCTGTATCTTGCCAGCTCGCGCCGTGTCTGCCTGTTCAACTGGGCCATGGCCGGCCTCTTTTTCGCGGCCAGCAACCTCATCGGCGCCTGCGCCATCAAGTTCAGGGTGGATCACACGCTGGTGCCGGCCGTCGGCAACCTGCTGTACATCGCCGGCCACTACGGCATCCTGGCCGGCCTGCGGCGCCACCTGGCACTGCGTGCGCGCTGGGACCTGCTGGCCGTGCTGGCGCTGGCGGCCTTCGGCGCGCACCTGGTGCCGGCGCTGCAGCCTGCACTGACCGTGGTGCTGTCCCCGGCCGTCATGGCGATCGACCTGGGCGCCGCCTGGCTGCTGTGGCGCCAGCCCGACCGCGGCGCGCGCCTGGCCTACCTGCCGATGATCGTGCTGGAACTGGGCTTCGCCGTCCAGCAGGGTGTGCGTGCCCTGGTCGAAGCCGTCCACCTCGGCAGCGGCGCCGGCATGGCGCACTGCCAGTTCCTGCAGACCTGCGGCGCGCTGTTCGTGCTGGTGTTCCTGTCGGTGGCGACCATGAGCTGCGCCCTGATCGTCACCCATGACCAGACCCGCGCCCTGCGCCTCGCCTCGCTGACCGACGTCCTGACCGGCTGGCTGAACCGGCGCGCACTGCACGACATCGCCCTGCGCGAATTCCGCCGCAGCGAGCGCAGCGGCGCCGCCATCCACTTCATCACCTTCGACATCGACCATTTCAAGTCGATCAACGACCGCCACGGCCACGGCGTAGGCGACGCCGCCATCTGCCACGTGACCGCGGTCGCGGCCAAGGTGCTGCGCGGCTGCGACGCATTGTTCCGTATCGGCGGCGAAGAGTTCGCGGTGCTGGTGGCGGACAGCGTGCTGGCCGACGTCTGCCGCATCGCCGAGCGCCTGCGCGAGATGGTGGCGGCGTCGCCGCTCGTCACGGAGGGGCACACGGTGCGGATGACGGTCAGCGTCGGCGTGGCGGCGCTGGATGTCGACGACATGCGCTGGGAAGACCTTTTGCGGCGCGCGGACGAGGCGCTGTATCACGCCAAGCAGCATGGGCGGAACCGGGTGAGTGTGCATGGGGTGGGCCTGGCCGGGGATGACCAGCCGATGCGTGGCCATGCCATCGTCTGCTAGACTCATCCGACGCTCACTTCAGGCATTCTCGAGAAAACATGCGCATCGCATACAGGAAAATTGCTTGTGCCGCCGCCCTGTTTGGCCTTCAAGCGCGGTGAACACAGGCCGACCTCGGTCCATGTCACGATGCCCTCCAAGGACCCCGCTTTTGACCAGGCCCTGCAACAGGCAATGACCGGGCTGCAGATGCCGCCTCCCCCGATCTTTGGCCCGGACGCCTTGTTCGAGGTCGACCTGCCCCTGAAATTTGCCGCGGAACCCCCGCCGGACGCGCAAAAAAACAAGCGGCCCTGATGACCGGCAGCGTCAGTGCCGGGATGACTAGTCGAAGCCGCGCACCGGCAGGCCGGCATCGCGCTGGATCCAGTTGCGCGGCGAATAGGCGCTGCGCGCATCGGTCGCATGCAGCGTGAATGCATGGCGCGACACCGGCGACCGGTTCGGTGCGGAGTAGTGCGGCAGCAGGCCGTGGAAGCACACCAGGGTGCCGGCTTTCGCTTCCAGCGGCACCGCGGTGCTGTTGTCCGGCCACGGCGTGGCGTCCAGCTTTTCCATCGTGATGTGGTCGCCGTCGCGCAGGAAGCGTTCGCGCAGCGGGCCGTGGTGGCCGCCCGGCTCGGCCCAGAGGCAGCCGTTGTCGAGAGTGGCGTCTTCCAGCGCGAACCAGAAGGTCGTGACGCTGATCGGCGTGCTGTCGAAGAAGGTGGCGTCCTGGTGCCAGCGCACTTCGCCGCCGATGCCGGGCTGCTTGAAGATGTACATCGATTGATAAATGTGCGGCTGCGCCAGGCCCAGGTCGCGCGCCACCGCCGCCAGTTTCGGGTCGCGCGTAAAGGCGTCGAACACCGGATCGAGGTCGTGCATCGCGTGGCCGATCTTGTTGATCGACAGGGCCTTGGCCTGCTTCAGCCGGCCGTCGGCGCCAAAGGCTTCTTCCTCGAAAAAGCAGCGCACCGTGTTGTCGGAACCGAGGAACCAGGCGTCGCTGGCGCGGGCCTGGTCGCGCGTGGTGAAGATGGCCCGCGATTCGGCGGGGTCGAAGGCGTCGACGATGGCCTCGGCGCGGGCGCGCAGGCGCGCGATCTCGTCCAGGGACTTGAAATCGGGGATGACGATGTAGCCGTCGCGTTGGTACTGGTCGCGTTGTTCCTGGGTCAGCATGGCGGAATCCGGTCGGTATGGTTGCGTGTATTTTACGCCGCCGGCGCCACGGTCCAGGCCCCATCCGCATACACCCGCTCGTCATCGAGGTAGACCGCATCGGTCACCGCGAACACATCGATGTGATAGCGCGCATCCTTGCGCTTGAACCCCGGCTTCGAATACACGCCATGCTTGGCCCCCAGCGACAAATGGATGCCGCACATGCGCTCGTAGGTGCCGATGTCATCCACCCTCCGGTCGCGCGTAAAGGCGCGGTTCATGCCGAAGCCGAGTTCGCGCACCCAGACTTCGCCCTCGTCGCGGCGGATGATGTCGAGCATCTGCTGGAATTCGGGCGTGGCATCGATCGCGTCGACCACGCGTCCGCGCTCGATCACGATGGTCACCGGCTTGTCCGGACGGTTCACCAGGTAGGAGGTATCGCCGAATACGTGGATCTGCGCGCGGCCGCTGACGGCTTCCAGGTTTTGCGCTTCGGTGAACACTTCGCCGATCGGGAACTGGCCGCCGGCGTTGGCCATCGCGCTGTAGTCGCCGACGTTCAGCTTGGCGGATTCCAAAGGCGAATCGAAGGTCAGCACTTCGCCGCCGCCGTGCACCTCGGCGCGGCGGGCACGGTCGATGCGCTGTTTGAGTGCGTGGCCGACACCGCGGAAGTACTGCGGGTCGTAGGCCAGCGACGCGATGTAGTGCTCGCCCTGCGCACCCGGCATGCGCGACAGGTGCACGTGCTCGACCACCTTCAGGCCCAGCTTGAACAGTTCCACGCGCAGGCGGAAGCCGTCGAGGCGGAAGTTGGTCGACTGCACCAGCACCACCAGGTCGTGCGGTGCGAAGGTCTTGAACAGCGCCAGCACCTGGTCCGGCGCGACGCTGTCGAAATCGACGAAGGTCGCATCGGGCAGGTTGCGGCGGTAGGCCTCGGCCAGTGTGCGCGCCAGGCCGGTGCGGGTGTCGTACACGACCAGCGCTGCTTGCGCCGGACCATGTTCGAGGGCGATCGCCAGCACGTCGCGCAGGTGCGCGGTGGCGCTGTCGATGGCGGACGCGGGCAGGTCGGGGGAGGGGGGCGGCGTGGTGGTCATGGCAGGGACGGATGAGGAGGCAACCCGGCATTATAAAACCAAACCCGATCCAAACCAGGTGCAAATCCGGCCCGGACTGGCCCGGCCAGGCGGCTTGCGGCAGCGCAGGGCCGGCACCAGCGCTTTGCTGCACAGTTGGGGTGTCAGGAGCGCATCATGTTGATTCTAAAGGGAAAATTTCTAATATCCAAGTTCTTCGGCCTGCTCGGTGCGGTGCTGATGCTGGCCGCGCTTGCCTGGATGGGGGCGGAACAGGTGCAGGCCGCGCCGGCGCGCCAGTTGGCGCCGGATGCGGTGGCGACGGAATTCTACGGCTGGTACCTGGACACCCTGGGCGCCGACCAGGATCCGCTCAGCGACCGCCACGCCACCTTCAACAACTACGTCGCCAAGGAGCTGACCGCGCGCCTGATCGAGCGCCTGAATACGCGCATGGTCGGCGGCCGCGTGCCCGAAACCGACTACTTCCTGCAGTCGCCCGGCTACCAGAGCGCCTGGCGCCGCAACGTGGCCGCGTCCACCGTGCGCCAGCGCGGCGGCAGCGCCGACGTCATCGTCACCTTGGGCAATGAAGATGGCGCCAAGCGCGTGCTGGCGCTGGCCATGGTGCTGGAAGCGGGCAGCTGGAAGATCCGCCAGGTGGTGCTGGCAGAAGCGAGGCCTGCCGGAAGTTCCCCCAATCCGTCCATGATTTGACCGCTGAGGTACCGCCACACGCTACCCCGTGAACGGCGCGCCGTATGCTTGACGGTGGCGCTATGATTCCAAAAGCACAACGGCCCGACATTTGCAGCGGGCCGGTGCCTTTTTGACGATCTAACGGCGGAGCTAATGGCATACCGATGGGAAACGCCAGCCAGCGTCTGGCTGGAAGACGACAGGACCGGCCAGTTCGAACTGGCCGCCAGCGAAGGCTTGGGCCAGCTCGGCTGGAGTGCCCGCGCACAGGCCGGCGGGGGCGTGGCTGCGCGCGCGCCCGCGCGGGTGGCTGACATTGCGCGCCTGCTCGGCGCCTCGCTGCCCACCGCCTGCGAGCACGCAGCCATTTATCCAGAGGGCTTCGCCTTCTGCCCCGAGTGCGGCCGCCCGCTGGAACGCTTCGCCGGCCGGCGCCAGCACCTGCCCGACTGGTGGGGGCCCTACACCGATGCGCTGCTGCCGCGGCACGTGCCGCACGGCTTGCCCGTCACCGCGCTGGCCCTCGGCAACAGCCTCGAAGAGCGTCCCGCCGCACCCGCGGTCGGCCGCTTCGACGATGCCATGCCGACGCCGCCAAATGCCCACTGCGTGTTCGCCGCCGCCGGCTACGGCTTTCCCGAGCAGCGCCTGCTGGCGCTGGCGCCAGGTCGCGGCGTGCTGCAATACTGGGATCCGCTGGCCGAAGTGTGGCACGTGCTGCTGCCCGAAGACGGCGCCGCCGACCTGAGTTTCACGGCGTCCGATTACGGCTGGCTGCCGGTGTCCAACCTCGGGCACGAGCCGAGGCGCGGCGAAGTCGCGCTGGTGCCCACTGCCCAGGGCCTGCGCCGCCTGTGGATCAATCCGGTCAGCGAAACCTACCGCACCGAGACCCTGCTGGCCGCGCCGCTGGTCGCCGCGCCGGGCACGATGCGGCGCCACATCGCCTGCCTGGCGCGCAATCCGGGCGGCGGCGTCAGCCTGTATGCACTCGATGCCGACCTGGCCCCTAGCCCGGCCCAGGACTGCGGCGCGCTGCCGCTGACCGGCTGGAGCCGTCCGATCGGCTACGACGGCCGCCTGCTGTGGCTGCATCCGGAAGGCCAGCTGGCCTGGCGTCCCGGCGAGGCGCCGCAATTCATGGCCTGGCCCGATACCTGGCTGCCCAGCCTCGACCTCGGCGGCCCGACCCTGAGCCGCGACGGCCGCATGTGGCTGATCGGGCACGATGGCCAGTCCTACTGCTTCCTCGAACTCGGGGTGGCCTCGCCCCAGCGCGAACGCATCGACGGCGCGCGCCTCGGCTTCGCCAACCTGCTGTTCCGGCGCGGTCACCCGGTGCTCGACGAACCGTGGTCCGGCGAGCACGTCGAAGACCAGGCCGAAGACGATTCCCTGGTCTTGCCGCTGCTGCGCAGCTTCAACAACAACCGCAGCCAGCCGAGCGGACTGGTGCTGCGCTTCCACAAATACACCGGCCGCGCGGAAGACGCGCTGGCCAATCGCACGATCCCGCGCACCACGGTGGAGTGGATCGGCCGCCGCAACGTGATCCTCGACGAGATCGCGCGCCTGGCCCGTCCGCACGAATGCGTGCCCTTCGTGTACGCCAACCGGCTTTGGCTGCATCACCCCGACTGGAACCGGATCCGCGGCTGGCATTTGGAAGCGCTGTCGTGAGGGGCCGCATGCTGCGCTTCATCCTGCGCATTTTCCTGTTCCGGGCCACGCTGCTGTGCGGCCTGCTCGGCATGTCGCAGGCTGCGCTGGCCGTCCCGCAGGTGGTGCTGGTCCAGAACTCGGGCTGGATGGAACCTTTCTACAGCGATCCCAAATCGCAGTTCAAGCCGCTGGTGGCGGCGCTCGCCGGCAGCGTGGCGCAGCCGGGCGATGCGCTGGTGCTGGCCGCCTTCAACCAGTCGCGTCCCGGGGCGCCGTCGCCGAAAGGGCTGCTGTCGGAAACAGTCGATGCCAAGACGGTGCAGGCCCACGTGGGCGCGGCGCTGGCCAGGCTGGATGTCGCACGCAAGCCGGGCGGCGGTGCGCTGGCCGATACCGACCTGGGCGAAGCCGTCAACGCCGCCGTCACCCAGGTTTTGGGAGGCAAGCCGGGCCTGGTCTGGCTGGTCACCAACAACCGCAACAGCCCGAACAACGACCAGGCCACCAGTGAACGCAACCGCGAATTCTATGCGCTGATCCACCGTGGCGCCGCGATAGAAAAGGCGCTCGCTTATCCTTTACGCATGCAGGTCGAGGGCCAGCACTACCGTGCCAACGGCTTGATGATCTATGTGTTCGCGGTCGGGAAAGAGGGCGCGGCGGCACTCGACCGCCTGCTGGCTGAAGGCCGCATCCAGCGCGTGATCACCGAACCGCCGGCGCGCCTGAAACCGCTGGACCGCGACACCGTGCGCCTGGTGCCGCGCAAGGTCGAGAACGCGCCCGGCGTCGAATTCTCGATGGACGCGAACGGCCTGCTGCGCGCCGACGTCGCCCCGGATGCGCGCAGCCCCAGCGCCGGCATCCGCTGGAATCTCGAAAACACGATGTATCCGTACACGATCGCCGGCGCCTCGATCGAAGCGCGCTCGATGCTGGGAGGCGAAAACCGCCCGATCGCGCTGGCCAAAAACAGCGTGCAGCGGCTGGCGCCGGGCCAGGCTGAACCGCTGGCCTCGACCATGCAGCTGCCGGTGGCGCAGTTGCCCGGCAAATGGTCGCTGGCGGCGCTGCAGTCGGCCGGTTCGGCTTACGTGCTGCCGGGACGGATCGAGCTGCGCCTGCAGGGCCAGCGACTGGAACTGTCGCAAGCCTTCCGTGACCGCATGGCGGCGCTGTTCCCGGGCGATCCGCTGCCCGACATTTTTACGCCGCCGAGCGAGATCCAGGCCTCGATCGCGACGCTGCCGATCGAAGTGCGCGTGAACTACGGGGCCGGGCCACTCCTTGCCATGATCGGTGGTGCGCTCGCCTTGCTGGCCGCCGGTGCCGGCGCCGCTTATGCCTATGCCCGTCCGCGGCGCGTGGTGCTGACGGTGGAAGACGAACTGCGCACCGTGCATACGCGCGCGGGCGCGACGCAACCGATCTACGACAAGGCGGGCCAGCAGGTGGCGCGCCTGAAGACGACCCTGTTCGGCAACCAGCTGCTCGACCTGCGCGAAGGCGCGCAGGTCCGGCTGGGCCGCTAATCATATAAATAACGATACGCCCAGGAAGGAAGCCCATGCAAAACCAGCAGACCCCGCCCTCGAGCACAGGTGCAAATCCAGGCGGCGCCGATCCCGGCTTCAAGCTGCCGGCCCAGACCCCGGACGAGGGCATGCCGAAGACCACGCCGGACACCGCCCGGCAGCCGGTCGAGATCGCACCCGGCGGCGCCACCAACCCGTCGGCCGCGCCGCTGCGCGACACCTCGGCGCGCGACCTGGCGATTTCCGGCGCCGTGTTCCTGGTCCTGCTGGTCATCTACTTCTTCGTGCGTAACGCCTACGTGCACCACCTGGTCGTGCGGCGGGTGTCGCCATCGTCGGCGGGCAGCGCCGGCTGGCTGATGTTCGTGGGCTTGAGTTTCCTGTCGCTGGCCGCGGTGCTGGCCATCGTGAATGCGGCCAAATACCTGACGCTCGCCATTACCGGGCCGCTGGTCGCGGTCGGCGTGGTGACCCTGGTGGCGGCCCTGTTCGTCGGCCGCCGCTGAAACCGGAGAAAGAACAAACATGGCAGATTTTCCCGATCCCGCAGCCCTGAACGCCAACAATAAAGCGGAACTCAAGGTCGACCTGCGCCCGACGCTGTTCATCGGCGCCGGCGGCACCGGCATGGAAGTCATGATGCGCATCCGGCGCCGCATCCTGTCGGCCGTGTGGAACCGCCAGCATCCGACCCGCGTCGAATCGCTGGCCGATTTCCCGGTGGCGCGCTTCCTGCACTTCGACCTCGACAACAGCGCCATCATCGATGAAGGCAAGTCGCAGCGCACCGACCCCTGGTTCGAGCTGGTCAAGCTGACCGACGAGGAACGGCTGGTGGAACCGCTCAACCTGCCGCAATACCACGAGTCGGACGACAGCCTGGCGCGGTTCCCATTGATTGAAAACTGGATGCCGCTGCGCCCGAAAAAGCTGCGCTCGCTCGGCATCGACCCATCCAAGGGCGCCGGCCAGATCCGCGCGCTGGCGCGGCTGTACCTGTTCGACAAATACCCCAAGCTGAGGGGGCGCATCAAGGGCGCACTGAATTTTTTGAGCAGCAATGCCGGCATCGAGCGCAAGGAGAATTACCAGCGCCTCGGCCTGCAGGTCGACACCAGCAAATTCCGCATCGTCGTCATCGCCTCGAATGCCGGCGGTACCGGCGCCGGCAGCGCCATCGACCTGGGTTGGATCGCGAAAGCCATCGCGCGCCAGGAAGTGTCGGACAGCCAGGTCGACCTGGTGATGTTCCTGCCCTCGGGCTACGCCAAGGCCAACAAGGAGCGCACCGAGGCGAATGCCTATGCGACCCTGATGGAGCTGGAGACCACGATGCGCGACATGAACGCGCAAGTGCGCTGGATGGACCCGGACAGCGTGGTCGGCCGCGGCACGCCCTTCGACGACGTGTATTTCGTT
>Ga0308160_10004031_pt1 | contig 16013 bp, 17 predicted proteins | sample PhyFR1_FD_201036 | JGI IMG/M metagenome (GOLD analysis project Ga0308160, IMG submission 201036) | Phyllosphere microbial communities from UC Gill Tract Community Farm, Albany, California, United States - DLSLF.R1 | ecosystem: Host-associated > Plants > Phyllosphere > Unclassified | place: USA...
GAGCCGATCGGCATCCCGCGCCTGATCGCCCGTCCGACCGCGACCCTGTCGCTGGAAGCCCAGCAGCGCCGCGAACTGAAGCAGAAGCTGTACGGCGACTGATCGGGTTCGCCTTTCCTTCCCCCGAAAAAGCATGCGCCTGCCGCATGCTTTTCTCTTTTTTACGTCCTGGTCGCGGTTTTTCGTGCGATCAAAAACTTTCTCATGGGATACACTAACGTGCGCCCGCACAGGCTTTGCGCGGGCGCACGTGTGCGCAGGACGGCGTAGGCGCGTCCATGCTACCGTCATGGATGAGCGCTGCGGACGTCGCCGCGCCGGATGATCGACAGGGTAACGTGGGAATATTTTCCTTCCTCAAGAAGAAACCCGAAGCGGCTGCGGCGCCGCCGGAACCCGCACGCCCTGAGGCCGCGGCGCGCCCCTCCGAAGCCGAGCGCGAGCGCCAGCGCGAAATCGCGCGCGCCACCGCTGCCAAGATCGACGCCATCGAACTGGCGATGACGACCGACTTTTTCGACGATGCCGAAGCGCGCTGGGGCAATACCCAGCGTGCCCCGGCCGCCGCGGCTGCCGTGTTCGACGAGGCCGGCGAGAGCGAACTATCGTCATTGCTCGAGCAGCCCGATGCCGCCGCCGCACCGGCCGCCGCTCCCGTGGTCGAGGAAAGTGCGATCCTGTACGCCAATGGCCAGGGTCCGCTTGCCGAGCAGATGCTGCAAGCCTGCCTAGCCGAGCTCGGACGCACCGAGCGCCAGCCCTGGTGGATGCTGTTCGACCTGTACCAGGCCGAGGGCCGCGAACAGGACTTCGACAGCATCGCGATCGACTACGCCAGCCATTTCGAAACCTCGCCGCCCGCCTACAGCAGCCGCTTGCCGGACGACACGCCGCAGCAAGGTTTTACGGGCGTCGCCCCAGCGGCCCGCCTGACGGGCACACTCGGCAGCGACGCGGCGCTGCGCCTGCAGGCGCTGCTGGCAAGTAGCGGCTCCCCGGTGCGCATCGACTTGGGTGGCATCACCCATGCCACGATCGACGGCTGCGCCGCCCTGCTGGCGGCCTTGCAGGGATTACGCGCGGCGCGGCGCGCCATCGTGCTGGCCGGCGCCGACACCCTGCTGGCGGTGCTGCGGCCGATGCTGGCGATTGGCGAGCGCAGCAGTGGAGAAGCGCCCTGGCTGCTGCTGCTCGAACTGCTGCAACTGCTGGGGCGCGAAAAGGATTTCGAAGAAACGGCGATGGATTATTGCGTGACCTTCGAAGTCTCGCCGCCCTCCTTCGAAGTCCTGCCCGCCTCCAACACCGCCAACGCCGCGCCCGCCGGCCAGGCGAAAGCCGAACAGCGCTTCATGCTGCCGGCCGTCGTCGATGGCGACATCGGACCCTTGCTAGCGGCAATCGACAGCTATACCGCCATGGACCCGGCGGCGCCGGTCGTCCTCGATTGCACCAAATTGGTGCGTATCGGCTTTGGCGCGGCAACCAGCCTGCACGCCGCCCTGCGCCGCCTGGCGAACGAGGAGCGCCACATCGAGCTGCGCGAGCTGAACCACCTGGTGGCGGCCCTGCTGCGCCTGCTGAACTACGGCGACTGCGCGCGCCTGTACGCACACAAGTACTGAAGTAGTCTCGACAACTTTACTGCCGCGTTAAGCCTCGCCTAATCTTGCAATTTTGTGCAACACCCCCACCTGCGGAGGGCTAGTTAATCATGAGGCAGATATGGAACAATTTCACGGCACCACCATTGTGAGCGTGCGCCGCGGCGAGAAGGTCGCCTTGGGCGGCGACGGCCAAGTCACGCTGGGCAACGTCGTCATGAAGGGCTCGGCACGCAAGGTGCGCAAGCTCTACCAGGGCAAGGTCCTGTGCGGTTTCGCCGGCGCCACCGCCGACGCATTCACCCTGCTCGACCGCTTCGAAGCGAAGCTGGAAAAGCACCAGGGCAACCTGCTGCGCTCCTCGGTCGAACTGGCCAAGGACTGGCGCACCGACCGCATGCTGCGCAAGCTGGAAGCGATGCTGCTGGTGGCCGACAAGGAAAGCACCCTGATCATCACTGGCAACGGCGACGTGCTCGAGCCCGAGGACGGCATCGGCGCGATCGGTTCAGGCGGCATCTATGCCCAGTCGGCCGCCAAGGCCCTGCAGGAAAACACGGAGCTGCCGCCGGCCGAGGTGGTAAAAAAGGCGCTGACCATCGCCGGCGAACTGTGCATCTACACGAATCTGTCCCACATCATCGAAACGCTGGACTGACCGGCGCGCATACCATGAACATGACTCCCCTCGAAATCGTCTCGGAACTGGACAAGCACGTCGTCGGCCAAGCCAAGGCCAAGCGTGCGGTCGCCATCGCCCTGCGTAACCGCTGGCGCCGCCAGCAGGTGCAGGAACCGCTGCGCCACGAGATCACCCCGAAAAACATCCTCATGATCGGTCCGACCGGCGTCGGCAAGACCGAGATCGCGCGCCGCCTGGCGAAGCTGGCGGATGCGCCGTTTATTAAAATCGAAGCGACGAAATTCACCGAAGTCGGCTACGTCGGACGCGACGTCGACACCATTATCCGCGACCTGATCGACATCGGCGTGAAACAGACGCGCGCCAGCGAAATGAAGAAAGTGCGCCAGCGCGCCGAGGACGCGGCCGAAGACCGCATCATCGACATCCTGGTGCCGCCGGCACGCGACTTCGGTTTCAACGTCAGTGCTTCGGCCGAGGCCAAGGAAGGCGACAGCACGCGCCAGACCTTCCGTAAACGCCTGCGCGAAGGCTCGCTCGACGACCGCGAAGTCGAGATCGAAGTGGCGGACACGCCGCCGCAGATGGAAATCATGGCCCCGCCCGGCATGGAAGAAATGACGGAGCAGATCAAGACCATGTTCGCCGGCGTCGGCGGCGCGCGCAAGAAAGCGCGCAAGATGAAGATCAAGGAAGCGATGAAGGTGCTGGCCGAGGAAGAAGCGGCGCGCCTGATCAACGAAGACGAGATGAAGCAGAAGGCGATCCACAATGTCGAGAACAACGGCATCGTGTTTTTAGATGAGATCGACAAGATCGCGACGCGCTCCGAGCACGGCGGCGCCGACGTCTCGCGCGCGGGTGTGCAGCGCGACCTGCTGCCGCTGGTCGAGGGCACGACGGTCAATACCAAGTACGGCATGATCAAGACCGACCATATCCTGTTCATCGCCTCGGGCGCGTTCCACCTGTCGAAGCCGTCGGACCTGATTCCCGAGCTGCAGGGCCGCTTCCCGATCCGGGTCGAACTCGAATCGCTCTCGATCGAGGACTTCAAGCGCATTCTGACCAGCACCGACGCCTGCCTGACGACCCAATACGAGGCGCTGCTCGGCACCGAAGGCGTGCAGCTGACGTTCTCGGAAGACGGCATCCACCGCCTGGCCGAGATCGCCTTCTCCGTCAACGAGCGCACCGAGAACATCGGCGCGCGGCGCCTGTACACGGTGATGGAAAAACTGCTCGAAGAGATCTCCTTCCACGCCAGCGATACGCAGGAGAAGCAGATCACGATCGACGCGGCCTATGTCAACGAGCGGCTCGACATGCTGTCGGCCAACGAAGACCTGTCGCGGTATGTCCTGTAAGGCGGTTCTGTAAGCCTCGCGAGGAAGGAGAACACGATGGCAAACAAGGCACTGGCGACGCGGCAAAAGATGCGCCTGCGAGTCGAACCGTCGCAGCAATTCGGCAAACCGCGCAATCCGATCGCGGCCTTGGCCAAGGCGCGATCGGCCGGCGCCCACGCCAAGCCGCTGTCGAGCGAACGGCAAGCGGCCAAGCGCCTGCTGAAAAAGGCGCCGCTGGTGTCCGAGGACGACTAAGCGCCAGGCGTTCGAGCGCCAGCCTGCCCGAGGTGGGCCGGTGCTCGACGCCGACTTGCCGCCCCAGCCTTTCGCCTGTACATTCAGCAAAGCACTATTGCCAAAACGTACAGGAACCCCATGAGCTCACCCGAGCTGATCGTCGACGTGCTGCGCGCGCAATTGCGCGCGGCGAATCTCACCTATAAAACCTTGGCCGAACGCATCGACATGAGCGAGTCGAGCGTGAAACGCATGTTCGGCCAGAAGGACATGCCGCTGTCGCGTCTGGCGCAGATTTGCCAGGTTGCCGGCATCGCTTTCGAGGATGTGCTGCGCGGCGCGGCCGATAGCCGGCCCCAGCCGGACGCCCTGACGCTGCCCCAGGAAACCGCGCTGGTCGCCAAGCCGCGCTTGCTGCTGGTGGCGATCTGCTGCCTCGGCTACTGGAACATGGAGCAGATCGTCGAAACCTATCGCCTGACCGAGGCGGAATGCATCGGCTGCCTGGCGGAACTCGACCGCCTGGGGATCATCGAATTGCGGCCGCTGAACCGCTACACGTTGCGCGTCTCGAACGCCTTCCACTGGCTGCCGGATGGACCGGTGCAGCATTACTTCCGCGAACAGATCGTGCCGGATTATTTTGCCGGCCGCTTCGACGGCCAGGGCGAGACGTTGATGTGCCTGCCGGCCCGGTTGTCGCCGGGCAGCGCGGCGGAACTGGCGCAGAAGATCCACCAGCTGGCGGGCGAATTGACGCGCCTGCACCGGCATGACCGCAGGCTGCCGGCCGAGGAGCGCGAAGGAATGACCTTATTGGTGGGCTTCAGGTCGTGGGAGTTTGCGGCGTTTACGGCGCTGCGCCGCTGATACTCCCCATCGACCTTATCGGACCGCTTATCGGACCGGATTATCGCTGTTGACCGGGCTGTTGGCCGAACGGGTCGGCGCCGGCATTTGCGGCTGGTTCGGCGGCGGGACGACGTCGGCCGGCGGACCTTCCTGCGGCGGCTCCTGGTTTGGCGGCGCCTCCTGGCCCTGCGGCACGACCGGATTGACCTCACCCGGGGGCGGTGGGGCTTGCACGGCGCCGGGCGCCGTTTGCGGCTCGGTCGTCGGCATCGCACCGGCCGGCGCGATGCTTGGCCGCGCCATCTGCGGCGGCACCGGCATCGGCGGCGCGACGGCGCCCGACAGCGCGATCGCCGGCTTGGTGTCGGCTGCGAGGTCGATGCGCTTCATGACGCCACCTTCGGACAGCATGATGTAGCGCGGGTGCACTTCACTGATGCTGACGCCCGGCGACAGTTCGTGTCCGACCTTGAGGGCTTTCGGCGGCTGGCCCTCGGCCACGACGATGGCGACACTGTCGCGTCCAGCTGCAACGATGCCGGTCAGCTGGTAGTTGGTAGCGACATTCGCCACTGCCTGGCCGCCGAACAGCGTAGCGGCGGCATCGGGCGAGAGCTCGGGCACGGCGGCCGGCGGCGCCGCGGCGATCGGGCGCTGCTGCGGCTTGTACAGCTGCATGCCCCAATAGGTGGCGGACACGGCCAGGAAGATCAGGGCAAGCAGGGTGAAAAGGAGAGGCAGACGCTTCATCGGTTTCCTTGTTAGCGCACCAGCTGGTTGATTTCAATAATCGGCATCAGGACCGCCAGCACGATCAACAGCACCACCAGGCCCATGGCCAGGATCAGGACCGGCTCGAGCAGGCCGGCAATGGTCAGCGTGCGGCGTTCGAGATCGGCCTGCTGCGAATTGGCTGCCCGCTCCAGCATGGCCGGCAATTCGCCCGTGATCTCGCCGGCACGGATCATGTGCACCAGCATCGGTGGAAAATGTTTTTGTACGGACAGCGCGCGCGCCAGGCTGATACCTTCGCGCACGCTGGCCGTCGCCTGTTCGACCAGTTCGCGCATGGCGACGTTCGACAGGGTATCGCGGCTGGTGTCGAGCGCGCGCAGGATCGGCACACCGGAACCGGTGGTGATCGCCAGGGTGCTGGCGAAACGCGCCGTGTTCAGGCTGCGCTCGAACTTGCCGTACACGGGCGCGGTCAGCAGCCAGGTATGCCAGCGCCGTTTCAGCACGGGATTTTGCAGCGCGCGGCGCCAGGCGAACCAGGCGGCGATCAGCGCCGCGCCCAGCAGGATGCCGTAGGCGCGCATGAAATCGGACACCGCCAGCATGATGACGGTGAGAACCGGCAGCTTCTGCTTGGTGTTGGCGAACACCGAGACGATCTGCGGCACCACGTAAGTGAGCAGGAAGATGACGATGGCGAACGCGACGACGGTGACGATGGCCGGATAGGTAAAGGCCAGGCGCACCTTCTGCACCAGCGCGTTGCGGCGCTCGATGTAGTCCGCCAGACGCGACAGCACCCGGGCCAGCTGGCCGATCTGTTCGCCCGAGGACACCAGGCCGCGATAGATCTGGTCGAAGTCGCGCGGATGGTGCGACAAGGCATCCGAGAACGCGATACCGCCCATGACTTCGGCGCGGATGGAGGCGATCAGGTCGCGCAGATACGGCTTTTCGGCCTGTTCCAGCAGGGCCGTGAACGCCTGTTCCAGCGGCAGGCCCGCTTCCAGCAGGCTGGCCATCTGGCGCGTGAACAGGGCCAGTTCCACCGAGGACAGGCGTTCGCCGAAGCCGCGCGAACGGGTGGCGCCGCTGGCGTCGACCTGGGCGGCAATCGCCTCGACGTTCAGCGGCGTCAGTCCCTGCACGCGCAGGTCGGCGCGCGCGGCGCGCGGACTGTCGGCATTGACGACGCCCTTTTTTGTTGCGCCGCCCGCATCGACGGCTTCGTAACGAAATGCCGGCATCGTCAGTCTTTCGTCACGCGCAGCAGTTCGGCCTGCGTCGTGGTGCCGTCTTTCAGCCAGCGCTCGCCGTCTTCGCGCATGGTGCGCATGCCGCTTTGCTGGGCCGCGGCGCGAATCTCGGCTTCCGAGGCCTGGTTGTGGATCTGGGCGCGAATCCCCTCGTCCGTCTCAAGCAATTCGTAGACGCCGACCCGGCCGTGGTAACCGGTATGGCCGCAGCGCTCGCAGCCGACCGCATGCCAGTGCACGCCGTCGCTCGTCTTGCAGTGCGAACAGAGTTTGCGGACCAGGCGCTGGGCCATCACGCCCAGCAAGGACGACGACAGCAGGAACGGCTCGATGCCCATGTCGAGCAGGCGGGTGACGGCCGCGGCGGCATCGTTGGTGTGCAGGGTCGCCAGCACCAGGTGGCCGGTGAGCGAGGCCTGGACCGCGATCTGCGCCGTTTCCAAATCCCGGATCTCGCCGATCATGATGACGTCCGGGTCCTGGCGCAGGATCGCGCGCAGGGCTTTCGCGAAGGTCATGTCGATGCGGGCATTGACCTGGGTCTGGCCGACGCCGTTCAGGTCGTACTCGATCGGGTCTTCCACCGTCATGATGTTGGTGGTCGAGGCGTTCAGGCGAGACAAGGCCGCGTACAAGGTCGTCGTCTTGCCGGAACCGGTCGGACCGGTGACCAGGACGATGCCGTGCGGCTGGTTAATGAGCTTGTCGAACTGCGGCAGCAGGTCCGGGCTCATGCCCAGGTGAGACAGGTCGAGCCGCCCCGCTTCCTTGTCGAGCAGACGCAGCACGGCGCGTTCGCCGTGGCCGGTCGGTAAAGTGGAAACACGCACGTCGACCGGTTTGCCGCCGACGCGCAGCGTAATGCGGCCGTCCTGCGGCAGGCGTTTTTCGGCGATGTCGAGCTGCGACATGATCTTGATACGCGAAATCAACGAGGCGTGAATGCCCTTGCGTGGACGCACGATGTCGCGCAGGGCGCCATCGATGCGAAAACGTACGACCGAGGTCTGCTCGAAAGGTTCGATGTGGATGTCGGAGGCGCCTTCGCGCAGCGACTGCGTCAAGAGCGCATTGATCATGCGGATCACGGGGGCGTCGTCGGACGATTCGAGCAGGTCTTCGATGGCCGGCACGTCCTGCAGCAGGCGCGTCAGGTCGAGGTCGGCGTCGAATTCGTCGGCGACCTGGTTGGCGTCGCCGCCGGCGGCGGCATAGGCAGCCGCGATCGCGTCGTCGAGCTCGCTACGGTCGACGCGGCGCAGGGCGATGCGGCCGAACCGGCGCGATACCTCGGCAATGGCGGCCGGCGGCGTGCTGCTCGACACCAGCACCTCGATGCTTTGTCCCGCGCCCGGAGCCGTGTCGTCGCCGGTGCGCGCCAGGACCCCGTGATCGCGGGCGAAGGCGTAAGGCAACAGATTGGTCATGATGAAATCACTTCTGGTTCGGCGGCGTCACCGGGCGAAATTCGGGCACGGGCGCCTGGTTCGATTGGGGCTGCGTCGGAGGCGGGTTGCCGGTATCGGGGCCGGTGGCCGCGCCCGGACGGGCGGTTGGCGGCGCCGGCGGCGGCATCGTCGCCATGGTACCGCCAGCCGGCGGCTGGCCGTTGGTCAGCGGCGGCAGTTCCGGCGCGCCCAGGTTACGCATCAGGATGGTGTCGTCTTGCGGACGGCTGCTCGCGCCCAGTGCGCGCATGTATTCGTAGCGGTCGAGCGAAATGGCGTTGTTCTGCTCCTTGCTGCGCACCACCACCGGACGCAGGAAGACCATCAGGTTGGTTTTATTCCGGGTGCGGTTGCGGTACTTGAACAGGTTGCCCAGCACCGGGATGTCGCCCAGGCCACGCACCTTTTCTTCGCCGTGGTCTTCATTGTCCTGGATCAGGCCACCCAGCACGATGATCTGGCCATCGTCGGCCAGGATATTGCTTTCGATCGCACGCACGGTGGTGACGATGCCCTCGGCGCGGACCACCGAATTGTCGATGCCCGAATTCTCGTGGTAGATCGACAGTTTGATGACGCCGCCTTCGGAGATCTGCGGACGCACCTTCATCAAGAGGCCAATGTCCTTGCGGTCCACGGTCTGGAAGGGATTATTCGCGCCGCTGGTGCCGGTCGTGAACGAACCCGTGATGATCGGAATGTTCTGGCCCACCTTGATCGTCGCCAGCTCGTTATCGAGCGTGATCATGTTCGGTGTCGACAAGATGTTGGCGGCGCCCTCGTTTTCAAGTGCGCTGGCCACGGCGCCCAGGCCGAGCTCGCCGTTGATCTGCTTGAAGATGCCCAGCGTCAGGCCCGGCAGCGACGGCACCGAGCTGCTGGTGCCCGAGCCAAAGCCGGCGCGCGCCGCGGCTGCCAGGTTGACGATGTTGTTGGCGCTGCCTGAATTGAAGGACTGAATGCCGCCGACCCGGTATTTGCTGGTATCGCTGCCCGACAGGCCCAGCCATTGCACGCCGAACTCGGCGGCTTTCTGGGAATTCATTTCGACCACCAGGGCTTCGATATAGACCTGGGCACGGCGCACGTCGAGCTGGTCGATGACGCCGCGCAGGTTGCGGTAGATCGCATCCGGCGCGGTGATGATGAGGCTATTGGTCGAGGCGTCGGCCTGGATGAAGCCGGAGCCCTGTCCGCCGCCGCCGCCGACGCTGGTCGCCTGGCCCTGCTGGGCGAAGGTACCGCCGGTACCGCCGGCGCCGATGCTGCTTTGCTGGCCCTGCTGGCCACCGCCGAGGCCGCCGCCGGTGCCGCTCTGGCTGCCGGCCTGGATCGAGCCGCCCGTCGTGCCCTGCTGCGTCACCGGCACCGCCGAGGCATCCTGCGAGACGACGGCGCGCAGGGTTTGCGCGACCTTGCTGGCGTCGGCGTTTTTCAGGTAGACGACGTGGATGTTGCCCTTCTCGGTGGTCGCCTGGTCGAGCTTGGCAATCAGCGACTTGGCGAGATTGGCGCGTGCCTGCGAGGGGGCGCGCACGACGACCGAGTTGGTGCGGGAATCGGCCAGGATGGTGACGCGGCCGGAATCGCCGCCGGCGGCCGGCTCCATCAGGCGTGAGACGAGCGTCGCGATGTCGCTGGCGATGCCGTTGCGGATCGGCACGACGTCGAGGTCGGCGGCCACCGGCGCGTCGAGCGCGGCGATGATGCGCGACAGGCGGCGCAGGTTGTCGGCGTAATCGGTAATGACCAGGCTATTGTTGCCCGGGTTGGCCATGATCGAATTGTTCGGCGAGATCAGCGGGCGCAGCACGGCCGTCAGGTTGGCGGCCGACTCATACGACAGGTGGAACACCTGGGTCGCGATCTGGTCGCCTTGCACGCGGGTGCCGCGCTTGCCCACCATGGTCGGCGAAGATTGCAGCTTCGCTTCCGCTTCCGGCACCACTTTGGCATAGCCCTCGCCGGTCGTGACGACGGTAAAGCCCTGCAGGCGCAGGGCCGAGGTGAGCAAACCGAAGGCCTGGCTCTTGGTCAGCGATTTTTCCGACACCAGGGTCAGCGTGCCTTTGACGCGCGGGTCGATGATGAAGGTCATCCCCGTGTAGTGGCCCACCGCCTTGATCACCGATTCGATGTCGGCGTTCACGAAAGAGAGGGCAGCGGAATTTTCCTGGGCCTGGGCGGGAGTCGGCGGCAGGGCCGTGGCCACCGCGCAGCACAGCAGGGCGCCCGCGGCGATACGGCGCAAGCTCGGGCGCAGTGGCGAGATTTCGGGGGTGCTACGGAAGGATGTTTTCATTATCTGAACTCTAATGCGATTATGTTTTTACCGTTCACCATGCGGCGCTGGCCGAGGAGGTTGAGCATATTGCCCAGGGTCTCTTCATAGCCTTCGGCGGCCGACGCCTGCCCCGAAAAGCGCAGGCGTCCATTCTGCAATGTTCCATTTCCCGACAACAGCAAAGCGCCGCGCACCGTGCGGAGCACCAGCTCGGCCTGCTGGCCGCGCCAGTCCATCACCATCTCGTAGCTGCCCAGCGGCTTGATCGGCGCCATGCGCGAACCCATGTCGCTCATCGTCAGGATCGTGCGTCCGGTAACGGCCACACTGTTCGGCTGGCGGGTCAGGTCGAGCCGGTCCCACGACAGGCGCAGCACGCCCGAGGGCACCAGCGTGTTCAGCGGCGCACCCAATCCGGCCAGGCCTTCCGCCGGCAACAGCAATTGTCCTGCACTGACCTGCCACGACGACCAGCTGCCCGTGAGTTGGACCGGCTGGGCCAGGGCCTGTGGGTTTTCCAGCTGCATGTCGACCCGGCCGACCAGCACCAGCGGCGACAGGCGCCAGGCAAAGCGCCCCGGCAACAGCGGCGTCACCGATCCGCCTTCGCCCGGCGCGCCGCCCACGAAAGCTGAGCCGTTCCAGAGCGTACCCTGCGCATCCCCCAGAGTCAAACGGCCGCCGGTCTGGCGTTCCACCATCGTGCCGAGCCAGCTGGCGGGCAGGAAAATGCATACCGTCAGCGCGATCGCCAGGGCGACTACGAGCAGCCATGCCAGGCCGCGTCTCATCGGGGAGCGGTCCCGTTATCCTGGCGCAGCGTCAGGTTGGCGTCGACCTGCCCGACCGGGTCTTGCGCGGTAAAACTGCCTTCCTGGACGGCGATGCGGTTCTCGCGGCGCTGGGCATCGAGCCAGGACACCAGGTTGGCAAACGAGACGCCGGTGACCTGCATGCGTGCGAACTCTCCGGTCAGCGTGAGCGAGCCGGGCGTGATGCCGCGCGCGCTCAGGCTGGCCATCAGGCTTTCGCGCGTCATCGGCGTGACCGGCGCCGGCGTCTGCCCCGCCAGCGCGCGCGCCTGGTCAGCCATGCCGGCCAGCTGGGCGGCCTGCTGGCGCAGCTCGGGCAGCGAACGCTGCAGCCGTGCGCGGCCTTCGACGGCCGGCTCGATCAGGCCCGTGTACACCAGCGCCAGCAGGACGACGCCGAACCCGGCGGCGAGGTAGCGGCGTTCCTTCTCGCTGCGTGCGATCCAGTAGCCGGCGGCGCGTTCGCGCGCGCGGCCGACAGTCGTGTTCAGACTCATGGCTTGGCTCCCGTACTGCGCACCAGCCAGTTGTCAGGTGCGGCGGCTTCCAGTGAAAGACTGCGCGCGGCCAGGGCCGTCTGCAGCTGACGCAGGGCGGCGGGGTCGACCGTTTCCGGTTTGACCCGCACGCGCAACGCGCGTTCCTTGTATTCGATTGAGGTAATTCCGGGCGGACGGGGCAATTCCCGGCTTGCGTCGCCGAGCGCGCCTGCCAGGTAGATGAATTCGTCGCCACCAATCTGGCCGCTGCCGGCCTGGGCCCGTGCAATGCCCTGGCGCATTTGCGCGACCGGATCGACCATCGGCTGGTTCGGATACACCGTATGGAAGGTCTGCTCCATCTGTTTGCGCACGCCTTCGGCCTCGCCGCGCAAGCGCAGCCACTCGATGTTGATGCCGGCCAGGTTGACGACGATGCCCAGGAAAGCCAGGGCGATCGGCACGCGCCAGCGGCGCCAGTCGGTCTGGCGCGCACCGGCGCTGCCGAGACCGGGCACCAGGTCGAAGGCGGTGCTCTTTGCACCTGCGATCCAGTGCGCCCAATCGTCGGCTTCCAGCACCGTGCCGGGACCGGCTTCGGCCAGCAGCACGCCGTATTCTCCCAACTGCTCGCGCGGCACGTACAGGGTGAGCGGCGCGTCGCCCGCCAGCGCGCGCGCCGTCTGCAGGGCGCTGGCCGGATTGGCGTCGAGTACAAGACCGAGGCCGCCGTACTGGCTCTGGCGCAGCAGCAGCTCGGCGCCGTTCAGGGCCGCGCTGACGCCGCCCGGCTGCAAGGGCAGGCACAGCTGCGCCGGCAGGGCCACGACGCTGCGCGCGCCCTGGGCCAGCAGGGTGCGCACGAGCGGCTCGAACCAGTCGCGCGCGACCACCGCCACCGGGCGGGTGCCGTCGGCGGCCGCGGGTCCCGCCACCAGCACGGTATCGGCCGGGTCACCCAGGATGTGTTCTTCGACCAGGCCCGGTAGTGCCGCTTTCAGGCGCGCGCCGGTCAGGGGCGGCATCTGCACCGACAGCAGATTGACGTCGGTGCCGGCCAGCAGCAGCACGACACGGCGGCTGGCGGCGACGACGTCGGTCAGGTTGCGCAGTGCGCCTTCTCCCTGCCCTTCGATACTGCCGCCGTCGCCGACGACGGCATAACGGCATGGCGCGCCCTCCCCTTCTGCGCGCGCCGGATGCCGGATATAAAGTGTAGTCAAACCGTCTCGCTTTCTTGTTAGTTTTGACGAACCCAAACGATCTTTACACCACCACCGATCGGATTGGCACTGCGCTGCATCAGCGACTGTGCATTCAATGCCGCGCGGTCCAGGCGGATATGGCTGTTCACGAGGAACCAGTCGCTTTTCACGCTGATCGAATCGGCCAGCGGGGTGCGCCCGGAAATCTCGGTCTGGAACTTGCCGATGTCATCCCAGGGCACGTTGCGGCGCCGCGCCAGCAGGGACTTCGCTTCCGACAGCGAAAAATTCGGGATCACCGCCGCCAGCACTTCGGCCGAGGCCGTGTTCACGTTGACCGGCGTGCGTTCCGGCAGCACGATCACGAAGGGGCGCAGCTTTTCCAGCATTTCCGGCGTCAGGCCGCGCACCGCCAATAAATCCTCGACTTCGAGGAACTTGATCGGCGTGCCCAGGCCTGTGCGATTCACCGGAATCGTCGCGGCCGGGTCGGCCACCTCGCCGCCGGCGTCGGCGCCGCTCGCCTGTACCCCGTCCCCGGCCGGGGTGCCACCCTCGCTGGGATCGCTTTCCTGGCCGCCGATTTCCTGGCCCGTGACCGGGTCCACGGTGCCGGCGGCAACGACGGCCGGCTGGCTGCCGGCGATCAGGTTCGCCGCCGTTTTCGCCAGCGCCGGATTGATCTGCAAACTGGTCAGCAGGCGCTGGAAGACCGCCAGGTTGGCCGCGTCGACCACGGCGCCATTCGCGGTCTTGCTTGCCAGGTTGCGCAGATTGTAACGTGAGGTCGCGTCCTCGATGTTGCCGGAAAGACTGGCATTGAATACTTCGCCTTCGACCCGTTCGCGTTCGATGTACTGGTCGAGCCGGGTTTCCGCCAGGGGCGTGGCCCAGACCTGGGTCAGCGCCGTGTAGCGGTTGTTGTAGGCATCCTGGCGCAGCACCAGGGTCGACCAGTCGAGCGCGCCGCGCAGGATCCAGCGCGTCTGCAGGTGCAGTCTCTGGTTTTCCATCGAGCGCACCTGCACCTGCTGCTGCCAGAACAGGCTGGCGACGATGGAAATCGCGAGCGTGGTGAGCAGCAAGGCGGTGATGACGGCCACGCCGCGCTGGCGCCGGGGGAAGCGAAGCATCGGCTTGCGCATCAGATGCTCCCCAGCAGGAAGGATTTGGTGAGCGGCTGCGGGAAGTTGCGCGCAGCCAGCACCACTTGGACCCCGGTGATGGCCGAAGGCACGACGCCGCCCTGGGCGGTCGCCATCGGCTGCTTTTGCCAGGCATTGTTCTGCCAGACGAGCACCGCCATCGATTGGACGCCGCCCTGCAGCGTCACCGGCGGGGTCGGATCGGTATCGCTGACCGAGGCCTGCCACAGCGCATCGATCAGGTCACGCGTCGTGTTCGATTCGCGCCGGGTCAGCTGGCCGTTGACGAGGCGGTAAGAAATGACCTGCAGGCGTGCCGGTTCGTTTTCGTTGAAGACGGTGCGCACCAGGGTCAGGCGGTTGTCGGCCTGCTCCAGGAAGGGACGGCGTCCGAGCATGGCGGCGTCGACCGTGTGCTCGCAATCGCTCTGCATCTGGGCGAAGGCCAGCTGCATGCCGCGCGTCATTTCCATCTGGTCGGTCAGGGCGACGCGCGCGCGCACGATGCCGTCCAGGCCGCGCCAGCCGAGCACGGCCACCATGGCCAGGATGCCGATCGCCACCAGGAGTTCGACCAGCGTGAAGCCGCGCGCCCGCTTCATGAGGTGGGCCTCAGGACGAGTTGGACCAGTTTCAGGATGCGGCGGTCCGGATTGTCCATGTCGAAGACCGAGACTTCGACGCGGCGCAGCTGGGGATTCGGGCTGGCCAGCACTTCGTCCTGGCACATCAGGCGCAGGTCGCCCTGGCCGCAGGCGTAGCTGCGCTTGCCGATTTCAGGGAATTCGCGGTTCAGGCGGATCTGCACGAGGCGGTTCTCGGCCGACCAGGTCGCCATCATGGAGGCACGCAGGCCGGCGCCGTTCGAGGCCAGGCTGCCGATCGCGCGCAGGCCGGCGCCGAGCGCGGTGCCGACGATGACGAGCGCCACCAGCACTTCGAGCAGGGTGAAACCGGCATGGCGCTGCGGATGCTTCACTGCTGCTCTCCCGGTTCGATGACCGTGAAATGGCCCACGCCATCGGCGCGGATGCCGACGCTGTTGTTGCCGCTGGCCAGGGTCAAAACAAAAGGCTTGTCGACCGGCTCGCGCCCGAAGGTCACGCGCATGGTCTCGCCCTGGATGCCGGCGGCCGGCGGGTCGAGCAGCAGGCGCACCGGGGCGTTCTTGAAAGCCCGTTCGCGCAATAAATCGTCCTGGGTGACGGGCACCCAGCCGGTGTCGTTGCGCACCAGGAAGCGGTAGCGCTCGGGCGTGGCTTCGAAGCTGACTTGCCGGTTGCGCACGATGGCTTCATCGCGCGCCAGCTGCAGCAGCAGGGTCAGGCGCTTGGCCTCGTTTTCGAGGTCCTGGCGCGGGCTGGGAATCGCGTTGAGCGAGGCCATCCCGAGCGTGATGCCGATGATGACCATCACGACCAGGATTTCGACCAGAGTAAATCCCTCTGCTCTGCGCGGCGTCGCGACGCCAGCCATGGCGACTTACCCCTGCCAGGAGCCGACGTCGGCGTCTTCGCCCTCGCCGCCGGCCTGGCCGTCGGCACCGAACGAGAAGATGTCGATCTCGCCGTGCAGGCCAGGCGACAGGTATTGGTAGGAATTACCCCAAGGATCCTTTGGCAGCTTTTCGACGTAGCCGCCTTCTTTCCAGCCGTTGGCTGCCGGACCCGAGGTCGGCTTGGTGGTCAGGGCTTGCAGGCCCTGCTCGGTGGTCGGATAGCGCTGGTTGTCCAGCTTATACAGCTTCATGGCCTGCATCAGGGTGGCGATGTCGGTCTTGGCCGCGACCACGCGCGACTCGCCGGTACGGCCCAGCAGTTTTGGCACGACCAGCGCGCCGAGGATGCCGATGATGACCACGACAACCATGATTTCAACGAGGGTGAAGCCGCGTGCGAGACGCTGGCCAACTGCGCGGTGCGAAACGATCTGCATAGTCAATCTTGGTAAGGTGGATCGGAACA
>Ga0308160_10004032_pt1 | contig 16012 bp, 8 predicted proteins | sample PhyFR1_FD_201036 | JGI IMG/M metagenome (GOLD analysis project Ga0308160, IMG submission 201036) | Phyllosphere microbial communities from UC Gill Tract Community Farm, Albany, California, United States - DLSLF.R1 | ecosystem: Host-associated > Plants > Phyllosphere > Unclassified | place: USA...
ATCCTGCCAGGAAGTATCCAGTATTATTTTTCCTACATGGTTCCGGAGAAAGAGGAAACGATAATGAAGCACAACTGACACATGGTGCTAAACTTTTCCTTCAGCCTAAAGTGCGTGATAATTTTCCGGCTATTGTGGTTTTCCCGCAATGTGCTGCGGATTCTTATTGGGCAAACTGCATTTCTTCAACTGACTCCATCGGTAACAGACATTTTGTATTTACAAAAGGTGGTAAGCCTACAAAGGCGATGCATGCACTGCTTGGCATGATTGACAATTTCCTGGATAAACCCTATGCCGACAAAAAACAGGTATATGTTGGTGGCTTATCAATGGGCGGCATGGGTACCTATGAGCTGTTAAGGCGAAAAACCAAGACTTTTGCAGCCGCTTTTGCCATTTGTGGTGGTGATAACCTTGCCAATGTTAACAAATACAAAAAAGTGCCTTTATGGATTTTCCATGGCGGTAAAGACAATGTAGTTGCGCCACGTCATTCAAAAGAGATCGCGGACCAGCTAAAAATATTCGGGAAAGAAGTTAAGTACACTTTATACCCCGAAGCCAATCACAACAGTTGGGATAATGCCTTTGTAGAACCAGAATTACTGCCTTGGCTGTTCTCACACAAAAAATAGTTCACTAAGATCCTTACATGCCATTTTTGAAAGTCGGCGCGCTGCGTTTTCTGCTGTCTGTTTTATGCTTCCTTACCGTAATTAAAACCACGTTTGCTGAAGATATCAAAAGCATAGGCGTTCCCTATATTCAGAACTATACCAAGGGCATGTATTTATCTGGCAATCAGAACTGGTCCATCGCCAACAGCAGGAACGGGCTAATGCACTTTGGCAACGCCCAGGGTTTGCTAACCTTTGATGGGAAATACTGGAAACAGTATGAAATGCCAGACCGCCAAATTGTTCGTGCAGTAGCCACAGACAACTCCGGCAAAGTATATACCGGAAGCTATGGCGACTTCGGTTACTGGAGCATCAAGCACAACAGGATGTCCTATACTTCTTTGAAATCGCTGATCCCGGGAAAGAAACCCTTGAACAGTGAGGTCTGGAAGATTTACCCGGATGGGAACCGGGTGCTGTTCCAGTCTTTTTCTGACATCTATATTTACCAAAACAATAAAATTACTATTGTTAGGCCGCCCGGTTCTTACCTGTTTTTACATCAAATCGGTAATCGATTCATTGTTGAGGTACTCGGTAAAGGTTTATTTGAATTAAAAGGCAGTGAGTTAATTGAACTTAAGCATGAAGGTTTATTGGTACCGACTGATGTTTTATCCATTTTGCCTTTTAAAGGGGGTAAGTTGCTGATTGGCACCAGGAAAAATGGTTTGTATCTTTATGATGGAACCTCCTACCAAGCCTTTGACACCCAGGCAACCCCGTTTTTAAAAACTTATCAGCTTAACAACGGTGCCAAAATTCTAAATAAATACTATGCCTACGGTACGATCCTGAACGGCATTGTGATCATCGACGAAAATGGTCGTATCATACAAAGGATCAATAAATCCAGCGGTTTACAAAACAACACCGTTTTAAGCCTGCATATTGACCAGGAGCAGAACTTATGGGCAGGACTGGATAATGGTATCGACCGGATTGAGTTGAATTCGCCATTATATTTCTATTTCGATAAAACCGGACAGTTTGGTACGGTATATTCCAGCTTAATTTCAAAAGGGAACATTTACTTGGGTACCAATCAAGGTTTGTTTTATAGTAAATGGTCGCCTGGTGCCGGTAATCCGTTCGACTTTAAACTAATTTCACAGTCGCAGGGCCAGGTATGGGAATTGATGGAAATTGATGGCCAGTTGTTCTGCGGCCATAACGATGGTACTTTCCGTGTAACGGATGGTACCTTGCAAAAAGTCTCTGAAGCATCGGGCGGCTGGACCTTGAAAAAGCTTAAAAGTAATCCCCAATATTTGATTCAGGGCACCTATAATGGCTTGGTACTCTTTAAAAAAGACATTAATGGCGCATGGAAGTACTTTATCAAAATCGCGAACTTCGGTGAGCCTTCCCGTTATGTAGAACAGGATACCAAAGGTGACATCTGGGTAAGCCATGCCTATAAAGGTGTTTACCGCTTGACACTCAGTCCTGACTTAACAAAAGTTATTTCATCAAATTATTATGATGAAAAAAATGGCTTGCCAAGTGCTTATCACATTAATGCTTTTCCCTTCGAAAATAAGCTGGTATTCTCTTCCGACAAAGGATTTTATCTTTATGATGAAGTAAGTAACCGATTTAATAAATATCAGGCCTTGAATAATAAACTTGGCGCTTTTGCTACTTCAAACCGGATTATTCCAGCGGGCAACCATAAATACTGGTTCATTAACCGTGGTAAGACAGGCTTCGCCGACTTTAGCATTCCTGGAAAATCAAAAGTTGAAACAAACCTCTTCAGTGTGTTAGATGGCCGAATGGTTCAATATTATGAAAACATCAGTGAAATTAGTCAGGATATTTATCTGATTAGTGTAGATGACGGTTTTGTTGTTTACAATGATGGTAATACATCAAGTAAACAACAACAAAACCTCCCGGCAGTATTGGTAAGGGGTATTTATGATTTAACAGACTCCTACAAAATCATCAGCGACAATGGAAATGCAGGTGATGCCATTGCAATTCCTTACAACCGCAATAACATCAGGATTACTTATGCCCTTCCCTATTACAGGCAGGCAGATGTGAAATACCAGTTTTTACTCGAAGGCTATTCCAAACACTGGTCCGATTGGAGCGCCGCTTCTCAAAAGGATTTTACCAATTTAAGTTGGGGCAAATACCGATTCCTGGTTCAGGCAACCAGCAATGGAGAAGATAAAAGCGAAATCACCGTTTTTGAGTTCGAAATTTTGCCGCCATTTTATGCCAGTAAACTTGCTTTTGTTTTTTATGTTTTGGTTTTAGGGGGACTGCTTTTCCTTTTCAAAAAGCTCTATGAACAAAAACTACTAAAGGATAAGCTTAAAATAACGGCAAAGCTGCAGCTGGAAAAAGAGGAAATCCTTAAACGTGAAGCAGAAATTACAGAACGGCAAATTGCAAAGCTGGAGCGGGAAAAACTTCAGGCTGAACTGGCCGGTAAAAACAGGGAGTTGGCGAATTCTGCCATGAGTTTAGTTTACAAGAACGAATTGCTTCAAAAATTAAGTCAGGAGATATCAAAGCTCAAAGATGTCAACGGTAAACTGATCTCTGAAGATCAGCAGCGCAAAATTCAACATGTCATTACAGAAGGCATGAATGATGAGCGTGACTGGGTATTATTTGAGAATAGTTTTAATGATGCGCATGAAAGTTTCTTTAAGAAACTGAAGGCTAAACATCCGGATCTGGTGCCAAATGACCTTAAGCTATGTGCATTTCTACACATGAATATGAGCAGTAAGGAAATGGCCTCCCTGTTAAATATTTCCCTGCGGGGCGTCGAAATCAGGCGTTACAGGCTCAGAAAAAAGCTCAACATACCGCATGATATGAACCTTACAGAGTTCCTGATGAGTCTGTAGGACTACATCATTACTACACAAGCCCTATAATTTTCTACACAAAACCGAAAATAGATTGTTGTGTTATCAACTATTCAATCGGCCGTAAATTGTTCATAAACACCATTTTCAGGAGATAATGACGAAGATTAAGCTATTGTATTAAATACACAATCCAGCATTGATGTATTGATGTATAGGTGAAATTTTTGCGAACTGGATTTCAGTGCCTGACTTTTATGGTTTAATTAATTTCAAATATAAAACGAGTATGAAAAGAATGTTTACAAGAATTTCTGTTCTGACTTTTCTTGGGTTACTTTTTATCACAAATGCTTTTGCACAGAACATCACCATAACAGGTGTAGTTACTGATGCTGGAGATAAGTCTGCAATTCCTGCAGTCAGCATTTTGGTAAAAGGTACCACATCCGGAACACAGACAGACGCAAATGGAAGGTATTCCATTAATGCACCCGCAAACAGTACATTGGTTTTTACCTATATCGGATATACCACCAGTGAAGTCGCTGTTAACAATCAAAAAACAATAAATGTTGCTTTAGGTAGTGAATCACAAACGCTGGAGCAAGTCGTAGTGGTTGGTTATGGTACGCAAAGAAAAATTGACGTTACAGGATCAGTAAGCTCTGTTAAAGGAGAAGACATTTCAAAGCAAGCTTCTGTTAACCCGGTAAGTTCCTTACAAGGTAAAGTTGCCGGTGTATCCATTACCAATAATGGTGCACCAGGTGCCTCACCACAAATTACCATCCGTGGTACAGGAACAATTTATGGTAACACCGGCGTATTATATGTAGTAGATGGTGTTTGGTATGACGACATCAGCTTTTTGAATCCTGCTGATATCTCAAACATCAGTATCCTTAAAGATGCATCCAGCCAGTCTATCTATGGTATCCGGGCTGCAAATGGTGTCGTTTTGGTTACTACGGTACGTGGTAAAAAAGGCGATGCAACCATTAATTATAATGGATATGTTGGTATTCAAAAAGTAACCAACAAGGTAGAGATGACCAATGCAACGGAATATGCAACCGCTGTTAACGAGCTTTACGACTTAGTTGGATCAGAACCTCTATTTGCAAGCACCAATTTAGGCGAAGGAACCGACTGGTATGACGTTATCCTTAGAGACGCCATGGTAACCAACCATCAGTTATCCGTAAATGGTGGTACAGAAAAATCCACTTATAACTTAAGTCTTGGTTACTTAAACCAGGACGGTATTGTGGAGAAAAACAATTACAAGCGTTATACCGCACGTTTATCCAATGATTTCCAAATTCTGGAGCCACTTAAGGTTGGATACAACATTACTGGTACTTCGAGTACATCAGACAATGCCCCTTCATCCATTTTCCATGGTTTATATGCGGCGTCGCCAGTTGTACCTGTATTTAAGACCGACGGATCTTACGGTGACCCTAATGATTTTAACTTAGGAAACGGAAGTAATGTAAACCCACAAGCAACATTAGATTTTTACAACAACAGAACTGCTAAATATCGCATTACCGGTAATGTGTTTGCAGAATTGAAATTCGCAAAACACTTTACCTTCAAAACGAGCTTCGGTGGTGACTTTGGCCAGGATGAAGTAAGATCTTATACACCAGAATATTTTGCTACAACGGCACAAAACGCAAACATTAGCGTGCTTGGCATCAATCGTACAGAAACCAGAAACTGGATCATTGAAAACACCCTTAATTACGACAACAAATGGGGAGATCACAACCTAACGGTACTATTGGGACAAACCGCACAACGCTTCAAGTCTTATAACCTTAATGCATCTGCACAGAATGTTCCTTTCAACAGTGATGCCGATTTATACTTAAGCCTTGGAAATGCAGACGGAAGAATTATTAATGACTCGGGTTCTTTAAATACTGCAGCTTCTTACTTTGCAAGAGCAAACTATTCATTCAAGAATAAATACCTGTTGAATGCTTCTTTAAGAGCTGACGGTGCTTCACAGTTCTTTGGTGGCGATGATCTATGGGGTTATTTCCCTTCAATCGGTGCAGGATGGGTTATCACGAATGAAGACTTCATGAAAGACCAGACCATCTTTACCAACTTAAAACTACGCGGTAGCTGGGGTAAAGTTGGTAACGCAGGTGTACCAATCAATCCAACAACTTTAACCGTTTCACAAGTTCCTCAGCTGATTGCTTTTTATAATGGCGTTGCCAATACCGGTGCGAGTATCAGAACCATCGTACCTCCGGCTTTATTCTGGGAACGAAGTGCTGGAACCGATATTGGTTTAGAAATGGGCTTTCTTAGTAACCGCTTGAATGTAGAACTTGATTACTACAATAGAAAAACGGAGCAGGCGATCTTCGATATTCCAATTTTAGGATCATTGGGAACTTCAACCAGCAGACTTATTGGTAACCAGGCTGATTTCCGTAACCGTGGTTTTGAATTCAGTGCAACCTGGTCTGATAAAACAGAAGGCGGCTTAACTTACTCCATTACTGGTAACGTTGGCTTAAACAACAATAAAGTTCTTAACGTAACTTCTGGAGCTAACCCAATTTATGCAGGTGGAACAGGTCTTGTTAGTGGTGCTTTAGCAACCAGAACAGTAGCTGGCAGCCCAATTGGAGAATTCTTCGGCTATGAAGTAGCAGGTATATTTCAAACTAACGAAGAAGCAGCTGCATCTTCGCAAGGTGGTACCACTGCAGGAGATTTCAGATATGTTGATCAGAATGGCGACGGACTGATTGACGGAAAGGACCGCATTGCTCTTGGTAATCCGAATCCTAAATACAATTATGGTGTAAACACCAACTTTGCTTACAAAAATTTCGATTTAACATTAGACATCCAGGGTGTAGCCGGTGTTGACATCTATAACGCTAACCTGGGCTACCGTTTCGGTAACGAAAACTTCACCAAGGAGTTCTTCGACAACCGTTGGACCGGACAGGGATCAACCAACACTTATCCATCTGCGAAACTAGGTGGCGCTACAAATTATTTACCAAACTCTTTCTATGTAGAAAGTGGCGCTTACATCAGGTTGAGAAACATCCAACTGGGTTATTCTTTACCAGCAGCTTTAACCAACAAATGGAAAATGAGAAAACTTAGAGTTTTCGCAAATGCGCAGAATGCATTGAACCTTTTTGGTTACCGTGGATTTAGTCCGGAGGTTGGTGGTTCCCCAACAAATGCAGGTGTTGATGCTAACGTGTATCCACTATATGCAACATACAACCTTGGTTTAAATGTTACTTTTTAATTGATTCAACTATGAAAACCTTTAATAATACTTTTATTATAAAAAGCCTTGGTATAGCGCTGCTATCTACGGCACTGCTGGTATCATCCTGCAAAAAGAGTTTCCTTGATGTTGACCCTCAGGGGCAGCAGCCTGCATTGGAATTCTGGAAAACTCAGGACGATGCCACTAAAGCAGTCAATGCAATCTATGCAAACCTTCGCTCTTGGGAAAACGTTGCTTTCCCGGCATTAGTTATCGAAAGTGTTGGTTCTGATGAGGCCGACAAAGGCAGTACGCCTAACGATGCTACCTTCTGGTTGTTATATGACACTTATACTGTAACCTCTACAGAAGGTTCCTTACAAAGCTTCTGGACCGGCCAATATCAAAACATAAACCTATGTAACCAGGTGTTGGATAATATCCCTGGTATTACCATGGACGATAACTTAAAAGCCAGATACATTGCTGAAGCAAAATTTGTAAGAGCATATTCTTATTTCAGATTGGTTAGAGCCTACGGTGATGTACCATTGAGGCTGTCAGTACCTAAAGATGCAAGCGAATACAACATCCCGCGTGCACCAAAAGATCAGGTTTATGCACAAATTGAGCAAGATTTGACGGATGCTGCTGCTGCATTACCGGTTACTTATGCATCAACCGACCTTGGCCGTGCAACAAAAGGCGCTGCCCTAGGTTTACATGCTAAAGTAGCTTTATATCAGAAAAAATGGAGTGATGTAGTTACATTGACCAATCAGGTTATTGGATCAGGTTATAACTTATTCCCTGATTTCGAGAAACTTTTCCGCACCAACAATGAAAACAGCAGCGAATCTATTTTCGAAGTTCAGGCAGAATTGGTTCCCGGTAACGGTGACGCGTCTAATTCTCAATTTAGTCAGGTTCAAGGCGTTGCAGGTTCAACTGGCGGTGGATGGGGCTTCAATGTGCCTTCTGCGGCATTAGCTGCAGCATTTGAGCCTAACGATCCAAGAAGAGATGGCACCATTATCTTCAGAGGTGAGACTACTCCAGAAGGAGATGTGATTCCTACAGCTGGTCCAAATCCAATGTACAACCAGAAATCCTATGTACCATTTAGCCAATATGTTTCCGGCTTTAATGAAGGTGCACAACAGAACATTCGTGTATTGCGCTTTGCAGACATTCTATTAATGAATGCAGAAGCTGCAAACGAAACTGGCGATGCAGCACTGGCATTAACCTCATTGAATAAAGTGAGAGCAAGAGCTCGTGGCACAAACCCATTAACGGTTTTACCTCCGGTTACCGCTACGGATCAGGCATCTTTAAGAACAGCGATCTATAAAGAAAGACAAGTTGAACTGGCAATGGAAAGCGATCGTTATTTCGATGTGATCCGTCAGGGAAGAGCTGCTGAAGTATTCGGACCTAAAGGCTGGAAAGCAAACAAAAATGAAGTTTGGCCAGTTCCTCAAACTGAAATTGACCTTAGTGGTGGGCTATTAACCCAAAACCCTGGTTACTAAAATAAGTACATCAATGAATTTTAAAGGTTGCCGGTTGTACGGCAGCCTTTTTTTAAAACCAAGAAAATATGTCCACATTGAAGCTGCGTAGATTTTTAGCGCTAAGCATAATCATCTTTTCAATTAACGGAGGCTTACAACAAGCCACTGCACAGCAGAAAACCCTCAACCACCTAAAACCCGAGCTTAAGATCAAAAAGAATCTTACTGATGATCAGCTTCTGGACCTGGTCCAGAAACAAACCTTCCGTTATTTCTGGGATTATGCACATCCTGTTAGCGGTATGGCCAGAGAACGCAGCAACAAATCTTTTGATTACGGCGACGAAGTGGTTACCACAGGTGGCACCGGCTTTGGCGTTATGGCTACTATTGTAGCCTCCGAACGGAAGTTCATTACCCGTGAACAAGCCGCTGCACATACCAAGAAAATTGTCGACTTCCTTTGGAAGGCAGATATGTTCCATGGTGCTTTCCCGCACTGGCTAAACGGTGAAACCGGGAAAGTGATTCGCTTTAGCTTAAAGGATGACGGTGCGGATATCGTTGAAACCTCCTTCCTGTTTCAGGGCTTACTGGCTGCCAAACAGTATTACAATGCAGAAAACCCAACGGAACAGGCCATCAGAAATAAAATCAGCTGGATGTGGGATAACATCGAGTGGAACTGGTTTACGCAAAATCAGGACGTTTTATACTGGCACTGGAGCCCCAACAATGGCTGGAGCCAAAATCACCAGATCAAAGGCTGGAATGAATGCCTGATGACCTACGTGCTTGCTGCATCATCACCACGATATGGCATTACCAAGCGGGTATATGATGAGGGCTGGGCCAATTCCAGCACCTTCTACAATGGAAAAAAGTATTTCGACATATCCCTACCCCTGGGATTTGAATATGGCGGCCCGCTTTTCTTTACCCACTATTCCTTCATGGGATTGGATCCAAGAGGATTAACAGATGGAAGAGCTGATTATTTTGAACAAAACAAGGCCCATACCCTAATTAACCGTGCCTATGTAATTGCTAACCCTAAAAAATACAAAGGTTACAATGAAAAAAGCTGGGGCTTAACCGCAAGTGATAGCTGGCAAGGTTATGCCGCACATTCACCTACAGAGGACCTGGGTGTCATCAGCCCTACTGCAGCTTTATCTGCCTTTCCTTATACACCAGAATTTTCTATGCAGGCATTAAGACATTTTTATGAAGATAAAGGCGACCAGATCTGGAGCGAATATGGCTTTGTAGATGCTTTTAGTGAAGAACATAATTGGGTGGCAAAGTCGCATCTTGCCATCGATCAGGGCCCGATTATCGTGATGATTGAAAACTACCGCAGCGGTTTGATCTGGAAGTTATTCATGAGTAACCCTGATGTACAAGCTGGTTTAACCAAACTGGGCTTCAAAAGTCCGGCTTTAAAGCCTTAACATGTTAAAGAAAATACAATTTGCATGTATCCTGATGCTGTTTGCTATCCAGGGATTTGCACAAAAAAAACAGCTGACTTACTGTAATCCAATCAACCTGGATTATGGTTATACCCCTATACCAAATTTTTCAGAGCAGGGCCGGCATCGGGCTACCGCCGATCCGGTTATTGTAAACTATAAAGGTGATTACTATTTGTTTTCCACCAACCAGTGGGGCTATTGGTGGAGCAGCGATCTGACAGATTGGAAATTTGTTTCCAAGTCTTTTTTAAGGCCGGAACATAAGGTGTATGATGACCTTTGTGCACCATCTGTATGGATACAGGGCGATACCATGCTGGTTTTTGGCTCCACTTATTCCAGAAACTTCCCAATCTGGATGAGCACCAATCCAAAAGGAAATGAATGGAAAGAAGTTGTTTCCAATTTTGATATTGGCGGATGGGATCCCGCACATTTTGTAGACGATGATGGCCGCCTTTATATGTATAACGGCAGCAGTAATGTTTATCCTCTTTACGGGGTGGAACTCAACCGTAAAACATTTGATCCCATTGGTACAAGGAAAGAATTGCTGTTGCTAAAACCGGAAAGATACGGCTGGCAGCGCTTTGGCGAATACCTGGATAACACCTTCCTTGATCCCTTTATGGAGGGCGCCTGGGTTACCAAACACAATAAAAAATATTACCTGCAATATGGCGCACCTGCAACAGAGTTCAGTGGCTATGCAGATGGTGTAGCAGTAGGTACCACGCCATTGGGCCCCTTTGAGCACCAGTCGCTCCCACTATCCTGGAAAGCGGGTGGATTTGCAAGAGGTGCCGGTCATGGGGCTACCTTCCAGGACAACTGGAAAAACTACTGGCATGTGTCTACCATGGTTATCGCCGTAAAAAACAATTTCGAACGCAGAATCGGCATCTGGCCAACAGGCTTTGATAAAGACGATGTGATGTATACCAATACCGCCTTTGGCGATTATCCAAACTACCTGCCGAGCAAAACTGCAGACCACCTACAAAGTACATTTACAGGCTGGATGTTACTTAATTATAATAAGCCAGTGCAGGTTTCCAGCACCTTAGGTGGCTACCAGGCCAATAACGCTGTAGATGAAAGCATCCGCACTTACTGGAGCGCGGCATCTGCCAAAGCTGGCGAATGGATCCAGACAGATCTTGGAAATGTGTCTACCGTACACGCAGTACAAATCAACTATGCAGATCAGGATGCAACATTTCTGGGCAAACAACAAGGCATTTATCACCAATACCAATTGATGTATAGCCTTGATGGCAAGAACTGGAAAATGCTTGTGGATAAAAGCAAAAACAAAACAGATGTGCCACACGATTACCTGGAACTGGATGAACCAGTTAAAGCAAGATTTATCAAATTGATTAACCTGCATATGCCGACCGGCAAATTTGCAATCAGTGGCCTGCGGGTGTTTGGTAATGCGAGCATTGCAAAACCTGCTGCCGTTAAAGATTTCCTGATCCTGCGGACCGAAAGCGATAAACGCAGTGCCTGGATCAGGTGGCGCAACAGCGATGATGCCTATGCCTACAACATTTACATTGGCACATCGCCCAATAAACTTTATAACTGCATCATGATTTATGGCGCAAATGATTATTGGTTTAAAGGAATGGATAAAGAGAAGCCTTACTACTTTAGAATTGAGGCATTAAATGAAAATGGCCGTTCAACATTGTCGGACATCATTAAAGCAGAATAGAATAAAAAGATATGAGAAAAATTAGTTACCTGATCATCACTGTCGCCCTGTTTGGCTACAGCAACGGATTTGCACAAAAGAAAGCAACATCATCCGGAAATAAAACGATGGACACCTACATCAATCAGTTAATGTCGAAAATGACTCTGGAGGAAAAACTCGGACAGTTGAACCTGGTTACCGGTGGCGAAGCCACGACCGGATCGGCAGTAAGTGCCGATGTTGAAGGCAAAATTCAAAAAGGTCAGGTTGGCGGTATCTTCAGCTTAACCACCCCGCAACGGATTCGCAAAGCACAGGAAATTGCCGTAACCAAAACCAGACTTAAAATCCCTTTGATCTTTGGCCAGGATGTTATCCATGGTTATAAAACCACCTTTCCCATTCCATTGGGGCTTGCAGCAACCTGGGATTTACCGCTGATTGAAAAGACGGCCAGGATTGCAGCTACAGAAGCCAGTGCGGATGGTTTAAACTGGACCTTCTCTCCTATGGTTGACATTTCCAGGGATCCACGCTGGGGCAGAATTTCTGAAGGCAACGGAGAGGATACTTACCTGGGCAGCCAAATTGCAAAAGCTATGGTGAAAGGTTATCAGGGTGATGATTTGTCTAAATACAACACCATCATGGCTTGCGTAAAGCACTTTGCTTTATACGGTGCAGCAGAAGCTGGTAGAGATTATAACACGACCGACATGAGTTTACACCGGATGTATAATGAGTACCTGCCGCCATATAAAGCGGCATTGGATGCTGGTGCAGGTAGTGTTATGACTTCGTTTAACGACATCAACGGTATGCCTGCTACGGCAAACAAATGGCTGATGACGGATTTATTGCGCAACCAATGGGGCTTCAAAGGCTTTGTGGTTACCGATTACACCGCCGTATCAGAATTGATTGACCATGGCCTTGGTGATTTACAGGCCGTTTCTGCTTTAGCACTAAAAGCCGGCGTTGAAATGGATATGGTAAGCGAAGGCTTTCTGAATACATTAGCCAAATCCCTGAAAGAAGGAAAAGTAACCGAAGCGCAAATTAACAACGCTTGCCGACTGGTATTGGAAGCTAAATACAAACTTGGATTATTTGAAGATCCTTTCCGCTATTGTAATGAGGAACGTGCGAAAAAGGAAATCTTAACACCAGCAAATTTACAGGCAGCTCGCGAAATAGCCAGCCAGAGCTTTGTACTGTTAAAAAATCAAAACAACCTGTTACCACTTAAAAAAGCCGGTACCATTGCTTTGGTTGGACCATTGGCTAATACCAGAAGCAATATGCCGGGTACATGGAGTGTAAACGCAGACTTACAAAATACACCATCATTACTTGAAGGATTGAAATCAGTAGTTGGCGATAAAGTTAAGATTTTACACAGTTTAGGATCTAATTTAATAGCTGATGCAGCATATCAGGAAAGAGCAACCATGTTTGGTCGCGAAATTCCAAGAGATAACCGCAGCGAAGAAGTGATTATCAATGAAGCCCTTGAACAGGCAAAAAAAGCCGACGTAGTTGTTGCTGCATTAGGCGAAAGTTCTGAAATGAGTGGTGAATCATCCAGCCGTACCAATCTTGAACTACCGGATGTTCAAAAACACTTGCTTGAAGCTCTACTTAATACCGGTAAACCGGTGGTATTGGTATTATTTACCGGCAGACCATTGGTATTGAAATGGGAAAGCGAAAATGTGCCGGCCATATTAAACGTTTGGTTTGGTGGTACCCAGGCTGCCCCTGCTATTGCAGATGTATTATTTGGAGATGTAAATCCATCCGGAAAAATTACCGCTACCTTCCCTCAAAATGTAGGTCAGGTGCCAATTTATTACAGCCATAAAAGTACTGGTCGTCCTTTAGCAGAAGGAAAATGGTTCTCGAAATTCCGTTCCAACTACCTGGATGTAAGCAATGAGCCTTTATACCCATTTGGTTATGGATTAAGTTACACCACTTTCAGTTATGGAGATATCATCTTGTCTGCGCCATCCTTTAAAACTGGCGGTTCCATTACCGCTAAAGTAACGGTTAGCAACACCGGTAAAATGGAAGGAAAGGAAGTTGTTCAATTGTACACCCGTGACCTGGTTGGCAGCATTACCCGCCCGGTAAAGGAATTGAAAAGCTTTCAGAAAATCAGCCTGAAACCAGGTGAAAGTAAAGTCGTGACGTTCACGATCAGCGAAGAGGACCTGAAGTTCTTTAATGCGGAGCTGAAATACGTTGCTGAACCCGGCGATTTTCAGTTATTCATTGGTACCAATTCCAGAGATTTGAAATCAGCAGATTTCAAGTTGTTGTAATTTGAAATTCTCAGTAAAAATAAAAGCGGCTTGCCAATGTGGCAAGCCGCTTTTTTTATACCTGTAATATTTAATCAGCCATGTTATGATAAACGGCCTGAACGTCGTCATCTTCTTCCAGTTTATCGATCAACTTGAAAACATCAGCTGCTTGTTCTTCTGAAATTGGGGTTGTTGACAAAGCAATACGTTCCAGTTTTGCACTCTTCATTTCAACACCCAGATCTTCTAAGGTCTTCTGCATTTTACCGAAATCTTCAAAAGCAGTTTGAACAACAGCAATGTCATTGCCTTCTTCATCAGACTCGATATACAGTTCTTCCAGACCGGCATCAATCAATTCAAATTCCAGTTCTTCCAGATCTCTTTCTCCGGGTAGAAACCTAAAGATGGATTTGCGGTTAAAGATGAAATCCAAAGAACCTGTTTTACCTAAGGTACCACCGGTTTTGTTAAAATAACTGCGCACGTTGGCTACAGTTCTGTTTGTATTATCCGTTGCAGTTTCAATCAATACAGCTACACCATGTTGTGCGTATCCTTCATAAACATGCTCTTCATACCCGTTTTCATCCTTGTTTGATGCACGTTTAATCGCCGCATCAACCCGGTCCTTAGGCATGTTAACGGCCTTGGCATTCTGAATTGCCGTACGTAATCTGGAGTTGGTATCCGGGTTAGGACCGTTATCTTTAACGGCCATCACAATCTCTTTTCCTATCCTGGTAAACTGGACCGCCATTTTTGCCCAGCGCTTAAACTTTCTTTCTTTTCTAAATTCAAATGCTCTTCCCATTGTATTTTGATTAAAGGCTTCCCCTTATTAACTTTTTAAATTGTTTAACATATCCATTGTCATCTTCGACAAGTCAAACTGTGGCTTCCATGCCCAGTCTTTTTTAGCAACCGTATCATCAATTGAACTCGGCCAGCTGTTTGCAATCAGCTGTCGCGGATCATTCTTGGTGTAAGTTAACTCAAATTCAGGTATATGTTTTCTGATTTCTGCTGCCAATACCTCCGGCGTAAAACTTACCCCTGCAAAGTTATAACTTGATCTAATACTGATGTATTCTGATGGTGCATCCATTAATTCTATGGTACCGCGAATGGCGTCATCCATATACATCATTGGAAGCTCTGTTTCTGCGTTTAAAAATGAAGCATAGTTTCCTTTCTTCAAGGCATCATGGAAAATATGAATTGCATAATCCGTAGTTCCACCACCTGGAGCAGCTTTCCAGCTGATCAATCCGGGATACCGGATGCTTCTTACGTCCAGACCATACTTTTGGTTATAGTATTCGCACCAACGTTCGCCCGCCAATTTGCTGATGCCATAAACGGTGTTCGGATCCATAACGCAAAACTGCGGGGTATTATTTTTTGGAGAATTAGGACCAAAAACAGCAATGGAACTTGGCCAGTAAACCTTGGCGGTTTTGAATGTTAAAGCCAGTTCAAGCACATTCAATAACCCATTCATATTTAAATCCCATGCCAGCTTAGGATTCTGTTCGCCAGTTGCAGATAATAAGGCAGCCAGCAGATATACTTGAGTAGGTTTATATTTTTTAAATATGGTGGTTAAAGTATCTCTTTCCAACACATTTACAAATTCAAAGGGACCAGAATTTTTGATGTCATAATCCGGGCGTCTGATGTCGCAAGCAACTACGTAGTCTTCGCCGTATGCTTTTCTTAGTGCTGTAACCAATTCGGTTCCGATTTGCCCATTCGAGCCTAATACAAGTATTTTCTCACGCATTAATTTAAGGTTTTGGCAAAGGTAAAAAAAGCAAGCAAACCTATGCAAAATGTTTGCTGCTGAAATAGATCTGATTTAATCCAAAATCGTATTTGGAGATTAGCTGCGCCTGATCTATACCACAGCTGAAAAACAGCTGGTACACGTAATGGCCGGATCAACTGTGCGCCAGGTGTGTGTCAGGTGTGCGACAGGTGTGCTTCAGTTCCGGACAAAAAAAAGCCGTATCATGAATAAAATGATACGGCTTGTATTAAAAAAAGAAAACTTTAGTAACCTGGATTCTGTGTGAAGTTGGTGTTTCCTAACTGATTGTCCGGGATCGGGAACAACAGGTATTTAGGATCATCGGTTGGTTTTTCCTGCCATGGTTCCAGGAATTTACCGAAACGGATCAAATCCTGTCTTCTAACACCTTCCCAGAAGAATTCTCTT
>Ga0308160_10004033_pt1 | contig 16008 bp, 11 predicted proteins | sample PhyFR1_FD_201036 | JGI IMG/M metagenome (GOLD analysis project Ga0308160, IMG submission 201036) | Phyllosphere microbial communities from UC Gill Tract Community Farm, Albany, California, United States - DLSLF.R1 | ecosystem: Host-associated > Plants > Phyllosphere > Unclassified | place: USA...
ACTTTCTTGACCCTAACAGTAGTGGGTTGAGCCCGGATGACACTACCCAAACCCAGTGGAGAGTACTTCAAAGAAGGGGGTGCAAGGGTTGAAAGGTTCAGGTCAAACCCAACAACAGTCCAAGTTCATAAGGCTCTCCCTCCCCAGCTCATTGTCCACCATAATACGCTTCAATTGATGATGCAGGATACTGCCGCAGGCCTCAACATCCGATCGTCGACGACCCATCAAGGGCGACACCTGGCTTGACCGAGGCTTGTACATCGCTCTGACGGTGCACATTGCGTTATGTTTCGATGGTTTGCGAAAACTCGAGGTCTTCGTTTCTCACAGATTTGTGTCATCTCGAGCTGCATCTTCGGCCCAGGGTTTCAGTAGGCCTTGGTCTAGCTTGTCTATCTCCTTTGCGACCATCCTGACGCTTCGCAACGATCGTAACCCAAGCTTCAATTAGCTTTTGTAATATTTCGAATACAAATTTGCCGCCACCCCTCAGGTGCAACCCCAATCAAGGGCACTACCAGACTGACCGGAGCCTAATTAGGGTTAGGACCGATCCTAGTATGGCTCCCTCCGCTGCTCTCTCCGCATGCCTGACACCTCAGCGATGGTAGGAGCAGACTTGTGTGAGTTTCCAGCGCCTAATGGGAAATCTCAAATAGGACCACATTTACTTGTATTCATCTATCATTGTGAATCTTGAGTTGTAAATCCCCCTGGATAACTGCGTGTCACTTATTTACTGATTGCATCAAATCTAGCTTATCGACCGCTCACGAAAAACAGCACGCAAAAGGGCAGTCCAATTGTCGGCTAACTATTGCAGCTTTCTAATCGATCATCAACAGTACCTTCATTGTGGAATTCAATCCGGCGCAATTCCGCTGGAATGTCTCAATGAAACGCTCGTCAAATTCCCTTATAAAAACTTCGCTTAAACCGAACAATGCCTCGCGGCAATTCGATTGTTTAAATCTCGTTATCCGTTCGATCTCGCATTACATATTAATCGTTCGCTCGCTCTAATCACTAAAACTTACCCTCTATTGCCTCAGTATGGATCAAATCTGACTATGATACAAATTCGACCTCAACTAATTCAGCTTTGCAAAACACACTCAGTCTGTATATGCTATCCAGCATAATCCTCAATACAAATCCCCCCTCGCGCTAATATTAGAAACGCTCTAAATGCCCATCTCACTCCATTCCTCGAATCCTCAAACCTCACCTCAATTGATCAATTCCTCATATCTTACCGCTAGTACACGGAATGCCTGCAACCTTTCGAATATCCTATAGGCAATACCTTTCTCTCTCGACTCGCTTCATCTCTCGTTTCGACTCATCCCAAACTCGCTATACCTCCAAAACCCGCCAAGTTCTCATATTTTACTGTCAAGGTCAATACGGCTCATTATGGCTGTCGGCGACTCAATTCACCTCATCATTATTTCTTCTCCCGAAATTATCGCTTGTGTCTGGACGCGCTGTACTTGTTCAGATTGATTCGCTCGCACACCCTTAGTTCTCGCCTTGAAGTCGCCTTGAAGTCGTTGGAGAGATGAAAATATTCGGTTGTCGCTTCTGCCTTTGTTTTCGCTTCTTCTCCTCCTTTTCACCACTTATTTCGACAAGAAGCCACCCATCCGACCTCTCAACTATCTTCATGCAAAACACAACAAGCACAACGTCCCAACACGCGCATCGAATCGTTTCGCTTCACCTCGTGTTCTTCACTCATCGAATCTCAAATGCTCGCTAGCTTCAAGAACGCGACTCGAAACGCTATAGTGAGTCACTACTTCCACTACTATCTACCTCTCTTCCTCTCTCGTCTTCCCGTTCCATCTCGATCCTCCCCGTTGGACTGTTTATCGTACCTTTAGTGGGAGTACTACACGCGTTATTCTCCTAGCGAGCGTGTCCTCCAATCTTAGGGTATATAGATCTCACGCCGCAGTACTTAAAGCGAGTCTTACAGTCGACAGCGAAAAGATTGGGTCGCGGTTTAGTGGTCACTCAACTGACTCCCTCGTTCTCGTGTTCTACAGCTTATTGGCCATCGAGACAACTCAAGATCTGATTGTACATAGTCCGTGAGCTGGCAGCTCGCGTTTCTGTCCAGAAGTACGATCAAGACTGACATCGACAGTCTTTTCCGACTTGAACAACGACAGTTCAACGAGACAGGCTCTCCATTCTTCGCTTAGCAAACATCAGCAGAGCACAGTACTTCCACTAGGTGATTCGCCAGAATCGGTTTCAACATGTCTCAAGTTCACCAACTCGATCTTTCCCATCCTCTCCGTCCTCATTTCAACACGAAATTCCGATTGATTCTGATGTTCAATCTACAACAAATAGGATCAGTGAAAGATGCGAATCGAACCCTCGTCGATTCACGCAAGAGTGCGTCCCTGATTCTTTCCCCTCTTTTTTGTTTTTTGTCCCTTTTCCATGCTGACGCTTTACTACTACTCAGCTGGTGATTCATGTGCTATAGCTTGACCTATCGCAGAGCTGAGCGATGGAGAACCGCTAGCAAAGCTCGCGATCGCGGGCTTTGATGAAGAGTCGTGAGCCTCCGAGTCCCGTAGGCCTCGCTCGCCGTCTAACCTTTTGATGCTGACGTACTGCACTGTCCGACTTCTCAAGGCGTTGTGCAGATCTGCGAGCTCTGTCGCTTTCGTTGCTACCTCTCTCGCTGCTTCGCCAAAATCGACATGCGTCGCTTTTCGGAGTCGGATCTTGCTTCAGAGAATCTGCTTTCGGTAAGCACACTCGCCTCGTGATATGGCACAGTACTGATGCGTGATCTGTGAGCACGGCAGCTTGCAAGTCAAAGTCCAGACGGGGGATGTCGGGGTAAATTCGAGTTCGACGTATTCGGTTTCGGGTTCGTCTACCTCTCTCTCACCTGTTCCTGTTATGTCCAGCTGAGCTGATTCTTTCGCTCGTTGTGCTCTACAGCGGCCTGTGACTGTCGTTTCTAGCTCTTCTCGCCTCGGAATCGTTCTCTCGAAATTCCCTCTCTTCTCTGCCTCTCTTCACTCTCTCGCTTCTCTCCCCTCTCTCTCTCCTCTCTTATCTCTGTCTCAGTGCAGAGCGCATTGTTCTGTTCACTGTAGCTCTACTTGCAATCAAAAAACAAAATCTACTAAACACGCTTCTTCCTCTTCTCACCCAAGATACAGTCCAGAAGAAAGTCAAAATTGTCTGCTCTCATACCTTGCAGCAGATGCGTGAACCCACGCAATGATGAGTTGAGCTGCTCAGCTGCCTGAAGAATCGAAAAGAGTCAGTTCGGTTCAGTCTGCTAGAAGCGAATGGGCTCACCGAGGTATTGAAAGCGCGAACGAAGACTCGATGGTCACTCCCTTGGGATGTAGGAGAGCGGTAGGGAATGACGAGATCAGGCGCAGAACCATCGAGAGGCGCAGAATCGCAAAATTCTCGACACAAGTCGTCGCTTTCCGAATGTCCCTGCAGGTGAAATCCGGTGACGACGACCCGAGATGACTCGAGAAAGGATGGGAGCCGAGGACTGCCGCGTCGGCGTTGTTTTGTCGGAGTTTGAAGCGGATTCTGATAAGTGCCGGGAGAGGGAGAGGAGAGAGCTTCGCGGAGGAGATCGCATGCTCGGTCGTAAGCGATGTAGGAGGGGAATGATGAGGAAGAGTTCGGGTCGGAAGAGCTTGTTGCTTGAGAGTGAACTTGCGAGAGGAAGTTGAGTACAGCTTGCGGAGATTCACCGTCGCAGAGTTTCGCCCAAGCGAGAGGACTCCCGCACGACGCTACGAGTAGCTGCAGCTTTCCTACACGTCGAAGCGACCAGGTATGGCTCACTGCACAGAGTCGAAACGTCAGAAATCGCCATTGACGGGATGGCGCAAGCAGGAAGAAAGGCACCGAACACTGCTTACCTCTCTCGGAATCGATTACTTCTCCTCCTTCGTTGTAAGCTGACGGAATCGATGAGATCTGTCCTCGCCATCCTCGTTCCATGTTGACCGCTCTCCTTCGTTCGAAGTTTTGCCAGTTCGTTTGATGAGCAATATCGGTGCATGACTCGCTAGGAGGTTCTCCTTCGACCAGAGGAGCGCGAGGCTGACCACAGCCGATGACGCCGCAGAGATCTTGGTGATCAAAGTGGTTTTCGCAATATCGACCATTGCGAGTCGATTTGTGCGGAGGGTTGGAGCAAGCGGGAACAGCACAGAGCTACTCCACGTAGAGTGTCCATCAGTTACGGCTCGTACATTAGCGCAGGAGAGGAAGAGGACTGACAAAGTGGCCGATTGATATTCCATCGCAAACTGCGAAAGACGCGCGATGCGCAGAACTACTCTCAGTGTCTTCGACGAAGCCCTGAATATGCGCTCATAGTTAGCTCCACAGTCTTTGGAATGCTCAAAGAAGTGAGTATCGACTTACACTCTCGATTTCGCATTTGCCGCCCCACCTCAATCCTCCTGCTTTCTCTTCCTCACTCGCTCTTCCGCCCTTCCATCTCAGCCTACGATCTTGAGAGCATTCTTGACATGCGTGAGGCTCGAGCAAATGAACTCCATTTTTGTGCGTGAATAGATTGAGATTGGCGAAACGAACGAGAGTTTCCGATGAAGGTCGAGAGGCAGTGACAAGTCGATGGCCTCGCTCGAGTGACTTCTCGATCGAGGAGTGGATCACGAAGGACTTCCAGACGTGCGCTGAGGAGAGTTTGAGAATGGAGTGCTCCCGTTCATCTCCTTCGTCCGAAATCTCCTCCTCGCAATCCGCCATTTCGTCACCCTTTTGCGCTACTGTCTCATCCTCATCTTCGCCGATTCCCCCATGGAGACTGTTCCATACCCTTGCGTAGCCGCCGGGGCTGACGCATTGCTGTAATAGGAGAGCAGCGAAATGCTTTGAGAATCCCTTGGTAACCCACACTGCATCGCCAACCTTGTGATAGCTAGCTCCTTCTTCCCAGATCCACACCTTCCGACCTCCATGTACTATCTCGACGTGGTCTGGAGCATGACGAGCTCGACATCTGGCGTTCGTGCAGACGTGCGTAGCGACGAGGATCGAACGGGCAGATTCGGAGGGCGAAACTAGCCAGTGAGGTCCGCTGGGCTTGTTTCGAAGGGTAAGAGCGGACGCGCATTGAATGCAGACGGTGCGAGGAGTTGTGAGGATGAGGAGTGGAGTAGGCGTCGAAGGATTCGGGAGACTACGATCCTCCTCGTTCGGGAGCTTGTACAAGTTGAGCGCTTTGGCGGCAAGGAGCGCGGAAGCTGATGGATCTGCTCCGCTTCGAGGGGTCGAGGCTGAGATGGTGCGAGCGAGAGTGTCGAAAGAGGAGCCGAAAGTGCGTCCATTCGCAAAAGACTGCGCTTGAGCGATAGCCAACATCTGCGCATTCTCTTGTAGAGATCGCGAGAGTTGAATTAGGTCTGGAAGGGCGAAAGAGGGAGAGATCCGGGTCAATGCCTCGCATGTGGAAAGAAGGGAAGATGCTGCCGAGTGTGTTGCGAAAAGGGAGAGAAGAGGTACCGATCGAACGAGGGAGGAGCGACGCTGTCGACGCTTGTGAGGAGATGACAGTCGACGTGTGGGACTTTCAATATCGGAGGAAGCGGGCGAAGATCCTATCGGAGTAGGTGAATTCGATCCGGATCTCGAATTGGGTCTCTTCTTCGGGGTCGCAGGCGTAGCTGTTCGGTGCAGGCAACAGTCGGCGGTGCTGCAGTATCTAGAGTATGTGGAAACTCACGAGATGGGCTCGGAAGAGGGAGAGCACTCTCTGTTCTTTCGTCTGTAGATGTCGCACTTCCTCTTTCGCTCGAGTCTCTTCGGTGTTTCGACTCTTTGACACTGACAGCACGCTGTTGATGGGATCTGACGACGGCTCGAAGGTCTTCCAGTGTAAGGTCCTCGTTCTTGATGCAGGCGGGTGGCATTTGGATTTGAAGAATGTCTTCGCGCTGAGAAGAGGTCAATCGAAGTCAATCAGTACGCTTCTCCGCCTTGCGAACATGCTACTCGTCAGTGAAAGCTCACCTCGATCGCCTTCCCTGTAACATTCTCTGGCACTCCTTCACGCCTTCTACTCGATTTCCCTTCCCGATGCTCAATGTCGCTTTCAACGCTTCCCTCCTCTTGATCTAAGCTCGAAGGACCGTAGTCAGCAATAAGATCTCCTTCCGATTCCATAGATCCGACTGACTGTAAGTTGAAGAAGAGACTGAAGGAAGTGTAGGAATGGGAGGAAGGGAGAGAGAGTAGCCTAGTTGACGTAGTCGCGGTATAGCTATAGCATTCCTGTCAGACCTATTGGCTCAGCAGTCACTCAAGCAACACGAGATAGGCAAGATGCAGAACTTACTGTTGTTTGATATCTTTGGAAGCAGCAGATTGTCGCGGCATCGAGCAGGGAGAACCGACCTTCGCACGATTTAGCTCTGATTCAGTCTGTACTATGCTTGCGGAGTCGACTGGAGGAGTGAAGAGGTTTCATGAAAGGAAGACTTCCAAGGACCGTGCATGAGCCCTCTCTCCCTCAACAAGCATCCCGAGAAGAAAAAAAGATTCAGGTGAGGGTCAGCTCATTCTTCGTCGATATCTCTCTAACTTCGTCGCCAGCTTCATCAAGAGGTACATGAAGCAAGTTGCACAACAGTATTACTATCTATTCAGGCGAGGTTACTATCTAAATCCAGAATCAAGACTCTTCACCGTAAGAGTCGAAAAACGTCGTTTCATCGTAGACACTGTCTCTTATCGTTCCCTCGCTAGGATGCCCTCGACTTATTACTCCAGCCCTCGAGTAAGTACCTCCGTCTTTCTCCTCAAGAGTCTTCCCAGAACTGGACCGTGTGAGAAATTCGCTTGCTATTCTCCGTTCGTCTCGACTCGAACCAGTGATCGAGCTGCTCAGATCGAGCGAATCGGCCATTGATCCTCTTGAAGATCGCTTCTTGGTTGCTGCTGGCCGACGAGCGATTCTGGCTCCTCGGGATAAGGAAGGTTGCGATAGTTGCGAAGAGTTATTGAGTAGATCAGCCATAGAGTCGTCGACGACTGAAGGAGATTCGAAGGAGAGGTTTGAGGGGTGTGAGAGTTGATGCGACTCGCTCGATTGAGCAGGAGGGAGGAAGGCTGATTCGGTGGGAGGTATGAAAGCTGATTCTGTAGGAGGAGCTGGCGTGACGAAAGAGGAGTTGAAAGAAGTGGTGGAGGAGGGAGAGGAAGTGGGAAGGAGAAGTTTGTCATGACTTGGTTGCGAGGAGCTGACGTGATCGAAAGCAGCGGGGTGCGAGGGATCCGATGACTGAGGAAGTACTTGAATAGCTAATCCCGATAATTCGTTCTCAAATTCCAACTCTCCTGTCCCGTCAACCGATCCCAAGAGATGCGCTTGCACAGGAGCATCTGATAGCTGCCATCCTCTTCCACCTTGTGTAAGCCTCGAGCTCTGCACTCCTTCTCCAATTCCATCCTGTAATTCTTCCTGCCTTCGTTGCGACCGTCTGAGCGTCTCGTCGATCCGATTCGATGTGATGGGTACGTCGTCATCGGTGGTCGTTGAGCTGAGGGCGGTTCCGGAGGAGTGTGAGGCACTTCGAGGTCGGAAACTTGCGGCGGTACTGACCCTAGAGGGAGTATCGAGCGTCGAAGTGGACCTGCCGTGGGCGTTGCGGGACGGAGAGCGAGATAAGGGCGGAATTGAGAGGTCGGGAGAGAGGAGAGGGAGGCGGGTCGAACGTGAGAGAACCGGTGAGATCGAGGGTGAACGGCTCGAAGATGGTAACGTCGTGTTGAAATTCTCGTCGATTGAACCGTTCTGTGCTCGACGAGCGGAAGAGCTGAGGAGAAGGGGACGAGGAGCACTACTGAGACTGGAGTTGGCTGCGTGACCGCTTGGAGAGGAGAACGGTGAAGATTCTTTGATTCTGCCGGCACCAACTGGAGGAGTGAACGGCGTCTCCCTCGGGTTGCCCAACTCTGAGTATCCCCTCTCCGATCCCGTACTCGCCATCAGTCGTTCCCCCGCTTCCTTGACCTTCGTTCCTAGTTGTTCCGCTGCCACTCGATCCTTCAGCAGTTGAGCGTGAACGACTAGGTTTGTCTGAGCCTTCATGACTTGAGCGGCTGCGTCGGAAGCAGCGAGACGAGTGACCGAGTTCCTGAACCATCCTCCAAGCGAAGAAGTCGTCCGATCGGTTTCCGTCAACTCCTCGTCTTCGACACCATATTCCGGTGAAGCCAACTCGGCTTCGACAATCGACGAGATCGTTTCTCGTTCTGCCATTCGAGCAGGTGGAGGTGGGAGAAGCTTGCCTTCAAGCATAGTAACGTTGTTTGCGAGAGAACCGGAGGAAGAGCGAGGTGACGAGAAAGCGATCGAACCGAATCGACCTCCTCCTCCTTCAGAAGGTGCTCGACGTTGATCGGTCCGAGCTTCGGAGACGGATGAGGCAGTTGCGTCGAGTTCGAAATCGGTAGCTTTCGCTGCTGGAGTCGAAGGAGGCGTCCATAGCTTCGGTTTGAAGAGACCAGCGAAGCCTGTGACTGATGCGTTACTCGGAGACTTGATTGTCGAATGCTTCGGGGTAGACGGCTTTGTAGAGGAACGACCTAAACGTCGATTACGAAGATTCCATGCGAGAAGGAGAAGTTCATCGACAGCAGAACCTTCGATGTTTGGTGCTTGTAGGACGGTGTAGATCTTTTGAAGATTCTGACGGCATGGAAGGGAGGACGTTAACGAATGAAAATACTGAAAAACGACGAGAACAGCAACAAACCGAATAAGGAGATATCAGTGTAGCACGCTTGCTGATCACTAGTGCAAGTGCCAAGTCGAGAGCGTGCGACAGTACCGGAGAGAGCGTCTCGGCTTGGTGATCGTTGCGAGGGTAGAGCGAGATAATCCGACTGCGAGGAGAAAGGACCCAAAACGCTGATCAGCCATTGAGCGTCACGCGTAGTCTACGAGATAGAGCCGAGAGGACTTACTCCCAGATCCGAATCAAGTCAGGAAACGAGAACTGTGTAAAGTAAATAGTCAGAACCCAATCGAATGTTGAAGAGAAAGGAAAGGTCAACTCACTTCGTTTGCGAAAAGAGTTGTAAGCCATCTCAACATGATACCACCGAGTTCTATGTGTTTCCGATCAAGTGCTTCGGCCACCGTTGGATCCAGCCACATCAACAATCCCTCGAATCTCGCGATAGTTGCGGACAATCCGATCGGAGCGGCTAGCCCATTCGAGAGCGTCCGAGTTCTCGTTTGTGAGAAGTCATCGAGAGTTGGAACGTAGAGATCTTGCAGCTGAGAGATGAGTGAGCCGAGAGCGAAGAACGTCGTCGACTCGACTTCGAATGATGAGAGGGTTGAATCGGATGCGAAGACATAGGCGAAAACGGCGGCGAGGTACGACATGCCTTGCACATACGAGATACCGGGGTTCAAGAAGGCGTACATGAAGAGGGGTCGAAGAAGAGCTTGTCGACGGGTTGAAGGTCGAGAGGGCGAATTAGAAGGGGAAGAATCGGGAAAGTGAGAAGCGGGTCTAGGTGTTGCGGGAGACTGTGGAGAGGTAGAGGGAGGTATATTTGTAGAGGTGGTTTCGACTTCTAGGGGTGTATCGAGCGTGAGAGTCGGATTTGAAGCATTGAGGGAATCTTTCGAGATATGAATTCGTTCGTTTTGCGACAACTCTTGCGAATCTGGATTCGCTAGCTTGTTCGCCGACTCTCGATCTGAGTTGTCGAGCACGCGGATCCTCCTCCATAGCGAGTCTTCTCCGTGTTCTCCTTCTGTATCGGGTTTCCCTCCAAACCATCCCATTTGTCCGAAAGTCCTCTCAACATCACGCTCTATTTCCCGCAGCAACTTGTCATAACAATGTAAAGGTTCTTTGTGGTCTGGCGGAGGCAGAGCGGTGATGCGAGTATCGACCTCGGAGAGAAAAGCGGAGTACTGAGAGGAAAGGGACGAAGGGGAAGCAAGGTTGAGGAGTCGACTGTAGGCGGCAGGACGGATTCGAGGAGGTTCGTCGGGGATACCTGATGATGCACGAGCAAAGTCAGCAACGCCCTCTGCTGCAGGAGTTCGATTGAAGGAGTGAGTAGTAAGTCCGGACGAACCTTCTTGCGCTAATCGTCTCAATTCTTGCTCTCTCCAGTCGTTCTCGTATCCTTGTTGATTTCCACCATTCAGAATCGATTCCTCTTTGTCGGATGAGGTTGATGAATCACGAGTTGTTGAAGGATCTTCAATCCTAGACGGCGATTGAAGGAGGAACTCGAATCGTTCTAGCCTATACCAGACAGTACATGTATGATTAGTAGAGCACCCTACAGCTTGCAGAGGCTATTAAAGGCGAGTTTAGTACGAACCTTTGTTGTCGGCTAACCATCTGATCTCAACCTTGAAGCTCGCTACGGAACGACTCGAGACGCCTCTGTATCGATCAAAGATATCTTGTAGTATGAACGGCAGCTTGAGGTGAAAGTCGAGCAGATTCGATGTTGTTGGTTGAAAGGAGAGAAGCGATTTCGCAAGGGGTGAGCGAATCGACTTATCTCACTCTGAGCAGATTGCACCCGCACTGTTCGACACACTTTCATCTGTATCAGAAAGGTCACAGTGCAAGAGACCGACGACGACCTATCTCGCACGAAAGGAGAAGGAAAGATTCGGAAAATGCACAAAAGGTTTCAGTTCGGATAGGGCACAACGACGACAAGGTATAGCTGCAAGAGAAGGCAAACGAATGAGGAGGAAGAGGAAGCGGGAAAGAGGAAGGGAAAAGCTTAAAGTGTCGGGGCAAGTCTAGTCTACTTCGGTTTCAATGCGTTCAAGCTCTTCCTTGACCTCGTCCATTGTTACATCCTTGGACTTCTTCTCCATCTTCTCCATCTCGAGGCCCTGTACTCTCTGCAAGTCTTTCTTCTCTCCCTCCACCTTCTTCAACTGGCCCTTCACCTTTCTAAACTGACCCTCGAGGTTACTCTGCTTTTTCCCGAGCTTCTCACTCTTCTCCCTCTCCCTCAACAACGCTTTCCCAAGCTCTTCAATCTTCTCCCTCTCCCTCAACAACTGAGCCTCCAATTCGGTTTTCTTTTCTTCCCATGCGGTTGCGGCATCGGAGACTGCCAGAGAATTCGAGAGAAATTCAGCGACTGGACGAGTGGGATCAGCAAATCAGGGAGAAGAGACGCACCGTTGTTGTTGTGGATATGGAAATGATTATCTGTTTCACCAAAGACGAGACGAAGGAGAAGAAGAAGGACCACCGAGCATAGCAGAAAGGAGAAGTAGAAAGGAGAAGTTTTGATCAGCAAAATTGACTTCAGCATGAGGAGAGATACTGAAGTTGGGCTCACAAATCGTTGTAGCATTGTTATTTACATTGCTTGTCATGTCGTGAGTAAGTTGAGGGAGGGAAAGGAAGAGGGAGGAAGAGAAAAATGAGAGAAGGGAGAGGGAGCGGAGAGGAGGAGGGTTGAGAGATTGTGAGGGATCGGAGGCGTTTATGTATCTACAGTAGCTCCAAGTAGAAGGTGCTGGATGAGGGCAGTGGCGTGTGAGAGTGAGAAGAAAGAGGGAAAGGGATTTGTTGATTCGACAACAGTTGGAAAAGCACCAACAACCAGTGAATTCTCCTTGATATAGACTCGTAGATTACTGTAACAGCGTTCCCGCCGTCCTACTCCCATCCCACGCGATCATTGTAAAGTTTTTCGACCCAAATTCTTTCTTTCGCATTCAACCAAGTCGTCGTCGAACTCCCCTCCCCTACTCGCGATCAAACTAGGACACGACTGACATGTATGCATGCAACCGAGTCAGATCGAACAGTACACGAGGTCGAGTAGAGTGAACATTCATCACTTACCTCCCTCTTTCGCTCCATCTTGCGAAATCATCAAAACCACGAATAAAAGTAGGTTAGACTGTACGATATCGAGGCGGAGGTCTACATCGAGACGTCTTCATCCACATCAACGTCGACATCCGAAACAAGAACGAGCACACGAGCAATGAAGCTAAAGCAGCGAACGAAGCGAGTCGAAAGAAAAAATCGTCAGTTGCGAGGAGAGTCGGAAGTAGAGTATTGACTGAAGGTGCTTCTCACAGTGGAAGCGACGCCTGATGCTGATTGGGAAGCAAAGGCATTGGTCAGTGGAATTATAGGAGAAGGATCGTTCGAAACTCACCTTCGGAGAATTCGCGAAATGAGTTGAGCAGTCTCTCTCGTGCGGTTCTACCCTCCCTGTTCCGTTCCAGGTTATAGCAATGTCGAAACACTACGGCAGAAGCTTCCTAAGCAGGGATAGAGCAGTCTCTTCAACGGTGAGATCGAGAAAACGAATCGTTTAATATTATCGTTTCGAGGGAACTTTCGGATCGACTACGTTCTGACTTCCGAGCTTCGGCTATCCCAGGTGTAGCCTCTTTGATGGCCAAGGTGATCGCCGGAAGATTTGAAGTGATTTTGTTGGGGGACTTGACTCGAGTGGACTGAGAAGTTGGGAAATCGAAAACTGATATCGTTCCATTTGCGGGAGGTCGGAGCAGGGAAAGGATCCACGATTGCGCGATCAAGTAAGAGAGCAGTGGGAAGTGCATAGGGAGCGTCGTGGGAGAAGGAAAGACCGACTTTCCAAACTTTTCAGATCTTCAGAGTTTTGGAGGCGACTTTCTACCAACAACAGTTCCGACGACCCTCGAGGCCAGCCTAGTAATCGATGAAAGAAATCTACACCCCAAACTCCACACTCTGAGGCATTCTCAACAGCTCCTCTCTTCGACTTCTTCGTTCTCCATTCGTCACCGATCTCACTCGCATAAATCAATCACCGAAATGCAGACGAACAGGACAGACTTGAAGCGACACCATCAAGCTAGCTACTGATTCAATTCACAGTACTAGGCTAGTCTCTGATAGGGCAGCGGGAAGGAGGAGAACACGAAATCATCCGAGATCCTCTGCACAGTGCGTAGACATAGATTTAGAAAGGGTATAGAGATAAGCAAGCAAGTAGTGTATGTTCCGAAACCAGCGGAGATGGAAAATAACGTAAAAAAAAAACGGTGCGAAAGAGTTGGGTGAATATAGGAAAGAAGGGAGTGAAGACATTGTACTGATAACCGAATAGTTGCTGTAGAAGGGTGCAAGGTTGAAAGATTGCGGATACATAGCTCGGTGGGAGGTGAGAGAGAGGTCGAAAGGGAAGAGATCGGTGAGAAGTGTCTGTGAAATAGGTCTTGATGGAAGGTCGTTGCGACGGGGTTTGCATAAGATGAATCGAGGGAGAAGAAGGGGGAATAGAGAGAGGTTGTAGCTAGCTACGCGACGATGATCAACTCGTAAAGAACATGATAAGCTCCTGTCCTCATCGAGACGTGCAGCCTCTTCTCGACGGGAGTCTCAGCTTCGATGCTCGACTGTGCGAGTGAAGCAGAGGATAGAGAAGAGCCGCTAGAAGGTCGAAGGTCGACTGGAGGAGTTTGCGAAGAGGAGATGGCGGAACCATCAAAGGTGAGGTGAAGGTGAGATCCCGTGATGAATTGAGCCTGTTGTCGTACACGCTCAGTCAGCGTGGCGATACTTGCGAAGGAAAACAGCCTGAACTCACGAGTCGACCCGAGAAAGCGTTGCGAATCTCGATGATCGTCGGGGAGATTGCGACTGTGTTCGAAAGAAACCTGGTCAGCTCACGTTATTTGCTACAGATGATTGAGGAAGCTTACAGATGTAGGGGAAGCAAGGTTTCGATTCCCACTCGATACAAGGTCCTTCGATGGGTTCTCCGTGTCGTCCGACGTGAAACGCAAAGTCTGTGGAATCGACCTGTCAGTCTGCGATAGCCGTGTGGGAAGGGAGAGAGATTGATATACCAGCGTAGACGAGTAGGAATTTGCTATCAGCTATCCGGAACATTCCGAGTGTCGGAACTTCTTCGCAACGTTTGGCGAGAGCGGCGAAGTTACGATTGTGTCGAACAGAGGGAAAGTCAGACACAGTCATCGTTCTAGACGAGATTGTCAATGTCAGTCAGTTTCAGCATACGTAAGACAGAGGAAGAGAGGAAAGGAGCAAACCTCATCGATTCGAGATCCATGATTTCGACACCTCTCGAACCAATCAAGGCGAGCTTGCTTCGTTGGAATTGCAGTGAAGTGACGAGTGAAGGCCTACAGCGATCCAATAATCAGTAAATGAGATAGAGGAGGATTGAGAAGATGCGACGTACTTGAAGAACTCCTTGTGAACTCGAAACCACTCAGGTCGTCCAGTTCCGAAGCCAAGAAACCGATGACCGCTCGAGCCAGCCTTCGCTCGGTCGTTCTGACTGACTGGCTCAAGCGCTTTGAAGACACTCTCCTTGACTCCAGACTTCTTTGCGTCTGTTCGTAGCAAAGTCGAAAAAATCAGTTTCGCTCTCAAAATTGATCCGAGAAAGATCTCGCTTACAGATGACGAGAGTGCGAGGATCTGTGTCTCCGACTTTGCCGATATGGAAGAACGAGACATCTTTCTGCCCACTGAGCCTTTGAGGAGCTTTATTCGCTTGATCGAGTCTGTTCGCAGTCTTTGTCGGGATCAACGCTTCGAGAGCATCTGTCGAGCGTGTAGGAGTCAGGAGTCAGTTCCTGCAGATAATGAGAATAGCGAGAGTGAGTACTCACAAGCTACGAGGACCTTGTTCGCAACGACGAGCAAGAAAGAGAAATCGGGTAGAACTGCACACTGGGTGATACCGCTCAAGTGAACGACTTGTTGCATCGATGAAGGTCGACCTCTCCATCCGATGAAGATTCCTTCCTGACATCCTGCGATGATCAACCATAAACCGTCGATAGTTTGTAGAGGAGTTGAGCAAGTAGGTTTCGCGAACTGCTTCGATCCTTGAGCTGAATTCGTATTGAGCGATCCAATCGTTGAGGTTGTACCGAAGGTAGCGTCGGCGAGTGCTTCCAACCTCACGACTCGATTCGCTTCTTGACGTTGAACTCGGAGCGAAACAGCTTCTTTCAGTTTCTTCTCCCATTCTAATCGTTGTGCTGGAGTATCGACGTAGACGTAGACGAGACCGTCGAATCGCCCCATCTGGAAGAAGGAGATCGGATAGAGGAGAGAGGAGTTTTGAGCGGGGTAAGTGGCAGAAGGAGCCGAAGGTTGAGGACTGCCGGCAGATCGATTCGAGCGCAGGTGGGAGCCGGAGGATCGAGGGACAGGAGGTTCGGAGAAGGAAGACGCTTTGAGCTGAATGAGATCGAGAGGTACCGGCTAAAAGCAAACGAGAACAAATCAGAACGACGTTGACGGAGGTGAGGAGAAGCTTCAGTACTCACTCGTCGACTGATCAAGTACCTCTGCTTCCCATCTCGATCAGGTCGAGGTGCTTTCGTCGTGACGACTGAGGAGAGATCGAACGATGTCAGCGGCACTTCAGCAGTTCGAGCAGTTCGAGCACTCACGATAGTTGTCGAGTAGAATGAGGTGTGCTTCTTGGAACTGATCTGTGAAGCCAGTTCCGTCCGGTCTTCGGTACACCTTACTCGACATGAAATGCCTTCTCGATTCATCGAGCAATTCGAGGTCCTTGTTTTTCCCGAATTCAGGATGTCAGTTCATGATCAGCAGTACGAATAGATTGAGTAACGTACATGTAGATCACCTTGTTTCCTCACGAGATTCTTCTCCCACTCCCTCAAACTAACCTTCCCCTTCATCTCTCCGACTCCGTTATCCGCTTCCTTCCCTTGTTGCCTGATAACCTTGATAGCTCCTTCCCGAGAGCGAAGAATGTCATCGACTCGACTTCGAATGATGAGAGGGTTGAATCGGATGCGAAGACATAGGCGAAAACGGCGGCGAGGTACGACATGCCTTGCACATACGAGATACCGGGGTTCAAGAAGGCGTACATGAAGAGTGGTCGAAGAAGAGCTTGTCGACGGGTTGAAGGTCGAGAGGGAGAATTAGAAGGGGAAGAATCGGG
>Ga0308160_10004034_pt1 | contig 15995 bp, 17 predicted proteins | sample PhyFR1_FD_201036 | JGI IMG/M metagenome (GOLD analysis project Ga0308160, IMG submission 201036) | Phyllosphere microbial communities from UC Gill Tract Community Farm, Albany, California, United States - DLSLF.R1 | ecosystem: Host-associated > Plants > Phyllosphere > Unclassified | place: USA...
GAAGGACAGCGAAGATGACCGTTTTGCCCATCACCATCTGGGGCGAACCCGTGCTGCACCGCCGGGCTTCCGAAGTGGAAGTTTTCGACGACGAACTGCGCACCCTGATTGCGGACATGTTTGAGACGAACGATGCCGCCAACGGCGTGGGGCTGGCAGCACCGCAGGTAGGGGTGGGCAAGAGGATCTTCGTTTACAAGTACGCGAACGACGACGACGCACCCGCCAGCGGCGTTTTGGTCAACCCTGTGCTCACGCTGTCAAAGATCTCCGGAGCTGCTCCCGACCCCGATGAGGAAGAGGAAGGGTGCCTGTCGTTTCCCGGCGACCAGTACCCGCTCAAGCGCGCCGAGTGGGCACGGGTGGAAGGTTTTGACGGCAACGGCGAGCCCGTGAAGTTCGAGGCCACCGGATGGTTTGCCAGGGTCATCCAGCATGAATACGACCACCTGGACGGCAAACTGTACGTCAACCGACTGATGGACAGGTATGCCCGCAAGGCCAAGAAGACGGCAAAGAAGAACGGTTGGGGCGTTCCCGGCCTGACTTGGCTGCCGGGCGTGGACCCGGACCCGTTCGGGCACTGACCAGCCGGTGACCTGGCTCAGGGTGCCCTGATGGTCTGCTGGCCGGGGCACGAGCCCAGGACCCGCTTCATCGCGTCCTTCTCGGCCTCCGTCACCCACAGCCCGTACGCCGCTTTGACGGACACCTGCCGGGCTACGTAGTGGCACCTGATGGACTTGTTCTTCGGAAGCCAGGTTGCGGCGTCGCCCGCGCCCTTTTGCTGGTTGCTCGGGCCGTCTGCGGCGATCAGGTTCAGGGGATCATTCGCCAGGTTTTGCCGCTGGCGCGGGGTCAGGGCCTGGGCGCCCTTCTGCCAGGCGTCAGAGAGGGCCACCACGTGATCGATCTGGACGGCGGCGCTGCTGTCCTGGCCGCGGCGGAACTCGATGGGCTTTCCCGTATAGGGCTCCTGGAAGTGTCCTGCGGAGATGCGGCACTTCGAGCCTTCCGCAAAGACAGCGCCGGCCAGGTCCCGGCGGAGGATGTCATTACGCGTGTCGCAGCCGTTGCGGTCAACGTCGAGCCAGGCCTGCCCGAAAGCCTCGCGGCTGTAGTTGTCCTTGCCTGCCCGGCCCTTGACGGGGAGTGCTTCCAACACGTCCGCAGCTAAGCCCCGGGGGACTTCATGGACCGCTGCCACCGGTTTCATCCACGCGGCATCAAATACGGGAGCCGCTGTGGGGCCGTCCGCCGCAGGGGCGGCAATCTCAAACTGCCCCGCTGTGAAAAACCAGCCCAGTAGCCCCAGGGCAGCGACACCGCCCACTGCCAGCAGTGCCCAGGCCTGCCGGGAACGGCGTCGCGCCCGCCGGTAGGCGGACCAACTGACGGTCACTGGACGGCATTTCGGAGGTGGGGTTGGAGCACCACCTGAGCCTAGGTCACAGGGAACCGCCGCCCATGGATATCCACAGTGTGCAGGACGAGTGATGGGTCACGCCGTCACCGCTACAACTCCCGTGACACCCTCCGGAGGTCCTCCTCGGCGACGGCCAGCAAACTTTCAAGCTGCTGCACCCGTTCAGCGGTGACGTCGCCCGAAGCATGGGCGGCCTTGGCGCCGTCCAGCAGCCGGAGCGCTTCCTTGTGATTGGCCTTCGCTACGTCAAATGCGTGTTCCAGCGTGGTTTCGTGCTCAAGGGCCTGATCGTTTTCCATTCCCCAAGTGTGGGCCCGATTCCCGGCTGATTCCAGAGAACCAGCCGGGAATTCACCCAAAAGGAAGAGGAAAGGTCAGACGGCGATGGCCGCCAGGGCCTTGGCGCTCTCCTTGGCAGGGAACGACGGCGGGTTCACGCCGGCCATTTCTTCCATGACCCGGACCACCTGGCAGCTGTAGCCGAATTCGTTGTCGTACCAGACATAGACCACCAGGTTCTTATCGGTGGAGACCGTAGCGAGTCCGTCGACGATGCCGGCACGGCGGGAACCGACGAAGTCGGTGGAGACGACTTCAGGCGAATCGATGTAGTCGATCTGCTTGCGCAGGTCCGAGTGCAGCGACATCTCGCGGAGGTAGTTGTTGACCTCGTCCTTGGTGGTCCCGTTTTCCAGGCTCAGGTTCAGGATGGCCAGCGACACATCCGGGGTAGGGACGCGGATGGAGCTGCCGGTGAGCTTGCCGAGCAGCTCGGGCAGGGCCTTGGCAACTGCCTTCGCGGCTCCGGTTTCGGTGATGACCATGTTCAGGGCAGCGGACCGGCCCCGGCGGTCGCCCTTGTGGAAGTTATCGATCAGGTTCTGGTCGTTGGTGAACGAGTGGACCGTCTCAACGTGGCCGTGGATCACGCCGAACTTGTCGTTGAGGGCCTTCAGCACCGGGGTGATGGCGTTCGTGGTGCAGGACGCCGCAGAGACGATCGTGTCCGTGTCCTCGATAGTGCCGTGGTTGATGCCGTGGACGATGTTCTTCAGCTCGCCCTTGCCCGGTGCGGTGAGCAGGACGCGGGCGGCGCCCTTGCTCTGCAGGTGCTGGGAGAGGCCTTCGGCGTCGCGCCAGCGGCCGGTGTTGTCCACCACCAGGGCGTTGTTGATGCCGTAGGCGGTGTAGTCAATGGTGGCGGGATCGTTCGAGTAGATGACCTGGATCCGGACGCCGTTTGCCGTGATGGTGTTGGCCTCCTCGTCGACGCGGATGGTGCCTTCGAAGGAGCCGTGCACGGAGTCGCGGCGCAACAGGCTGGCGCGCTTCAGCAGGTCGTTGTCGGAGCCGCGGCGGACCACGATGGCGCGCAGGCGCAGGCCGTGGCCGCCACCGGCCTTTTCGACCAGCAGGCGGGCGAGGAGCCGGCCAATGCGTCCGAAACCGTAGAGGACGACGTCGGTGCTGGTGCGGTCGTCGCCGCCCCGCTTGCCCACGACGTCGGCCAGCTCGGCGCGGAGGAACTCTTCAAGGGTGGCGCCGTTGCCCTCTTCCTTGAACTTCTGGTTGAGCCGGGCAATGTCGATGGCCGCGGCGCCGAGCTCCAGCCCGGCAAGGGTGTTCAGCAGGGGTGCGGTCTCCTCCAGGAGGAGTTCGTCCTTGCTCATCCGGCGGGCGAAACGGTGTGCCTTGAGGATGTTCATGGTGGACTTGTTGATCAGGCTCCGGCCATGGATGCTCGTGACCACGTTGTTTTCGCGGTACAGCCGGCCGATCACCGGAATCATGGCCTCGGCGAGGGCCTCGCGGCCCATCCACGTATCAAGACAAGAATCTGACGTCTGGCTCACAGAAATACCTTCCTCGGTTCAGCCGCATACGTCCTCGTATGCGGTTGTAGGCCACCTGATGATGTCCAGGGGCATCCACGCCTGCGGGGTTCGGCCCCCAGGCGCCTGGATCGTGTGCAAAGAAAAACCGCCGGATGCGAACGCAATTCCAGCGGAAGAACCCCTACGTCCGGAATCCATTCTAATTTGGCGCGGCCCGGGGAACAGGCCCGCCGGGCGTGAAATCACTCACACGGCGTTCAGTTGTGAAGTGCGGCGTAGAGGTTGAGGCTGCAGGAGAAGACCACCCAGGAGAAGTAGGGCAGCACCAGCAGTCCGGCCAGGCCGTTCACCGGGCCAAACCGCAGGATCAGGAACACCAGGCATCCTGCCAGTCCGGTGAGGACCACCAGTGCGGCCCAAAGGGCGGCCGGGCCCAGCAGCGGGTAAAGGCCGAAGTAGCTCAGCGGCCAGGCGGCATTGAGCACCAGCTGGATCAGGTAGCCGGCCATGGTGCCGCCGGTGAGCGCCCCTTTCCGCCAGACCAGCCAGGCGGCAACGGCGATGCTGGCGTACAGCAGCAGCCACACGGAGCGGAACATCCACTGCGGCGGCATCCAGGGTGCCTGCACGGAGGCCGCGAACCAGCCGTGCATGTTCAGCAGGATCGGAACCGTGGCCAATGCCCAGGCCGTGACGGAGAGGGCAAGGAAGGCCAGCAGGCCCAGGACCTGCGTGGGCAGGTTGCGGGTCTGGGGTCCGGCGGGTCGGCCGGCCGGCTGCGGATCGGTATTTGCGGGCACGGTTCAGGATCCCCAACACATCTTCCAAGGTCAAACCGGTTGTGCGGATGGGACAGCCGGTACGCCGGGTTCTGTTCCCCCGTGCCGTTGCCGGCACGGGGGCGACGGCCATCCATCTACGGGTACCGTTGCCGGCACCCTCTAGCGGCCTACCCGGACACTCGGGCGGGCAGCCCTCAAACGTGCCCTGTCTGGCCTTGCTCCGGGTGGGGTTTACCTAGCCTTCCCGGTCGCCCGGGAAGCTGGTGGTCTCTTACACCACCGTTTCACCCTTACCTGCTGCTTTCCGAAAACGGAAAAAGCAGGCGGTCTGTTCTCTGTGGCACTTGCCTGCGGGTTACCCCGAGTGGGCGTTACCCACCACCCTGCCCTGTGGAGCCCGGACGTTCCTCGAGCCACTTTCGTGACGCGCGGCCGCCTGGCTGTCCCATCCGCTTCCAGTCTACCGGCGCCGGCGGCTGCTGGTGCCGCCGGTAGGATCGGACGGTGCTGATTCTGCTCCCCCCTTCAGAAGGCAAGACCCCCGCGCTCAACGGTGCCGCCGTCGATTGGTCGTCTTTGGGCTTTCCCGGCCTCAACCCTGCGCGGGCGAAGGTACTGGAGGCGCTGGGAACCGTCAGTGCCCACGAGGACGCCCTCGACCTCCTGGGCGTGGGCGCATCGCTGCGTGACGACGTCGTACGCAACACGCGGCTGCACGCTGAACCGGCGGCCCCTGCGCACCGCATCTACTCCGGCGTCCTTTACGATGCCCTTGGTTACCGGACCATGACGCCGGCGCAGCGGCGCAAGGCTGATGAGTCGGTGCTGGTGGTATCGGCCCTGTGGGGCGCCATCCGCTTCGGCGACTCTGTGCCCGCCTACCGGCTGTCGATGGGGACGGCGCTGCCCGACGTCGGACGCCTCGCCACGTTCTGGAAGCCGCAGCTTTCCGAGGCCCTCGCCTCCGTCGTGGGGGACCAACTGCTGGTGGACTGCCGGTCCAGCACCTACGCGGCAGCGTGGGCTCCGCCGGCAGGACAGACGGTGTCCGTGAACGTCTTCACCGAAGCCGGCGGTGTGCGGAAAGTCGTCAGCCACTTTGCCAAGCACACCCGCGGCGAGCTGGCCCGGCACCTGCTCTCGCGCCGCGGCAAAGCGCCCTCAACGCCTGCCGGCCTCCTGAAGGCCGCACAGGAGCGGTGGACTGCGGAGCTCGTGCCCGGAACTGCCCGGAAGCCGCATGCGCTGAACGTCATCCTGCCGGGCTGAGGCTCCCCTGCCCGGTCCAACCCGCAGCGCCACATGCCTTTTTAGCCCCCACCGCGGCGCCAGCTGCTGCATGACCCGGTCAGGCCCACTCCTCCGAGCGGACCAGGATGGCACCTGAGTCGGGGCAAAAGACGATGTCGTCACCGGAAGCGGCGGTGATCTCCGCGAGGTCGCCGGGGCTGAGCTTCATGCCTGAGGCCTCTGATGTGCCGTGGAACAGACGGGCAGCGCCCACGCCGCGTTTGGCCAGGGTCTTCTCATAAATGGCCAGCATCCCGGCGTCCAGTCCGGCGGCGAACTCATTGCGCCTGCCCCGCACGTCTGCAGCCTCCGCGTCGACTGCGGCGAGTTCCTTGTCCAGCTCCGCACGAATGCTGCCGAATGAGCCCTGGATATCGTCCACGATCTGCTGCTGCGCAGACTGCCGCTCACGGAGCGTGTCCAGGCGTTCCAGGACTTCCAACTCCACGTCTTCGAGGTCCGAACGCCTTCTGTTGAGCGAGGCGATGTCCTTCTGGAGTGCCACCAGGTCCTTGGACAGGCCGGTCCCGCTGTTCAGGCGCGCTTCGTCGCGCTCAATGCGTGTGGCCACCTGCTCGACGTCCGCCTCGGCCCGCTTCAGCTCGGCTTCGGCGTCGTGCACGGCAACTTTCGCGGCACCGAGTTCGCCGCTGGCCACGGAGAGGGCAGCTTCAAGGTCTTTGATCCGGGGATCGTTTTCCAGCGAACGGCGGCGGCTGGCCAGGGCTTTGAGCTTTGCATCCAGGCCTTGCAGGTCGAGCAACTTGATCTGTTCCGCCGGTGCTGCCTTTGCCACTGTTACCTCCGCTTGATCCCTCCGGCCGGGGCCGGGCACCTTACCGGCGCTTCCTCGACTCTAGCGCCTGGCCCGCTTCCCTGCCTGGCCGGCTACGCGAAAGGTCAGCCCGGAGTAAGGATGAAGTCCCACGGATCGCTGTTAGTGGCGCTGACCTGGATTTCGACGTCGTGCCCCTGGTCGGCGAGGACGTTGCCCAGGGCGGCCGCGGCGGCCGGCAGCCAGAGCCATTCGCTGGCGAAGTGGGACACATCCACGAGGTAGGGACGTCCGTTCAGCGCGGCTTCCCGCGCCTCCGATGCCGGGTGGTGCCGGAGGTCGGCCGTGACGTAGACGTCGGCGTTGCTGGCCCGGACTTCGTTGAACAGTGAGTCGCCCGCGCCGCCGCACACAGCGATCCGCCGGACCAGGCCGTCCTTGTCACCGGAGACGCGCACTCCCCCGGCTACGGATGGCAGGATACCGAATACCCTGGCCGCGAAATCACCCAGGGTCATGGCGTCCTCGAGGTCCCCTACGCGCCCGATTCCCTCCTCCGGCAACCCGTTGGCCGCCAGCGTCAGCGGGGCGACGTCCTGGAGGCCCAGCGCGTCGGCCAGCACATCAGACACACCCCCGACGGCGGAATCACCGTTTGTATGGACGGTCAGCAGGGCGGTTCCGGACTCGATCAGCCGGTGGACCGCCCGGCCTTTGGGAGTCGTGGCCGCAACGGACGTGACGCCTTTGAGAAGCAACGGATGATGGGTGATCAGGAGCTCTGCACCCCATTCGACCGCTTCCTCGATCACCTCCAGCGTGGGATCGACGGCGAACATCACCTTGGTGACCGGCGCTGCCGGATGGCCCGCCACGAGGCCAACCTCGTCCCAGCCTTCGGCCAGGGATTCAGGCCACAGTTCCTCCACCGCGAGCAGCAGGTCGCCGAGGGTGGGAGCCCCGTCCGGCTCGTTTCCGGCCTGCCCGGCGAAGGGGGCGTCGCCGTCGTGCTCGTCCGGACCGGTAACGTCGGTGTCCACAGGTTCCATAGTCTTAGTTTTACCCCATCGCCCGGCAGGCGCAGGCATGCCACCGGTGCGACGCGGGATGCGCGGGGAATCATCCGGCGCTGCCAACCATTGAAGAGGTCATGAAAACTTTTGTTCTTGGCGGAGGCTGCTTCTGGTGCCTCGACGCCGTCTACCAGAAAACCAAGGGTGTCACGGCGGTGGTGTCCGGCTATACGGGCGGCCACGATCCGTACCCTGACTACTACTCAGTCTGCAGCGGAACCACCGGTCACGCCGAAGTGGTGGCCGTGACCTTCGACGAGGATGTCATCCCTGCCGAGGTGGTGCTTGACATGTTTTTCGCCCTTCACGACCCCACCACGCTGAACCGGCAGGGCTACGACGTGGGGACCCAGTACCGCTCCTCGATGTTCTACGAAACCACCGAAGAGAAGATCCTCTTTGAGGAGGCCATCGACCGGAACCAGGCCCTGTGGAGCCACCCGATCGTCACCGAGGTCAGCCGCCTCCCCCGGTTCCACGTCGCCGAGGAGTTCCACCAGGACTACTACGCAAAACATCCCGAGCAGGGCTACTGCCAGGTCATCATCAACCCCAAACTCGCCAAGGCCAGGAAATATTACTCTGCATGGCTTAACGCTTAGCCAGCATTACGCGGCCTCGTTAGGCTGACCTCAGTATTCACCCCTCAGAGATAGGCGTATCTACATGGCACGGATTTATGACGACGTAACGCAGTTGGTAGGCCGCACCCCGCTGGTCAGGCTGAACCGGCTCAGCGAGGGGCTGGGTGCAACCGTTGCCGTAAAGCTTGAGTTCTACAACCCGGCCAACAGTGTGAAGGACCGCATCGGTGTAGCCATCATCGACGCTGCCGAAAAGTCCGGTGCGCTGAAGCCGGGCGGCACGATCGTGGAAGGCACCTCCGGCAACACCGGAATCGCCCTTGCCATGGTGGGTGCAGCCCGCGGCTACAAGGTCATCCTCACCATGCCCGAAACCATGTCCACGGAACGCCGTGTGATGCTCCGCGCTTTCGGTGCCGAAATCGTCTTGACGCCTGGCTCCGAGGGCATGCGCGGTGCGGTGGAAAAGGCCCAGGAAATCGTGGCCAACACCGAAAACTCCATCTGGGCACAGCAGTTCGCCAACGAGGCCAACCCTCAAGTCCACCGCGACACCACGGCCGAGGAAATCTGGGCCGACACCGACGGCGAGGTTGACATCTTCGTTGCCGGCATCGGCACCGGCGGCACCATTACCGGCGTCGGCCAGGTCCTCAAGGAACGCAAGCCCGGCGTCCAGATCGTGGCAATCGAGCCCAAGGACTCCCCCATCCTTAACGGCGGCGCGCCCGGCCCGCACAAAATCCAGGGCCTGGGTGCCAACTTCATTCCCGAACTGCTGGACACCAACGTTTACGACGAGGTGCTGGACGCAACTCTTGAGGACTCCGTCCGCGTTGCCCGCGAACTTGGCGTCAAGGAAGGCATCCTGGGCGGTATCTCGTCCGGTGCCATCGTCTGGGGCGCCCTGGAGCTGGCTAAGCGCCCGGAAAACGCCGGCAAGCTGATTGTTGCCATCGTCTGCGATTTCGGTGAGCGTTACATCTCCACCGTTCTCTATGACGACATCCGCGGCTGATCAGACCGCGCAGTTCGCCCGTTTCCTGTAGAAAGAACTTTGTGGGCTTTTTCGCAAGACTAAAAGAGGACCTCGACGCCGCCCGGTCGCACGACCCGGCGGCTCGGGGTTCCCTCGAAAACTTTTTCGCTTATTCCGGCCTGCACGCCATCTGGATCCACCGGCTGACACACCGCCTGTGGCAGAAGCCGGCGCTGCGTTTTCCTGCCCGGCTCATTTCACAGCTGGGCAGGTTTACCACCGGAATCGAGATCCATCCCGGCGCCACCATCGGCCGCCGGTTCTTTATCGATCACGGCATGGGCGTGGTCATCGGCGAAACCGCCGAGATCGGCGAGGACGTCATGATCTACCACGGCGTCACGCTGGGCGGCCGTTCGCTGGCCCGGATTAAGCGTCACCCCACCATCGGTGACCGCGTGACCATCGGGGCCGGCGCTAAGATCCTCGGCCCCATTACCATCGGCCGGGACAGCGCTGTGGGCGCCAACGCAGTGGTGGTCAAGGACGCTCCGCCGGAGTCGATCGTGACCGGCGTGCCTGCCAAATGGCGGCACCGTGACGCGCAGCGGGAGACCAAACCCGCAGTCGACCCCGCCGAGTACGATATCGAATACCGCATCTGACGCCCGGACGGGGTGCCGAGCGAACCTGGACGCACCGCGGCCGGGCAACGCAAAAGGCGGGCAGTTCCAGGATTTTCCGGGAACTGCCCGCCTTCTGCGTTGTATCGGTGGATGCTAGTGGGTGTCTACCGCTTCGATCTCGGACTTGTCTTCGCCCCAGAGCGTGTGGAACGTGCCTTCGGCGTCCACGCGGCCGTAGGTGTGGGCACCGAACAGGTCACGCTGGCCCTGGATGAGGGCGGCAGCGACGCGCTTGCGGCGCAGGCCGTCGTAGTAGGCCAGCGAGGACGAGAACACGGGCACCGGGATACCGAGCTGCACGGCAGTGGCCACGACGCGGCGCCAAGCCGGCAGAGCGTCCGCGATGGCCTTGGTGAAGGCCGGTGCAAACAGCAGGTTGGCAGGCTTCTCGTCGGCGGCGTAGGCCTTGGTGATGTCCTTGAGGAGTTCGGCGCGGATGATGCAGCCGGCACGCCACAGCGAGGCGATCTCGTCCAGCTTCAGGTCCCAGCCGTATTCCTTGGCCGACGACGTGAGCATGTCCAGGCCTTGGGCGTAGGAAACGAGCTTGGAAGCGTAGAGCGCCTGGCGGACGTCTTCGACGAAGGTTTCCGGGATTTCAACTGAAGCTTCGTTGCCGGCCAGCAGTTCCTGGCCGAGCTTGCGCTGGCCCGCCTGCGAGGACAATGCACGGGCGAAGACGGATTCGGCGATGCCGGACACCGGCGAGCCCAGTTCCAGCGCGGAGATAACGGTCCAGCGGCCGGTGCCCTTCTGGCCGGCAGCATCCACCACGACGTCGACGAAGGGCTTGCCGGTCTTGGCGTCCACGTGCCCCAGGACCTCAGCAGAAATTTCGATCAGGAAGGAGGACAGGTCTCCCTTGTTCCATTCCGTGAAGATCTTCGACTGTTCGGCGGGCTCGATGCCTGCGCCGGAGCGGAGCAGGTCGAAGGCCTCGCCGATAACCTGCATGTCGGCGTATTCAATGCCGTTGTGGACCATCTTGACGAAGTGGCCGGCGCCGTCGGTGCCAACCCAGGCGCAGCAGGGCTCGCCGTCGACCTTGGCGGAGATCTTCTCGAGCAGGGGCCCGAGGGCCTTGTAGGACTCCTTGGAGCCGCCGGGCATGATGGACGGGCCGTTCAGCGCGCCTTCCTCGCCGCCGGACACGCCAACGCCCACGAAGTGCAGGTCCTTCTTGGCCAGGGCTGCTTCACGCCGGCGGGTGTCCTCGTAGTGCGAGTTGCCGGCGTCAATGATGATGTCGCCAGCTTCGAGAAGCGGCTCAAGCTGCTCGATGACCGAGTCGACCGGCTTGCCGGCCTTGACCATGATCAGGACCCGGCGGGGCTTCTCCAGCGAATCGACGAGCTCCTGGAGAGTCTCGGTGCGGACGAAGTCGCCTTCGCTACCGTACTTTTCCAGCAGGGTGTCCGTCTTTTCCACGGACCGGTTGTGCAGGGCCACGGTGAAGCCGTTGCGGGCCAGGTTGCGTGCCAGGTTGGCGCCCATCACCGCGAGGCCGGTGACACCGATGTGTGCAGACATCAAAACTCCAATTCATTGCGTACGGCGGAAAATGCGGCAGGCCTGCCCGGACGGGCGGCACTGCGCTGATCAAGCTGTCGGAATAAAGCATATATATTCTTCGGGTCACAGGAAAGTAACGCCCATACAGTGGACCAGACCGGGCCTGCCGCGGTCCATCCCCGGAGCATGGCCGTGCGCTGCTGCGCACTAGGCTTGCAGCATGACAAGCAGCCTGCACCACCGTGCCATCGAAAATCTTGGCACCCGCATCATCTCGGGTGAATTGCCCGCAGGCCACCTCATGCTTGCAGAACAGCTCGAGGTCGAGCTGAAGGTTTCCCGCTCGGTGATCCGGGAAGCTGTCCGTGTGCTGCAGTCCCTGGGGCTGGTGGAGACCACCAAACGGGTGGGTATCCGCGTCCTGCCCGCCAGCCGGTGGAATCCGTTCGATCCACAGGTCATCCGCTGGCGGCTGGCAAGCAGCGCCCGCGGTGCCCAGCTGCGGTCCCTAGCAGAACTCCGCGCGGCCGTTGAGCCTGTGGCGGCTGAGCTGGCGGCCCAGAATGCACCCGCGCCGCTGCGCCTGGAGCTGGTTGACGTTGCCTACGCCATGCGGGACGCCGGCAACAAGGGTGAGGTGCCCCGCTTCCTTGAGCTCGACATCCACTTCCACTCGCTGCTGCTTTCCGGCTCCGGGAACGAGATGTTCGCGAACCTGATGGGTCAGGTGGCCGAGACGCTGACAGGACGTACCGTCCACGGTCTCATGCCCGACCACCCGCACGAAGCCGCCCTGCAGTGGCACGTGGATGTTGCAGAAGCAATCTCGCGGGGCGACGCGGCCGCTGCCCGAGAGGCATCCGACCACATCATGCGCAGGACGATGTCGCAGATGTCCGATTCCTGGACCGAACAGCCACGGGTTTTCATCCCGGTGAAGCGCTGAGCGGCACGGGCGGCAGCAGGTTAGCGCTTTCTTCGCTTCCCCGGCGGCACACAGTCCGGAATGACTTTTTGTTTCCGGAACTTCACTGTATATTCATTTCAGGCCCTCCACCGCGGCATCCCCCAATAGTCGCGGTGGAGGGTTTTCCAATGCCCGGAAGCCCCGCGCTGCCTGTTCTGGCCCCCTAAGCGGCGTCCGCAACGGCATCCCGCAGCCGCCATCCTCCGCCGAGCCCGTCCCGCTCAAGCAGCATTGTGGTCAGCGCTGAGCCAGCGTTGCTTCCCAGGCGTACCTGGACCTGCAAGACCTCTACGTCCACCCTGCTCCGGCCCTTGGGCATCCGGCGGTTGGTCTCCCACCAGTTGACCCGTTCGAACCACCTGACCGGTTCGGCGCCCAGCAGCCACTCCCGCCCCCGGCAAACCACAGATGCAGGTATTCCATTGCCGCCGTCGCGGACTATCACGTGTTCCATGCCCTGTACGTTATGGCGGGGGTCTGACACCGCACTCCGGCTGGACCATGCCGGCATTGTGCCTGCAAAGGGAAAGGAAAAACCCGCCTGCCGTGCTTCGGGAAGCATGGCAGGCGGGCTATTGGTGGGTCCTACCGGGATCGAACCGATGACATCCACGGTGTAAACGTGGCGCTCTACCAGCTGAGCTAAAGACCCTTGCCATTGGATTGCTTTCGATAAGCCGCAAACCAACGAACATAGACTCTACCGGACAGAGGCGGCTAAACGCGAATCGGGATCACGGGCCTGACTTATGGGTATTCCGGCAGGTCAGAGCGGTGGGAGCCGTTCCGCCAACCATTTCAGTGATTCGCTCACGCCGGCCTCAAGCTTGATGGTGGCTTTGTCGTCCCCGCGGGTCTCGCCGCGGTTGATGATCACCACCGGTTTGCCTTCCTTGGCTGCATGGCGGACAAAACGCAGGCCGCTCATGACGGTCAGGGATGAACCGGCCACCACCAGGGCCGCAGCCTCATCCACCATCGCATAGGACCGTTCCACACGGTCCTTCGGCACGTTCTCCCCGAAGTACACGAAGTCCGGTTTCAGTGTCCCGCCGCACGCAGGGCAAACTGCAACGACGAAGCCGCCGATCAGGCCCAGGTCCTCCACCGTGGCGTCCGCGTCCGGGGCCATCTCCACGAGGCCTGATGCCTCGGCCTGCTCCAGGAAACCCGGATTGAGTTCACCCAGCATGCCGGCCAGGAGCCCGCGGGAGTAGGTGCGGCCGCAATCGAGGCAGACCACCTGGTCATACCGGCCGTGGAGGTCCACCACATTGGTGCTTCCTGCGTCCTCATGGAGCCGGTCTACATTCTGCGTAATGAGGCCCGTCAGGTATCCCCGGCGCTCGAGCTCTGCTGCCGCGAGGTGTCCATGGTTGGGGTCGGCATGGCGGAGGTGGGACCAGCCGATGTGGTTCCGTGCCCAGTACCGCTGCCTGTTGGCCGGGTCCCTGACGAACTCCTGGTAGGTCATGGGCGAGCGTGGCGGGGACCCGGGCCCTCGGTAGTCGGGAATCCCGGAATCAGTGCTCAGGCCCGCCCCTGTGAGCAAGGCGAACGGCGCTCCCGACAGGAGGTCGCGGATCAGGCCCAGGACCTCAAGGTCCCGGCTGGATGGGTGCGCCGGTTCGACGCGCGGCATGCTGGCGAACCCGGTGAGTCCCACCCCATGCCGCCCCTTCTCCACTGCTGTCAGGCCTGTTCCAGCCCGGCCAGCGCGGTGCGGTAGGCGGAGAAGTCACGTGCCTGGCCGCGGGGGTTGACCACGGTGTACCGGATGACGCCGCCGGCATCGATGATGAACGTGCCACGCTTGGCCATGCCGCTGTCTTCATCGAAGACACCGTAGGCGCGGGCAACGCCGCCGTGTGGCCAGAAGTCAGCGAGCAGGTCGAAGCTGTAGCCTTCCTGCCCGGCGTATGCCCGGAGGCTGAACTTGCTGTCGACGGAGACAGCCACGACGGCGGCATTCGAGTCCTCAAACGAGGCGAGGTTATCCCTGATCTCGCAGAGTTCGCCCGTGCAGATGCCGGAAAAGGCAAACGGGTAGAAGACCAGTACAACGTTCTGGCCGCGGAACGACGATAGCCGGACCGGTTCGCCAAACTGGTTGGAAAGTTCAAAGTCCGGCGCCGGGTCGCCTGCGGCCAGCAGGGTGGTGGCAGCAGCAGGCGCAGGCGTCACTTGTTCTTCCTGCTGACCAGCCTTGTTGCGCTCCAGTCCTTGGAGACCCCGGCCGACGTAGTGACGTGCAGCCCGGCGGTGGGCGCTGCTTCCTGGATGTCGGCAGGCGAGACGTATCCGTCCCGGCCGGACTTCGGCGTCAGGATCCAGACCACACCGCTTTCGCTGAGGGTGGTCAGCGAGTCCATCAGGCTGTCCACCAGGTCACCGTCGCCGTCACGCCACCAGAAAATGACAGCGTCCGCCACTTCATGGTCATCCTCGTCGAGCATGTCCGCGCCGGTGAGGTCCTCGATGTCGTCACGCAAGTCGAAGTCGACGTCGTCGTCGTAACCGAACTCCTGAATCAGATCCCCATTTTTGAAACCCAATTTTTCCGCCACATTTACCGAAGTGGCGGCGTCGGCCTCGCTCACGTGTTCCTCCAATACGTTTGATATGCAGTCTGCATAGTGATTTCCATTACTCCCAAGCCAACACCCTTTGTGCCTGCGCTTCAAGCTGGCATACCCGGAATTGCGCATATTCTGCGTCACACCGGGGCTTTCTGCCTGCGTCGCAGCGGCCCTTCGTCACACAACCAGTATGACGGCGAAATACAACTGTCGCGCCAAAGCCACGGCTACGCATCGGCTTGCCCCGGCGGTTAGAGTGGCTGATGACGACTATGCCTGCAGGACAACAACCTTGTAACTCCGTGCAGACGTAGGAGCTCTAGGAACCCTGCCCGGCACACATGACCGGGCTGATGTAACCGATACGTCGCACACGGCGTACGTTTGCCGGGCAGTCACCCTGCCTGGCCTGAGTGCGCCGATCTATGCGCGCAAAGAGAGGTTGGACGTGGCTGCAGGAGAAGATACCTCCCATATCCTCAGCGGGTTGACTGACCAGCTGCCTGATCGTGATCCGGAAGAGACTGCGGAGTGGGTTGAGTCCCTGGATGCGTTGATCCGGGAACAGGGTACCGAGCGTGCCCAGTACATTATGCGGAGCCTGCTGCAGCGTGCGGGCGCGCAGAGTGTCGGGGTGCCGATGGTGACCACCACCGATTACGTGAACACGATCCCCGTGGACCAGGAAGCACCGTTCCCGGGCAACGAAGAGTACGAACGCCGGTACCGGGCGTACATGCGGTGGAACGCCGCGGTCATGGTGCACCGGGCGCAGCGGCCCGAGATCGGGGTGGGCGGGCATATCTCCACCTACGCCGGTGCCGCGACCCTGTACGAGGTCGGCTTCAACCACTTCTTCCGCGGCAAGGACGCCCCCGGCGGCGGGGACCAGGTCTTCTTCCAGGGCCACGCCTCCCCCGGCATGTACGCCCGCGCGTTCATGGAAGGGCGCCTGACCGAAGAGGACCTGGACGGGTTCCGGCAGGAAAAGTCCCGGGCCGGCCATGCCCTGTCCTCCTACCCGCACCCGCGCCTGATGCCGGACTTCTGGGAATTCCCCACCGTGTCCATGGGTATCGGCCCGATGAACGCGATCTACCAGGCCCAGTCCAACCGGTACCTGCACAACCGCGGCCTGAAAGACACCTCCGACCAGCAGGTCTGGGCGTTCCTGGGCGACGGCGAAATGGACGAGCCCGAATCCCGCGGCCTGCTCCAGCTCGCCGCGAACGAGAACCTGGACAACCTGAACTTCGTGATCAACTGCAACCTCCAGCGCCTCGACGGGCCGGTCCGGGGCAACGGGAAGATCATGCAGGAACTCGAAGCGTTCTTCCGCGGCGCGGGCTGGAACGTGATCAAGGTCGTCTGGGGCCGGGAATGGGATGACCTCCTCACCCGGGACACCAACGGGTCCCTGGTGAAGATCATGAATGAAACCCCCGACGGTGACTACCAGACCTACAAGGCCGAATCCGGCGGGTTCGTCCGCGAACACTTCTTCGGC